>SAMEA3663039__coassemble_255_pt1 | contig 16659 bp, 14 predicted proteins | sample SAMEA3663039__metabat2_low_PE_029 | metagenome-assembled genome bin SAMEA3663039 (sample SAMEA3663039) | pig gut metagenome | biome: pig gut; feature: pig-associated habitat; material: faeces | place: France | collected 2012
GTTATAACATTATCAATATATATAATGTTTTTAATATTTATATTATTATTATAACACTCATTAATAAAATCATCGGGAAATCCGCCGGTAAAGGTAAATTTAACGCTTCCTAAAAGAAAATACAAAAGCCTAACAAGCATCGGAAAACTCCAAGCAAAGAATTATGCCCTCAACTATTGCACCCTCGGGAGTGAAGGAGTCTATATGGAGTCCGTCTCCGCAGATAGTAACCGAGCGTTTTCCTATATTCAGCTTGATTTTTGAATCGGAATATTCAACAACGGATTTCAGCCCGTCAACAACGCATTGCGTGTTTCCGTAAAGCTCTATATGAGGCTCGCCCGTGTAATACTCAACAGGAAAATCGGTTATATTTTTCAGCATATTTTTCTTCATAAAACCACCAATAATTTATATGATTTATATAGGTGGTGTTATGAAAATAAATAAAAGTGCTGTTTCGCTGATTTTTCTTCTTTTCGTGGTAATATTGCTTATTTCCTGCTCCTTTGAGGCAAAAGAGGGCGCCCTGCGCGGCATTGCGCTTTCGGAAAGGGTTATCATTCCGAGCCTGCTTCCGCTTCTTATAATCTTCAATTTAATTCAAAGCAGCTCTGCCGGCAGACTTTTTGAGAAGCTGCTTTCCCCCGTTACACGCTATGCCCTTCGCCTGCCGAAATGCACGGGAGGATGCGTTTTCTTTGGGCTTATGGGAGGCTTTCCCTCAGGTGCGATATTAACAAACAATCTTTACGAAAACGGGGATATTGACGATAAAACGGCTCGGCGGCTTTTGCGCTTTAATTTCAGCGGAGGTCCTGCATTCATCATAACAGCAGTTGGAACAGGATTTCTGCAAAGCAAAAAAATCGGGCTTATTCTGTTTTCAGCCGTTACGCTTTCATCAATTATTATTGCCGTTTTAACATCCTTCTTTGCCGAAAACGAAGAAAGCGGAGAATATTCCTTTGCGCAATTAAGTGTTGACGAGGCGCTTACAAAAAGCGTTGAGCAGGCAATAAAAAGCGTTTTAAGCATAAGCGCATACATAATTCTTTTTTCTGCGGTTAATTCAATAATAACCGTTCCCTCTTTTTTGGCTCCGATTATTGAAATAACAAGCGGAATTAACGAAAGCTGCAAAGGATTTTCAATTCCTCAGCTTGCATTTTTCCTTTCCTTTGGCGGACTTTGTATTCACTTGCAAATTTTCGGGATTATAAAGAGGGCGAAAATGAAATACCTTGATTTTCTGATTTGGAGGATTATAGGAGCGTTTCTTGCTTATATATGCGCAATTCTGCTGCTTAAAGCTTTCCCCGTTGAAGCTGAGGTTTTTTCTAATTATTCGGATAACATTTACCGATTTACAAGCGTTAATGCAACGCTTTCCGTTCTTATGGTTTTAGGCTGTGCCGTTTTTATATTTGATTTAGAGGGCAGAAAAACGAAATGCTGAAAAAATAAAGCGTTGCCAACCGCAACGCTTATTTTTTCGCTTTATCCTGTAATTATTTATCGTCCTTTTCTTTATTTTTTGAGGTTACTTTATTTAAGCCGTAGGTGCAGAGAACAATAACGCCGATAACAAGGAAAATGCCAACCATTCCTATTGCCATAATAGGAAGCGTTTCCTTATAAGAACCGGTGTTTATATTTAAAGCCATAGCCACTAAGCTGATTTTTGAAATTAAACTTAACATAATCCGTCCTCCTTAAATTATGCCTTCAACAAGCGTTAAGATAAGTCCGCCTGCTATAACGGAGGCAATTTGACCGGAAACATTTACACTGATTGACTGCATAAGCAAAAAATTCTGATTATCCTCTTTAAGTCCCATTTGATTAACAACTCTGCCGCTCATCGGGAAAGCAGATATGCCTGCCGCACCTATCATAGGATTAACCTTTCTGTCCTTCGGCAAAAACAGATTGAGAAGCTTTGCAAAAAATACGCCGCCAACCGTGTCGAATATAAAAGCAACAAGGCCGAGCAAAAGAATAAGAAGAGTATCCCATTGAAGAAATTCTTCATAATACATTCTTGACGCAACCGTTATGCCGAGAAGAATTGTTATAAGATTTGCAAGTGCATTCTGCGCCGTTTCCGAAAGAGCATTAAGTACTCCGCATTCACGGATAAGATTGCCGAACATAAGAAAACCAACAAGCGCAACGGATTTAGGAGCAACAAGACCTGCAATAACCGTTATAATAATCGGGAAAAGGATTTTAGTTGTTTTGGAAACCTCGCCGGGCTGATATTTCATTCTTATACGGCGTTCCTTTTTTGTTGTGCAAAGCTTGATAAACGGCGGCTGAATAATAGGCACGAGCGCCATATAAGAATATGCCGCAACCATAATTGCACCCAAATATTTTGAGCCGAGGGTTTGCGCAACAAATATTGATGTTGGGCCGTCTGCCGCACCGATAATTGCGATTGAAGCGGCATCCTTATAATCAAAGAAGAACGACGCAATAAAGAAGGTTAGAAATATACCGAACTGCGCCGCCGCACCGAAAAGCATCAGCCACGGATTTTTAAGAAGCGGTCCGAAATCAATCATTGCGCCTATTCCGATAAAGAGAAGAAGCGGAAAAAGCTCGTTTGAAATACCCGCATCAAACAAAACCGTCAGCGGTCCGTCCTCGCCGATTGCTCCGCTTAACGGAAGATTAACAAGAATTGTGCCGAAGCCCATAGGCAAAAGCAATGTTGGCTCCATTTCCTTTTTGATAGCAAGGAAAATAAGCACACCGCCGATTGCCATCATAACGAGCTGCTGCCATTTGATATTTCCTAAATTTGAAAATAATTGAGCAAAGGTGTTCAAAACGCTTAACTGTATCATTTAATATTACCGTTACCTTTCCATACAGAAAATCACTTTATTATTTTAAACATTTATTTCAACATCTATTCCGAGCAAATCCTTATTCGCTTCAAGGATAGGCTTAACTGTTTCATTAAGGAAATCGGCAGTCTGTTCGGGTGCTCTTCCTATAAAGTTTTCGGGCTTCATAACGGCAAGGATTTCCTCCTTCGTCATCATAAACGCAGGATCTGCGGCAATTCTGTCTATCAAATCGTTTTTGCCGCCCTCTGCCTTAACAACAGAAGCCGCTGCCATTGAATGAACTCTGATTTTTTCGTGAAGCTCCTGACGGTCGCCGCCCTTTTTAACGGCATCCATCATAATATTTTCTGTTGCCATAAACGGAAGCTCACTCATAAGACGCGCTTCAATAACCTTTGGATAAACAACAAGTCCGCTTGTTACATTTATATATAAATCAAGGATACCGTCTGTTGCAAGGAATGCCTCTGCAACGGAAACGCGCTTATTTGCGCTGTCGTCAAGCGTTCTCTCAAACCACTGCGCAGAAGCCGTCCAAGCCGGATTGAGCGCATCAATCATAACATATCTTGAAAGAGAAGCAATTCTTTCGCTTCTCATAGGATTTCTTTTATATGCCATTGCCGAGGAGCCTATTTGATTTTTCTCAAACGGCTCTTCGATTTCCTTTAAGTTTTGAAGAAGCCTTAAATCATTTGAAAATTTACAGCAGGACTGCGCAATAAGAGCAAGGCAGTTGCAAACGATTGTGTCAAGCTTTCTTGCGTAGGTTTGTCCGCTGACTGGGAAGCACGCCTTGAAGCCCATTTTTTCGGCAATTTTTCTGTCAAGCTCCTTGCACTTTTCGTGGTCGCCGTTAAAAAGCTCAAGGAATGATGCCTGCGTTCCCGTTGTTCCCTTTGAGCCGAGAAGCATAAGAGTGTCGAGCACATGCTCAACCTCCTGATAATCAAGAACAAGATCCATAAGCCAAAGAGTTGCTCTTTTGCCTACCGTTGTTGGCTGTGCAGGCTGAAAATGAGTGAAGCCGAGGCACGGCATATCCTTATATTCATCTGCAAATTTTGCAACGCCCGCAATGGCATTAACAAGCTTTTTCTTAATCAGCAAAAGCGCCTCGCGCATTGTGATAACATCTGTGTTATCGCCAACATAACAGCTCGTTGCGCCGAGATGGATAATCGGCTTTGCGTTCGGGCAGAGGTCGCCATAGGCGTGAACATGGCTCATAACATCGTGGCGGAACTTCTTTTCATATTCCTGCGCCGCCTCGTAATTAATATCATCTGCGTGAGCTTTAAGCTCTTCTATTTGTTCCTCGGTTACATTAAGACCGAGCTCGTGCTCTGCCTCTGCAAGAGCAATCCAAAGCTTTCTCCAGGTTTTAAATTTAAAATCGGGAGAATAGATATACTGCATTTCCTTGCTTGCATAGCGAGCATTGAAAGGCGAATTATATGTGTTATTAGGCATATTATTCAAGTCCCGTCCTTTTCATCATTTCGGCATAAGCGTCTTCAACTCCGCCAAGGTCGCGGCGGAAGCGGTCCTTATCAAGCTTTTCGTGAGTGTTTATATCCCAGAAGCGACAGGTATCGGGGCTGATTTCATCAGCAAGAACGATAGTGCCGTCTGCGGTTTTACCGAATTCAAGCTTAAAGTCTATAAGCTCAACACCGATTGAAGCAAAATACTCTTTAAGAACATCATTAACCTTGAATGCCATTTCCTTTATTGTGTCAACCTCTTCTCTTGTTGAGAAGCCGCAGGAGATTGCGTGATATTCGGAAATAAGCGGATCGTCAAGCTCATCGCATTTATACGAAAATTCAATAGACGGAGCAACAAAATCCATTCCCTCTTCAAGTCCTAATCTTTTGCAGATAGAGCCTGCCGCACGGTTTCTGATAATAACTTCAAGCGGAACAATTGTTACTCTTTTAACCGCTGTTTCACGGTCTGAAAGCTCCTCAACAAAGTGAGTGGGAACTCCCTTTGCTTCAAGAATCTGCATAAGATAGTTGGACATTTTGTTGTTTACAACACCCTTGCCCGCAATCGTGCCCTTTTTCTTGCCGTTAAATGCGGTTGCATCGTCCTTGTAATCAACAATAACGATTTCGGGGTCGTCTGTTGCCCAAACCTTTTTTGCTTTTCCTTCATATAACTGCTCTGTTTTTGTCATTTCAACATCCTCCGATATATTTAATTTTTATTATTTGCCGTAAACAGATTTAATTCTTTCAACCGCTTCAATTGTTTTTTCGTAATTTCCGAAGGCGGTTAATCTGAGATAACCCTCGCCGCTCTTGCCGAAGCCCGAGCCGGGAGTGCCAACAACCTGACACTTATCAAGCAGGTCGTCAAAAAATTCCCAAGAGGTCATATTATCGGGAGTTTTAAGCCAAACATAAGGCGAATTAACTGCGCCGTAGCAGGTGAAGCCTGCTTCTGTTAGCGTGTCAAAAATAACCCTTGCATTTCTTTGATAATAAGCAATTGTTTCCTTGGTTTGCTTCTTTCCCTCTTCGCTGTAAACAGCCTCTGCCGCTCTTTGAGTTACATAGCTTACGCCGTTAAACTTTGTTGCCTGACGGCGAGCCCAGAACTGATTAAGGCTTGCGCCCTCAAAAACAAGCTCCTTGGGAACAACCGTGTAGCCGCAACGAACGCCCGTAAAGCCTGCTGTTTTAGAGAATGAGCGAAGCTCGATTGCGCATTTCTTTGCGCCCTCTATTTCATAAATTGATTTCGGTGAATCATCTGTTATAAACGCCTCATAAGCCGAATCAAAAAGAATTAGCGAATTATGTTCAAGTGCAAAATCAACCCACTTTTTCAACTGCTCCTTTGAAGCGGTCATACCCGTTGGGTTATTCGGGAAGCAGAGATAAATAACATCGGGAATTTCCGTTGGAATTTCCGGCATAAAGTTATTCTCCTCAGTGCAGGGCATATAGATTATATCCGTTCTGCCGCTCATAACATTTGAATCAAGATAAACGGGATAAACGGGATCGCAGATAGCAACCTTATTATCCGTGCTGAAAATATCGCCGATATTTCCGCAGTCTGACTTTGCGCCGTCCGAAAGGAAAATTTCGTCCTTTGCAATATCAACGCCTCTTGCCTCATAATCGTTTTTCTGAATTGCTTCAAGAATGAAATCATAGCCGTACTCCGGCGGATAGCCTCTGAATGTTGCTTCATCAGCCATTTCGTCTACCGCCTTGTGCATAGCCTCAATAACGGCAGGCACAAGCGGCTTTGTTACATCGCCGATTGAAAGGCGGATAACCTCTTTATCGGGATGCGCTGCCTGATATTCCCTTTGCTTTCTTGCAACTGTTGAAAACAGATAAGAGCTTTCAAGCTTTAAAAAGTTGCTGTTAATCTTCATAGTATTTTAATCCTCCTGTTTTATTGCAATTTATTTAAATCAATCTCTCCGGTGAAAACATATTCGGCAGGTCCTGTCATAAAGACGCTGTCGCCCTCGTTTCCGCTCCAAGAAATTTCAAGGTCGCCGCCGAGAAGATGAACCGTTACCTCATTATCGGCAAGGCCGTTTAATATTGCGGCAACAACGGTTGCGCAGGTGCCCGTTCCGCAGGCAAGGGTTTCGCCCGTGCCCCTTTCCCAAACACGCATTTCAATGCTTTTTCTGCTTTGAACAAAAGCAAATTCGGCGTTAACCCTTCTCGGAAAGACGGAATCGTGTTCAAAGAGAGGTCCGTATTTTTCAAGCTCAAATTCCCTTGGGCTTTTATCAATAAACATAACGGCGTGCGGATTGCCCATTGAAACGCAGGTCATTGAAAAATCCCTTTCGCCGACTGTTATTTTTTCATTAATAACCTTTTCCTTATCGCTTAAAACGGGAATTTCCTCTGCTTTAAGAATGGGTGCTCCCATATCAACCTTAACGAGAGAAACATTTCCCGAATTATCAAGAATAAGGCTTATATATTTAACCTTTCCCATTGATTCGATTGTAAATTCGCTTGATGAGGTATAGCCCTTATCATAAACAAGCCTTGCAACGCATCTTATTGCATTGCCGCACATCTCTGCGCGTGAGCCGTCGGGATTATACATAACCATTTCAAAATCGGCAATTTTGCCCTTTTTGATAAGAATTAATCCGTCTGCACCTATTCCGAAATGGCGGTCTGAAAGCTTAATTGCCGCTTCGCTTTCATTTTCAATAATTTCCTGCATACAGTCAACATATATATAATCGTTGCCGCAGCCGTGCATTTTAGTAAATTTCATACAGAGGCACTGCCTTTCACATAGTTTTGAATTTTAAGCAAAGCCGTCAAGGATATCCATTGCAACGGCAGACATTTTTTTGCCTGTTTTCATACTTTCGCTTTGGAGAAGCTTATGCGCCTGCATTTCGCTTATTCCCTTTGAAGCCATAAGTGCCTGCTTTGCTTTGCTTATATAGCCCTCCTCATCGGTGCTTCTTCTTGTAAAGCTTGATTTGCTCTGTGCAAGAATTGCAACCGTTTGAAGAAACTCCGCTCTGTCGATAGGAAGCGGAAGCGTTATCATATTTCCCATATACTGCTCGGAGCCGTTTTTTGAAAGAGCTATTATATCAAAGCCCTGGGGAACCTGCTCTGCCAAATCTGCCGAGCTCATATCCCTCATAAGAAACGGACAAACAATAACGCCCTTTTGCTTTGCCTGCGCAATTTCAAGCGCGGAGGAGCCGAGCGCACAAATATGCGAAACATGAAAGCCGCTTTTTTCGATAAGCGCTCTGATGGACAAGGCAGTTTCCTTAACCGGATAAACAACTATTATATCCTTCATACGCTCACCTCTTTGCCCTGAGAAGCGGTTCATACCGTATCAGTTAAATTATGTTAATAATTATAGCATATTTATATATATTCAATCAATAGTAAAAATAAATTAAAAATTAATAAGAAAATTGTTTGTCAAGCAGAAGTTTTGATTTATTTTTACCAAAAATTTTGGATATTTTGCAACAATTTGCACAAATATTGCTTTTTTATAAAAAATTCTTGTAACAAACTAACCAAAAAACACTTGAATAATACATAATAAGATGATACAATATGTATAAGAATATGCCAAGCTGCGTAAAAAAGGCATATAATATTGTTTTTTTAGTGAAAGGGAGATGAGAAAGATTCTATGGAAATAAAGAAAGAGTATGAATTTCCGATTTATCTTTTTAATAAAGGCGAAAATTACAGAGCATACGAGTTTTTCGGCGTTCATAAAATAAAAGAGGGCACTTATGCTTTTCGCGTTTGGGCGCCGCACGCTGTTTCCGTTTCCGTTGAGGGCGATTTCAACGGCTGGGATACTGAGGCAAACTATATGCTTCCGATTGCAAACGGCATTTGGGAATGTGTTATAGAGGGCGTTAATGTTTACGACTGCTATAAATATGTTATAAGAACAAGAAGCGGAAGGCTCGTTCACAAGGCAGACCCCTACGGAGTTCACTGCGAAACAAGACCGGGCACGGCTTCAAAGGTTTACGAGCTTGACGATTATAAATGGAACGATAAAAAATGGATTAAAGAGCAAGGCAAGGGAAGCGTTCTTGAAAAGCCCGTAAATATTTATGAAATACATTTCGGCTCGTGGAAGCAGCACGAAAACGGAGACTACCTTTCATACAGGGAAATGGCTGACGAGCTTATCCCCTATGTTTGTGATATGGGATACACCCATATAGAAATGATGCCGATTATGGAATATCCGTTTGACGGCTCTTGGGGATATCAGGTTACGGGATATTTCGCTCCCACCTCTCGCTACGGTATTCCCGAGGACCTTATGTATTTTGTTGACAAATGCCATCAGGCAGGAATCGGTGTTATACTTGACTGGGTGCCTGCTCATTTCCCGAAGGACGCTCACGGACTTTATGAATTTGACGGAGAGCCGCTTTATGAATACAGCGATATGAAAAAGGGCGAGCACAAGGAATGGGGCACAAGAGTTTTTGACTACGGCAGAAACGAGGTTAAAAGCTTTCTTATCTCCTCCGCTATGTATTGGGCAGACAAATATCATTTTGACGGACTGCGTGTTGACGCCGTTGCTTCAATGCTTTATCTTGATTACGGCAGAGACGCAGGACAATGGACTCCTAATAAAGACGGCGGAAACGAAAACTACGAGGCAGTTGACTTTTTCAGACAGCTTAATTCGGCTATGTTTAAAGAGCACCCATCAATTATGATGATTGCAGAGGAATCAACCGCTTGGCCGATGATAACAATGCCGACCGACATAGGCGGACTTGGCTTTAACTTCAAGTGGAATATGGGCTGGATGAACGATATGCTCCGCTACACCTCGCTTGACCCGCTTTTCAGAAAAGGCAACCACAACTGCATAACATTCAGCTTCTTCTATGCTTTTTCGGAAAACTTTATTTTGCCGATAAGCCACGACGAGGTTGTTCACGGAAAATGCAGCTTACTTAACAAAATGCCCGGCGAATATGATATGAAATTTGACGGAATGAGGCTGTTTTTATCATATATGATGGCTCATCCCGGCAAAAAGCTTTTGTTTATGGGTCAGGAATTCGGACAGTTCAAGGAATGGGCATACGAAGAGGGGCTTGACTGGCTTCTTCTTGATTACGACAAGCATAAAAGGCTTGCGGATTTTTCAAAAACGCTTAACCGCTTTTACAAAGAGCATCCCGAGCTTTGGGAAATTGATTACAGCTGGGAGGGCTTTAGCTGGATTTCAAGCGATGATAATGCAAATTCAACGATTGCATTTCGCAGAATCAGCAAGAGCGGAAAAGAAATTATAGGACTTTTCAACTTCACTCCGAACGAGCATACGGATTACAAAATCGGAGTTCCCGAGCCCGGAAAATATAAGGTTATATTTGATTCAAACCTTAAAAAATTCGGCGGAAGCAAGGCAAAGCTTTCGGGAACATACAAAACAACCAAAAAGGCAATGCACGGCTTTGACCAAAGCATTTCGGTTAAGGTTGGAGGTCTTAACGCATTGTTTATTGAAAAAATATAAAGGTTTAATAAACAGGGAGGAATTTTTATGGCTCATAAATCAAATGTTGTTGCAATGCTTCTTGCAGGCGGTCAGGGAAGCCGTCTCGGAGTTCTTACCAAGAAAATTGCAAAGCCTGCCGTTCCATACGGCGGAAATTACCGCATTATAGACTTCCCTCTTTCCAACTGCGTAAACAGTGGTATTTACACAGTTGGCGTTTTAACACAATATCAGCCCCTTGAGCTCAACGATTATCTCGGAAACGGTCAGCCGTGGGATTTAGACAGGCAAAACGGCGGAGTTCATGTTCTTTCTCCTTACGAGGCAATCGGAGGAGCGGAATGGTATAAGGGCACCGCAAACGCAATTTACCAAAACATTAATTTTATTGAGAAATATGACCCGGAATATGTTGTTGTTCTTTCAGGCGACCATATTTATAAAATGAATTACGCCAAGATGATTGATTTCCACAAGAAAAACAACGCCGCCTGCACAATTGCGGTGCTTGAGGTTCCGTGGGAGGAGGCTTCACGCTTCGGCATTCTTGCAACTGATGAAAACGATAAAATCTATGAATTTGCAGAGAAGCCCGCGCAGCCGAAATCAAATAAGGCTTCAATGGGCGTTTATGTGTTCAGCTGGGACAAGTTAAAGCATTATCTTATTCAGGATGAAAACACCGAGGGCTCTGCAAACGATTTCGGCAAAAACATTATTCCCACAATGCTTGACGCAGGCGAAAGAATGTTTGCATTCCCGTTTAAGGGCTACTGGAAGGATGTTGGCACAATCGACTCTCTTTGGGAGGCAAATCTTGATATAATCAATCCTAATGTTGACCTTGATTTGAGCGACCCGAGCTGGAAGATTTACAGCAGAAATCCCGTTAGTCCGCCTCACTATATCGGAAAGAATGCAACGGTTGAAAACTCCTCTGTTTCCGAAGGATGTGAAATTGAGGGCAATGTTGATTACAGTGTTATTTTCAGCAATGTAACAATTGAAGAGGGCGCTGATGTCAGATACAGCGTTATTATGCCGGGAACGGTTATCAAAAAGGGCGCAAAGGTTTACTATTCAATAGTTGCGGAAAACGCAGTTGTTGAGGAAAACGCCAAGATAGGTGAAATTCCCGAGATGCTTGAAAAGCCTGAGGAATGGGGCATTGCCGTTATCGGCTCTGACGCAAGAATAACCGCAGGAAAGCAAATCGAACCGGGCGTTATGATAAAATCAGGCGAGGAGGTATGAGAGCTATGAACGGAAAAAAGGTTTTAGGTATTATTTTTGCAAATATTCACGAAGAAACACTTGATAGCTTAACCGCTATGAGAACTATGGGCTCCGTTCCTTTCTGTTCAAGATACAGACTTATTGATTTTCCGCTTTCTAATATGGTTGAAAGCAATGTAACAAAGGTTGGCGTTATAACAAACGCAAATTTCCAATCGCTTATGGACCATGTCGGCACGGGAAAGCCTTGGGATTTAAGCAGAAAAAATGACGGACTCTTCATTCTGCCTCCGTTTAATGTCGGCAGTGCGGCTATGTGGGGCAACAGAATTGACGCAATTTACGGCAATATGGGCTTTCTTGAACAAAGCAATCAAACCTATGTTGTTATGAGCGACTGCAACAATGTTTTATCTCTTGACTACAAGGCACTTTTCAACGCTCACGAGGCTTCGGGTGCAGACATAACGGTTGTTGGCGTTAAGGCTCCTATGCCCGATAAAATCAGCTCTATCCTTTGCTTTGATAAGGTTGAGGCAGACGGCAGAATTACCGAAATGAGCCTTGACAGACAGGCAGACGGCGATGTTTTCCACAGTGTTAATATTGTTATTATGAAAAAATATCTGCTTGAATCGCTTATTACAACCGCACATTCAAAGAATGAAATTTCCTTCCAAAGAAATGTTCTTATGGCTAATGCCAAGGATTTAAAGATTTATGCTTATGATGCAACAGACAGCTTTGTTGGCACAATCTCCTCCGTTCAGGCATATTACGATGTTTCAATGAAGCTTCTTGAAAAGGAAAACCGCACTAAACTGTTCAGCAAGGACTTCCCCATTTACACAAAGGAAAGAGACGATATGCCCTCTCTTTACGGCATTGAATCTCAATCAAGCAATTCCCTTGTTGCAGACGGTTGTATCATTGACGGAACAGTTGAAAATTCAATAATTTTCAAGGGCGCAAAGGTTGCCAAGGGCGCAGTTGTTAAAAATTCTATTCTTATGCAGGATACGGTTGTGGGCGAAAACGCAAAGCTTAACTGCGTTATAGCCGATAAGGATGTAAGCATCAAAAACGGCGTTGAGCTTTCGGGCGCTCCCACCTTCCCTGTTACTCTTTCAAAGGGAACAAGAATTTAGAAAGGGTTGTGAAAAATTATGAAAGTTTTATATGTTGCTTCCGAGGCTAATCCATGGATGGCCTCCGGTGGCTTGGGAGATGTTGCCGGCTCGCTTCCCATTGCTCTTCGCAAAAGATTAATCGGATGCAGAGTTGTTATGCCTCTTTATGACTCCATCAAGCCCGAATTAAAGGAGAAAATGAAATTCATTACCTCTATTTCCGTTCCTGTTAGCTGGAGACGGCAATATTGCGGAATTTTCGAGGCAAAGCTTAACGGAGTTGTTTTCTATTTTCTTGATAATCAGTATTATTTCAAAAGAGACGGAATTTACGGTCATTTTGATGACGCTGAAAGATTTGCCTTTTTTGCAAGAGCGGTGCTTGAAATAATACCCGCTATCGGCTGGAAGCCCGATATTATCCATTGCAACGACTGGCAGAGCGCTCTTACTCCGCTTTATTACAGCTGCTATTACGCAACAAGAATGGGATATGAAAACATTAAAACCGTTTTCACAATTCACAACATTCAGTATCAGGGAAAATACGGAAACGAGCTTCTTCAAGATGTTCTCGGCATTGCTCCCGAGCATTATGATTTAATTCAGTATGACGGACTTGTTAACTTTATGAAGGCAGGCATCGAATGCTCAAATAAGGTTACAACCGTTTCCCCAACATACGCAAAGGAAATTCTTGACCCGTGGTATTCTCACGGCCTTGACCCGATTTTAAATCAGCGTTCTTGGAAGCTTTGCGGAATACTTAACGGAATTGATACAGATAGCTACAATCCCGAAACAGACGCATCGCTTTGGAAAAACTATAACGCCGACGATTTTTCCGCCAAGGCAGAAAACAAGGCAGAGCTTCAAAAAATGATGGGTCTTGCCGTTAAGCCCGAAACACCGCTTGTTGGCATAGTTACAAGGCTTGTTGGCCACAAGGGCGTTGACCTTATGAAAGAGGTGCTTGAAAAGAGCCTTTGGGAAAGAGATATTCAGTATGTTGTTCTCGGCTCGGGCGAGTGGCAGTATGAAAGCTATTTCAGAGGCCTGCACGATAAATATCCCGATAAGGTTGGACTTCGCCTTGGCTTTGTTCCCGACCTTGCAAGAAAAATTTATGCAGGTGCGGATATGTTCCTTATGCCAAGCAAGAGCGAGCCTTGCGGACTTTCGCAGATGGTTGCGCTTCGCTACGGTACAATTCCGATTGTTCGCGAAACGGGTGGACTTAAAGACTCCATTACAGACAGCGGCGACGGAGAGGGCAACGGCTTTACCTTTAAAACTTATGACGCTTACGATATGCTCGGTGCAATTTACAGAGCGGTTGATGCATATAACAGCAAGGATTATTGGAAAATGCTTGTTGAGCGTGCGCTTCGCTGTGATATGAGCTGGGGCAAATCGGCAAACGAATATATTAAAATGTATAAATCATTACTTAAATAAACTAAAAGCACCTTGGGGCTTTCAAAATCCCAAGGTGCTTTTTTATTTTTAATTTATTCAAAGAAGGTCTGAATTCTAGGCAATAAGCTTTTGCTGATTTTATTGATTTTCATTATCGCTTTTCGGCTTTTTCATCGTCAGCGAAATGCGCTTTTTCTCTGCATCGGCAGACAAAACCCAAACGGTTACTATATCGCCAACCTTTAAAACCTCTGACGGATGCTTTATAAACCTGTTTGTTATCTGCGAAATATGAACGAGGCCGTCCTGATGAACGCCGACATCAACAAACGCCCCGAAATCAATAACATTCCTAACGGTTCCTTTAAGCTCCATTCCTGCTTTAAGGTCTTCAATGCTCATAACATCCGTGCGAAGCATAGGCTGAGGAAGCTCTTCACGAGGATCTCTGCCCGGCTTGCTTATTTCCGTTATAATATCAATCAGAGTAGGCTCGCCTATTTCAAGCTCCTTTGCAAGCGCACAGGTTCCGTTTGCTTGGGCATATTCCTTTATTTTTGAAACACTGCCCTGCCTAACCTCTTCATCAGACACACCGCAGATTTTAAGAAGCCTTTTAGCCGCAGGATATGATTCAGGATGCACCGCCGTGTTATCAAGAACATCCTTTGAATCGGAAATTCTTAAAAAGCCTGCGCATTGCTCAAACGCCTTTGGACCGAGCTTTGAAACCTTTTTAAGCTCCGAGCGTGATTTAAAGGAGCCGTTTTCCTCTCTGTACTGCGTTATATTCTTTGCAATTGCAGAGGAAACGCCTGCAACGCGAACAAGCAGAGACGGCGAAGCTGTGTTTAAATCAACACCAACGGAGTTTACACAATCCTCAACAACACCGTCAAGCGCGCTTGAAAGCTCCTTGGGCGGCATATCGTGCTGATACTGCCCTACCCCGATTGCCTTTGGGTCTATTTTTACAAGCTCTGCAAGCGGATCTTGAAGTCTTCTTGCAATTGAAACGGCAGAGCGCAGAGAAACATCAAACTGCGGAAATTCCTGCGCCGCAAGCTTTGACGCAGAATAAACAGATGCGCCTGCTTCGCTGACAACCATATACGAAATTCCGCAATCAAGCTCCTTTATAACCTCTGCGGCGAAAACCTCTGTTTCGTGAGAGGCCGTTCCGTTTCCGATTGCAAACATTTTAACATTATATCTTTTAACAAGGTCTTTTATTATTTTTTTCGCCTCGTCAATTTTACTGTGAGGCGGAGCGCAATAAATAACCGCCGTGTCAAGCACCTTGCCCGTTTCATCAACAACGGCAACCTTGCAGCCTGTTCTGTAACCGGGGTCAAGCCCGATTGTTACTCTGCCTTTAACGGGCGGCTGCATAAGAAGCTGGGCGGTGTTTTTTGCAAAAACCTTTATCGACTCCTGCGAGGCTCTTTCTGTTAGTTCGTTTCTGATTTCCCTTTCAATGCTTGGGAAAATCAGGCGCGAATATGCGTCCTCACACGCCCTGCGCACAAGCTCTGCACAGGCGGAGCCGTTCTTTATATGAAGCCCCGTTACAACGCTCATTGCGTGTTGCTTATCAACCGAAATGCCTGCCTTCAAAAAGCCTTCCTTTTCGCCTCTGTTGATTGCAAGTATTCTGTGGTTGGGAATTTTTGCAACAGGCTCGGTGTATTCCTTATAAATATCATAAACACCAAGCTCCTCCTTTGCCGCAGATGCCGTAATACTTCCGTGAGCACGGCAAACATATCTTAACTGCTTTCTTACCTGCGCATCATCCGAAACAGCTTCGGCAATTATATCCATTGCGCCGTTAAGCGCATCCTCAACCGTTTCAACCTCTTCTGTTAAGTATTCCTCTGCAAGCGACTCGGGATCATCCTCCGCCGCTTGCTCATAAATGCGAAGCGCAAGAGGTTCAAGCCCCTTTTCCTTTGCAACGGACGCCCTTGTTTTTCTTTTAGGACGAAACGGGCGGTATATATCCTCTATTTCCGTTAAGGTTTTGGCATTATCTATGGCAAGGGAGATTTCATCTGTCATCTTCTCCTGCTCTGTTATAGACTGCCTAACCTTTTCCTTTTGCTCTTCAAGAGAGCGCAGGTATTCAAGACGCTCGAAAAGCTCTCTTAAAATTTGGTCGTCAAGAGAGCCTGTTGCTTCCTTTCTGTATCTTGCGATAAAGGGAATTGTGTTTGAATCGTCAATAAGCTTAACCGTGTTTTCAACCTGCCAAAGCTTTAAGCCGAATTCGGCGGCAAGCATTTCGTTTATATTCATATTTTAACCTATCCATTTTTTCTTTTTAACAATAACAGTTATTACCGTTACAACAACAATTGAAAGCACAATAACAAAAAGATAGCCGTATTTCCAATAAAGCTCGGGCATATTTTTGAAGTTCATACCGTACCAGCCGACTATAACCGTCAGCGGAAAAAAGATTGTTGTTACGGCGGTAAAAATCTGCATTGTGTGATTTAGCTTTAAGTCTATATAAGACTGATACGCATCTTGGAGATGAACAACAGAGCCGCGAAGCAGCTCAACATCATCTCTTAATCTGTTTGTTTTTTGAGTAAAATTAGAAATATAGCGAAGATAATCCTCATCAAATATTTCGTTTTCGTTATCTTCAAGCGCTTCGCCGATATCCATAAGCTGTTCATAATAATTGCGAAGCGTGAGCAGCTCCTTTTTCATACGAAGAAGCTCAAAATTAAAATCGTCCTTTGCCTTATCCTTTAAAACAGTTTCTTCAAGCCGTGTTATATCAAAGCCGATATCCTCAATGGCTTTGTAATCCTTATTTGTTATACTGTCGAAAAAAGAATATATAAGTTTTTCAAGCGTTATATTTATCGGAGAATATTTGCCGAGGGAGGACATAAACTTATCCCTTGTTGAACCGTCGCTGTCTGCAACATCAACAACAATAAGCAAATTTTTCTTTATAAAAAGCGCTA
>SAMEA3663039__coassemble_272_pt1 | contig 15820 bp, 13 predicted proteins | sample SAMEA3663039__metabat2_low_PE_029 | metagenome-assembled genome bin SAMEA3663039 (sample SAMEA3663039) | pig gut metagenome | biome: pig gut; feature: pig-associated habitat; material: faeces | place: France | collected 2012
TCTATAAAATCTTTCAAATTCTTTTGAAGAAATATAATCCATATCCTCGTCACTTAGTATTATTCCTTCTTTAGGAATAAATATTGCTACCGAGCCATTTGTTAAGACTCCTTTTGGTTTTTTTACCATTCGAGGATAGTAGGTCATATTCGGAACTAAATAAACAGAATTATCATTAATATATTTATAGACATTAAGTGATTTTGCTTCTTTTTTTGAAATATACGCATCATAATCTTTATAATGTGTCAATCGTTTCTTTCCTCTTGGAATATTTTTTGACTTTACTACCCAAACATTATCACCATTTAACATAGTTGTTTTTGTTATTTGACGATCTCGAAATACATCAAACACGCCAAAATGCTTTTTATGTAATACTTCATCAAAAAATTCATCTCTATAAATAACCCAAGTAGGTAGATTTTCATCTGTTATATAATTTTGCATTTTAACACAATCATAATTGTTAATTGTTGAAACTACATTTACCTTTGTTCCTCTTCGCTGAGTATTAACACATAGCATTATAGTTTCGATTCTGACACCCTTAAATCCTTTATGTCCAAAATCCACAATTGAAGTAATCTTTTTTTTGGATAGTTCGGTTCTTAAAGTATTATAATCAGCATTACATAAAAAATTCTTAGGCAAAACAAATGCAACATTATCAGATAAACTCATTGCCTTATACATGAAAAAGGCAGCTGTGTTTTTTGCTTCATAATCATTATACTGCTTTTGATAATGCTTTACTCCTGTTGATTCATTCAATGAAATAAATGGTGGATTGCCAACCACCAAATCATAATGAATTTTGCTGGTATAGTCCAAAAAATCAATATTGTATACAGATATTTTAATGTTACTTGGTTTTTTTATATGCTTTTTTATTTCTTTAAACACTTCTAATGCACTATTATCAATATCGACAACATCGATATACAGCTTTTTTGCGTAAGAGTATTTTTGGATAATAAAAGGTATAAAATTGCCCGTTCCAACTGAAGGTTCTAATATATGTATTTCTTCCTTGTCAATAGTAGGAAGATATTGAAATATTTCAGTTAATGTTTCTTTTTCTGTATAGTACGCAGCATTTTCTGTTCTCTTCGAATTTGATAATTCGGCTATCCTTGAAATAGTCGCAATATCTAATTTCGATTGCTTACGATTAAAATTGTTTCTTATAAAATTGATTAAATTTTGTGAATCGGTTAGCACATTTTCATTAATAATATTGTAAATTTCTTTATCTGTTAGCTTTTTTGAAAGCAAAACCGACTTCATTAATTTTGCAATACTAAAAAATATTTCCGTTGGAACTGCTTCGCCTATACATTGCCTGATATTTGTTTCTTCTTTTTTTAAGTATTTTTGTTTATCTGGAACACTTTTTGAATTTAGTTCATTCAGACTTTCTATACTCCATTTAAATTCATTTGGTATAGTCATCATTAACATCAATTCACGTATGCTAAACACTCTATCATCATCAGGGTGTATAGTATTTTGGCTCGCTAGTTGATCATTTCTTGTATGCACAGACGCTGCAACTCTATCCCAAACTTGACGTGTATATTTACCTCCTGTTTTATTTACATTAGGAACTCGATTGCCTTCACTATCTATTTTATATGGTCTTCTGCTTGCATCTTCATTGTCAAATGCTGAATCACCCTCGCCAATATCAGAAATCCATTCTCTCATATATTCTGGATATGGTCTGAATGAATGATAAATATCATTAGGGTCAATCTGATTCATATTTTCTAATCTTGGCAAATCGCCAATAACATCCATTAATGTTTTTTCGTTTTTTCTTGGAGGGAAAAGCTCTATTGGAGATATATTCTTAGCAATATCTTTTCTTACTCCTATTACTAAAGTTCGTGTTCTGCTCGAATTAGATCCGTAGTTTTTAAAATTTATTGTATCAAAATAATATAGATACTCTTCAGATAAATACTTTTTTATTGCTTCTTTAATTAGCAGAATTGTTCCGTCTTTAAGTTGACATTGAGTATTCATAAAGGCAGGAACATTTTCAAATAAAAACATTTTAGGCTTAATGCTACAAACCATTTCTATTGATTCTACAACCAGTGAATTTCTATTAAGATCACTATCATTCTTCTTATGATTAAATACAGACATTCCTTGGCATGGTGGCGTTGCAATAAGAACATCTACATCGTTAATGCTTTTATTCTTTTTCCACCAACTTATTTCATCAAAGATTTTTTGCTTTGTTTCTTCTAAAGTAATATCGCCATCAATATAACCTTCTAATCTTTTACATTTGTTGTTATATTTTTGTATTTGCAACCTACGTGGTATTATTTCATTAGTTGCAATACAATCAAATCCTGCTTTCTTAAATCCATAACAGCCAATACCAGCACAACTAAACAACGATATATATGTCAGTAATTTTTTATCATTCATTATTAACCCTCAAATACAGATATTATTGAAATTATAACATATTTTTTTTATTATTTCAATGCATTATACTTTGTCAATATATTAAACAAGAGTAAAAATCAGTTATATCTTATTAATCTAAATTATGTTCTTTTATATGCAATAAAATTTTTTGGATATTCGCAAACTTCGACATAAAATGATAGACGATATATTGTACTATACTATTGAAAGGAGGCGAACTGATGAGTTATCAAAAATTATTAGAGCAGGTCGCAAGGGAGCATAACACTACTCCGGAAGAAGTGGATGTTGAAATGCGTAATGCTTTGCATATGGCTGGATATGATATTGACCCTGCCTTATTTATTTCTCTTGCTGCAAGCAAGGTGAAAAAGACTATATATCGTAATTAGTATAATTTATAGTCTATATCATTCCTTCAAAATTAGTATCATAATTTTGTTAGGAGTGATACTTATGACTATAGTTGAAGCTACAAAATTACGAATCGAAGAATTATGCAACGAAAGAGGTTTGAATTTCTGTCGTTTGGCAACAATTTCAGGTGTTCCATACACAACTGTTAAGTCTATCGTATATAACCAAAGCAAGAATCCAAGCATCACAACAATCAAGAAAATTTGTGATGGATTGGATATAACAATAACAGAGTTTTTTGATACCGAGATGTTCAAAAACCTTGAACAAGAAATCAAATAATTATAGTAAGCTGATGGGAAGAAAACAATGGAACTTAGCAAATTAAACAATATCGATTTAATTAATCATTATAGTGATACTGTAACTGAAATGAAAAATCGTGGCATCATTCATTCTAATAATGTTCTTGGAGATTTAGGAGAATATTTTGCAATCGAGTATTATACCAATACACCAGGGTTACCAAAATTACAATTCGCACCTCCTGGAACCAAAAACATTGATGCAATCAGTATTCGCGGAGATAGATACTCAATAAAATCAATGACAACCAATACTACGGGAGCATTTTATGGTATCGAAAAAGATGCAAAATACGAAGATGTTCGTCCAGTATTTGAATATCTAATCATTTTAAAATTTGATAAGGATTATAAATTAGAGTATATCATTGAACTTGATTGGGATAATTTCTTTAAGCACAAAAAGTGGCATTCTCGAATCCAAGCACACAATATAAATGTAACAAAAGCTGTTATGGACGATGCTACCGTTATTTTTTCTAAGGACACAAACGAATAAAATTATAGCCTACTTTTTCGAAAGTAGGCTTTTTATATTGTTATAGCATAATTGGTTGTGCTACCCCTGGTTTAATAATTGTGCTATGCCCTTAGTCTAATAGTTTGTTCAAAAATCTACCTAAAAAATAAAAGCATAACAAAAGCAACAAATGACTTGACTTAACCTTTCACAAGAGTTAAAACACAAACACACGGAGGTGGTATGTCCACCTGATGTGAATCTAACTTATGAAAGGAAAATTATATATGGGAAGAAAGAAAAAGCCAATTACCGGATACGGTGAAGGCACAATATTCTTCAGCAACACCCAAAACAAATGGATGGGGCAAATAAATATAGGCCGTGGTGATGACGGCAAGATGAAACGAAAAACCGTATATGGCAAAACTGCAGATGAGGTAAAATCCAAGCTCCAGCAGGTACGATATGATATATTCACTGGGGATTTCGTACATCCCTCAAACATAACATTTGAACAGCTTGAAAAACAAATATTGGACGACAAGCTGGCGATGAACGAAATTCAAGAGCAAACATATCACAGGCATATGGAAACGCTAAAAAGAATGGCATCAATTAACAAAATACCATTGCAGAAAATCAATTACTCAATGCTCAAGCACCTAATGCTATCGCTGGTGGACGACTACGCTGACTCAACGATAAGAAAAATCTATATGATGCTGAACCAATGCTTCAACGAAGCAGTTAAGCGAAAAATCATCAGCGAGAACCCAATGGGCGATTTAAAAAAGCCAAAATCAAGAAAGAAGGGCAAGGTAGTGAGAGCATTAACAATTGATGAACAAAAGGCATTCATTGAAGCACTGAAAATTGAAAATAGCAGATATGCAAATCAGTTCCTGATATCTATGTTCACGGGAATGAGAATGGGCGAGGTCAATGCTCTAACGATTGGCGACATCAATACTAAATTCAATTTCATCAACATCGACAAAACCATATCAAAGGGACAGCACGGCGAACCATTCGTCAACTCAACAACCAAAACAAAAACCGGTATTAGACAGGTGCCAATCAATGAAGCGGTGAAGCCAATAATCACACAAATTCTAAATGAATATGTACCCACCGAAGACGGAATGCTATTCCACACATCAACAGGAACATTGGTTGCATCTAACACAACAAATACAGAATTTCAAAAGATAATGAAGAAGTACGACATCAAGGATAATAATGTCAAGGGAGATTTATCCCAGCACAGCCTGAGACATACATACGCAACCCGTTGTATTGAGGGAAATATGCCACCGAAGGTACTGCAAACCCTCTTGGGACACGCAGATATTAGAATAACCCTTGACACCTATTCAAATGTTTTTGAAAGCTTCCAATCCGAAAATGTGGCGAAGGTGGACAATTACCTATCCGATTTAGGAATAGCAATATAAACAACGAAACGCACCGGATTTTCCGATGCGTTTTGTTTTGGTCTTTTATTTCGTTAGAGTGTTGTTAATTCAAATAACGATTAGGGTCGTATTTGTATACTGTTTTGAGGACATTATCTTCTTCTGAAAAAATGAATATTGCACCGTTGTAAAACTTTGCAACAGTTGGCTCGTCATACTTGTTCTCTGTTGATTCGAGTTTTGCCTTTAAATCTCCCGTTGACCTGTTTGATGTCCTGCCATACTTAAATGCTCGTTGCATCATTTCTTCCTGTTGGGAAGAGTATATTCCAAGTCGTTGCTCCATTCTCTCACGAGCATGTGTTGAAAGAATTGGCTCATTAATAACTGGAGGTGGTACAGGACGATATTCTCTTTCCTGCTGGCGTGGTCTGTAGTCTGTCGGAGTTGTATCATCATAATCGTTTGTTTTATTCACTGTAACGGCAATTACGATAACAAATAACGCAATTGCTAAAAGAATCCAAATAATATAATCCATAACGCACCTCCTATTTTTATGCTTTTATAGTAGCATAAATGCAATCTATTGGCAATAAAAATATATCTTGCTAATAGTGAAATATTATGTTTAAATGCACAAACACGGAGGTGCATTATATGGCTCAATTAAAGCACAATAATTACCATAAGCCAAAGAACATTAGAGGCGAAGGGACAATTTATTATGACAGATCACATGATTTGTGGGTTGGTCAAGTTCCTACTGTTTACAAGGAAAACGGCAAAAAGGCAAAGCTCACGGTGTATGGCAAAACTCCACGAGAGGCAAGAGATAACTTGGAGACTGCAAAGCTCGAAAAACACTTTCTTTTGTTTTTCAAGCCTGATGAGGTAACCGTTGGTCAAGTTGCAAAGCACTATGTTGATAGCAAGTTTAAAATGAACGAAATTGAACCTCGAACCTATCGCAGATACACCGATATGATTAAAAGGTTAGAATCCATTAGCGATACACGAATCATTGATGCTAACGCTGAAATGCTATTGGAATTCTTGCAGACCCAATTAGATTATTCTCAAAGTTCAATCCGTAAAATTAAAGAGCTACTTTACAACATTTTTGAGCAAGCTATTCATATGGGCGTTATCAAAGACAATCCAATGAAATATGTTAAAACTCCAAAGTCAAACAAGAAAACAAAGGTCGTTAGAGCATTAACCATTGAGGAGCAAATCAAGTTGACCAAAGTGCTTATTGAACACAAGCCAACCTATTGGGAGCAAATGCTCATATCACTCTACACAGGTATGAGAATGGGCGAAGTCAATGCTCTTACCTATAACGATATCAATCTTAATTTTGGTTTCATTTTCGTTTGCAAGACGGTTACACACGATGAACACGAAAGGCCTTATATCAACCACAAGCCTAAAACAGATGCTGGCAAAAGACAGCTTCCAATCAACAACACTATTAAGTCATTGATAATAGAACTAAAAAGTCGCCAAACTGAAGAGAATGGCGACGAGCTTATTTTTCATCCAAAGTTATATTCTCATCTTAACAAAGACAAAATTGTCAGTACATCAACTGTAAACGACACCTTCAAAAGAATATTGAAAAAATATGATATTCTTGATAAATCAATGGTTGGTGCTGTTTCGCTACACAGCCTTCGCCATACCTATGCGACGAGATGTGTAGAGGCAAATATATCTGTCAAGGTGTTGCAGGTTCTGTTAGGACATACAGAAATTGAAACAACCTTGGACATTTATACGACCATATTTCCTGATTACAAGGACAGTAGTGTAACCATTGTTGATGACTATTTAAACGGATTGAAGCTATGCTAAAATGCTCTAAAAATGGGTGCTTTATCAAAAATCTGCAACAAAACGGGCATCAAGCAATGGACAAGCAACAAGAAATCTCAAATGAGTCCTGAAACCCTTGCAAACACTGAGTTTACAAATCTTAAGTCCGTACACCTCGACCAATAAAAAACAGATACCCAAACGGGTATCTGTTTTTTATTAATATGATTAAAGCAGGATTTGAACCTGCGAACGAGTTTCCAAGATGCGAGCCCAAAGGGCGAAGCTGATTGGGAGAACAGTCCTGTGGACTGTTCGATAATGAGTAGACAAGCTTCCGTCTTCACCTCGACCAACGAGAGCAGGTTTTACCTGCTCTTTTTTGTTATGCCGGCAAGGGTTTTGGTATATACGAAACTGCCACACCTTGTCTTGTATCCTTGGTTAAAGGCCTTGAGAAGGCGCTTTCGGGGATTTCTATATAACCTAAAAATCGGTAGAATATCACAATCCGTTGCGTTTTGTATTTCCCTTCGCCTTCGGTTTCGTGGACTTCAATATGATCGATCAGTTCACGAATCAGCGGCGCCGTGATGGTTTTCATCTCCATAAATCGCCGAATTGCCGATAAAAAAATATCTTTATGGAAAACCTTCTTTCCTCGGTTGATACATCCCCGTATCCTGCTGATATACACCATAACCAAACTATGTTACGTAGTCGGGTTAATTATTCATTTGATGCATCATTCGAATTTATTGTGTCATGCATATCTCTACTCCTTAATATGGTTTTAAGCAGTTTTAAGTGTCGTGGGTTGAGCCGGGAAAGGAATGATTTCAAACAATGTCATCTGCACGGCACCGTCATCAAAAACTTCCTCTTGCGCGGAATCTGATTCAGAAATTTCGATATCGTATTTATTTTTCAGATCTTCAAGCGCCAACTCAATGGCTCTTTCAACATCCGCGATGGTTTCGAAATATTCGGGAATAGCATAGCGGATATCATTGTCGGTCAAACGTTCCCACCCACGATACGGAGCGTCTTTTTCAGTCAATTCTTCAAGTTTATAATTTAAATCATCCAATCTCCATAATAATTGTTCTTCAGGCGAAGGATAACTTCTATCATAATCGAATTCGATATATTTTTGTGCTAAATCAGAAAAATATCCCATTGTCTACAACCTTTCTACTTATAATAACTGTTAGCAAGTTTTAATGAAATCGCTTCACTGGCAGGAATATACCACTCGGCTTTCTTTTCTTATGTTCCGGATACTTTTCCGTGCTCATTGTTTTTTGCCCATCCATTTCCTTTTTAATGATTCTTGCATAGGAAGTGTTAGTATAATCACTTGCCTTCCTAACTTTGTTGTCCGTGCAATCAGACCGTCTATATCGGTTGTTTGATCTAAGAACTCAATAAAGTTTTTAATTATAAGCGGCTTTTTTTCATGATGCATATTGCGAATATTTTCAACATCTGTCCAAAACTCTGCTACATTCAAAAAACAAATATACCAAAACAACTTTTCTTCCGTTTCACTCAATGCTAGTTCGCCGGACACACCGGGATAAACCACTTCAAACTTTCCTTGATTGTTGATAGTTGCCTTATAATTCTTAATATTGTTAATTGGCTCAGGTTCAAATGCTTTAATATATCGTATCAAATGCGACCTAAAGGTTTTGGTGCTAACCACATAGTTTGATCTACTGTGTAAATCCTTTGGCGCTTCATAGTCATCACAACCCCTATACCAGCACAGTCTTAATGGGAAAGAGTCATCTCGACCATCAAAATTATCTATGGTATCCTGTTCTGTGCAATGCGATATTAAAGTGCGATAAAAATCTGTAACATCTTTTTCTCTATCATCTAATGTGGTTAGCTTCAGTAAACCTTCGTCAGTCGGCTTCAGTTCAATATAATAACTACTTTCTGCCACTAAAACCTCCGCTGTGATCAGCGTGTCATCTCGCACGCCAATAACATGGTGCTCTTGCAAAGCCTTACTACATAGCACTAATTCAATCGCAGCTGAAATTTCTGATGTAAAAAAAGTATCAAGTATATTTAATTTCGAGGTCAAGACAGTATCATAAAACGCGACCGAGCCAAAGTTCTTTACTGTAATACGTTTAATAATCATCACAGTATACTTGCAAATTGTGCGCTGTTGCTTACAAAGCAACAGGCACAATTTTACACTCGCTCTTGATTTTTTGAATATCAACAGCAGAAAGCAACTTCTTTTTGGCAAGAGCCGCCGCAATTTTCTCAAAGAACTCGAAGTTCAGAGAGATAATTTCTTTGGCTTTTCTGTAGAATTTTTCAACCTCGGCTGCAACCGCTTTCTCTTGCTCGGACTTCAAAGATTCGGTATCCTCATAACCGTTACAATGCAAATGGAAACCACTAATGCAAGTGTTTACAATCAAGTTCTTAGTTCTGTCAAAAGCTTGGTCCAGGTCACGCTCGCCGCCTACATCAAAGATACCATATTTTTGTTCAATAGCAGCAATGCCGCCTAATGCACCGACAATGCGACTCTTATTCCAATAAAGCGGAGATTGAGATTTGTCATTGTAATAATCGGTAAACCCACCGCTCCGGCCACCTCGATTGTGCGCCGACACAAGTGTTACACTTTCGGGACAAAGAACTTCCGAAACGACTGCATGGCCGGCTTCGTGATATACGATTTGTGAAGCGAGCTTTTTGGAATCATCTAAAGAAGAATAAAAATCTTCATCCTCTACTTCATCAGATGCAGCAGGCACGTCAAATACGGTACGCATTAACGCTTCCATAAAATGGTCCATAGTGATAAAATCCGCACGCTCATATCCGGCATAAAGCCCTGCTTCGTTAATAACAGTTTCCAATTCGGCACAAGAACGGCCATCCATAATACGCGCAATCGTTTTTGCATCCACGTTATCAACGACTTTTTTGTTTTTCAGATAATGAGCAATAATCGCCAACGCATCTTTGCCACGAGGAGTATCAATTTCAATAACTCTGTCAAAACGTCCTGCACGATGGAGGGAACGAGGCAAACAACGCATATTATTGACCGTTGCCAAGACAAATACTTCTTTACCTTTAGCCTCATCAATACAAGACTGGACGGTAACATATTCTTCAGCATCAGGATGACGTTCATCGCCGTTAGCAAACTTGTCCATATCATCCAAAAGCACAATGGAAGGAGCGTTTTCAATTGCTTTTTCAAAGGTGGCTTTAATCACCTTTACAAAATCGCCATTAGGTTGGTCCTTCCGACAAACAAATGCTTTGCGACCGCTTTCTTCAATAACAGCGCTTGCCATCAAAGATTTACCAACACCGGGCTTACCGTACAGGAGAAGGCCTCTGGGCGAAGAAACGCCAAGCTTTGCGTAAACCTCACGATTTTTGAGCGTGTCAGCAATTTGTTTTAGTTCCTTCTTGACTGCGGAATAACCAATAATCTTATCAAATTTGCTCATATATATTACCTCTTTCTTTTAGTGTATCTTTATTATACGATTTTTTATGTACCATTTTTGGTATCTAACAGGCAAAGCCGATTTTAGGTTTTGCTTCGATTTTGATTTCAGGAATTACAATATCAACAGCTTTAATTGTTGTGATTTCTTCGGTAGTAATATCTTCAAAATCATATTCAAGCAAGCGTGAAGCCTGATTCATTTTCGCTTGTTCAAGAATGTTGCGCACATAGCGACCATTACCGAAATCGCTTTGCTTTCTTGCTGTTTCAAATATTGTTCCAAGTTTTTGGAGAGCAGCATCTTCAAGAGATATTCCCTTGTTTTTACCGATTAACGCAGCAATTTTACAAAGTTCATCGGCATCATAATCTTCAAAAGGAACATGGAAAGCAATTCGAGAACGCAAACCAGGATTTTTCTGCAAGAATTTTTCCATTTCATCGGGATAGCCGGCAAAGATAACAACAACATCCTCGCGATGGTTTTCCATTTCTTGAACAATGGTGTTAATTGCCTCATCACCGAATGACCCACTATGGTCATCTACAAGAGAATATGCCTCATCAATGAACAACACACCACCAATAGCCGCTTTAAATTTTGATTGAACAGTTTGTGCTGTCCAACCAACATATTTACCTACCAAATCGCCTCTGCCCACTTCAACAAGTTGGCCTTTGGAAAGCAGGCCGTTATCTTTCATAATGCGAGCAAAAAGTCTTGCCGCAGTTGTTTTTGCGGTTCCGGGGTTTCCCTTAAATACCATATGCATTGCAGGGGTGTCACGTTTAAGCCCTTTTTCCTCATAAAGTTTTTGCATCTTATAGTAATTTAAGGCCTTTTGAATTACTGACTTAGCTTCTTTAAGACCAATCATATCTTGAAGTTCATCATAAGCAGATCCCTTCGGCGTTGCTTTTACAACTTCTTGTTTGGCTATTTTCAAATCTTTATATTGAGGGTAGATTGCGGTTTTAAGTTTGTTGTTATACCATTCATCAAATATGGCGCGCAAGTCCGGAGCAAGATACCCTTTATCTGCTTCCAGTTTTGCAAATAACGCTTTATCTGTCCTAATCTTATTTTCTTTTGCTAACATTTTAAGGAAAGAAGCGGCTTGCTCGCCATCCACAAAATCCTCTTGGATTTCTACGAAGGTCATAGTTCCAAGGTTTTCATAAAACAACGATTTGGCCTTTTTGCATTCACGAGGTAAACAAATAACGGTCAGTACCTGATTTCGGTAACGCTTTGCAACTTCGCAAATGTTTTCCACGGTATCACGTTCACTACTTGCAAAGCCATTATCTTCCGAATCATCATTTGCCAAATAACGAACTACAACTGCACCGCCGGAACACACTTTATATAAAGCGTCGTACATCATTACAGAAAAGCTCTCACCGGGCTTGAAATCAAGGAAACTGTATCGTTTGCTGCTAAGCCTATTATTTGCATACAACGCTTGAAGTAACGTTTTATATGCCTCTCTGCGAGTATCTCTATCATCGGTTTGAAGAATGTAATGCACGGGATGTCCGTAAGGTTTGGAGCTCGCTCCGCCGGCATAAATTCGACCCAGTTCCGGCAAAAAAGTTTTATTCAACAAATATTTTTCGGTATTCGAAAAAACTTCAGATTGGCTTCTCTCGTCAATAATGTTTTCGCCAAAATCAATGCTTCTGCCACGACGTCCACTTATTTTATCTAAGCCATACTTTTCCATCACTTCATCTTCGTCAGCTATGTAGTCTTGACGATCAGCGCTACATAAAAGATTTTGAATACTGTTAAAAGTGATCTCCGTTATAACAATATCAGCGAGCTCACATTCAATGTGTTTTAAATATGCTTTTAGGGTTTCTCCAATTTTGCCCTGATGCTCAGTGATAACACCAACCGTTAAAATACCATCAGAGGAATTGGAAACAAAGAAAAAAGAATCGCGACAAAATTTCTCATTAAATTCATCGCTTTTTATTGATATTCTTCTGACGTTAGCACGATGAGCTTTTCTGCTATCCTCGTTTTCGGCATCAATTTTAACCAGTGAGCCTTCAATTTTATAAAACAACATACATTCTTCCTCCAAATTTTAATTAATCATTCATCTCACTATAATATGTATACCATAACTAATGTACCAAAAACGGGAGGTTATTGTTCGCTGAAACTGTTAGCGGGAGAAATAGTTCTTCTCTCGCTTGCACTTATACCTTTATTCGCGCCACCTTACCCCAAGGGGGATTAACCGTATCATTATTTAATAGCCAAAGCACTGGTATTCCACCTGCTAATTTTTCTTGAGGGAAAGGCGCAAAACCATCTGTCAATATGATGATACTTGCCGGCGGCTTATCAGACATATGTTTATGCACATATTCAAAAATAGTTTGAAAGTCAGTACCACCTCCACCTGCCGGTCTTATTATTTTAAATTCTTCTTCATTTGCAAACGGCTTTGGTTCAATAATGGCAGCATCAAAAAAGCCGAGCCATCCACTAAGTTTCCCATCAAATTGGTCAATAGCTCCTTTGATTTCGGAATACGCTGCCGTTATCATTTTATCGGACATAGAGCCAGACGTATCAATCATAAATAATATATTTTCTACCATATCGTCTTTCCCGTTGAAATCCGGCAAGAAAAAAGGGTTATCGTCAAAACGTCGGTCAGGTGGAGAAAAGGAATAATCGACCACTTCTTCTTGAATAAAATCATTCAATATGACACGCCAATCCGTTTGTGGTTTTTTTAGTTCTTCCAAAATTCTTTTAGCGAACCTTGGCATTAATCCCCTGGTATTTGAAGGACCTCGAATTGAAATCGCCTCAGCGGCATCTTCAAATCGTTTCACCCATACATCTCGCAGAGTAGCATCTTCTTCATACATTCCCCAACGGCTATGATCGTCCCAAGTCCATATCGGCTTATGATTTTCTTGTGTTGCTTCTTGTTTTGCACGACCGGTAGCAACACCGCCATCGCCAGATGGACCTTTTTTCTTTTTCCTTTTCGGAAGCATATTGTAAACCTGTTCGGCAGTATATTCATATCCCTCTTTTCCATCGGGTGCAATATGCATGGACTCACCATACTTTTTCAATGTTATGCTGTTTCGACTCATATTGTTTTCCAAAAGAATATTGGAGTTAACAACAATATCGCAAGCAATATTAAATTCTTCGTGTTCGCGATTGTCTTCTCTAATACAATGTTGCAATACAACATGAAGTATTTCGTGCATCATCACAAAATCAAGCTCACTATCGGTTAGACTTTCTAAGAAATCCGGTCCAAAGGCGATACGCACACCATCGGTGCACGCCGTGTCTAAATTTTCGTCAATCGAATAAATCATATGCATCAATAGTAGTCCGTAAAAACCGTGATTACATAGAATTCTCATCCTTGAAAGAAGAAGTCGTTGTATATATTTTTTGATTTTTTCTTCAGACAGAGCCATTGATATACTTTCCTTTCGTTTGCAACCATTTAGAAAATGCAGGAATTTTCAAAAGTGTTTCCTTGAAGTCTTTTTCAATGTACATATAGTTTTTCATTAAAACGGTGGAGAAATCGGGTGGCATTTTATCTGCGTAGTCAATTGAGTTCGCAATGCGAGTGAGATCCTTTCTGTGTTCGCGAGCATAGGTTGTCATTGCCGCAGTTAAGGCATACATAGCGTCTGTATTATGCGGTAGAGAGGGATTTTTTCCATCAAATATATCTTTAATGTCCGGTAGTTGCTGGTAGATTTTGGCCCATGTTCGGAATTCCACTGCAACACCACTTCCAACTAAGCCGGAAATAAGTGAATACATCTTTTCAATATCATCGTTGACATGATTCAGTAAATTACTAACCATTTCCCACGAACGTGGCGTAGCGAAAGCTAAATCGTCCAGTGATGAATCAAATCCCATAAGATAATTTTGTCTAAAGGTTAAAAAACCAAGCACTTTATCGTTAATACCATTTTGGATAGCCCACTTTTTCCACGATTTAAAACTGACTTCAATCTCAATATGTAAAAGACGGTTTGCCAGTGCCTTAGGCATTTTAAAAGCAACAGATTTATCGGTTGTTCTATTACCTGCTGCTATTACAATGCAGTTTTCGGGAAGTTTATGTTCCCCAACGACACGATCAAGCGTAATCTGATATGCGGCAGCTTGTACTGATTGAGGGGCGGCCGATATTTCATCAAGAAATAAAATGTTGATAATATCGTCGCTATCATCCATTTGGAAAATTTGCGGTTTTAACCACACAGCTAACGTTTTATCAGCGTTTGAGGTTGGTATGCCACGAAGGTCGATAGGGTTAAACAATAGAAGTCGCACATCGGTTACAACCGATTTCTTGCCGGTTTTTGCCTCAATTTCCTTTGCCAACTGTCGAATCGCTTGTGATTTACCAACGCCCGGTGCACCCCAAAGCATAACAGATGGCAGAGTTTTAAGTGGCACACCCGAATTGATAACTGCACAATATGTATCGCTTAATTCGGATATTACTTTTTCAACATTCATTGATGGTATATTGGTTAATTTAATTTCACTCATTTTTTATCCACCCCTAATTTTTTATCAATTCTTTCCAGTTTGCGTTTCGTTTCTTCAATTCTGTCGGTATAGTTTTCTTTTTTGGTCAACTCAATCTTTACGGCTTCTTGTCTATCGCAAAGATTGGTATAACCATCTTCTAATTTAGACAAATGTTCCGACAAGTTCTCAAGATAATTATCAATACGAATTAGTCCCCCAATTTCGGTATCACCAAGTTCAACGTAGTATCTACCGTTCTTTTGTAACCATACATACGGCTTTTCTACCGTCATATTTGCCGGAAGTATAATATCAAAGCCTTGATATGTACAGGACGGCGTTTCGGTTTGTGTCAATACATTGGCTCTCACTGCCTCGTAAAGTGTTATACGAAGCTCTTTTCGCTCGTCCTTATCGTACTCTCTATGATTAGCGATGTAGAACTCTAAATCCTCTTTGCACTTCTCAATCAGTTCGGATTGATAAGCAATTTTTGATGGCAATTCCATCAATTCTTTTTCCAATCGGATATGCGTTTCTATTGCTTTGCGTTGCAATGCCAAATATCGTGTCAACTCGTTAGCGGTTTCAACACGTTCCTTAACCAGCGGATTACCAACAGCCAAAGCTTTAACTTCGGCATAATCAAGTACAGTGCTTTCCACATCCGAACCACTTCGATCTGTAAGAGAACCCGAAAGTAATCCCGAAATAAACCGTTGTTTCGTTTCAAGTAATTGCCACGAATACGCATCAAAACTGCCTTCGGTAATGTAACGATAAATATATACTTTAGCGTTTTCATTGCCTTGTCTGAGAATACGTCCTTCACGCTGCGTCATATCAGTCGGTCATTTTTTGCGGACAGTTCATACATGCTATCCTTTTCTGTTC
>SAMEA3663039__coassemble_276_pt1 | contig 15642 bp, 13 predicted proteins | sample SAMEA3663039__metabat2_low_PE_029 | metagenome-assembled genome bin SAMEA3663039 (sample SAMEA3663039) | pig gut metagenome | biome: pig gut; feature: pig-associated habitat; material: faeces | place: France | collected 2012
GTGGGAGAATTTTATGCCGTTTTCCTCGTGAACGGCAAGCACCTCGCGGTTATAAAGAGACTTATCAAAGCTTGGGAAAAAGACCTGCGCATCGGGGCAATCGGCTTCTATCTCGGTTAAGAGAATTTTATCAGCACCTTCGATAAACTGACTGTAAACCGAGCCGCCGCCGATAACAAATGCCTCTTCGCCCTTGCAAAGAGAAACGGCCTCCTCGGCGCTTTTGCATATCTCTGCGCCCTCGACTGTAAAATCGGGATTTGAGGTTATGATAATATTTCTTCTTTTGGGAAGAAGCTTCGGAAGCGATTCAAAAGTTTTTCTGCCCATAATAACGGGATGCCCCGTTGTTTGCTCGCGGAAGAAAACCATATCGGCGTGAAAATGCCAAATTAAATCGTTATCCTTGCCGAGCTCATTATTTCTGCCGACTGCGGCAATAACGGTTATGCTCATAGAAAGACCGCCTTTCGTGGTTTATATTACTGTGAAATCGGGAAGGAAATCTTTCCGAGATGCTTATAATCAATAAGCTTAACATCCCTGCAATCGCGGCTGTTATCAAAATCGAAGAAATCCTTAACATCGGGATTGAGCCATAATTGCGGAGCCGGAAGGTCGCCCTCCTCGTCCATTCTTCTTATCTGCTCCTTTATGCCGTCAACCTGATTAACATAAATATGAGCGTCCTTTATGCTCCAATCAATCGTTCCGGGCTTTAATCCGCTTACCTGCGCAAGCATACAAAGAAGCACGGCATACTGCGTTACATTAAACGGCAGACCGAGCGGAACATCACACGAGCGCTGATGAACCCAGCAATTCAAATAGCCGTCTGTTACATCCCACTCACTGCTCCAAACGCAGCTTGGCAAAACGGCGGTTTCAAGATAATCGTTTTGCCAGAGGGTCATAACCATACGCCTGTCCTCAGGATGATTTTGAATTTTATCTATAAGATTTTGCGTCATTTGAAATTTTTTAACTATATAGCCGTAAGCGGTGCCGATTGTGTGAGCAAACTCTTTTCCGAAATTTTTATGTATTTCCTTTTTAACGAGTCCGCCGTTTTCGTCGGGCACCATCTGCGTTGCATTCCAAATGCCGTTTTCGTCTATTTCCCATTCGTTCCATATTTTAACATCACGCTCTTGAAGCCATCTTACATCGTTTGACTGAGCCTGATAAATCCAAAGCATTTCAAGAATTGCCTGACGGATAAAAAGCTGCTTTGTTGTTAAAACAGGAAATTCATCACGCAAATCAAAGTGAAAATGATGAGACGGAACCTTTATACTGTTTACGCCTGTTCTGTTTTCAACCTCTGTTCCCTCTGTTAAAATTTTTCTGCAAAGGTTAAGATAATCCTTATCCCATTTAGACATTTAATCACATTTCCTTTCTGTTATTTCCAAGGGTATTTCTGCTTTAACGCTTCAAATTCAGCACCTGTTGACGCAAAGTGGAACTCGCCTTGAAGGTCTGAAAAGAAGAAAAGATAATCTGTTTCGGGGTGGTTTACAACTGCTTTCATAATCTCCGTTCCGCAGTTTGTTATAGGTCCGCTCGGCAGAGCAGGACAGCGATAGGTGTAATAGGAATCGTAAACCTCCTTGGAGAAGCCGTAATCAAGGAGCTTTTTTGCGTAAAAATATGTTACATCGCATTGAAGCTTTGAGCCCTTTTCAAGACGGTTTACGAGCACGGAGGCGATATTTTCAGCACTGCTCGGAGTGAGTGCCTCCTCTTGAACTATTGAAGCGAGGGTAACAAATTCATAAAGGCTCATATTATTTTGAGAGCAATAATTTAAAATATCATCCGAAAGCCTATCATCAAACGCAGAAAGCATATCGTCAACAACCTCCTGCGCAGGAGTGTTCATTCCGAAATCGTATGTTGCGGGAAACAGGAAGCCTTCAAGAATAAAGCCGATATTTTTATTATCTGTTGGGAAATCGGCAAGCCACGAGTAGTTATACCCCTGAGTTGTTGAGATTGCATTGAAGAAATCCTGCTGAGAGCAGATACCGTTTTCTTCAAGCGTTTTCGCAATATCAAATGCGTTATAGCCCTCGGGAATACAAACCGAAACGATTTTATGGCTTATATCGGGATTTTGAAGCTTTTGCGCAATCTCCTCATAGCTCATATTTGAATTAAGATAATATTCGCCGTTTATATAAGTGAAATCGGGATAATGCTTATCCATCCAAAGCGACCAAAGCGAATCATCAACAACAATGCCGTTATTCATAAGCATTTTTGATATTTCATACTGAAAATCCTGCGACTCAATAACAAGGGTATATTCGCTCCCCTCGCTTTTATCCGAGCCGTTTATATCGCTTATAATCTTTTTATAAAAGTATGCGCCGAAGCCGACTGCAACGGCAAGAACAAGAACGGCGATTATTATTTTAATTAATTTTTTATTCATAAAAACCTCATTTAAGCAAGCCGTTTTAGGCTTGTTCGGATTTATCTGCTTACTTAACCTCGTGAACCTTCAACATATTCGTTGTGCCGCTTTGACCGAGAGGGATACCTGCGGTTATAACAACAACATCTCCCCTGCCGATAATTCCTGTTTTTACGGCAACATCAACCGCATGCTGAAAGAGCTCATCAGTGTTTGATTTTTCCTCACACATAACGGGGATAACGCCCCATGAAAGATTATTCTGCCTGCGCACCTTATCGCTTGTTGTTGCGGAAATGATTGGACATTCCGGGCGGAATTTAGAAATCTGCCTTGCCGTTGTTCCGCTTTTAGTTACGGTTATAATTGCGCTTGCATTTAAATCGTGAGCGGTTGTTACAGTTGCGTGAGAGATAGCAGAGGTTATATCTCTTTTTGCTCCGCGCGGAGAAAGCATTTCAAACTGCTCAACATAATCAATATCATCCTCTGTTGTTTTAGCGATAAGAGCCATTGTTTTAACGGCTTCAACGGGGTGCTTGCCCATTGCTGTTTCGCCCGAAAGCATAATTGCGGAGGTGCCGTCATAAATAGCGTTTGCAACATCTGTTATCTCCGCACGGGTTGGGCGCGGATTATTTATCATGGATTCAAGCATTTGCGTTGCCGTAACAACGATTTTGCCTGCCTGAAATACCTTTTGAATTATCATTTTTTGAATGGCGGGGATTTGCTCAAACGGAATTTCAACGCCCATATCTCCGCGGGCAACCATAATTCCGTCTGCCTCCTTGATAATGCCGTCTATATGCTCAACGCCCTCGTGATTTTCGATTTTAGCGATAATTTTAACATCATTCCAGCCGAGAGCGTGGCAGAAATCGCGAAGATAAACGATATCCGCACCTGTTCTGCAAAAGGAAGCAGCAATAAAATCATAGCCCATTTTTGCGCCGAATTTTAAATCCTGCATATCCTTTTCCGAAAGATAAGGAAGTGCAAGCGAAACATTCGGAACATTAACGCCCTTTTTATCTGTTACAAGTCCGCCGTCTGTTACCCTGCATATAATATCCTTATCCTTAACAGACTGAACCTCAAGGGCAATAAGTCCGTCGTTTATTAAAATCTGCGTACCTTTTTTAACATCGTTTACAAGGCCTTTATACGATACGGAGCAACGCTCTTCGTCGCCCTCAATTTCGTCTGTTGTTAAGGTAAAGGCTTGACCCTCTTTAAGAATAACACCCTTTGGATTTTTAAAGGTGCCGAGCCTGATTTCCGGACCCTTTGTGTCAAGCAGGGTTGCAACGGGCAGACCGAGTTCCTCCCTAACCTCTTCAACATTTTTGAGCCATTTTTCAAATGTTTCGTATTCGCCGTGTGAAAAATTAAATCTTGCAACATCCATTCCCGATTTCATAAGCTCGCGAAGCACATCCTTATCGCAGGAAGCAGGACCGATGGTGCATATTATTTTTGTTTTTCTTAAATTGCCGCACATATTTAAGACCTCTTTTATAATAGTTTGTTTGCTAATGATATTATAACAACAATTTGACTAAAATCAATATAAAAAGATATTGCTTTCGATTAAAAAGCAATCAGAAAACTTTTATTTTAATAAAACAACGGCAATAAGAAAAACGCCTAAGCGTTAAACTGCTCAGGCGTTTAATTATAAAATTTTATCAGGTTGCAAGGTCGCCGACAATCATCATATAGTCGCCGATTTGAACACCGAATTCGGGAGCACCCTCCATAATAAGCTGCTTATTAGCAGTCATTTGGAACATATCGCCCGTTCCGAGAAGAATTTTGAGCGCAGAGGTTGCGCAGTCAAATTTCATACAGAAGAACGGCTTTGAGCGCTTATACTCGCCTCTGCCGGCTCTTGTTTTTCCTGCTTTAACCCTCATATATGCGGTGCATTCGGGATGACCCTCTACCGCCCACTGATAGCAACGGTCGGGGCTTTTGAGTGCCCACTCGTGAATTGCGGGATGGCCCATCTTATTAAGCTGGGAGATACCCGATGAAAGCAGATAAAAATAGAGCTTGCAAAGAAGCAGTGAGAGCTCCTCATCGTTCTCAGGCGGAGTTTTAATGCCGAGAAGCGAAGACATTTTGAGAAGCACCATCATAAATTTTATAAACTTGCCGAAGGATTTAATCTTAATCTTCGGAAGCTTAGACATATCGCCCTTCATAAAGGCGTTCATTTTTTCCATAGAAGCAAATTGAAGCTCTGCATCAATTTTTTCCTGGCCGAAATATTCGCCGAGCTTACAGGACCAAACGCCATCCTCCACTATAAAGTGAACTGCGTCCTTATCCTGAGCATTAACCATAACCGAAACCTGATAAATGGCATTAACGCCCTCAAATTTCTTTTTAAGCTCCGGAACATCGGTTGCAATTGTTTTCATAAGCGGTAAAGCTGCCGCCATAAAAACCTTATTGGTATAGCGGGTTGCATCGCTTGCCATAAAACACACTCCTTTCAATGACAATGATTTACTTGATTTTAGAATTCATCGTCCCAAGCATCGTCTGCTTCGAAATCCTGGTGCATTACTTCTGCGATTGTTTCTGCAATACCGTTTGCATCAATCTTAGCCATTGCAAGCAAATCCTCTTGAAGACCGATTGTTGAGAAAGCGTTTTGATGACCGAGCATTCTGAATGCACAGGCCTTGCCTGATTTAGCAACAACCTCTGCAACTGCCGAGCCGAGACCGCCCATAACCTCATGGTCTTCAACTGTTATGATTCTTCTTGTGTCCATAACTGCGGAAAGAATTGCTTCCTCATCAACAGGCTTAATTGTGTGCATATTAAGAACACGAACCTTAACGCCTGCGTCTGCCTCTGCCATACGCGCCGCCTGCATTGCCTCAAATACGCATGAGCCGCAGGCAATAACGGTAATATCCGTTCCGTCGTTCATAAGAGTTGCTTTCTTATAATCAAACTTGCAATCGTCAATGCTCTTATGGATAACCTGGTCAAAGCCTCTGTTAATTCTGATATAAACAGGGCCGGGAATATCATAAGCAGCCTTAACTGCGTGATATGTTTCAACGCCGTCGCAAGGGCAAATAACCGTCATATTCGGAAGAGCTCTCATACAAGCCATATCAATAAGAGAATGGTGAGTTGAGCCTGCCTGACCGAAGGAGGTTCCTGCATGTGTTGCGATGATTTTTACAGGCACATTCTGATAGCAGATATCCGTGTGAATCTGATCAAGAGAACGGGCGGCTGTAAAAATAGCAAAGGTTGAAGCAAACGGAATAAGTCCGTTTTTAGCCATACCTGCCGCAACGCCGAAAAGGTTTTGCTCTGCAATACCTACATTAAAGAATCTGTCCGGAAAATGCTCGCCGAACATACCGATTTTAGTTGATTTTGCAAGGTCGGCGGTAAGCGCAACAACATCCTTATGCTCCTCGCCGAGTTCACAAAGCGCGATACCGTAGCATTCAGCAGTTGAAAGCTTTGTGGTATCGGTCATAGTATATGTCATTCCACCCATAGTTTACGCCTCTCTTTCTGCACGCTCACAGCGTTCTTTATAATACTTGTCAAGGCTTTCGTGAGCCTGCTTGGTCATTGCCTCGTCAAGCGAGCCGTAATGCCATAAATAGTTATCCTGCATAAAGTCAACGCCTGCGCCCTTATATGTATCAAGGATAATAGCACTCGGCATATCGCCGCCGTTTTTATGATTTTCGATAGCGTCCTCAACAGCGTCGTTAATCTCTTTGATATTAGAGCCGTCAACCCTCTTAACACGGAAGCCGAACGCCTCAAATTTCTTATCGAGCGGTTCAACCTTCATTTCGTCGTCAACTCTGCCGTCTATCATACACTTATTGTTATCAACAAGAACAACAACATTTGAAAGCTTGAACTGTGCTGCGCTCATTGCAGCCTCCCAGTTTGAGCCCTCGTTGAGCTCTCCGTCGCCCGTAAGAACATAGTTCATATAGTCAACGCCCTTAACTCTTCCTGCAAGCGCAAAGCCTACTGCAAGAGAAAGGCCGTGGCCGAGCGAGCCTGTTGAGCAGTCTGCGCCCTTAACCTTATTGCAGTCAAGGTGCATACCGATTTTTGCGCCTGTGAGGTTAAATATTTTAAGCTCATCAACAGGCATAAATCCCAAATCGCAAAGAATAGGAGCATAGCCTACTGCGCAATGACCCTTTGAAAGAACAAAGCGGTCTCTGTCCTCTAACTCGGGATTTGAAGTGTCGATTTTCATAAAGCGGTAGTAAAGCGTTACCATAGCGTCCATGGCGCTGAGCGAACCGCCGAGATGACCCGAACCGCCCCAAATAGCGGTTTGAATTGCCATTCTTCTCATTTCATCTGCCTTTTTTTCAAGGCGGAGCCATTCTTCTTTATCGAACGGCTTATAATTTGCTGGCATAAATTTACCTCCCTTTATATATATAATCAAACGGTTTTCCGTTAATTATAGCAATTATTTTAATCCCTCAATTTCGGGATGTCTTGCCGCAACAACGCCGAAAGCGTCCTCTGCAATTTCAACTGCAAGCTTAATATCGTCGTCTGTTACAGCGGCATTCATAAAGTGGTTATGATGCGAAGCAAGGAAAAGACCTCTTGAAACACATTCTGCAATCCACTCCTGATGAAGCATAAGGCTGTCATCATTTGCTATTCTGAGATAGAAGAGTGCCGGCTCACCCGAAACAACAAGGTTAAAGCCGTGCTCATTAGCGGCATCGGTAAGACCCTGTGTTAATTTTGTTCCCATTGTTCTGAACATAGTGGGTGTGTCAAGCTTCTTCATCTTCGGAATACATGCAAGGCAGGCTGCAAAGGGCTCTGCGCTCATCCAATATGAACCTGTGTATGTAACAGAGGAAGCAGTTGCCTTCATATGCTCGCCGCCGCAGCAGGCAGACATATTATAGCCGTTTGCAAGCGCTTTACAGAAGCAGATTAAGTCTGCTTTAATTCCGTAATAATGGTCGGAGCCTGCGATATCAAGACGGAAGCCTGTTCTTACATCGTCGAAAATAAGAACCATACCGTGTTCATCGCAGAACTTACGAACAGCCTGCCAATATTCCTTTGTTGCACACTCGTTATCCTTAAAGTTACCGTGGTCATACGGTTGCGCGATAAGACCTGCAACATCGCCGTTGCAAGCGTCATAAGCCTGTTGAAGCGCATCAATATTAAACCACGGAACAACAACATTGTTTGCAACCTCTTCGGGAAGAATACCCGGATAGTCTTTCTTTTGCGCCCACTGGAAATCGCCGTGATAATAGCCTTCGAGGAAGAACATCTTTTTCTTGCCTGTATGAGCTCTTGCGCACATAACGGAAAATGTTGTTGCATCAGAGCCGTTCTTCATAAAGAAAGCCCAGTCTGCACTTGCAACAGTATCTTTAAGAAGCTCTGCACACTCAACCATCTTATATGACGGAGAGGTTGTGCAGTTTCCTCTTTTAAGCTGCTCCATAGCGGCGGCGTCAACATCATCGTCGCAATAGCCGAGAACATTGGGGCCGTAAGCACACATAAAATCAAGATACTTATTTCCGTCAACATCCCAGAAATAAGTTCCCTTTGCGTGATCGCTCATAAGAGGCCATTTTGTGATGGGAAGGAACAAGCCTTCACTCGGACCGAGATGGCCGTAAACACCGGAGGGGATTGCATCTAATGCTCTGTTAAACCACTCCTGGCTTTTTTCGTGTTTATATTCCGGAAATTTACTCATTATTCTGCCTCCTGTTATTAACCGAGATAAACTGCAACACGGTCAAGAATACGATTAAGATTATCAACCATTGAAATCATACCCGCCATATAAATATTGCCCTTGCAAAGCTCGGCAACTGTTGAAACCGTGCCGGTAAACAAGCCGTAAGCAAGGTCTATATCCGCAAATTCCATAATTGCTCTTGGATTTTCAGCCTTTTCCTTAACGGTTGTGAAATGATGATTTTTAACAACGATAGTTGCATAGCAGGTGTCCTTAATTCCCATAGAAACCTTACCGTCAACGGTTGAGCCTGCCGTGAACATAGAAATAGAATCCGAATTTGCAAGTGCGGAAAGAGCACCCGCAATTGTATAGAAAGTTAAAATTGTTGACTCCTCAAAGAATGCTCTGTTTTCAAGGTCTTCCTTGCTTGGCATAAGGAGCTTTGTTAATCTGTCTGTAAGCTTAGTGAACGGGCCTAAAAGGAAAGAGAGCACCTGAACCATTCCCTTAACAGGAATGCCCGGCTTACTGTTATTAATAAGGTCGTTGAACTTTTCGGGCGAGCCGAAATTCATTTTGCAGGTACAGCCCTCGGAGCCTTCTGTAAATTTACAGCCTGATTTTGAGAAATGGAATGTTCCGCACGGTCCGTCTGCTACATCAAAGCAAAGAGAAACGGGAGATTTAAGAGACGCAAGAACAGCCTTTGCTTCTTCGTCAATCTCGCACAAATTCTCAAGCGTTGCAAGCACACCGTACATATTAACATACGCCATTGCTTTTGCTTCTTTCAAAATAAATTCCTCCTTTTTCGTTTTGAAAGTAATAGTGCATATAAATTATATCACATAATATGTATAGCGGTCAATTCAAAAGACATACAAAAATTTTTATTTTATTTGTTCAAAATAGATAAAAATTTATTTACATATTATGCAAAATGCCACAAAATATAAAGATTTTATAAACAGAAAAAGCGGGCAGAAAATCACTTCCTGCTCGCCTTTGAGTTAGAATTAAAAAGTTTTATTTCATAAGAAATCCGATTTTTTTCATTGCCTTATCAAGAGTGCGCTGTGAAATACGCAAAGCACGCTCGGCACCCTTTTGCTGACATTCCTTAATATAAGCCTTATCGGCAATAAGACGGTTATATTTCTCCTGAACAGGTGCAAGCTCGGCAACAACCGCCTCGCCGACCGCCTTTTTGAAATCTCCGTAGCCCCTGCCCTGAAATTCTCTTTCAATTTCCTCAAAGGATTTAGAGGTTACCGCAGAATAAACCGTCATCAGATTATTAATTCCGTCCTTGCCGTCTGCATATCTAACGCACATTTCACTGTCTGTTACGGCAGATTTAAACTTTTTCATAATAGCTTCGGGGGTGTCGGTTAAATAAACAGTTCCCTTTGGGTTAGGGTCTGACTTGCTCATTTTTTTAGCCGGATCTTGCAGGCTCATAACCCTTGCGCCGTTTTTCGGAATATATGCATCGGGAACTGTGAAAACATTACCGTAAATTCCGTTAAATCTTTGGGCAATATCTCTTGTTATTTCAAGGTGCTGCTTTTGGTCTGCACCAACAGGAACAACATCTGCGTTATAAAGAAGAATATCGGCAGCCATTAAGCAGGGATATGTAAAAAGGCCTGCATTGATATTATCGCTGTGCTGCGCCGATTTATCCTTAAACTGCGTCATTCTTGAAAGCTCGCCGAACTGCGTGTAGCAATTAAGAAGCCAAGCAAGCTGAGCGTGAGTAGGAACATGCGACTGAATAAAAACAATTCCGTTTTCAGCGTCAAGTCCGAGTGCAAGAAGCATGGCATAAAGCTCATTTGTTTGGCGGCGAAGCATCTGCGGATCTTGGCGGACTGTTATTGAATGTAAATCCGCAACGCCGTAAATTGTATCAAATTCCTCCTGAAAGGACGGCCAACCCTTTAATGCGCCGAGATAATTTCCGAGAGTGGGAACGGAGGTGGGCTGAATTAAAGAGAGGCTTCTTTTGCGCCTTTCGGTTTGAATTTTATTTTCTTCCATAGAACATCTTCCTTTATTTTTTTATATAAATTCCTCTGCAACCAAGCCCATAATTTCAACGCCCTTAACAATGCTTTCATCATCGGGAGTTGAAAAATTAAGACGGATATAGCTGCACGGCTTTGTATCATCAACCATAAACGCCGTGCCGGGAACAACGGCAACATTGCGTTCAAGGAGCTTATTAACATAATCAAGCATATTAACATTATCGGGCAGCTTTGCCCAGATAAAGAGACCGCCCTGCGGACGAACATAGCTTATAAAACCCTTGCAATGCTCATCAAGGCAGGAGCACATAAGATTAAGCTTGCGCTTATAAATTTTTTTAATTTCGTCTATATGAGCATTTACATCATATTCATCAAACCAACGGGAAACAATCATTTGATTGAGGACGCCCGTGTGAACATCCGAAACCTGCTTGCCGATAGTGAACGCAGGCGCAATTTTGCTTGGAACAACGGCATAAGCAACTCTTATTCCGGGAGCAAGAATTTTTGAAAAAGAGCCTGCATAAACAACTATTCCCTCGGTGTCCATACTCTTTATTGACGGAACTGCTTCTCCCTCAACTCTCAAATTACCATAAGGATCATCTTCAAGAATAACAAGATTATTTTCAAGCGCAAGGCGATACATTCTTTTGCGCTTTTCAAGGCTTAATGTTGTTCCGCCGGGGTTTTGAAAATTCGGGATAGTGTATATAAATTTAGCATTTGGATTTTGATTTATCGCTTCTTCGAGAGCGTCGATATTCATTCCGTCATCATCAATGGGAACACCGACGAGGTTACAGCCGTGTGAGCGAAAGCAATTGAGTGAGCCGATAAACGAGGGGTCCTCGCAGATAACGGTGTCGCCCTCGGAGGCAAGAACGCGGGTTGTTATATCCATAACCTGCGTGCCGCCTGCGGTTATTATAACGCTATCGTCATCCGTGCCGATATTTTCGCGCTCATAAAGCCATTTTTTAACGGTTTTTCTTAAAGGCTCATAGCCCTCCGAAACGCCGTAAACAAGTGCTGAAACGGGATTTTCTTCAAGGATTTCGGCACTTATTTTTTTAACCTCCTCGCAGGGAAAAGCCTCTGTTGCAGGCGAGCCGCCGGCAAACGCAATCATACCCGGCTCACTTGTTGCTTTAAGTATTTCCCTTACGGCTGAGGGTTTCAGCCCTGCATATTTTTTTGAAAGCTCATACATACTGAATCACTCACTTTAAAATTTGTTCAACAAAGCGCTTTGACGAATTACCGTCGCAAAGAGAAACGAAGCGCTTTTTGAATTTTTCCGCCTGCTCATTATCTGCCGAGGCATTTAAAACGGCAGAGGCAAGCTCCTCACGGCTTTGAACAATACAGCCGCAGGAATAATCGTTATAATCAAAATAAAATCCCCTGCCCTTATCATATTCCGCCAAATCGGGAGCATAAAGAACGGCGGGATTTCCCATAATTGCATTTTCAAAAATAACAGACGAATAATCAGTTACAAGAACATCTGTTATAAAAAGTATATCATTGATTTCGCGCTCGTCCGCAAAGTCAAAAACTCTTTCGCTGACAGACTGCGGAATTTCAATTTTACGCTTAACGAACGGGTGCATCTTTATAATTACCGCCCACTCTTCTCCGAGCGAATGAGCAAATTCCTCCGCGTCAAAAAACTCCTGCGGATAATCTGCGTCATCAACGCTCTGACCTCTGAAAGTAGGTGCAAAAAGGCATATTTTTTTACCTTTGAGGCGCGTCTCCTTTTCATAAAGCCGTTTCTTTGCCGAGGCAACATATTCCTCATCAAAGAACAAATCGGTTCTAGGAGCACCCGTTGGATAAATTTTATCCTCTGAAATGCCGAAAGCCTCTGCATAAATTCCCGAAATTTCGGGAGAGGAAACAATTGCCTTTGTATAATTTTTATGAGTAAGAGAGGCTTTTTCAGCCGTTGCTCTGCCGTAGCCGAAGCGTTTAAATGCACCCAGCGCGTGCCAAACCTGAACAAGCTCCTGCCCCTTTCTTAAATCAAGAACATAAACAAGCGGCTCATAATCATCAACAAGAATGAATTTGCTTGAAGCCATTTCACGCGCAAGCTCGCTTTCGCTCGGTATTTCGGGCGGAGCGGCAACGGTTATTTGAAACGGCAGATTGTTTTTTTCAATATAATTTTTAACGGCAAGTAAATTTCCTCCGAGCTTACCCTTGGAGGTTGAATACATAAGTATTTTATTTTCCTGCATGGGAAGCTCTTTTTTTGCTTTTTCAAAGCTTTTTATAAAGGAAGCATATCTTGCCCTTTGAAGAAGCGGATATGCAAAGGATTTTAATTTACTCATAGCTTTCATCATCTGCGGCTTTCTTATAATTATATTCTCCGCAGTAGGTTCCCTTTATCAGTTCATCAATAATTACGCCGTAAATATGCGTTATACTGCTAAACTGCTTATTAACATAATCGTGCATAAACTGCTTTTCTTTTTCGGCATCTGCGCGTGTGCCGCTTGAAATAAAATCACAAATTCCCTTTGCGTTTTTTGAATAAACGGCAGGAATATCGCGCCAAAAATCAATATAAAAGCCGCGCTCGTCAATATATTTATCACTGTCAAAGCAATAGATATAGATGGGCAGATTTCTAAGCAGAGCCTCATAGATTATTGAGCTGTAATCGGTTACAACATAATCGGCAACCGCCATAAAATCCATACCCGTAAAGCGCTCGCCCGTTGCCTTATTCATTCGGGAATCAACATAAATTTCTTCCTTATTAGTGTCAACAACATGGTGTTTAACAATAAGGTTATATTCCGAATAATTAACGCGGTCAACAAGCTGCTGAGTTGCTTTGCGAAGCTCGGCGGTGTCCTCCTCGTTATCGCGGAAGGTGGGAACATAAAGGATATTTTTGCGGCCGTTATCAAGCTGAGGATATGCGCTGAAAATATTGCCTTTAAGCCTTGACGCTTCGCCTTCATCGGTTAAATAGTCCATACGGGGCATACCGATGGGGATAAACTTTTCCTCGGGCTGACCGAACGCCTCGGCAAAATGAGGAACGCATTTATCTCCGCTTGCCGCAATCAAATCATAATTGCGGTGCATCTTAAAGGCTTCGGCGGTTTTCGCGTCCTTGCCGCCCTCTTTATCAAGAATGGATTTGCCGAAGCGCTTAAATGCCCCGAGCGCATGCCAAATCTGAATAATTTTTAAATCCTTTTTATGATTAAGCATTGAGGCAAGAATGCAATATCCGTCCAACACAACAACCCTTGAGGTTGCAAGCGCATTCATTTGGCGAAGCATCTCGCCTATATATTTGATTTTTCCGCCGAGGGAATCGGGTATCATTTTGCACAGAACAACAACCTTATACTGCGGATACTCCGTTTTTATCTCATTTATAAGATACCTGAAATCAAGCGACGGTGTTTCGCTTTGGCGGGAAATGAAGGCAACCTTGTTTTCGGTTTTTTTCAGCTTGAAAAAGGAATAAATTATTCCCATAAAAAATCCGAAAATTTTTGCAAAGATTTTAACCAATTTTTTCACTTCCCGTTATAAAGATTTAATTATTATTTATTCGTAAAGAGGATATTTTGCGCAAATTTGAGCAACACCGTTTTTGATATAATCCTTTTGATTATCAAAATCGGTTACTGCAAGATAGATATATTCGGAAATCTTTTCAAAATCCTCTTCATTAAGACCTCTTGTTGTTGCGGCAGGAGTGCCGATACGAACACCGGAGGTTACAAACGGAGAAAGAGGCTCATTAGGAACAGTATTCTTATTAAGAGTGATATGAACCTCATCAAGCCTTGCTTCAAGCTCCTTGCCCGTTACGCCCGTTCCGATAAGAGAAAGAAGAACAAGATGGTTATCCGTTCCGCCGGAAACGAGATTAAGACCTCTTTTTGTGAGCCCGTTTGCAAGAGCCTGTGCATTATCAATAATTCTTTGCTGATATTCCTTAAATTCGGGTTTAAGTGCCTCGCCGAAGCAAACCGCCTTACCTGCAATAACATGCATAAGCGGTCCGCCCTGCGTGCCGGGGAAAACTGCCGAATTAAGCTTTTTGATAAGATAAGGATTGTTGCAGAGGATAAGACCGCCTCTTGGGCCGCGGAGGGTTTTATGAGTTGTTGTTGTTACAACATCTGCATAAGGAACGGGATTTTGATGAAGACCTGCGGCAACAAGACCTGCAATGTGAGCCATATCAACCATAAACATTGCGCCGTTAGCGTGAGCAATATCAGCCATTGTTTTAAAATCAATTGCACGCGGATAAGCGGAGGCACCTGCAACAATGAGCCTTGGCTTAACCTTGTTAACCTGCTTTGCAAAGGCATCAAGATCTATATATCCGTCATCATTAACACCGTATGGCACGAAATTAAAATATTTACCGCTGATATTTGCAGGAGAGCCGTGAGTTAAATGGCCGCCGTTATCAAGGCTCATGCCCATAACCGTGTCGCCGGGTTTAAGCAGAGCAAGATAAACAGCCGTGTTTGCCTGTGCGCCCGAATGAGCCTGAACATTTGCATACTGAGCACCGAAAAGCTCGCACGCTCTTTTAATTGCAATATTTTCAACAATATCAACATACTGACAGCCGCCGTAATAACGCTTTGACGGCAAGCCCTCTGCATATTTATTGGTTAAAACGCTTCCCATAGCCGCCATAACCTGCGGAGAAACAAGGTTTTCCGAAGCGATAAGCTCAATATTTTCGCGTTGGCGTTTAAGCTCGAGCGCCATTGCATCTGCAACCTCTTTGTCTGTTTCGGCAACCTTTGCTATTGAATCGTAATAATCTGCGTACATAGTTTATTCTCCTTAAATAATAATTACGAAATAAAAATAATCGCATACAGAAATAATAACATAGAATGAAAAAATATACAATAACAAATTATAAAATAAATAATTAAAATAAAACAATGGAGACAATGGAGATAATGGAGCGTCGAGGGTGCGGGTGTCCGGTGGACACCTCTGCGTCAGCAGAAGCACCGACCGAATCGACAGGTGAGACCGCCGCTCCCTACAAAATCACATTGAGGTTTTATATACACCGTAGGGCAGGGCTTGCTCCTGCCGAATAAACGGGTCGGCGTGGAAACCGACCCCTACGAAATATCGTTTGGGTTTTATATACACCGTAGGGCAGGGCTTGCTCCTGCCGAAAACGGTTTTTTCCGTTTAATCGGGACGGGCAACCCGTCCCATACAAAATATTATTTAGGTTTAAATATGCCTCGTAGGGAAGACCGTCCTCGGCGTTCCGAACGAAACGGGTCGGCGTGGAAACCGACCCCTACGAAAATACATTTAAATTGTTATAAAACCTAAATGCAACACCGTAGGGGAAAACTGTGTTTTCCCGTATGAAACGCATTGAATCAAAAGCGGGCGAA
>SAMEA3663039__coassemble_294_pt1 | contig 15087 bp, 14 predicted proteins | sample SAMEA3663039__metabat2_low_PE_029 | metagenome-assembled genome bin SAMEA3663039 (sample SAMEA3663039) | pig gut metagenome | biome: pig gut; feature: pig-associated habitat; material: faeces | place: France | collected 2012
CAACAAAAAGTTATGGAGTTTAGCACCATAAATGGTTCTTAAACTAAAACAACCGTTAGTTATATGTTTTATATTTAAAGAATGAGTATAAGATTTACTAAAAAATTCAACTACAAAAATTAAGTAGTTGCATAATTCTTATAATGTGTTGTGTCTATGTGCCGAGTTTATAAGAGTAAAATTAATATTCAGCATCTGTTAAATTATCCACTGTAATTTGTTTTCTGCAAAGTTTTTTAACGCTTCAGGTTTAAGCTCATAAACTGCTGAACTTTCTAATAATTCACCCATTCTGAGAGCAAGTTTTCGTTTGTGCGTTAACTCTTTCAGAAAAGTGTTTGTCCAATCGTACAAACAAGTTTTTAACAAAAGTTCAAGAAAATTATAACAATCAATTCTTTTTCATAGGAAAATACTGCTGAAAACAAAGAAAAACTCCACCTTTGAAAAGGTGGAGTTTGGTGCGAGAGACGGGACTTTCTTCTCAACTATCGAACAGTCCACTGGACTGTTCTCCCAAATTTGCCCAGCAAGGCATTGCACAGCAAATTTGGAGTTCGTTTCAAGTCCCGTAATAAATGAAAAGAAGCAAACATCCAAATGGATATTTGCTTCTTTTGGTGCGAGAGACGGGACTTGAACCCGTACGAGTCGCCCCACACGCCCCTCAAACGTGCGCGTCTGCCGATTCCGCCACTCTCGCTCGCAACGATAGAGATTATAACAGAATAATTATCTGTTGTCAATATCTAAATTAAAAATTTTTAAAATATCTTTTGGGGCGTTAATTAATGCGCCTGGATTCTCTTTAATTAGGCTCTCTGCGCTTCTGAATCCCCAAGTTACCGCAATGCTTTCGCAACCGAGATTTCTTGCCGAAATAATATCAACATCACTGTCGCCTATCCAAATCGTATTTTTAGGGCTGATACCGAGATTTGTTAAAATCTCACGCGCAACGGTTGGGTCGGGCTTTGTCGGTTTGCCGTCAACCGCGCCTTGAACAATATCAAAGGCTTCCTTTCCGAAAATTGCTTCAACCATTCCCTTTGCGGCAACATCGGGCTTATTTGTGCATACAACAAGTTTTTTACCGCTTTTCTTTAATGCGCTAACAACCTGTTTAATGCCTTCATAAGCGTGTGCATGGTCAAGCTTTATTTCGTTATATTTTATCTTAAAGCGTGCATATTGCTCGTCAAGCTCTGCTTCGTTGAGCTTATTACTAAAAGCACGCTTAACGAGAAGCCTTGCACCGTTGCCGACAAATTTTTTATAATCCTCATTTGTCCAGCAAGGCGTTATCCCCTGCTCTTTTAAAATAAAATCGCAGGCAAGACCCAAATCGTCAATTGTGTTAATTAAGGTTCCGTCTAAATCAAAAATAACACATTCGCAATGCTTTATATTTTCCGAAAAGATATTAGTTAATTTCATAATTACCTATTATAAATATCGCTTAAATCCTCAAATTTTTTCTTTTTTGTATTAGATATTAGCTTTGCCGTTATGCAAACAACAACCGCTCCTGCCAAAACGGCAAACTCAATATAAACCTTTTGCTCCTCCTGCTTATTTGAAGCAGAAAGCTTTCCGCTTTTAACACGCGTCCACAAATCCGCTTGCAGTTCAAGAATGTTTTGCGGAAGATTCTTAAAATACTGTCCGTTCGGGGTTTCCTCGGGATACACTGCTTCACTGCCAAACAAGGAATGCTCCTCGTTGTTTCTAACAGTTTTGTTTGGAGAAGCATAATAGATATATTCCGCATTTTCAAGCGCAACCTGCGGCTCATGCATAAAGTTAATAAATGCCTCTGCGCCGTCTTTATTTTGAACGCATTTAGGAATACAAAAGGCGTCGTAGAAAATATTAACGCCCTCCTTTGGGAAGCAAAAATCCAAATCGGGATTATTTTCACACATCAAAACATAATCCCCTGCATAATAAGGCGCAAGCGCATAATCTCCGCTTTCCATAAGATTGAAAATTTCATCCATTACATAAACGGGATTTACCCTGTCCTTTTGCTCTGCAAGAAGCTCTGCGGCTTCATTCCATTCGCTTTCCTCAACAGAATTAAAGCTTTGACCGAGAAGCGCCTGAGCGATTGCAAATGCGTCTCTTGAATTGTTGAACATTAAAACCTTATCTCTATACTGCTCATCCCAAAGAATATCCCAGCTATCAGGCTTTTCATCAATATAATTTGTGTTGTAAATCAAAACGGTTGTGCCAACATTATAGCAGAGCGAATATTTCTGTTCGGGATCAAAGAACAGATTGAGATACTGTTCATCAATGTTTTTAATATTCGGAATATTGTCCCAGTTGATTTCGGCAAGCATATCCTCGTCAATCAGCCTTGCAATCATATAATCACTCGGAACAATAACATCATAGGAAACGCCGCCGCCCGAAAGCTTTGAATACATATTTTCATTTGATTCAAAATTAGTATAATTAACCTTTGCACCCGTTAAGCGTTCAAACTCCGAAACAACATCCATAGAGCCCTCTGCTCCGTCGGAAATATATTCTCCCCAGTTATAAACGTTAACTGTTGTTCCCTGCAATCCGAGAGAGGCGTAATATTCAATCTGTTCATCAGTGAACATTTCCTCTTCATCATCGGCAAGAGCGCAAAGATTAAGTGGCATAAGTGCAAAAATAATTGAAATAATAAAAATTAAAAATTTCTTCATTTACTCTCACTCTTACCCTTTTCAGCCTTTGACTGCGCAACATTCATAAGAATAAGCAAAACGAGAATAACAAGGAAAATCAGCGTTGAAAGCGCATACATATCGGGTTTAACTCGTTTTTTTGTTAATGAAAAAATATAAATCGGAAGCGTTTGAAAGCTCGGTCCGCTTGTAAAATAAGAAATAATGAAATCATCAAGCGAAAGAGTAAAGCTCATAACAAGGCCTGTTATAATTCCCGAGGTTATATCGGGCAAAACAACCTTAAAAAAGGCTTTAACGGGCTTACAGCCGAGGTCAACCGCCGCTTCATAAATATTAATGTCAAACTGTTTAAGCTTGGGCATAACATTTAAAATTACATACGGCAGGCAAAAGGTTATATGCGCCGCAAGAAGCGACCAAAAATTGAGCGAATCCGATATTTTTATTGACGCACCGAGAAAAACAAAAAGGAGCATCATTGATACACCCGTTACAATTTCGGGGTTCATCATCGGAATATTTGTTACTGTTAATACCGCTCTTTTAAGCCTTTTGTTTCTGTAATTAAAAATTCCAACTGCCGCGCAGGTGCCCATAACAGTTGAAATAACCGCGGTGCACACTGCAAGAATTAAAGAATTTTTCAAAGCATCTGTTGCGGCGGAATTATTGAACATTTCTCCCCACCATTTAAGAGAAAAGCCGCTGAAAATATATGTGCTTGTGCTTTCATTAAAGGAAAACAAAGCCATAACTCCTATCGGAGCATACAGAAAAAATAAAATAAGCGCAAGATAAAATTTTGATAAAGGAGAAAGTCTTTTTTTCTTCATATAACAACTCCTCCTTCCGTTTCATCATCTGCACCGAGATAATTCATAACGCCGAGGCAAATAAGAATAAGCACCATAAGAACAAGCGAAAGGCTTGCACCGAGGTTATAATTATTAGCAGACTGAAACTGCGTTTCAATAATATCGCCTATTAAAACAACTTGCCCTCCGCCGAGCTTTTGGGTTATATAAAAGGTTGAAACGCAGGGAACAAAAACCATTGTTATTCCGCTTAAAACGCCGGGAAGCGAAAGAGGCATAATAACCTTGCGCATAACCTGAAATCTTGTTGAGCCCAAATCCTGGGCGGCTTCAATAAGAGAATTATCAATTTTGGACATAACGGAATAAATAGGCAATATCATATAAGGCAGAAAATTATAAACCATTCCGAGAATAACGGCACCGCCCGTATTGATTAGTTTAAGACTGTCTATTCCGAAAAAATTTAAAGCTGTGTTAATTATACCCGTGTCGCCCAAAATAGTCATAAGAGAATATGTTCTTATAAGGAAGTTCATCCACATAGGAAGCATAACAAGAAGCACCATTGTTCCCTGTGTGCTTGCCTTTGTTTTTGAAATAAAATAGGCAAACGGATAGCCAACAACAAGGCAAATTGCAGTTGCAACAACTCCGTAAAGCACGGACAAAAGTATTGTTGAGGTGTAGCTGGGAATTGCTTTTATACTGTTAAGGCTGAAAGCGCCTGTTGTGTCTGTTAAGGCATAATATGCAACCATAATGAGCGGAGCAATAATAAAGATAGCAGACCAAACAATATAGGGCTTATCGGAAAGCTTGCCGGCAAGACTATTCTTCATCCTGTTTCTCTGCCTCCCAATCGTAATCAGCGTCGTTAATATGGTCAAACTCATCGGAGAACGAGGAATAATCGCCGAACTCGCCGCTGTATTCACTGCGCTTCATAACATGAATTGAATCAGCGTCAATATACATACCGACGGTTTCGCCCACCTTATGATATTCGGTTGTTTGAACAAGCCAAATAAATCCGCCGACATCAACAAAGGTTTCAAAAAATGTTCCCTTGAATACAACATCGGTTATGATACCAGTTAATGCGTCCTTCTCCCCTGCCTTGCAAATAGTTATATCCTCGGGGCGAACAACTGCTTCAACAGGCTCGTTAGGCGCAAAGCCTTTATCGAGGCAATCAAAGGTTACGCCTGCAAACCTAACAAAATAGTCTTTAATCATAACTGCATCAACGATATTTGATTCGCCGATAAAATCGGCAACAAAGGCGTTAACAGGCTCGTTATAGATATCCTCGGGAGTTCCTATCTGCTGAATTTTACCTTTATCCATAACAACAACTCTGTCGCTCATTGAAAGGGCTTCCTCCTGATCGTGAGTTACATAAATAAAGGTTATTCCAAGGCGCTTTTGAATTGATTTAAGCTCCTTTTGCATATCCTTGCGAAGCTTTAAATCAAGGGCGCCGAGAGGCTCGTCCAGCAAAAGAACATGTGGTTTATTTGCAAGCGCTCTTGCAATGGCAACACGCTGCTGCTGACCGCCTGAAAGGCTGTTTATTGAGCGTTTTTCAAAGCCTTTAAGATTAACAAGCTCAAGCATTTGCGCAACAGTTTCTCTTATTTCGGGCTTGCTCATTTTTTGAATTTCGGGACCGAACGCAACATTTTCAAACACATTTAAATGAGAAAAAAGAGCATAACGCTGAAAGATTGTGTTTACCTTTCTTTTGTGCGGAGGAATGTTATTAATAACCTTTCCCTCAAAAACAATTTCGCCCTCGTTGGGATCAACGAAGCCTGCAATGCATCTTAGCGTTGTTGTTTTTCCGCAACCGGAAGGACCAAGCAGCGTTATAAACTCTTTTTCGTTAATTGAAAGATTAAGTTTATCCAAAACGGTGTTATCACCGTATTTTACAGTAATATCTTTAAGATCAATAATTTTTTCCAATTATGCACTTCCTCTTTGTAACCCGATTTGACACATTCAGTATCATAAAATTAAATATAACAAAATATTATAAAAAGTCAATAAGTTTTTACAAGAAAAGTCAAAATATTTTTTTATATATTTCTTCTCCGTTGATTACGCTTTCAAGAGTTTTTTCAACCTGTGTAAAGTCGCAAACCATTGACTTTGTTTTATGAATACAATCGTCCATACCGAACGGAACAAAGTAATAATTTTTATAATTCAAAAGGTTTCCGATATTCTTTGCCGCTCCACCGAGCGCATCATTTGTTGAAACGCCAATTATAACGGGGCGAGAGTTCCTTAAATGGCTTTTTGCCGCCATTGTTACCGCTGTGTCGGCAATGCCGTTTGCAAGCTTTGCAAGGGTGTTTCCCGTGCAGGGCACTATCAAAAGCACCTCAAAAAGCTTCTTCGGACCTATCGGCTCTGCCTGTTCGATTTTATGGATAATACTGTTGCCTGTTATGGATATAATTTCATTTTGAAAATCCTTTGCGTCTCCGAAGCGTGTGTCCGTTGAATAAGCGGTTTCGCTCATAATCGGATAAACATCGTATCCGGCTTTAACAAGCCCTTTAAGTGCTTCAATTGATTTTGAAAAGGTGCAAAAGGAGCCTGTTAATGCATAACCGATTTTCAAGAAAATTCCTCCTCTATAATATTAATAACCGCTTCGCCGATAATATATCCGGCGGTTTTCTGTGTATATTTTGACGGCATTGCTTTTCCGTTTAAAAGCTTTAAGCCAAGGCTTTTTGCAACAAGGGTATCAACTCCGCCGGGAAATGAGGCTAAATCAAGAATTATTGTTTCTTTTCCAACTGCCGAGAGCTCTTTTTTAGTCAATACGGGATGAGGAACGGTATTTATAATAATATCCGCGTTGTTTTTACTTGACAATTCATCAAAATATATATGCTTTGCACCGTTAAATTCAGCAAGCGTTTTTGAGTCCTTGCTTCTTGAACAAACGGTTATATCGGCACCGTATGCTTTAAGTATTTTATGAAGAGCCTTTCCTATTCGTCCGTAGCCCAAAATTAAAATTTTACTGCCGAAAAGCGAATAATCGGTGTTTTCCTCAATAAAAGAAACTGCGCCCTCTGCCGTTAATAAGGCGTTTTTCAGCACATAATTTTCGTTTTTCATATAATCAAAGCCGTTTTTATGTTCGCCCATTCCGTAAAAAACAGGCTTATCTCCTGCCTGCTCAAGCATATAATTTTTTACTGGAACGGGAAGCAGAATAAAATCAGCCTTATCATAACTTTCAACGCTTATAAAGCCGTTATTTTCAAGGTATTCCCGAGCAAAAAACATTCTTTTATCATCTGTATATGGAACAAAAAATTTATTCATTTTCATAAAAACACTCCCGTTAACCCTATACTATGCTTAAAAATTTTTGATGTTCACTGATATTGGTGTTTATTTTTTCAGAAAAAGGTTGTATAATATAGGCAATGAATCTTTGGAGGAATTATTTTGAACGAAATAGATAATATACTTAAAAGTGTTAAAAAAATACATTTTATCGGTATCGGCGGAGCGGGAATGTGTCCCCTTGCCGAAATACTTTTATCACTCGGATATGAGATTACGGGCTCCGACAATAACGACACCGAAACATTCAGAAGAATTGAAAAGGAAGGCGCAAAGGTTTTTCTCGGTCAGGTTAAAGAAAATATAGCCGACGATACTCAGCTTGTTATTTACACCAACGCAATACTTAAAGGCAACGAGGAGCTTGAATATGCAAAGGCGAGCTTCCCCTGCTTTGAGCGTGCAGAGCTTTTGGGCGCGGTCAGCAGAATATTTTCTAACTGCATAGGTGTTTGCGGAACTCACGGAAAAACAACAGTTTCATCAATGATAACTCAGGCCTTGCTTGCCGCAGGCCTTGACCCGAGCGCAGTTATAGGAGGAAAGCTTCCCGTTATTGACGCATACGGAAGGTATGGCAACAGTCAGAATTTTGTTTGCGAGTCGTGTGAATTTAACAACACATTTCTTCACATGAACGCTGATATGGCGGTTGTTCTTAACATAGATGAGGATCATCTTGATTTCTTCGGAAATCTTGATAACATAAAAAAATCCTTCCGCGAATTTTGCGAAAAGACAACTAAAACAATTATTTATAACGGAGACGATGAAAACACCGTTGATATGCTTAAAGGCATAGCGGGAAAGCAGCTTGTTTCCTACGGCACCTCCGATAAAAACGAATGGACTGCAAAAAACATCAGCGTTCCCGGTGGCTTCCACTCCGAATATGACGCATATCACAACGGAGAATTTGAAGCACACATTGAGATTTCGGTTCCCGGAGAACATAATATTTTAAATTCACTTGCGGCTTTTGTTGCCTGCAAATTAAGCGGAGCAGATACAGAAAAAATCTGCAAGGGGCTTAAAGAATTTAAAGGCGCAGGCAGACGCTTTGAGCTTAAAGGAGTTTATAAGGGAATAACAATAGCAGACGATTATGCCCATCATCCTAAGGAAATTGAGGTTACACTTAAAGCCGCAATGAAAATGGGTTATAAGCGCGTTTGGGCGGTTCATCAACCGTTTACCTATACAAGAACTTCTCTTTTGCTTGATGATTTTGCAAGGGTGCTTCAAATTGCCGATAAGTGCGTTATATCCGAAATTATGGGAAGCCGTGAGGTTAACACGATAGGAATTAAGGCAACTGATTTATCAGATAAAATTCCCGGAAGCATACAGATTGATAAGCTTTCGGGCATTGCGGATTATCTTGCCGAAAACTGCAAGGAGGGCGATTTGGTTATTACACTCGGCTGCGGAGATGTTTACAAGGTTTCGCGAATGCTTGTTGATAAATTAAAGGATTAAGTTATTGAAAAAACTCCCTCAAATGAGGGAGTTTTTTATTTAACATATTTCTTCTTTGAGAGTTTCAATTATTGAATCATTATCGGCTTTCTTAACACCGTAAAGCATTGAAATACCGACAAGCAGAAATACTGCAAGGATAACGCCGCCGTAAATCAAAGGATCGATTTTGAACGGGAAAATATCCGTTGAGGTCATTGCTCTGTTCATTGCAAAGCTAAGCAAAACGCTTATGGGAAGCGCAAAAACAAGTGCTTTAATTGCATAAAGCAGACTTTCAAGGCTTATCATCTTTTTAAAACCCTTTGGAGTTATTCCGACTGATTTAAGCATTGCAAATTCTTTTCTTCTTAAATCAACGCTTGTTGATATTGTGTTAAGAATATTTGCGGTTGTTATTAAGGTTATCAAAACTATAAAGCCGTAAACAAGTACCTCAATAATGTATGCAATCGTGTTCATCACCTGATACGCTTCATTAAAATCACTTACCGCCGAAAGCGAAAAATCTCCCTCATCAAGAAGCTTATAAAGTTTTTCCGTTAATTCGGATGAGGAATCTGTTTCAATACCCAAATAATAAACCGCGTCCTCCGACGGAAAAAATCTTTGATAAGTGCTCTCAGGCATATAGAGTACAATTGTTTGCGATTGATTTAGATTGCAGACATAGCTTGAAGAGTCATAATCTGCAAGACCGGCAACCTTAATGCTTTGACCGTTGACTTCAAGCTCTTTTCCGATAATATTCTTATTAAAGGGCTTATCGGATTTATTCTCTCTGTCTAAATTATTGAGCAAAACGGCACAGGGCTCATTTGAATAAAACTGTCTGTAATCAATATTATTAGCACTGCAAAGGGCGTTAAAATCTTTATCATCAACAAAATCCAAGAAAACGCTTTTTTGATTATTAAAAAGCTTTTTGTATTCGCCATTAAGATTTTCCTTGCTTGCAAATGGGTCGTTTTCATCAAATTTATGCTTTAAATAAATATTATTAACAGAATAATATTTTTTGACACCGTTTAGCTCTTTTACACCGTCAATAAGCTTATCCTTTTCATCATAGCTTACATTTACCATTACCTGATACGGAGCCGACATTTCCATATCCGTTGAAAGCGTGAACATTTCACAAAAATAATTACAGGATAAAAACAAAATAACAGATATAGCTATTGAGGCGGTTATAACTCTTGATTTTCTGCCGTTGCGCTTTAAATTCTTATATGCAAGCTCGCCCTCATAGCCGAAAATTGCCTTAACCCATTTCGGATTTTTAAGCCTTTTGGCTTTAAGCTTTATTTCATCCGATTGCTTAATAGCATTTACGGGAGTAACGGCTGACGCCTTTTTAGACGGAATATATGATGAAATCAAAATAGTTAAAACACTGAATAATACTATTCCCGCAACAGCCCATAATGGAACAAGTACCTTCATTGTAATATTTGATTCGTTTATACCTCTGATCATACCCGTTGATATGATTTCTGCACCGAGTGCTTTGAGCGTTATTCCTATTCCTATAACACCTCCGATAATTCCGAGAGGTATTCCGATTGCACCTAAAATAAGTCCTTCAAAATAAACAGATCCCCTTTTCTGTGCCTTTGTTGCACCTACCGAGGCAAGCATACCGAGATAGCGCACTCTTTCCGAAAGAGACATACCGAACGCATTGTAAATCAAAATTACCGAGGCTATCATAATGATGGCAAGAATTATTGCGGCAGTTGGAAGAATTTGATTTTTTACCATACTGTTTTCATCAAACGAGAAAAACATTTCAAGGTAATCATCATTAATTTCAAATTCCTCAATTTTATAATCAGCCATTATTTGCCTTAATTCATCAAGTGAATGACTGTTAACCTCATTAAGCTCAATATAAGCGGAATAAAGCCCGTCATTATCTTCACTGATTTTTGATGAATCAAAGCCTCTTAAAATTGAATATCTGCCGATGGTTGCAGGGTTGGTGTTAAGTATAGCGGTTATTGTGTATTCCTCAGTTTTCAACGTCTCAAACTCTTCTGCGTGAATATACGGACCTGAAATCAAAGCCATTTCGCCGTTATCATCAACATATCGAACACCTGTTGGAATTTCAACCTTATCCCCTATTTTCCAAGTTAAATTGTTCTTTTCGATAAGCGATTTTTCAACTGCTATTTCATTTTCGTTTTTTGGAATCGTGCCCTCATAATCGCCTGTTATCATTTGCTTTAAATTTGTTATATCGCCGACAAAAATACTGCCTATTCCGTTTGTGAGCGAGGTTTTTTCATTTAAGCAAAATTCATCTGCGCCCGTATAAGCCTCTATGCCGACTCTTGCAATACGGTCATCATTCTTTAACTGCTGAATTTGTGAAGCATTTACCGAGCAAACGGCGTGCTTATGACCGCCTGACATAAATTCAATCTCCGCAAACAGATTTAAAAATGAAGCAACAGCAACGAAAACCGCGGTTATCATTGCAACGGAAACGCAAATACCGAAGGTTGTTATAACCGTTCTGCGTTTGTTTTCGGCAAGGTGGCGCAGGGTTAACTTATTAATAATACTCAACCCATTCTCACCTCGTCTCTGACTATTTTGCCATCCTCGATTGAAATAATCCTGTCTGCCGAAAGGGCAATTTTTTCATCGTGAGTTATCATTATAACGGTTTGATTATATTCCTTATTAAAAAATCTTAACAGAGAAATTATTTCTCGGCTGTTTTCACTGTCTAAATTACCCGTTGGCTCATCGGCAAGCATTAAAGCAGGATTATTAATCAGGGCTCTGCCGATTGAAACCCTTTGCTGCTGACCGCCCGAAAGCTGATTTGGCAAATGATTAAGTCTTTCGGAAAGGCCGAGCTTTTCAACAATTGTTGAAATCTGCTTTTTATCGGGCTTTCTGCCGTCAAGTAAAAGAGGAAGGGTTATATTTTCCTTAACGGTTAAGATAGGAATTAAATTATAAAATTGATAAACAAGTCCTATCTGCCTGCGCCTGAAAATCGCAAGTGCTGTTTCATCAAGCTTCGAAATATCGGTGCTTCCGATAACAACGGAGCCGCTTGTTGGCACATCAACTCCGCCGAGTATATGAAGAAGCGTTGATTTGCCCGAACCGCTTGGCCCTACAATCGCAACAAATTCTCCCTGCTCGACGGAAAATGAAACATTATCAAGTGCTTTAACCATTGTTTCGCCTTTTCCGTAGATTTTTGATAAATTTTTGGTTTCAAGAATTTTCATTTTCTTTTTCTCCTTTCAACAATGGCTATTTTAACGCTTTAAACTTACAATTAAATGACTTTTAAATAACAATTTTGTCATACAACGGCATTATAAAATCTGATAATGAATTTCGTTCCTGTTCCCACCTCGCTTTGAGCATCAATAATGCCGCCAAACGAATTAATTACTGCCTTTGAAAAGGCAAGCCCTATTCCGACGCTTTCCTTTTCGGTATTCCTTCCGTGATAAAATCTTTCAAATATATGAGGAAGCTCCTCGGGCGGTATGCCGCAGCCGTTATCCGAAATAATAATTTCATTATATATCGGATTTCGGCTTGCATTTATTTCGACTGCTCCGCCGTTTTCCGTGTGTTCAAGGCAGTTTTTAATTATATTTTCAAATGCCTGAGCACACCAATTTTCATCTCCCGAAAATGTAAAATCATTGATATTGGTTTTTATTGTAATATTTTTTAAGCCGGCAGAAACAATAAACGGCTTTAAGCTTTCTGCAATAATGCTGCTTATTTTCAACATGCCGATATTAAAGCCGGCCGTGCCCGCATCAAGCTTTGAAAGCTTTAAAAGTGTTGATATAAGCCAATTCATTTTGTCAAGTTGGTTTTCCATTATTTCTATAAAGCCTAATCTTTTTTCGCTATCCTTTTCATCTTTAAGCAAATCAGCCATAACCATTAAAGAGGTTAAAGGGGTTTTTAGCTGATGAGAAATATCGGCAAGAGAGTCGGAAAGAGATAGCTTTTCTTTTTTTACGGCTTCATTAGATGAACGCAAAAGAACAATAACCTTATAAAGATTGTTTTTCAGTATCGAAAGCTCGCCCTCTGTGTTATCATCAATATCAAGGTCATAATTACCCGAGCAAACAAGCGAAAGATAATTATTCAGCTCATTAATTTTATCGTATCTTTTTTTGTTGTTCAAAAAGAAAATTATATTTAATACAATGCAAAGAACGAGCGCTGATATTCCGCATTGCAGGTTAATAAGCATAATTGCCGCACAAACAATTATGCTTAAAGAAACGGTTATAGCCAATGTTTTATAAGAATCATAATTTTTCATCCTGTGTTATGTACCCCAATCCTGTGTTATGTACCCCAATCCTCTGATAGTTTTTATAAGCTGCGGCTTAGACGGATTATCCTCTATCTTATCACGAAGGCGTTTTATATAAACGGTTAATGTGTTGTCGTTAATAAAATCGCCCTCAACATCCCAAAGGTTTTCGAGAAGCCTTGTTCTTGTTAAAATCACTCCTTTATTATTCAAAAAGGTTAAAAGAAGCTTATATTCAGTTGCAGTAAGTATAATTTCATTATTATTTTTATAAACCTTTGCTTCATTTGTGTTTATAATAAGATTACCTGCTTTAATTATACCTTCTGCACTCTCCCGACTGTAACGCCTGAGAACTGTTTTTATTCTTGCCATTAATTCCTTAACACGAAACGGCTTTGAAATATAATCGTCCGCACCGAGCTCAAGCCCCATAATAACATTAACCTCATCATCATAGGCAGTTAAGAAAATAACGGGATAATCTCCCATTTTCTTTATCGCCCTGCAAACATCATAGCCGTTTCCGTCCGGCAGGGTTAAATCAAGAATATATAAAGAAAAATCTTCGTTGGAAATAATTTTGAGTGCTTCCTTAACCGATTTGGCAACTGAAACGGAATAGCCCTCATTTTCAAGAGAATAAGCAAGTCCCGTTGCAATAGCACTGTCATCTTCCAGCAAAAACAAATTCATACAATTCACCTCAATTAGATTTTATCACAATAAACAAATAAACTCCATTACAAAATTGTAATAATAAAAAGTGCGAAAAGCTTATTTCCGCACTCTCTTAAACTGTTTGATATATTCTTTTGTTTCTCTGTCAACTCGCAGGCTGTCTCTTATTTTTGAAACGGTCATATTGTTAATTTCATCGCTTAAAACGGATTTTTCAAGAAGAGGCATTACCTTGTTTTGATATTTAATAAAAACGAACGAAAGAGCCCACGCCGCCGCCATATTAACATAATAGAAATCGGATTTAATACTTTTGAGATAATCGGTTACAAAATCTGCATATTCATCGGTTATATAATAATCCATAAGAACAACAATCGCAAAGCGTTTTTCATATTCCTTTTCGGAAAACATATATTTCTTTAAATATTCAAGAAAGGAAGCCTTGTTTTTATCAATAAATTTGAGAGTTGAACAAACGCTGTCGCACACTGCCCAGTTATCTATTTTAGGAACAAATTCATCAAGCAAGTTCAGCCTTTCATCATAAGAAAGCCTTGAATATCCGATATATAAGCCGTGAAGCATACATTCCTCATAATATTCCCAATCAAAAGAATTATCTGTTATTTTCCTTGCAATTTTGCGAAGCACGGGAATACGCACGCCGATAATTCTGTTGGGGTTGATATTCGGAACAAGCCTTGTGTGAAACTGTTTATATTCAAAATCCATATTAGCAAAAAGCTCTTCTCTGATATTCATATCATCACCGATAAAAATATATCATATTCTGCGCTCCTTTACAAGCCTTGAAAGATAATATGAAACTGCACAAAAAAGCACACAAAGGCAGATAAGATATATTTTATTATCGCTTAAAAATATCGCTTCAAAAACAGACGGAGAAAACCGAAAAACCGCTTTAACCGATAATATTGAGCTTAAAAGATATCCTGCAAAGCTCAGTATTAAAAACAGAAAATAGAGAGTAGGCTCACACAATAAAAGAAATAACAAGCAGGGTGCTTCTATACCGCTTGAAAGCAGGAAGAGTATTAATAAAAATTTCTGCTTTCTGTCTGCCTTCGCGGTAAGCAATACGCCCGAAAGAGAGAAAAGAGCAAGTATTCTTCCGGTTAGATACATAGCCGAATTACTGCTTTTTATACTATTTGCGATATTAACCGCACCGCAGATTATTTTTCCGCCGTAAAATCTTGCTCCGCCTAACGAGGAGTTATAGATAAGATTATTCAAATCATATATTCCGATTGAATTAAGTAAGGAGGAAACACCTCCGAAGGTAATATTATTTTTTGCGCATTTTTCGGCAATGAAAAAAGTTAATTTTTCGGAAAAGAAAAAATAAAAAATCAGCAATGCAATGCAAAAAATCAGCAGAATAGTTTTATATGATTTTTTCTTTAAATGCTTAAACAGGCAGAAAAACAAGCAGATAACAAAGCCGATAAATATCAGCTTATAAGCGTTATCAACCTTTAAAAGCATAAGCAAATAAACAATAACAGAAAAAGCCGAATAAAGAAGAATGGGCTTTTGAGCATATTCATAAGGAATAAATCTTATATTTTTCAATATATTTTTCATACCGTAATTATCGGCAAAAATAATAAAAAATAAACGCCTGTAAAATTACAGGCGTTTCAGCGTGTAGAAAAAGTTCAAATAACAAATTTCTACACGCTGGGAGACTTCGAGA
>SAMEA3663039__coassemble_297_pt1 | contig 15055 bp, 17 predicted proteins | sample SAMEA3663039__metabat2_low_PE_029 | metagenome-assembled genome bin SAMEA3663039 (sample SAMEA3663039) | pig gut metagenome | biome: pig gut; feature: pig-associated habitat; material: faeces | place: France | collected 2012
ATAGAAGCAATATAATAAACTGCTTTTTCAAAAAGAATTGTATAAGCAAAATCGCTTCCCGAAATGCTCCAAGAGTTGATATTAACACTATGTATGTAAACTATTAAAACGGAGCAAATATATTGGATTAAAACTATTCTGTTGTCTTTAATCTTTTTGCTGTTTGTTAATGAATTTTGATTCATTATTATCCCTCAATTTAACTCTAATCAAAACAATAAGGCTGACCGCAAAAACAGTCAGCCGTTTAAATTATTTTTCTTCGTTTTGCGCAGAGGCTTTTTCCTTTGCGCTTTCAAGCAAATCGTTAAATGATTTTTGATTTAGCGAGTCAACACGGTCATATTTAACAGGCTCCTTATCCTCAAACTCCGTTCCGTTTTCGTTAATAAGAGTAAGAGAAAGAACATCGCCGACTATTGAATATTTATATGTTACGCTCTGGGCGGTTGTGCCGTTTGTGATTGTAATTCTGTCGCCCTTAACCTCATACTGACCGTCAAACGAGAAGGTTGAAATGTATGAGCTGTATGTTCCGTCATCATAAAATTCATAAGCGGAAAGACCGGGAGCAGATTGGCTTTGCCATTTGTTGACAAGCTTATCCTTTGAGGCTTCTCCGGCTATGTATGAAACGGGGTTAATATGATTAACAGAGCAAACAACGGTTGTTATAACCGCAAGAGCGGCAATAAACGCAAGAACAACCGATAAGATAATCTGACCTGTTGTGAATGTATGCTTTGCCTTTTTAGTCTTAACCTCTTCTGCCGGTGCGGCTTCGTTGTTCACAATTTCAGTGTTGTTATCTTCAAATGTGAAATTATCTTTGTTTTCCATATTATGCTTTCAATCCTTTTTTTCTTAATATTGCGTCTATCTTTTCCGAGCTGTCAAGCAGGGAGGAAACAGACATATCGTGGTTGAGCGTGTCAAGAAAATATGCAATATATTTTGAAAGCTCAACAGATTGATACCAGTCTCTTGCAAGAAGCTCCGGCGGCTGATAAACGCCGTTTGTTGTAAATACCTTTGCAATAACACCGTTTTTATAAGCTTCGTCAAAAACTTCAAGTCCGTTTGCAAAAAGACCGAAGGTTGTGCAAACAAAAATTCTTTTTGCGCCAAGGTCTTTCAGCTTTCTTGCAACCTCAAGCATTGATTCGCCCGAGGAAATCATATCGTCAACGATAATAATATCCTTGCCGTTAACGGAATCACCGAGATACTGATGCTCAACAATCGGGTTTCTGCCGTTAACAACCTTTGTGTAGTCTCTTCTTTTATAGAACATTCCTAAGTTAACACCAAGCTGAGTAGCAAAGAAGATACATCTGTGCATTGCGCCCTCGTCGGGAGAAATAACCATAAGATGATCCTTGTCGATCTTTAAATCGTCAACATTATTAACGATTGCTTTAATCATTTGATATGCCGGCATAACATTTTCAAATGATTTGTGAGGGATTGCATTTTGGACTCTTTGGTCGTGAGCGTCAAATGTGATAATGTTTTCAACCCCAAGATGAACAAGCTCTTGAAGTGCCATTGCGCAGTCAAGAGATTCGCGGCTTGATCTTTTATGCTGGCGTCCCTCATAAAGCATAGGCATTATAACAGAAATTCTTTTTGCTTTTGATGAAGCAGCCGAAATAACTCTCTTTAAATCGGCGTAATGGTCGTCGGGAGATTTCGGAACAGTCATTCCGTACATTTTGTAGGTAACGCTGTAATTGAAGCAATCGGTAACGATATAAAGGTCATAGCCTCTAACGGTATCGTTAATAACGGCCTTTCCTTCGCCGCTTCCGAAACGGGGATTGGAAATGTTGATTTTATAGGAATCTCTCTGGTAGCCGTAAAATGCAATAGAGCCCTGATGCTCAATAGCCTGTGTTTTTCTCCACTGAACAAGGTATTTATCAACCTTGTCTGCAAGAGCCTCACAGCCAGGCATTGCAATAATACCGAGAGGTCCGTAGGGGATTGTTTCAACTAATTGTGCTGTTAATCTTGCCATTTTTAAACTCCTTGCTTTTCAGTATTAACTTAGGGTAACGGTAATAATCCGAACCCGTCAAAAATGCAGTATTAAAGCGATATTTGTCGCTTTCGCTGTTGCCTTGCGCCGGCAAGGCTGCCATCTCAAGACGCCAAATCTCATCTTTACTCCAAGCATTTTTGATGCTTTGCAGTTTATCGTGTGCAGATTTGGTCTTAATCAAGGCACAAAACGCAGTTAATCCTTTCGGATTAACGAGTATTTTAACGAAGAGTAAGGGCAATATCTGCCACGATAAACCGTGTTTCGCATTATTACCGTTACCCTTATTACGGTGGTATTTTACAACATTTATTATATAAAGTAAACTAAAATTTTAACTTTTAACTAATTTGTCATTATTTATATTTTTATTCCTTTTTTTGTAAAAATACACTGCGGCGAGAGCAATAACAGAGCATGCGCTGATTGCACAGCCTGCGGTAATGCCACGCGGTCTGTAAATATATTCAACCGTGTGTTCGCCGGGCTTAATCATAACACCGAGCTGACAGTCGGCAATCTTAAAGGTCTCTGCCTTCTGTCCGTCAATATACACCTCCCAACCTTCGTCATAAGGAATAGACGAATAAAGAATATTATTGAAATCGGAAACAACGGTACCCTTTATTTTTGTTTCCGAATATTCGGTAATTTCCATAGCACCCTTTAAAAGATTATTATATCCTGCTTCTAAAACCTTTTCGTTTACACTGTAAGCATAAAACTCTATACCTGTTTCGCCGACGGAAAGAGAAGCGCAGTCAAACGAAATGCCGAATTTCTCTCCTGCGTTTGCATATCCCAAATCGATAATATAAGGGGTGCTTATATCAAAGGTTGACGATCCGCCTTCCGAGGATACGGTTATACTGTTTAAATCCTTTGCAGAGGCGTAAATATAAATGTTTCCGTTTGTTACTGCCGAAACGGTTAAATCAAACGATGCGTAGGAATTATCGTCGTTTTTTGTAACCCAAATTGTTCCCGAGCCCTCGGGGTTTTCTCCTGTCATTCCCGTGTAGCTTGCATAATCAAACTGTGCTTCCTCAAAAACACCCGAATATCCCGTTGCAAGCGTAAAGAAATCAGACTGAACACGAAACGGATTGCCCTCGGAAGCATTCCATTTTTCAACGGCAGAGTTAACGCAAAATGCCTTGGACAGATAATAATCGTTTTGATAAACAGCAGCATTTGAGCTTTCATCAGCGTAGTATCTTGTGTATAGCTGAGTTGACGGGCGCGTTTCTTCATTGTTGTATATCAAATATTTTATGTTATACATCATATTGTATACGGGTGTTTGCGTGTTATAGGTGTAGCTGTTTATGCGGTTTCCGTACATTCCGAGTGAATATTGAACTCCCGAATATTCTTCGTATGCCATTGAGGAAAAGGTGCTCATTCCGTTATAGCCGTAAAGGCAGGAATCCATGCGGGTGTTAAGACTGCAAAGCTCCGTTCTGTAATTCGAGGTGTCGTTTTCCTTAATATATTCTATTGCATTTGTGTAGGCGTCATAATTTTTAACATATCCGCCGAGCTTTTGATTAAGACCGAATGCCGACGGGTCTGCAACAATTGCCTCGCAAAAAGCACAGGCAATTATTAAAACAGACGCAATAAATTTTGAAACGGCTTTTCGCTTAATAAGGAAAAGAATACAAATCCAAATAAGCAAAAATGCAAGAGTAACATAGCTTGTTGAGCGTTGCATTTTTTCAGTCGGCAGCTCATCTGCAAGGGCAATAACAGCTATCCACATTAATCCCGTTATGCCTATTTCCTTAATGCCGATAGAGGATATTTTCATAAGCGATTTAAAGCCTATAACAAGCAATAGGAATGAATACATAAATGAAAATCTGTATGGCAAATCATTCGGAAAATGAAAAGCATGCCAAACAAAGTTTGCATAATTAGTATTAAACGAGAAAAGGAAGAAGGCAATTAAAAGTGCATAAATTGCCTTTTCCTTTGTTCTTATGTCCCTATTGAGCATAAACAGGGGAACAAGCACAAGCGTTAAAACTGAGCAGTAAACATTCGGAAGAACATCGCTTCCGCTTGAACGAATTGTTGTTTCAAGGCTTGCAAAATGCGTTGTTATGAAATCAAAAAGAGAAAAATATGTTTTAAATTCCTTCGGGAAGCTGTCCGAGGTTGCACTGCAACCCGAAAGGATGAAATAAACGGGAATTAAAAAGCAAGCACAAATCCCCGCCGCAAGCAAAGAGGCTCCTGCAAATTTAAGGCCTTTGTTTATAAACGGCTTTGCAAAAAAGCTTTTAACGGCATCAAATTTGCCGTTTTCTTCGGCTTTTATCATTTGCGTTTGCTTTGGACTTGAAATGAAATAATAAGCAATAAAATAGATAACCGAGAAAATGCAAACCATATAAGCAATATAATAGCTTGCAATGAAAATATAAATTAATGAGAAGAAATATAATGTAGGCTTTCCCTTGTTGATTATTCTTTCAATTCCCAAAACAACAAGCGGAAGAATAATCATTCCGTCGAGCCACATAACATTCCAAAAATACGCAAGAAAATATCCGCTGAAAGCATAGAAAAGTCCAAACATTGCAGAGCTTGCAGAATGTCTGTTTAGGCTCTTTTTTAAATAAAAGGTAAATGTACCGGAGCACGCAATGCCCTTAACGGCAACAATCGCCGTTATTGCAAGGGGCATATTTTTTCTGTCAAAAAGAAATAGAATTATATTAAACGGGCTTGAAAGATAATTGAAATAATTCCCGAGAAAGCTTGAACCGCCGCCTGAGGTCCAGCTGTAAAGAAAGCTTTTTCCCTGTGTAACTCTGTCATAAAGCTCGCAGAAAAGAGGACCGTATTGATGGTAAAGGTCCATTCTTAAAACGGTTGTGTCTCCAAACGGAAAGGCGTGAAAAACCAAATATATAAAAGCAAAAATAAGAAATGTAACCGCCATTGAAAGCAAAACAAAGCGGTTTCCGAAAAACATCTTATAAATTCTGCCGTTTTTAAAGCGTTCGGCAGGCAGGTAGCAGTCAAAAATCAATATTCTTGCAAGTGGGTAATTTAGCACAAAAATAAAAACAAAGGAGGCAAACCAAGCGGCATAATTATAAAGCCCAACAGATTTGAAAATAAGAGATATAACCGCAAAAATACCGAGATGAATACCGCCTGCAACAACAGAATAAATAATCTGCTTGGGAAGTGAGCTTAACGCGTTATCACCGAAAACAAAGAATTTTTGAAGCACAAAAAGCACAACCTCCGCAACGGCAAATGAAATATATGCCGCCGTGTCTGCGCTCATTCCGAAGGTCAGCTTTAAAAGCTGCTTAAATGCCAAAAGCGTGAAAAACGAAATTAATGCACAAATAACATAATTAACGGTCTCTCCGTTTATAAATGAATTTGTATATCTTTTTGCGTTGTTTTTTGTTATATCCATAAAATGCTCCTGTTTACTATATTAAATACATAATACCATATTATGTAAAATTCTTCAACCGAATAAACGAGTAATAATCAAAATTAACATTTCATATATGTTATTGAGGTGAGTTTCTTGGCATTAAACACAATTATTCCGTGCCTTTCTGATGGGATAAGCTCCGCCTTGTCCGAATTAAATACAGAGGCGTTGAGGCAGATAAACGAAATAAGAGTCAGAAGAAATATGCCTTTAATATTAATAATCGGCAGAAATACATATTTTATAACCGAAAAGGGCAAGCTTCTCAATCATTATTCGGAGTTTGCATATACGGTCAGCGAAGAGGAATTTGATGTTATTTTCAGGCGGCTTTGTAATTATTCCGTCCATTGTGAAATTGATAATCTTGTTAACGGCTTTATAAAAACCGCAGGAGGAAACAGGGTTGGAGTTTGTTCAACCGCAGTTAAAAAGGGAGGAGAGATAACCTCCGTTAAGGATGTAACCTCCCTCAACATAAGAATTTCTAGTGAAATCAAAAACTGCGCAAAGCCCGTAATGAATATCCTTTTTGTGAATGAACTGCCAAGCATTATTGTTGCCTCCGAGCCGTGCGGAGGAAAAACAACCTTTTTGCGAGACCTTGCACGGCTTCTTTCAAGCGGCTTTAACAATAAATACAAAAAGGTAACCGTTATAGATGAAAGAAACGAAATTGCTTTCAGAGACGCAAACGGAATAGTTGCCGATGTAGGCTTAAACTGTGATGCGCTTTCGTCCTTTCCGAAGGCAAAGGGAATTGAAATTGCGGTAAGAGCTCTTTCTCCCGATTATATTATTTGCGATGAAATAGACGATTTAAAAGAGGTTGAAGCCATAAAGGACGGCTTTAATTCTGGCGTTTCATTTGCCGTTTCCGTTCACGCAAAAACGAAGGAGCAGCTTTTAAACAAGCCCATTGTTAAGGCTTTAACGGCAACGGGAGAGTTTGATTATATTGTTTTGCTAAACGATTACACAAACAATTTTGAAATTTTGGAAGTAAGATGATTGCTTGAAAATCATAGGAATTATATTAATCAATATCGCGTCCGTTTTCACGGGGCTTACTTATCTTTTTAAGTTGAAAGAAAAATGCTCTGTTTCCTCGGAATTGATAACAATGGCGGATTTGATGTGCGCAGAGCTTTCCTTTTCGGCAAGCTCAACGGAAAAGATAATTTCAAGGCTTGCCGCAGAGCCCTCTCTTTCGCATCTGTATTTTTTGAAGGAAATTGATTTTGAGAATATAAGCATTAAAACGCCCTTGGATTCATCGGATAATGAGCAAATAAATCTTCTTTTCAAGGAGCTTGGAAAAAGCGATGTTGAGTCAACCGTTGCGCTTATTAATTCATTTAGGGAGAGTATGCAGTTAAGCAATAAAAAATATGAAGAATACTACCGCTCGCATTATAAGCTTTGCATAGCCTTCGGTGTTTTGGGCGGGCTTGCGGTAACAGTAATTCTTGTATAGGAGGTTGCAATGGAAGTTAATTTTATATTTAAAATAGCCGCAATCGGCATAATTATTTCCGTATTAAATACCGTTTTGGTCAGAAGCGGAAGAGAGGATCAGGCAATGCTGACAACTCTTGCAGGTGTTATAGTTGTTTTAATGATGCTGATACCGCAGATAAGCGAGTTGTTTTCAACGGTTAAGGCTCTGTTTGATTTATGACGGTTGTTATAGGAATTTCAATAACTGCGTTAATTCTTTCTCTGTTCTTAAAGGATTATAATAAAACCGTTTCGCTTATTCTTGTGTTGTTTTCAAGTGCCTTGCTTTTCTTTAAAATAGTCGGCTCAATAGGCGAGATAACAGACACTCTTAAAGAGATAACGGATAATGCTGGGGAGCTTTCATCATATCTAAAGCTTATGCTTAAAGTTCTCGGCATTGCATTAATAACGCAGATAACCGCCGATATTTGCAGAGATTGTGGAGAGACTGCGCTTGCAGGACAAACTGAGGTTGCGGCTAAAATAATAATTGTTGCAATGATTCTGCCTTTGTTTGAGGCGGTTGTAAAAATAATTTCGGGACTTTTAGTATGAAAATTAAAAAAATACTGATTGTAATATTTCTCATTGCTTTAATTCTTATTCCCGTGTGCGCATTTGCGCAGGAGGAATACAACGAGGAGGAATACAATCAAACACTTGAACAGTTTGATTTAAGCTTTCTTGAAGAGCTTGACGAGGATACATATAAGGTGCTTGACGAGCTTGGATTAACTGATTTTGACTATAACAAAATTATTGATTTTTCGTTTTCCGATATTGCCGATTATCTAAAAGAAATGATAGCGGACGGCGTGAAAAAGCCTTTGTATTCCTGCGGGATTATTTTGCTGATTATCATTCTTTCATCCTTTTTTCAGGGCTTTCGCGAAAGTGTAAACGATTCTGAAATGATTTCTCTGCTTTCAACCGTCAGCGCACTTGTTATTGCCGTTCTTCTTGTATCTCAGCTTAAATATTCTATTTCCTCTGCGTGCGCCGCAATATCGGTTTGCGCTGATTTTATATTCGCCTTTGTTCCGGCATTTTGCATTATTGTTGCAACCTCGGGAAATACGGTAACTGCCTTTTCAACAAACACCCTGTTGCTTTCGCTTGCACAGGCACTTAATTTCATTTCGGAAAATATCTTTCTTCCGCTTTCAAATTGCTTTCTTGCAATAGGTATTTGCTCCGGCATAAGAAGTGAGCTTAATCTTCAACAGTTAATTTTTAATTTGAAAAAATATTTAACAACCGCAATCTCCGTTTGTGCAACGGCATTTGTTTCGATTTTATCTATAAAAACTGCGGTTTCTGCAAGAGCAGACGCGATAGGACTGCGCTCAATGCGCTTTGCAATTAATTCTGTTGTTCCTGTTATAGGCGGTGCAATCAGCGAGGGGCTCCTTTCAATTCAGGCATATTCCTCGCTGATAAAAAGCAGTGTAGGAATAGTCGGAATAATTGCGGTTTTAACGGTTTTTGTTCCGCCTGTTTTAAATGTGTCCTTTTGGAGACTTTTCCTTTCGCTTTGCAGAACGGTTTCGGATATTTTTAACGACAGGTCAGTTTCCTCCGTTTTAAAAGCGTTTGAGGATTCATTGCTTATAATGAATGTTATACTGATTCTTTCAATGGTAACAACAATTATCTCAATAGGAATTTTAATTGCGGCAAGGGGAAGCTGATGGATTTTATAAAAAATTGGGTGTTTTGCATTTGCATAACAATTATTGTTTCTGTTATATTTTCGCTCGTAACGCCAAAGGGCTCAATGGGAAGATTTTACAAAATCATTATTTCTCTTTTCATTTTCATTTCCTTTATATTTCCCTTTGCCGATTTTGATATTGATGAATTTAAGGTTGATTTTAACCTTGAAAGCGAATATAAAAATACTGCCGAAAGCACTGCTGAAATTGAAGTTGAACAGCTTGTAAAAAACGAGCTTGAAAAAAACGGAATAAGCAACGCCTCTGTTTTATGCAATGTAACCCTTCAAAACGATGAATTTTATATAGATTATGTGAAAATATATGTTTCAAAAGACTATAACTGCGATGAGGTTAAGGATATAATATATAATACTCTCGGTATTATTTCCGAGGTGGAATGTTCGGGTGGTTAAATGAAAGATAAATTAAAGCAATTTTTTTCGGATAAGCTATCTAAAAAGAATTTAATAATCGTTATTGCTGTTATCGGAATACTTTGCATTGCGCTTTCGGAAATAAATTTTTCAGGCTCTGAAAAAAAGGATGCTTCAAATGAAGAAAATTATGCCGATTATGTTGATTCGCTGAATAATGAGCTGACTGAGCTTATTTCAAGCATAGACGGTGTTGGAGATTGCAGGGTTATGATAACTCTTAAAAGCACAAAGGAAAGCGTTTATGCCAAAAACATGGAAAGCTCTAACACGGATAGTTCTAATTCCGAAAATAATGAATATGTTATTTATGACGGGGAAAACGGCGACTCGCCTCTGCTATTGAAGGAAAAATATCCAAGCGTTGAGGGTGTTGCCGTAATATGCAGCGGCGGAGATAACATTGTTGTTAAGGAAAAGATTATTGATTGCGTTTGCGCGCTTTTTAATATTTCGACAACAAGAGTTTCTGTTGCAAAGCTTGAAACGAAAGGTGATAATTAATGGACGAAGAAAAAGAAAAAAACGCACAAAAGGAGCTTGAAGGGCTTCTAACCGAGGATGAGGTTAAGAAAAAGAAATCAAAAAGACGCAAAGCGCTGTTTTCACTTTTTGTTTTGCTTCTTGCAGTCGGTGTCGGCGGTAACTGGTATTGGGAAAACAGCGATATATCTTCAAAAATAAGCACTATCTCATCAAATAAAACGCTCGGAGAAGCAACCTTTGTTGATGCAACAACAGAGGTTACCACCGCAGGCGAAAGCGAATACTTTTCAACTGCCCGTGTTGAAAGGCAAACGGCGCGTGCCGAAGCACTTGAAAATCTGCAAAGCATTGTTGATTCCGTTGATGAAAGCGAGGAAGCGCATAAATCCGCGGCTGATAAAATAGCCTCAATTTCATCATATATAGAAATTGAAAATAAAATTGAAACGCTTGTTAAGGCAAAGGGAGTTAATAACTGCCTTGCGGTTGTTAACGAGGACGGAACGCGCGTTGATGTTATTGTTGACTGCGAGGAATTAACCGACGAGCTTGCTCTTCAAATCAAGGAAATTGCAACCGCTCAGCTTAAATGCGGCTTTGAAAGCGTAACGATTATTCAATCAAATTAAATGCCTCTGAAATAAACTGTTTACAAATACTTATTAATTTACTCTTGTATAAATTAAAAGATTATGTTAAAATACTAAAAAGCAAGGAGGCATAAATTTATGGAAATTTCAAAATACAATTCAAAGGGCTCGGTTGTTATTTCCGAGGAAGCCGTTTCATCAATTGCAACAAATGCGGCAAAGGATGTTGCCGGCGTAACGGGATTTTCAAATAAGCCCGCAGATGTTGTTTCAACAATAAAAAAGGGAAGCCTTAAAGTTATGAGCCCCGTAAGAATTATTCAGGAGGGCGAAGACCTTGATATAAGCATTTATATCAATATTGCAAGCGGAATGAAAATTCAGCCGATAGCCGAAGAGGTTCAAAGGGTTGTTAAGGAAGCCGTACAGAATATGACAGGAAAGCTTGTTTCAAAGGTTAATGTTATTATTGCCTCCGTTGAGAACGCAGAGCTCAAAAAATCAAATGCACCTTGTGAAAGTGAAGAGTAGTTAAAAATTCGGCTGAAAGTATAATTATATTTTCAGCCGTTGTTTCTTTATAAAGATTTATCGAAAGGCAATATTTTATGAACAGAAGTGAAATGAGAGAGCAGGCGTTTATTCTCCTTTATGAAAAGGAGTTTTTTACGGACAAGCCCTGCGAGGAAATTGAAGAGGTTTTTGCCGAAAATATCAGCGAGCTTTCGGAATATGCAAAGGAAACCTTTGAAAATGTCTGCGAGCGCAGAGAGGAGCTTGATGAAATTATTTCATCATATTTAAGCGGTTGGAAAATCGGCAGATTGCCAAAGGTAAACGCTTCAATCCTCCGTCTTGCCATATATGAAATTAAGTATGCGGAAAGTGTCCCCTCGGGTGTTGCGGTAAACGAGGCAGTTGAGCTTGCCAAAAAATATTCGGGAACTGATGATTATACCTTTATAAACGGTGTTCTCGGAAGCTATTTGAGGTCGCTCTGATGTTTCTCGGAATAGACACAAGCAACTACACAACCTCTGCCGCTCTTTATGATAACGGCGAGGTTTTTCAGTGTAAAAGGGTACTCTCCGTAAAGCAGGGCGAAAGAGGTTTAAGGCAGAGCGACGCGGTCTTTCAGCACACGGTAAATATGCCGAATATAATCAAGGAGCTTTGTAAGGATAAGGAAATAAGCCTTGAAGGTATCGGCGTAAGCATTAAGCCCAGATGGATTGAGGGAAGCTATATGCCGTGCTTTCTTGTAGGGGAAAGCACCGCGCAGGCGATTTCATCTTTTACGGGTGCACCGCTATTTAAAACCTCGCATCAAACGGGGCATATTCTTGCTGCACTGTATTCTGCCAAAAAGCTTGATTTAATCGAAAAGCCTTTTATTGCTTTTCACATTTCGGGCGGAACAACTGAGGCTGTTTTGGTCAAGCCGGATAAAGAAAATATAATCAGTGCCGAAATAATCGGGGAAAGCACAGACCTTAATGCAGGTCAGGCGATAGACAGAACGGGAGTTCTTCTCGGAATGAAATTCCCCTGCGGTGCAGAGCTTGAAGAGCTTGCGCAAGGCAGTAGTGCAGAATTTAAAATAAAGCCCTCCGTTAAGGATTGTAACTGTTCCTTATCGGGTGTTGAAAATAAGGTCAAGGCTATGCTAAAAAACGGCGAAAAGCCCTGCGATATTGCTAAATTTGCAATTGATTATATTAATGTTAATCTTGAAAAAATGACGCTTGCTCTGCTCGAAAGGCACGGCAGTATGCCTGTTTTGTTTGCAGGCGGAGTTTCAAGCAATAAAACGATAAGAAATAATTTTGAAAATAAATTTAACGCATATTTTGCCGAGCCTCAGTTTAGCTGCGATAATGCCGCAGGCTTGGCGGTTTATGCTTATCTTAAATCATTATGAATGTTTTAACAGTAACTCAGGTAAACACATATATAAAAGCCCTGCTTGATGAAAGCGTACCGCTTCGTAATATTTATATTTCGGGCGAAATATCGAATTTTACTCATTATTACAGAACAGGGCATCTTTATTTTACACTTAAAGACGAAAGCAGTCAGCTTAAAGCCGTTATGTTTTCCTCAAACGCTTCAAGGCTTCGATTTCAGGCAGAAAACGGTATGAAGGTTATCTGCCGCGGAAGAATTTCCGTTTACTCAAAAAGCGGAGAATATCAGCTTTATGTTGACGATATGCAGCCGGACGGAGTTGGAGCTTTAAGCCTTGCCTTTGAGCAGTTAAAGAAAAAGCTTTCGCAAGAGGGCCTTTTTGATGAAGTGCATAAAAAGCCTATTCCTCCTTTTCCGTCAAAAATCGGAGTGGCAACCTCTAATATAGGTGCGGCGGTTGAGGATATTAAAAATATAACCGCACGCCGCTATCCGCTTGCGGAAATTATTATTTGCCCAACTGTTGTTCAGGGCGAAAACGCTCCGGCAGATATTGTTAGGTCAATTAAAATGCTTGACGGCTACGACGGAATTGATGTTATCATTCTCGGCAGGGGCGGCGGCTCGGCAGAGGATTTGTGGGCGTTCAACAGCGAGGAGGTTGCAAGAGCAGTTTTTGCGTGTGAAACCCCGATAGTTTCTGCGGTTGGGCACGAAACAGATTTTACAATATGCGATTTCGTTTCCGATTTGCGTGCACCCACTCCAAGTGCGGCGGCAGAGCTTGTTTGCCCCGATATAAACAAGCTTTATTCCGATTTGTCCGTTAAGAAAAACGCACTTGATTTTTATATCGCAAACAGAATTGAAACGCTTGAGCAGGATTTGTGCGACATAACGCAAAACGGTGCTTTTGCAGACGCAGAGAGCTTTTTTGCGGCTTATCAGGATAGTCTCAAAGTTTTATCTGAAAGACTGAATGACGCTTTTTCATTCACGATTGACGATAAGGAAAAAAAATTCCTTAATGCTTCAGCAAGGCTTGAAGCGTTAAGTCCGCTCTCCGTTTTAATGAGAGGCTATTGCGTTGCTTCTAAAAACGGAAAAGCAGTCAAATCAAAAAAGGATATTAAAAAAGACGATGAATTAACCCTCCGTTTTGCAGACGGAAGGGTTGATATATCAGTCGGCGAGGTATTATAAATGAAAGAAGAATTAACCTATGAAAAGGCAGTTACAAGGCTTGATGAAATTGTTTCACGCCTTGAAAAGAACGAAGCACCCCTTGATGAAAGCATTGCGCTTTATGAAGAGGGAACAAAGCTTGCGGCTTTTTGCGCAGATAAGTTAAAAAATGCACGGCAGAAAATAACAGAATTGAGTAAGGATTAATTATGACTGATTTTGAATTTGAAAACATATTAAAAAATGATATTTCTTTAATTGAAAGACGGCTGATTGAGCTTCTGCCTGATTGCAAGGACGGTCAGGACGAGGTTTGCGAGGCTATAGAATATAGCCTTTCAAACGGCGGTAAAAGAATAAGACCTGTTCTTACTCTTGAATTTGCAAGAGCCTGCGGTGCAGACAGATATTCCGCGCTTGACGCCGCCTGCGCCGTTGAATATATTCATACATACAGTCTTATACACGATGATTTGCCGTGTATGGATAATGACGATTACAGAAGAGGAAAGCCAAGCTGCCATAAGCAATTCGGCGAAGCAACTGCGCTTCTTGCTGGCGACGGCTTGTTAACTCACGCCTTTCAGATTATTTGCGACTCCGATTTGGAAAGCGCTAAAAAGGCAGACGCAGTCAGCCTGCTTTCGCAAAACAGCGGTGTCAGCGGTATGATAGGCGGTCAGGTTATTGATTTAAAATATGAAAGTGAGGCACCCGATTTAAAGCAATTGCTTTCTGTTCACAGACTGAAAACAGGCGCTTTGATTTCAGCCGCTTGTATTATGGGTTGTATTGTCGGCGGAGCAGATGACACTCATATAGCCGCCGCTTCACAGTTTGCATATAATCTCGGCGTGGCCTTTCAAATTAAGGATGATATTCTTGATGTTATCGGCAACAGTGAGCTTCTCGGAAAGCCCGTTGGCTCGGATGCGGAAAATAATAAAACAACCTATGTAACACTTTGCGGTCTTGAAAAATCTCAAAGAGATGTTGCCGATTTAACGGAAAACGCAGTTAAAATGCTTTCATATTTTAATAATGATCCTTTTCTTGAAGCACTTGCACGCAGGCTTGTTGACAGAAATATGTAAATATACAAATATTGAATTTTTATGCAAATAGTGATATTATCACTTTGAAAAGAGTTGATTTAATGTCTGTTTTAGAAAATGTTAATTCTCCTAAGGATATAAAAAAACTGAATAATAACGAATTAAATCAGCTTTGTGCTGAAATTCGTGAATATATGATAGATACCGTTTCGAAAACGGGAGGTCATCTTGCTTCAAATTTGGGCGTTGTTGAATTAACCGTTGCGCTTCATAAGGTTTTCAACAGTCCAACCGACCAAATTGTTTTTGATGTCGGTCATCAATGCTACACTCATAAAATACTGACAGGCAGAAAAGAAGAATTTAAAACGCTCAGAACAGAGGGCGGTATAAGCGGATTTATAAGACCTGTTGAAAGCGAGCACGATATTTTTTCAAGCGGTCATTCAAGTGTTTCCGTTTCGCAGGCTCTCGGACTTGCAAAGGCAAAGCAGTTAAAGGGCGAAAAGGGCAAGGTTATTGCCGTTATCGGCGACGGTGCATTAACAGGCGGACTTGCTTATGAGGGACTTAATAACTGCGATTTTGAGCCGAGTAATCTGATTGTTATTTTGAATGATAACAATATGTCTATCTCGGAAAATGTGGGTGGTGTTTCCAAAT
>SAMEA3663039__coassemble_298_pt1 | contig 15033 bp, 14 predicted proteins | sample SAMEA3663039__metabat2_low_PE_029 | metagenome-assembled genome bin SAMEA3663039 (sample SAMEA3663039) | pig gut metagenome | biome: pig gut; feature: pig-associated habitat; material: faeces | place: France | collected 2012
TTTTTAAATTTTTTCCTTTGGGGTTAATTTTTTATGAAAAGCAACTGTTTTTTCAACAGACTCCTCGCTTGTTAATTTAAGCGTTTCATAGCTTCCTGCACCGTAATAGCTGTCCGACGAGAAAAGAGCTGCATAATCATTCGGCTCTCTGCCTGTTATTTCAACATATTCAATCTCCTGCTCCTCGGGAACATAAGAGATATATTTATCGTGAGACGGAAGAAATACGCAAAGAAGGAAGATAACACCTATCGCGCAAGCGCAGGAAAGGGTTACCGAGCCCTGCCTTGTGAACGCCTTTTTGAAGAATACGGCATTATAAATCATAGAGAAGATAACGGCGCAGATAATGCCGAAAATAATCATTCCCCACAAATTATTAACCGTTACTGCCGAAAACGCGGCAAGCGAAAGAACGAACAAAAACGCCTGCTCAACAAAGCCGCCGGAGAGGCTGACCTCTGCCGCCTCGGCTTTTCTTTTTGCAAAAACGACATAGCCGAGCATAATAACCGCAACGGCTTCAATAATGCCGGCTGCGGCAAGAAACGCAATTTCGTTTACGCTTTCGGAATAAAAGCTTATATTAAGGCTTCCTATCGGGCTGATTGCAAATGCCGCCGCTTCATCAATTTTTAAGCCCCAGATATAATCGAGATTTGATTTAATTCCGTTTAAAATAATATCAATTCCGCCTACTGAAATAACGGACAAAATAACATAATGAACCTTTCTGCCTGCGCTGACTGCGCACAAAATCAAAATTGAAAGCACGCACAAAACAGAAGCAAGAGCAGATGCAGTGCCTGCAAAATAAATTGCCTTATCAACTATTAAGCTGCACTTTTCGGAATGAAAGCTAAGCATACAGATATAGCCCGAAACAGACGAGCAAACAACAGACACAGTATTGACTGCAAACGCAAAAACAACATTTGCAAAATAAACCGCCCCTCTTTTAACGGGAAGTGCAAAATAATAATCGCACGCGCGTTTACTGTAAATCTCCTTAAACAGACCTACCGCAAGAAACAGATTATACACAATGCATATCGCCGAAATGATAGCAGTTACGGTTCTGAGCTCGCCCGTTACATCAACCGTTCCGACATTTAAGGTGTTATACAAATAATCAAACGCTGTTACGGTTGGAATTGCAATTGAGGCAAGAAGCGAGAGTGCAAAAACGATAACTGCGCCGATAATGTTTCTTCTTGAAACGGTTTTAAACGCCTGCGCAAACTGATTTTTATTTAAAGAGCTTGCTGATTTCATATCCTGCCGCCTCCATTTCACAAATAAATAATTCTTCAAGCGTGAGCGGAAGAATTTCAAAGAAAACGGGATTTTCGGCGTTTATAAGCTCCGAAATTTCCTCCTGACTTCCGCGAACGGTTAACTGCACCATTTTGCCCTGCCTGCTTTCCTTAACAATGCTAAGGCGGGCTTTGAGCGCTTCAAAGCGTTCCTCCTCCATAACAAACTGAACTCGGAAAACGCCGAGAGCGTCGCTGTCTATATCCTTTTCAAGCAATATTCCGCCCCTGTGCAAAAGGCCGATATGGTCGCAAAAGCCCTCTAATTCACGCAGATTATGCGTTGCAATAACAACGCTTGCCTTTGTTTCATCAACATATTCAATAAGTATTTTTTTAACAAGCTCTCTTATAACGGGGTCTAAGCCGTCAAAAATCTCATCAAAAAGAATAACCTGCGGATTATAGGAAAGCGCAAGAATAATTGCCGCCTGCCTTTGCATGCCCTTGCTCATTGTTGAAATTTTCTGCACGGGATTAATCGGAAAAGCCGATTTCAGCCTTGCATATCTTATATCGTCCCAATCGGGATACATTATTTTCATATAAGACGCGGAGCTTTCAAGAGTTGCGCCGGGATAAAAATACGGAAAATCGGAAATAAACGCCGTTTTTGATTTGATTATCGCATTTTCAAAGGGCTCCTCTCCGTTTATAAGTGCCTTGCCCGAATCCGCCTTAAAAACGCCTGCAAGTATTCTGAGGAGGGTGCTTTTTCCTGCTCCGTTAGAGCCGACAAGGCCGAAAACAGAGCCGTTTTCAATACTGAAAGAAATTTCATTGAGCGCCTTTGTTTTGCCGAAGCATTTTGTTAAATTTATAATTTCAATCATTTTTCTTCCTCCCAGATGCGATTAACTATTTCCATTACTCTTGATTTCTCAACACCTGCGTTTTTTGCATCGGTCAGCGAGGCCTCTATATCCTTTTCCGCCTGCTTATGTATTTTCTTCAAATCCGTTGCGCTGACGAAAACGCCCTTGCCGGCAACGGTGTAAATAACTCCCTGCTGCTCAAGATTTTTATACGCCTTTGAAACCGTGTTTGGATTTATACCGAGCTCGCACGCAAGAGCGCGAACAGAGGGCAGTGCGCTGTCTTTTTCATAAATGCCCAGATTGATATATTTAACTATGCTTTTTTCAAGCTGAGTATGAATCGGCTCTCGGCTTCTCATATCAATTGAAAACATTTTTTGCCCTCCTATTCATTATGAATTGCGGTAAGTGCGCTTACCTTAACAGAGCGGTTTGCCGGCGCAAGACCTGCAACAACGCCTATTAAAATTGAAAACAGTATTCCCGAAACGGCAAGCCACCACGGAATAGACGAAACGCAAATAAGCAGCCCATCCTCCATTTCTCCGAAGGAATTAACAACCGCCCTTGCAATCAGATTTGCCGTTATTGAAATTATATAGCTTATTATAATGCCGATTGTGCCGCCCATAAAGCCTATTGTGCCTGCTTCATAGAGAAACAGCGACTTAATATCCTTTATATCACAGCCGAGCACCTTCATAATTCCGATTTCCTTTGTTCGCTCGTAAACAGACATAACCATAGTGTTGCTTATGCCGAAGGCGGCAACAAACATTGAAATTGCGCCGATTGCTCCCAAAACAAGCTGAACAACCATCATAACCTTTTTTGTGTATTCAAGCTCTTCATCATCGGAATAGCAGGAAAAGCCTGCCTGCTTTATTTTATCCTTGACTGCGCCGACATTGCCCATATTATTTACAAAAACATAGATTTCGCCGTATTCAAGGCTTTTTCTCGCCTGCGGATTTAATTTATTGTATTGCTTAATATATTCCTGCGCAAGCGAAATATCAACATATATACCGTTTGAGGTTTCATAATCAACCGTATAATCCCTTTTAATAATGCCGCCGACTTTTATTCTTTGCGACGGAACAGACGATGGTGTGCCGTTTCCGTCATCCATAACGGCAGGGCTTATAAAGAATATATCCTTCATAGGATCTATTTCACATTCGGACAATTTATAATTCTCGTCATATTTATATTTAACTGAATTTCCCTGACTGTCCTCAAAGGCGGTTACCGCCTCTTCTCCGAAAAACACGGTGTTTCTTTTATCAATGCCTGCAAAGGAGCCCTCATTTAATGAATAGCCCATCATTTCAAGTGCGTCTAAATCAATGCCCTTAACAGTGCCCCAACCGTAATGATATCTGCCTCTTGTTATTTTAACACATTCCGAAACGCTGACTGTTGGCACAACCGCATTAACATTTTCAATGCTCTTGAAATAATCAACGGCTCTGTCATCAAAGGGAAGTGTCTCCGTCTCCTCTGTTTCGGACATATAATCGGAGCCGTAAACCGTTATTTTGTTCAGCGAGGTATCGGATTCATACTGAGAGGTTATCATTTTATCTATGCCTATGCCGATAGAAACCATAATAACTATTGCGCAGGTGCCGATAACAACGCCGATAACGGTTAGCTTTGTTCGTGTTTTTCTGTTTTTAAGATTTTGAACAGCCATTGAAAAGAGGTCAGATTTCTTCATCGAAATTCTCACTGCCCTTTCTTGCTTTTCTCTTCTTAACTATTACAACAATAACAACCGCGGCAATAACAATAACCGCAAGGCAGGCAATGCCGCCTATAATGATAGGAGTATAATTTGTGCTGTCCTGAGCGGCCTCCTCGCTCTCCGTAATCTCGGCATACGGGTCATAATATTCCTCAACGGTAACATTAAACTCCTGCTCGATTGTCTTTTTCTCTGCGTTTTCGTTTTCATATTCAAGCACAAGCGTTAGCTTTTTATTGCCGAGCTTGGTGAAGGTTACGGGCAGTGTGTAGTTGCTTGAAAACTGCGTGCCTGCCTCAATATTGCCTATAAATGCGCTTGCAATTTCAACGCCTGCTTCATCAAGAAGCTTAACTGTTGCGTTTGCGGCTCTTGTTTGTCCGCTGTTTACAACCTGAAATGCGCAGTCTGTTTCCTGATCAACCGTTACCGTTTTATCGGCAAGGTCTATACCCTGAAACTGCAATTTATCGGGCTGAATAACAGGAATGCTCATAGTCAGCTCCGAGCTTGCGGATACTCTTTCTCCGCCCTCGAAATACTCATAGGAAATCGATGCCGTAATGGAATAAACGCCCGACGGAGCACTGTTTAAGCATTTAAAGCTTTTTGTAACAGATTGCGTTGATGAAGCCGCAATATCCTTAACGGCAACGGTGTCTGTTCCGTCTGCAACAATGAAAGCCTCTCCGCCCGAAAGCTTGCAGATAACATTCTGCACCTTAATATTTGAGGAATTGTTCTTAATTTTAAAATCAAGTGTAAAGGTGTTGCCGCCCTGAATTTCCGCTCCTCCGTAAGAAAAATCGGAGATGAGAAGCTGAGGAGACAGTCCCTGAACGGCAGACGATACGCTCTTAACCTCAACATTATATGTAAATTCGCTTGAACCGCTCTGCTTTTCGCCCATATCAAAATACTCATAATTTATGCTTACCGATATGGGATACATTCCTGCGGGGCAGGAGGCACTGCAATAAAACGCCTTTGAAAAGCTCTGTGAGGAGCCTTTTGCTATTTTATCCGCATAAAGCGTATCAGTATCGTTTTTAACGGTAAATGCGTCTGCGCCCGAAAGGCGAATATTAACATTTCTGACATCAATATCGGAGCTTGTGTTTTTAAGCGAGAATTTCAGCTTAAAGCTGCTGCCCGCGTAAATATCCGAGCTGTCAACCGAAAAGCCGTTTGAAATAATGCTCGGGCTTAAAGAAGCGGATATTCCGCCCTCCTCCTGCGCAAGGCAGGCGGTTTGAACGGCAAAAATCATAAGTGCCGCAAGCAACGCACAAATAATTGATTTAATCCTTTTCATTACTTTTCTCCTTTTCGTTTTCGCAGACGGAAACAATTCTGCCGTCTGATATATTAACCGTTATATCTGCAAATGCCGCAACATTAATATCGTGTGTTACGAGCACCATTGTTTGATTGTTTTTATGCACCAAATCGGTTATAAGCGTCATAACCTCATTAGTTGTTTTGCTGTCTAAATTTCCTGTTGGCTCATCGGCAAAAATAACCTTTGGGCTTGAAACAAACGCCCTTGCAATGCCAACCCTTTGCTGCTGACCGCCGCTCATTTCATTCGGCTTATGATCGGCTCTGTTTTCTATTCCGACAAGGCGGAGCATTTCAAGAGCACGCTCGCGTCGCTCCTTTTTGTCGGCACCTCTGAAAATAAGGGGCAGTTCAACATTTTCAACCGCCGTTAAGGACGGTATTAAGTTATACGACTGAAAAACAAAGCCCGTGTGCTTTTGGCGGAATTTCGCAAGCTGAACCTCAGAGAAGGTGTCTATCCTGTATTTCCCTATGCTGACCGTTCCCGCGCTGGGCTTTTCAAGGCCTGCAAGCATATTTAAAAGCGTTGATTTTCCCGAACCCGAGGTTCCGAGAACGGCGCAGATTTTTCCGCGCTCCACTTCAAGATTAACATTATCAAGCGCAACGATTTTTTCATTGCCAACCTTATAATATCTTGAAAGGCCGACGGTTTTTATAAATGCCCTTTCGTTTTCCGTATTAACCCCTCCCCGCTTTGTTTTTTACTGTACTACTGCTATTAATACAGTTTTCACTTTATAAATACCATATAAAAGCGATATTGTCAACATTTTTTTAAAATATGCGCGTAGGGCAGGGGTTTACTCCTGCCGAATAATCGGTGTGAGCAAGCCCACACCCTACGGTGCTTTCCCGATTAAAAGGTTTTAATAAACCCCGTAGGGAACGCCGTCCTCGGCGTTCAGTGAAAGCCTGCAAAAAAAGACAGGCAAGCGCCTGTCTTTTTAAAGATAATTATTATTCATCAATAATGCAAAGCTTTAATGCCTTTGGCTCGATTTTGAAAACAACCTCGCTGTAATCAAAATTTTCTCCGTCGCAGTTTCCGAGCAGAGCAGAGCCGTCTGTTGACCAAATTCTGCCGCCCGTAAGACAGCCCGTATGTATTTTATCGGACGCCTCCTCGTTTGCCGTTCCCTCGCTGTATTTCGGAATGAGCGGAAGTACCTGAGCAAGATTAATCGCATCAACCTTGCAGAAATCAAGAAGCCCGTCGTCAAGCCTTGAATTAGGCGCAGGGCAGAAGCCGCCGCCGTAATAGCTTGCATTGCAGATTGCAAAAAGCGTGTAATCCGAGGGAACCTGGCTCCATTTATACGGCTTTCCCCCCTTATCAACGCAGTCAAGCTCAAAGTTTATTTGATAGTGCATTGATTGAAGAACAGACGGAACGATTGCGATATTATATGCCTGATGGCCGAGGAATTTAATTTTTCCCGCAATCCTTCTGCCGATTGTTTCAACCTTTGTGTCAAGCCCATAGCTCATAACATTAATACATTTTTCGCCGTTATAATCTATTAAATCTATCGGCATAATTTTATATTTTATTTTTCCGTTATGAAGCCCGAACGCCTTAACAACCTTTGAGGCATCAATCTTTTTTGTTTTATAAATCTTTTTTGCAAAATCGTTTCCCGTGCCGAAGGGCAGAATCATCAAAGGGGTTTGAGTGTGCGCAAGGCCGTTTGCAATTTCGTGAACGGTGCCGTCGCCGCCGCAGGAAACAATAACGCAGCCTTCGCCGTATTTTTCGGCATATTCAGCGGCAATCTCCTTGGCGTGTCCACGGTAATGCGTTTCCTCAATTATCATTTCATCGTCAATCATTCTGAAAGCAGACTGCACCTGCTTAAAAAGCATCTGCCTGTCTTTATTTCCTGCTATCGGATTTTCAATAAATATGTATTTCATCTGATTCCCCTCTTTAATCCGCTTGAAGCAAGCCTTACATAACCCTTGTTCCGCCGACCGGTCTTATTATAAGAACATGGCAATTACCCTTGCCGAAAATGCTTTCCATTTTTGCCTTATATTCATCAAGAAGCTCATTCGGAACAAATGCCTGAATTGTGCCTGCAAAGCCGCCGCCGTGAACTCTGTATGCACCCCTGCCCTTTAAAATATCCTCTGTTACGCAAAGCGCAAGAGAAAGCTTTTGCTCGGTGGGCTCGGTCGGAGTGTAAACATTCTGATTATACATATATGAGGATTTTCCGCTTTCGCAGATAACATCCTTAAACTCCTCAAAATCGCCGTTTTCAAGTGCTTTAACAGCCTTGTCAACGCGAAGATTTTCGTTATAAAAATGATATGCCCTTAAAATTGCACGGTCATTAACCTTGCCAACGATACCCGCAACAGATTTTTTGAAATCCTCAAAGCTGATTTCACGCAAAACATTTTTGCCGAGTGCCTTTGCAACGCTTTCCATTTCGTTTCTGACTGCGGCATAGTCGTCAGTTAAATCGCTGTGGTTTCCGCCCGTGTCAACAATGCAGAGAGAATGACCGCTCTTTGAAAAATCAAAATCAACCTTTTTGATAACGGGATTTTCGGTTGACTCAAAATCAATAGTAACAAAAGTGCCTACCGATGACGCCATCTGGTCAAGCAATCCGCAAGGCTTACCGAAAAATACATTTTCCGCATACTGCGCAATTTTTGCAATATCAACCGCGCTGATTGCTCCGTCATTAAAGAGATATGAAACGGTTGTGCCCAAAAGAACCTCAAACGCGGCAGACGAGGAAAGTCCGCTTCCGCCCATAACATCAGAGGTTGTAACGGCGTCAAAGCCGCCGATATCATAGCCCATATCCTTGATTTTGGCAACAACGCCCCTAACCATTGCGGTTGAATGGCCGAATTCCTTTTCATCGGGAAGAAGCTTTGAAATGTCAACAACATTCATTGCGTGGCCGCTTGATTTAACTCTTACTGTGCTGTTGTTGCTTTTTGCGCAAACTGCAACGGCGTCAAGATTAATTGACGCGGCAAGAACCTTTCCGTTGTTGTGGTCTGTGTGGTTTCCGCAAACCTCTGTTCTGCCGGGGGCAGAGGTGATAATAACATCTCTTTCTTCTCCGAAAAGCTCAATAAATTCATTAAGAAGCTTAACATAACGCGGCTTTTGCTCCTCAACTGCATCTGCGTTTACATAAACTGCTTTCAGCCTTTCATCCATCGAGCCGTTTTGAATTGCCTCGATATACTCCTGTGGTTTCATAATGCTCTCCTTTTTATTTATAAAACAATTTTATATTTTTCTTTTTGCGAATACATTAACAGCGTTTGCGTCATTTGACGCGATTTTATGCCGTAGAAAACATTGAAAATAAGACTTGTCAGTCCCGTAAAGGCAACTATAATTATCAAAAGAATTATAAACTGCCGTGAAAACGGATTATATAGCTCTGCACCGATTTTTGTGTAAATAAACAGACGGGGCAAAAATCCGATTAGACTGAGGCACACATAATAAACAAAATCATAATTCATTGAGCCGTAAAGCTTTGAAACCATTCCAAGCGGAATAGACGGAACAAAGCGCGAAACAAGCAATATATAAGGATTTCCCGAGCCCTTGAAAAGCACCCAGTTTTTTATAAACCTTGCCTGCCTGATATTAAGAAGCATCATTGCCCAGCCGCCGCCTATCCACTTGCCCTCAACATATTTAACAACAAAGAAGAACAAAGTGAAAACAACATTTATAAAAACTGCCGTGTGAAGCGGAAAAACCATACCCGATATAACGCAAAGCACGCTCATCGGAATGGGAAGCTGGCATTTTGCAATATACAGCGCAAAAATGCAAATCAAAATTTCAATATGTGTATCAAGCCCCGCAACCGCGCGCTCAACCTTTCCGAGCCAGTTTATTATAGCGTCAAACCTGACTTCAAGGCTTGCCTGCTTATAAAGGCACATACTCAAAAAAACGATTACAACCGAGGTTGCGATAACAATAATTAGCGATATTAAATTTGTTTGATGCCGTTTGCTCTTTTTCAAATTGGCACCTCCGAAAAATTAATATTCGTGATAATTCCCCAAAAACTTGAAATCGGGAAGCTCAGACGAAAGAGCGCAAAGCAAATCAAGCGTTTTTTCGTTTTTAACACTGCCCAAAAGGTCTGTATAGAAATAATAGCTGAAATCGCCGTTTTCCATCGGGCGTGATTCAAGCTTTGTCAGGTTAAGCCCCGTCATTGAAAATCTGCCCAAAACTCTGTAAAGCGAGCCGGTTTGATGCGGCAAAGAGAAAATGAGAGAAATTTTATCTGCATTCCTTTCAATAACAAGCTTTTTTGAAATAACGATAAATCTTGTGAAATTACTGCTGATATTCTGAATACCTGCTTTTATAATTTTAAGATTATATTTTTTAGCCGCATCTGCCGAGCAGATAACGCCTATATCGTTTCTCTCGCTTTCGGAAACGAATTTAGCCGCCGCGGCGGTGTTTGTGTAGTTTACTCCCGTGAAATCAAAATCCTTTATGAATTTTGAGCATTGCGACAATGCCTGCGGATGACTGTAAACCTCATCAATATCCTCATATTTTGTATCCTGCTTGGCGCAAAGGCAATGCTTAACTTCAAGCGAATAGGAGCCCACAACATAAAATCTGTATTTCATAATAAGGTCGTAAGCCTCGTGCACGGAGCCTGCCGTTGAATTTTCAACGGGGATAATTCCAAACGGCGCCTCGCCCTTATTTACCGCTTCAAAAACATCCTCAAAAAGCCTGTAATGCTTAATCTGCGAATTAGGAAAAAGCACCGATGCGGTTTTATCAGCATAGCTTCCGTCAACGCCTGCGCAGGCAACGCTTGTTTCTCTTTCAAAGGCGTTTTCATCGCTGAGCGCCTGCTCAATGAGCTCACGAAGCTCTTTGCCGCCGCCGATAATTTTATGCTGAATTGCTCTTGAAGCGTCCATCGTTGCGGCAAAAACGGTTGCGATTGTGTCGCCCTGCTCGCCGCATTTTTTGTGAACATCATCAAGGATTTCCTTTTCCCTTTGCTCATTCAAAACGGGCAGGCCGTGCTCAACCTTATACTGCGCAACCTTTTCCGAAATGCTCATTCTTTTGAGCAAAAGCGGAATAAGCTCCTCATCTATTTCATCAATCTGTTTTCTTAAATCAAGTAAATCCATTAAATTAAAAATCCTCTGCTTTACATTATTAAATCAAGAAGCACTATGGCGCAAGCTCCCTCAACAACGGGAAGTGCACGCGGAACTATGCAAGGGTCGTGCCTGCCCTTAATAACAAGCGTTTCGTTCTGCATTGTTTGAAGATTAACGCTTTCCTGAGCAATTGAAATTGACGGAGTGGGCTTTATTGCAACCGAAAAAACTATTGGTGCGCCTGAGGTTATTCCGCCGAGAACACCGCCGTTATTATTCGTTTTAAGCGCAACGCCGCCGTTTTTTATTTCATAGGCGTCATTTGCCTGATAGCCCGTCATATCCGCAAAGCCGAAGCCTGCTCCGAACTCAACGCCCTTAACGGCAGGAATACCGAAAAGCGCAGAGGATAATCTGCTTTCAACCGTGTCAAACATATTGCCGCCTATTCCGGCAGGAACGCCGACTGCGGCACATTCAATAATTCCGCCGACGGAATTGCCTTCAAGCCGAGCCGTTTCAATAACGGTTCTCATTTCAAGCTCCTTTTCGTTGCTTATAGTTGCAAACAAATCGTTTGAAAGTGCTTCAAGCAATTCGGGGGTTATGTTGTTTTTATCAAAGCACTCATCCTCGGCAGGACCGATTTTTTTTATGTGTGAGCCGATAAAAACTCCCTTTTGCGCCAAAATCTGCTTTGCAACTGCGCCTGCGAAAACAAGCGGAGCGGTCAGCCTGCCGCTGAAATGTCCGCCGCCTCTTATATCATTATCTCCGCCGTATTTGATATATGCGGGATAATCACTGTGGCTCGGGCGTGGAACGGTCATAATATTTCCGTAATCCGAGCTTCTTGTGTTTGTGTTTTCAATTATCATTGCAAGCGGTGCGCCCGTTGTTTTTCCGTTTAAAACGCCGCTCAGTATTTTCGGCTCGTCTGCCTCCCTGCGAGGCGTTGCCGATTTATCCTGACCGGGAGCACGCCTTTTCATTTCTTTTTTTATTTGCTCCGTATCAAGCTCTATGCCGTGAGGAAGTCCATCAATAACACAGCCGATGGCTTCGCCGTGGCTTTCGCCGAATACGGAAATTTTTATTCTGTTACCGAAGGTTGATGACATTTGCTTTACCTCCAAGCTTATTATAATCCTCAAAAAATGAGGGATATGATTTATTTATGCTTTCGGCGTCTGTTATAACAGTTTCGCCATTTGCAAAAAGGCCTGCCGCGGAAAACGCCATAACAATTCGGTGGTCATTATATCCGCAAAGCTCTGCGCCGTGAACCTCTCCGCAGGGCGTTATAATCATTCCATCCTGCGTTTCCTGTGCCGAAACGCCCATTTTATTTAAGTTTTCAACAACCGATTTAATTCTGTTTGACTCTTTGAGCCTTAAACGCTCTGCGCCCTTAATAACCGTTTTTCCCTGCGCGAATGCCGCAGTAACGGCAATTGCCGGAACCATATCGGGAATATCCGTGCAATCTATTTCTATGCCGTGAAGCGAGCCCTTTTTGCAGGTTATACTGCCCTCTCCCGTTTCAACAACTGCGCCGAAGTGTCTCATAACATCAACAACGGCTTTATCGCCCTGCGCGGAATTAAAATCAACGCCCGTGAGAGTAACCTCTCCGCCGATTGCCGCCGCACTCATAAAGAACGCCGCATGGCTCCAATCGCCCTCAACAGTATAATCACGCACGGCATATTTTTGGTTGCCGTGAATAAGATAGCCGAAATCTGTTTCGCAGGCGTTAACGCCGTAATCCGCCATAACCTTTAAGGTCATATCAACATAAGGCTTTGATTGAAGCGGAGTTTTAAGTATTATTGCGCTGTCGCCGTCTGCAACGGAAAGGGCGAACAAAAGCCCCGTTATATACTGACTGCTGACATTTCCGTTTACCTCATAGCTGCCGCATTTCAGCCTGCCGCTTATTTTTAACGGAAGAAAGCCGTTGCTTTCAACAGTAACTCCGTGCTTCGGCAAAAGCTCAATATATTCTCCTGCCGTTCTTGAAAGCAGACTGCCCTCTCCCGTGAAGGTTATCTCCTTTCCGAGCGCCGCCGCAACGGGAATCATAAATCGCATTGTTGAGCCGCTTTCAAGGCAGTTTGCGGTTGATTTGCCGTTTTTCAGCGACTCGATAACGCCCACGGTTGCCTTCATATCGTTTGAATTAATTATTGGAGAAACTGCTCCGCCGCCTGAAAGAAATGAGCATATAAGCGCTCTGTGAGCGGCAGATTTGCTTGGGGGAAGCGCAAGCGTTCCGTTTAAGGATGAATTTTTGATTAAAGCCCTGCTCATACATTAACTCCGAAAAAGCCTGCAATTTTTTCAGCCTCAACAGGCAAAACATAGCTTTCGCCGATTTTGCTTATAACGGCAAGCTTTATTCCCGCGCCTGTGCGCTTTTTATCCGCATTCATAGCCGAAACGATTTCCTCTGCGCTGTGGGTGTCCTTTGTTTTAAGATTATACTTTTCAAGCAGAGAGCAGATTTTTTCGCAGGTGCCCTTTTCGGTTATGCCTGCGTTTTCGCCTGCCTGCGCTATCATTGCCATTCCTATTCCGACCGCTTCGCCGTGGCTTACGGTTTTAAAGCTCCAAAGCTTTTCTATTGCGTGTCCGCAGGTGTGTCCGAAATTAAGAAGCGCTCTTTCGCCGTGCTCCTTTTCGTCGTTTTCAACAACCTGCCTTTTTATATCAACACATTCAAAAATTAAATCCTCTATGAAATCCTTTGCACCTTCCCTTTGAAGCCTTTCAAAAAGAGAAGCGGATTTTATACAGCCGTATTTAATAACCTCGCCCATACCGTCGCTGAAATAATGCTCGGGCAGAGTATCAAGCGCAAGCGCGTCAATAAGCACGAGCGACGGCTGATGAAACGCGCCGCAAAGATTTTTACCCTGAGGCAAATCAACTGCGGTTTTTCCGCCAACCGATGAATCAACCTGCGCCAAAAGAGTTGTGGGTATCTGAACAAAATCTATTCCCCTCAGATAAACTGCAGCAGCAAAGCCTGCCATATCTCCGCAAACTCCTCCTCCGAGGGCAACAACCAAATCGTCTCTCGTAAGCTCATTTTCCGCAAGAAATTCAACAATTTCAACAAGTGTTTTTGTTGTTTTGGATTCCTCGCCTGCTTCAAAAATATAAGAAACAACCCCAAAGCCCTGCTCTTTAAGACTTTTTTCAACTGCTTCAAGATAAAGCGGAGCAACATTACTGTCTGTTACAACCGCCGTTTTTTTAGCCCTTGTAACGGCGGATATATATTTTCCGCAATCCTTTATTAAGCCCTTTTCAATTAATATATCATAGCCCTTTCCGGCGTTAACTTTAAGCTTTTTCACTAACCTATTTCCTCTTTGATTTTATTTGCCTTTGCCATCAGCTCTTCAAGCGTTTTTGAATCCTCGTTTTGTATTGCCGTTTTGAATTTTTCAAGATTTGAAACAAGGTCGTCTATCTCTCTGATGAGCGGCTCCTTGTTAGCAATGAAAAGCTCGCTCCACATTTCGCCGTTTATCCTTGCAACCCTTGAAACATCACGGTATGAGCCTGCCGAAAAGCCAGGGTGCTGGGGAGCAAGAGGGCTTAAAACATAGGAGCACGCAAGCACATGTGCTATCTGCGAGGTAAACGCTATCATTTCATCGTGGTGCTCGGGAGTTGTTACAACAGTGCGTGCAAAGCCCATTTCCCTTGCAAGCTCAACAAGTGTGTCCACCTTTGCCTTGGGAGCATTTGTTGGGGTGCAGATAAACGAAGCCTTATCAAAAAGCGTTGCAAGGCTGTTTTCATAGCCCGAAACCTCTCGCCCTGCCATAGGATGAGCGCCTATAAAGGTAAAATCAAAGCTTTCCTTTTCAAGCTCACGGCATATTTTTGTTTTAATACCGCAGCTATCGGTTACAATGCTTCCCTCCTTAAACTCATTTCGGTGTTCAAGAATAAAGGGAGCAATTGCCTCGGGATAAAAGTTAATAATAGTTATATCGGCGCGGGGAATAAGCTCCCCGAGCGTTCCTATTTCGTCAACCGCACCGTCATCAAGCGCACGCTTCATAACAGACTGCGTTCTGTTCCAGCCGAGAACTCGGTGGCTTGTGTTCTTTTTTAAGGCTTTTGCAATGCTTGCACCGATAAGTCCAAGACCGACTACGAGAATTTCCATAAAAAACATACTTCCACATTATTATTCCATTATATAATAATATATAAATTAATATAAATCAAGAACTGACGGATAAAATAATTATAAACATTTTCGCAAAAGCAAAGGCACACGGGAAAAGCATTTTGCCGTGTGCCTTAAAATTATTTGCTTTTTATTTTACAATGCGAACATTTTCAAGCCTCATATCCTCAATATCCGGGGAAACCGATTTGCCCTCGAAGCGAACAAATTCAAGATTTTCAACATTTTCAGCGTCAACGGCATATTTATAGCTTTCGCAAAGCGTTCCCCAAGAGGTTTTGGTTTTCATAACGGTTATATCCCTTGCGTTTCTGATGAAGAAGGCAGAGTTGGGATATTTTTCAACGCCCCATTCAAGGCAGGGCCTTAAATCGTATAAGCCGCATTGCCACTTGCTTGTTTTTGTTAGCTCAATACGGCAGTTTTCAAAGGTAACATCTTCAACGAAAT
>SAMEA3663039__coassemble_307_pt1 | contig 14590 bp, 15 predicted proteins | sample SAMEA3663039__metabat2_low_PE_029 | metagenome-assembled genome bin SAMEA3663039 (sample SAMEA3663039) | pig gut metagenome | biome: pig gut; feature: pig-associated habitat; material: faeces | place: France | collected 2012
TCCGAAGCGTTTTATTATACTATTTTTATTTTTTGGGAATTAAAACCTCTGTGCCGCCCATATAGGGTTGAAGCGCCTTTGGAATTTTAACGCTACCGTCTGCTTGGAGGTTATTTTCAAGGAACGCAATAAGCATTCTCGGCGGAGCAACCACCGTGTTGTTAAGCGTGTGGGCAAGATAGTTTCCGTTTTCGCCCTTAACTCTGATTTTAAGTCTGCGTGCCTGCGCGTCCGAAAGGTTTGAGCATGAGCCAACCTCAAAATATTTTTTCTGTCTCGGAGACCACGCCTCAACATCAACCGATTTAACCTTTAAATCGGCAAGGTCGCCCGAGCAGCATTCAAGAGTTCTTACGGGAACATCAAGGCTTCTGAAAAGGTCAACGGTGTTTTGCCAAAGCTTATCAAACCAAATCGGCGACTCCTCGGGCTTACAAACAACTATCATTTCCTGCTTTTCAAACTGATGGATTCTGTAAACGCCTCTTTCCTCAATGCCGTGCGCACCCTTTTCTTTTCTGAAACAGGGAGAATACGAGGTTAAGGTTTTCGGAAGCTCACTCTCGGGAATAATGGTATCTATAAACTTGCCTATCATAGAATGCTCGGAGGTACCGATAAGATAAAGGTCCTCTCCCTCGATTTTATACATCATAGCGTCCATTTCGGCAAAGCTCATAACACCGTCAACAACTGCGCTTCTGATCATAAACGGAGGAATACAATAGGTGAAGCCTCTGTTTATCATAAAATCTCTTGCATAAGCAAGCACCGCCGAATGAAGCCTTGCAATATCGCCCATAAGATAATAAAAGCCGTTGCCTGCAACGCGTCCTGCGGAGTCAAGGTCTATTCCGTCAAACGATTCCATAATGTCCGTGTGATAAGGAATTTCATAATCCGGAACAACAGGCTCGCCGTATTTCTGCACCTCAACATTTTCACTGTCGTCCTTACCTATCGGAACAGACGCATCAATCATATTCGGAATGGTCATCATTATTTTGGTAACTCTTTCGTTGAGCTCTGCTTCCCTCTTTGAAAGTGCTTCAAGCTCGTCCGCCTGAGCCTTAACCTGCTCGCGCAGAGCCATTCCCTCTTCCTTTTTGCCCTGCGCCATAAGATTTCCTATTTCCTTTGAAAGCTTATTCCTGTTTGCGCGAAGCTCATCTGCCTGCTTTTGAACGCTTCTTTTTTCCTCGTCAAGCGCAATAACCTCGTCAACAAGCGGAAGCTTATCGTCCTGAAATTTCTTTTTTATGTTTTCCTTAACTGCTTCGGGATTTTCCCTTACAAATCTGATATCTAACATTTATTCTTCTCCTAATCTGTTTGCTAAATCCTTTAATTCTTCAATACTGTAAAACTCTATTTCAAGAGTTCCCTTTCCTCTGCCGTTATATACCTTAACCTTTCTGCCGAGTGCATTCGTTAACGAAATTTCAACCTCGTCATAAAAGCTGTCTCTTCTCCTGCTCCGTTTAACAGGAACGGCGCTTGGCTCCTTCATCTTTGAAAGACGCTCAACATCGCGAACAGTCAGCTTTTTTGCAATGATATTATTTGCAACCTCATAAATCATTGCTTCGTTATCAAAGGCAAGAAGCGCTCTTGCGTGGCCTGCGGAGATTTCTCCGTTTTTCGTCATTTCCCTAACCTCAGGCGGAAGACGGAGCAAGCGCAGACTGTTTGCAATTGCAGGTCTTGATTTGCCAACGCTTGTTGCAACCTCCTCCTGCGTGAAGCCGCACTTATCAATAAGCGCTTGAAGTCCCTCTGCCTCTTCAATGGGGTTTAAATCCTCTCTTTGAAGATTTTCTATTATTGCAATCTCCATTGTTTCGGTGTCTGTCAGCTCTTTTATAACAACGGGCACCTCGCGAAGCCCTGCCATACGGCACGCACGCCAACGGCGCTCACCGGCAACAAGCTGATAGCCTCCCTCCGGGAGCGGACGAACAAGAAGCGGCTGCAAAACGCCGTGCTGCTTTATGCTTTCGGAAAGCTCCGAAAGTGAGCCCTCGTCAAAGGTTTTTCTCGGCTGCTCCTTATTCGGCACAATTTCATCAATCGAAACCGTGTTCGGCGAAATCATATCGTCAACCGAATTTTCAAGCATAAGCGCACCCAAACCCTTGCCGAGTCCGGATTGTTTTTTTGCCATTAAATCTCCTCCTTTAACTGTTTATTTGAAAAAATTAATCATTATATAAATTCGGCGGTGTAAAATAAACACTGTCGCGCGGCTGATGAATTTCCCTGTTGCTTTGAGAAGCCGCAACGGTTATTGCCGCACTCACCGCCCAAAGTGCCATTTGAACGGGAAAGCAATATTCAAACACCGGATGATAAGGAATCTGCACAACATCAACCAAGCCTTTAAAAACTCCAAGGTATAAACCGCCGATTAATAACGCAAAAACGGCAATCAATACACCCGATATCAGCTTTTGACGCGGAATATTCTTTGTAAAAATTACTATCACGGCGACAAAGACAAGTGCAAGCACATATACCGAAACATAATAGACCATCAGCGGAAACAGAGCTTCTATAAGCATATCGTAATACGAAGTGCTAAGTATCATAAGAAAAACAAGTGCCGCTATGTGCGCAATCGACATTGATATGGGAATGTATTGAAGCCTTTTAGTCTGTAACTCGTTTCTATGAAGCCTTTTCAGTGTAACAACCGCCGTTGCCGTAAATAAAACAAATACGGCAGACATAGGCACACGCCAAAGCAAAGCGTCAGTCCGATAAAAATTATTATCCTCTGCAAAAGCATAAATTCTCATCTGAAACATAGCAAGCACGATTGTCTGAATAACTGTTATCAGAACTACGCCGACACCTGCGAGGCTATTTTTAAAAGCGTTTTCTTTCATTACTGCCTCTTTAAAAATTCATCAGTAAACTTTTTATATGCAAAGCTTGCTTTACTGTATTTTTCATAATATATAACAGGCTCTCCGAAGCTCGGTGCCTCTGCAAGCTTAACGCTTCTCGGAATCATTGTTTTATACGATTTATTCGGGAAGAACTTGTTTACCTCGTCAATTACCTGCTGATTGAGCTTTAACCTGCTATCGTGCATTGTGAAAAGCACGCCTTCAAGCTCAAGATTTTCATTATAATGCTGCTTAACTGTTCTAACTGTGCCGATAAGCTGACTTAATCCTTCAAGTGCGTAATATTCACATTGAAGCGGAACAATAAGAGTATCCGAGGCGGCAAGAGCGTTTAGGGAAAGTAATCCCAAGCTCGGCGGGCAATCTATAATTATGTAGTCAAAATCAACCGTCAGCGGAGCAATTGCTTTTTTAAGGGCAAAATATCTGTCTTCAAGCTCTGCAAGCTCAAGCTCTGCGCCTGCAAGGTTCATATTTGCAGGAAGAACAGAAAGATTTTTAAACTCTGTTTCAATCATTATGCCTCTTGCAGGAACCTTATTGATAAGTATATCGTATGTTGAATATTCCAAATCTGTTTTTTCAATACCAACTCCGCTCGTTGAGTTACCCTGAGGGTCAACATCAACAAGAAGCGTCTTTTTTCCTTTTGCACCAAGACAGGCGGCAAAGTTAATACAACTCGTTGTTTTTCCCACTCCGCCTTTTTGATTGAATATTGCAATAGTTTTTCCCATAGGGCACCTCCGCATAATCAGTACTGATATTATACTATAATAATTTCTCACAATCAATAAGGAAAGGGAAGTTTCACGTGAAACAAAGGCAACTTTTTTTTGAAAAATTGTGTACCGTAAAGTATGTTGCACAACATATAGATGTTTCACATGAAACATTATTTTTAAAAGCTATGAGTAGGGGATAGTGCCTTTATAAGAACAAATCAATAAATAATAATTATTTTATTCACATAAACACTATAATTTTCAACAATTTAAACAGAGTTTTCAACAAAACAGTATAATTTAAACATTGTTTATATGAAATTCAATATCTTGTAGAATTGTTTCACATGAAACACAAGAGAATATATTTGATTTAAGGTTGTAATTTAATTTATATATTATATACATTATATATACGGCATATCCCGTTGAAGCAATAAGCCCCAAAAACGCAGAATAGCCCATCGGTTTTACCCGACAGGCTATTCCACGTGATGAAAAGAGGAGAATATGTTAAAACGGTTTCCCGTTTTAAGCAGAATTAATTTTCGCTCCCGAAGCATTTTCGGTTGCTTTTTGCGGATTTTTCGGTATTCTGACAAAAAATTCTATATAATCTTCTGTTTCCGTTTTATTTGACTCGGCAGGTATTCCTGCCTCCTTCATTGTGTTTATTGCTTTATTAACCGTATTAACAAAAATACGAACATCCTTAAAGATTTTAACTATATTTTTATGGCCTTTAACCTTTTTATCTGTTAAAGAATCAATATAAGCCTCTGTTTGAGAAACATTCCAGCCCTTTTCCTTAATAAAATTAAGGGTTGTCCAAATCTGCTTTTCAGAGTCAAGCCTAAGGAGTGCTCTTGCGTGGCGTTCCGTTAAGCCTTCCTTTTCTATAAAATATCGAACATCGGCAGGCAATTTCAACAGTCTGAGCTTATTTGAAAGGGCGCTTTGGCTTTTTCCGAGCCGTTTTGCAATCTGCTCCTGAGTCAAACCAAAGTGATTTTGCATCTGTGAAATTGCCTGTGCCTCTTCAAAGAAGCTTAAATCGGAGCGTTGAATATTTTCAAGAATGGAATAAACCGCAGATTCCTCATAGTCGCAGTCAACAATAAGGCAGGGTACCTTGTCCAAATTTGCAAGAATAGCGGCGCGCAGTCTTCTTTCGCCTGCGATAATTTCAAAATAGTCGCTATTGTTTATCCTGCGTGCAAGAAGCGGTTGAAGTATTCCGTTTTCCTTGATGGATTCCGAAAGGCTTAAAAGCTCCTCGCTTTTAAACTGCTTTCTTGGCTGATATGGATTGGGGAGCAGCTTCTCTGTTGCAATCCTAACTATTTCCTCCGGCATTTGCCACACTCCTTACTCCTCTGTGTCTATACTATACCATATTTTTTCACAGAAAAAAAGGATTTCTTATAGCAAGAAATCCTTTAAATTCTATCATTATCGTCAAATTTACAACGGTTTGGAGCTGATTTTTTTAGACTTTCTGGGGTATTTTATCGAGGTTTGCGATATTTTTCTTATCAAAATAAGATTTCGCTTATCTCCCGTCGGCAGTTCAAGTGAAACAATATTTTCAATTTTGCCTCCAAGCTTTTCAATTGCGTTTTTGCCAAGCTCAACCTCATTATCTGCGCCCTTCATCGAAACATACATACCGCCAACCTTAACAAGCGGCAGGCAGTATTCCGCAAGCATATTAAGCGGAGCAACTGCGCGCGTAACGGCAAAATCAAAGCTCTCTCTGTATTTAACGCTGAGCCCGATATTTTCCGCTCTGTCGTGAACAACATCGCCCATAAGTCCGTTATATCTCATAACCTCCTTGATAAAGCTGAGCTTTTTGCCAACGGAATCAAGAAAGGTTAAATCAAGGTCGGGTCTTGCAATCAAAAGGGGAAGCCCCGGAAAGCCTGCGCCGCAGCCAACATCAATAACAGAAGCACCGCGAGGCAAATCAACGGCGGAAAAAATGCTTAAAGAATCAACAAAATGCTTAATAACAATTTCATACGGCTCGGTTATGGCAGTCAGGTTAATATGATTGTTCCACCTAACAAGCCTTTGTTCAAGAAGCTCAAATCTGTCAAGCGCCATATCATCAAGCGAAACGCCGAAATCAAGTGCGCCGTCCTTTAATAAATCCTTATCAATCATAGCGACTCCAAAATTATATTAAGAGCGGCAACATCTGCGGGATTAACTCCGCTTATTCTTCCTGCCTGCCCTAAGTTTTCAGGTCTGATTTTTGAAAGCTTTTCAATTGCTTCAAGTCTCAAGCCCTTTAATGACGAATAATCAATATCCTTAGGGATTTTTTTGCACTCAATTCTGCGCATTTCCTTAATCTGCTGCTCCTGCCGTGCGATATATCCCTCATATTTAACGGAAATTTCAACCTGCTCGAAAACCTCATAAGGCAAATCGGGTCTTTCGGTGTCAACGCTTTCCAAATCCTTATAGGTTATCTGCGGCCTTTTAATCAATTCTATCATTTTACAGCCCTTTTTTAAAGGGGTTGTTGAGCATTTTTTCAAAATTTCCTGCAATTCATCTGTAACGGGAAGCGAGGTTTCCTCAATTCTGCGTCTCTCCGCCTTTATCTGTTCAAGCTTTTCAAGAAAAGCAGAGTATCTTTCCTCGCTGATTAAGCCGATTTTGTGCCCAATGGGCGTCAGGCGAATATCTGCATTGTCCTGACGGAGAACAAGTCGGTATTCGCTTCGGCTTGTCATCATTCTGTATGGGTCGGAGCAGCCCTTTGTTACAAGATCGTCAATCAGCGTTCCTATATATGAGCCGCCTCTGTCGAGTATCAACGGCTCCTCGCCCTTGATTTTCAGCGCCGCGTTAACGCCTGCAACAAGTCCCTGCGCCGCCGCCTCCTCGTAGCCGCTTGAACCGTTAAACTGTCCTGCGCCGTAAAGTCCGTCAAAATCATGAAATTCAAGAGTGGATTTCAGCGCGGTCGGGTCAACGCAGTCATACTCAATTGCGTAAGCAGTTCTCATAACCTTTGCATTTTCAAGCCCGGGGATAGTGTGAATGAATTGAAGCTGAACATCCTCGGGAAGAGAGGAGGAGAGACCCTGCAAATACATTTCCTCGGTTTCAAGTCCGCACGGCTCAATAAAAAGCTGGTGGCGTTCTTTATCGGCAAAGCGAACAATTTTATCCTCAAAGCTTGGGCAGTAGCGAGGACCTACGCCCTCAATTTTACCGCTGTACATAGGCGAGCGGTCAAGATTATCAAGAATAACCCTTTTTGTTTCCTCGTTTGTGTATGTAATGTAGCAATTAACCTTGTTTTGCGGAGCGTTCTTTGTTTCAAAGCTGAACGGAACAGTATGCTCGTCGCCCTGCTGAACCTCTGTTTTTGAAAAATCAACGCTTCGCCTGTTTACGCGGCTCGGCGTTCCCGTTTTAAATCTGCGAAGCGGAATGTTAAGCTTATAAAGGCTTTTGGAAAGCTCGTTTGCGGGAAACATTCCGTCCGGTCCGCTTGAATATGAAACATCACCTATATAAACTCTTCCGCCAAGGAAGGTGCCCGTTGCAAGAATAACGGCCTTTGCGGTAAAAACGGCTTCAAGCTTTGTTGTCAGCTCCCAAGCTCCGTTATCCTTTTGCTCAATAGAAACTATTTCCGCTTGGCGAACATCAAGATTATCCTGCATTTCAAGAGTATGCTTCATTCCCTTGGAATATTCGCGCCTGTCTATCTGCGCTCTTAAAGAATGAACGGCAGGGCCCTTGCCGAGATTTAACATTCTGCTTTGAAGCGAATATTTATCCGCCGCCTTGCCCATTTCTCCGCCGAGCGCATCTATTTCGCGAACAAGATGACCCTTTGAGGTTCCGCCGATAGACGGATTGCAGGGCATATTGCCTATCCAATCAAGATTAATAGTAAAAACTGCGGTTTTGCATCCAAGTCTTGCCGAGGCAAGCCCCGCCTCAATGCCTGCGTGGCCAGCGCCGATAACCGCAACATCATAATTTTCAGAAAAATATTTCATACCGTTTACCTGATATAAGAATTATTTACCAACGCAAAATCTGCTGAATATGTTATTAACAACCTCAACGGTTGCTTTCTTTCCCGTCAGCGCAAGAAGCTCGTCAACCGCACCGTCAATAAGAACATTAACCGCGTCAAAGGTTATTCCGCTTTCAAGCGCGTTTATTGCTTCATCAATTCCGTCAAGCGCATTTTTGCAGCATTTTTTCTGCCTGATATTCGCAAGCAGGGGAGCTGACGCGTCAAAATCGGTAACGCCGAAAAGCTCCGATATTGCCGCTTCAAGCTCTGCGGCATATTTACTGTTGTTTGCGCTCATATAAACAACTCTGTCAAACGCGTTTTCAACGGCAGACATATCCGCGCCGTTTTCAATATCAATTTTATTTATGACCGCAACGCACTTTTTGCCCCTGCATTTTTCAATAAGGTCAAAATCGCTTTCGTTAAGAGGAACGCTGCTGTCAAAAACCGCGATAATAAGGGAAGCGCTTTCGATTTTCTCATAAGCCCTCTTTATTCCGATTGCCTCAACAATATCTCCGCCCTCGCGCAATCCTGCCGTGTCGCTCAAATGAAGAACAAGATTGCCGAGACGAACGCTTTCCTCAACAATATCGCGAGTTGTACCTGCAATATCGGTTACAATGCTTTTTTCTCTGCCTGCAAGCAGGTTCATCAGCGTGGATTTTCCCGCATTCGGTCTGCCTGCAATGGTTGTTTCGATTCCCTGCGTTGCCGCCTGACCGTTTTCGTAATTATCAATAAGCGCAGAAAGCTCGTTTCGGTTGTCCGTCAGCATTTGCAAAAGCGTGCCTTCTTCAAGCTCGGGAATTTCCTCGTCCGGATAATCAACCCAAGCCGCCATCAACGCGGAGGAGTTTATAAGACTGTCTAATATACTGTTAATTTTATTGCTCAAAGAGCCTTGAAGAAGATTAAAGGAGGCCTTTGCCGCCGCGTCGCCCTGCGCGGAAATTAAATCGGCAACGCTTTCCGCCTGCGCCAAATCAAGCTTGCCGTTAAGAAAAGCTCTTTTTGTAAATTCTCCTGCCTCGGCAGGCTCTGCGCCTGCGTCGAAAACTGCTTCAAGCGTTTTTTGAACAATAAAAAGTCCGCCGTGAACCGAAAGCTCAACAACCTCCTCGCCCGTGTAGCTCCTCGGAGCTCTGAAAACGAGCGCAACGGCGTTGTCTATTCTTTCATTTTTATATTTTATATATCCGAATTTGGCTCTGTATCCGCCAAGCTCGCAAAGTGAGGAATTGTCGGCAGGGCAGAAAACCTTATCGGCAATTGCAACTGCATTGTCTCCGCTTATTCTTATAACGCCTATTCCGCCGGCGGCGTTTCCCGTTGCAACGGCGGCAACCGTTTTTGCCATAAAAATCATCTGCCTTTCCCAAAAATAAAAAATATATATCAGACTTCGATAAAGCGGACTGAACCACGCCGAAATTAAAATTATGTAGGGAGTGGCGACCCCGACACTCCGCACAACTAATTAACCTTATAATAATAGAGGCGGAATGCTCCGCCTCTATCACCATTAATCTTCCTTATTAACTTCGATTTTGCCGAATTTGGTAAAATCCTTCGGTGCAGGAGCCGCTTTCTTTGCCGGAGCAGAGGAACTTCTTCTTGAATAGCCTCTGTCTCTTGACTGATATTTTACTCCGCCCTCGGGCTGAATAACAACTCTTCTGTCTGCACCGTAGCCGATTGAAACAGATTCAACACCGTCAATTTCCTGAATTGTTGTGTGAATAAGTCTTCTTTCAAACGGGTTCATCGGCTCAAAGGTGTGGCGTCTGCCTGTTCTTAAAACATATTCGGCGTTCTTGCGTGCAAGTGCTCTTACCGCCTCTGTTCTTTTTTCGCGGTAATCTGCAACATTAAGAACAACCCTAACATATTTACCGCTCTTTTTCTTTGCGATAAGGCTTGTAAGATACTGAATAGCATCAAGCGTTTCGCCTCTTCTGCCGATAATGATACCGCAGTCCTCTGTGTCAACCGTGATTTCAAGAACACCGTCAACAACTGCACCGCTGACATTTGCGCCCTCAACATTAAGACCTTTAAGCATTTCGCTTACATAGGCAAGCGTTGTTTCCATATCAATATCGTTTTCAGTGATTTTTTCTTCCTCATTGCGCTCCATAGGTGCTCTTTCGGCAACAGGCGCCGCCTCTTTTTTAGGCTGTGCCTTCTTAGGAGCGCTCTTTGCTTCTGCCTTTGCAGGAGCCTCTTTTTTTGCCGACTGCGGCTTTGCCTGCTTTTTCTGTGCAGGCTTTTTAGCCTTTTTGCCGTCGTCATAACAGAATTTCACCTCAGCATCGCTTCCGCCGAAAAGACCGAGAATTTTTTTCTTCGGCATTGCGATAAGCTCTTCGTGAAAATATGCTTCATTCGGATTTGCAATACCCTCTTTTGAAAGAAGCGCGGTTAAGCCTGCTTTTGCGGCGGCAGACGCTTCCTCGCGGGTTTTGCCCTTTCCGATAAATTCGTATTTCATATTGTTTTTGCCTTTCCGCCCGCAGTTGAAGGAAAAGTTTTAATATAAGTCTGCCTGCGAGCCGCAGACTGCGTTATTTATTCATCTGCTTTATGCTTGCCTCTCTTGAACGGCGGTAAATCGTGTTATCAAGCATAAGCTTTGCCTGGCTCTTGCGAGGAGGATAGAATTTTGCAATAAATAACTGTTGAAGGATTGCAACAACATTTGAAACAATCCAATAGAAACCTACCGCTGCGGGAACCTTAAATGCAATGTAGAATGAGAAGAGAGGCATCATAAGCATCATCATCATCATACTGCCCATCTGCTGAGCCGCGGCAGGATTGTTTTTCTTTTGAATAATCATTGAAATGATTGACGAGCCGAGTGAGGTTGCAAGTGAAAGAAGCGGAATAATAACAATTAAGCCGTCCTTCCAATGCGGAATAGCCGTCATATCAAGAGAGCCTATATAAAGTCCGGAACGGTAGCTCTCTATTGCCGAAATCTTGTCGGCGGTAAACAAATCGGGGAACTGCGCAACAAGCGAGTCCTTCATTGCGTTCCAGTTTTCAAGAATTGAAAGTTGAAGATAAAAGGTTGTTTTTCCTTCTATTCCCAAAAAGCTCTTAACAAATTCAGTTAACTGCTCTGAATATTCTCCGAAATTCGGAATGTTTATAACATAAGAAAGAGGATAATAGATAATTCCGATAATTCCCATAAGGAAAACCATCTGGAAAATCATAGGTCCGCAACCCATCTGCATAGGATTATGACCTTCGCGTGCATATAAATCCTGCATTTCCTCGTTAAGCCTTGACTGTGCTTTTTGGCGTTCTCTTGGGTCGCTTATGGCACTGATGTTATATTTTTTTTGAATTTTTTGGATTTTCGGCTGAATCCTTGCAGTTTGCGCCGTTGTTTTCTGCTGATGAATATTTACGGGAAGCAAAACCAAGCGCGTTAAAATCGTAAATATGATAATTGCAATGAAATATTCATTGTTAAGCGCGGTAAGCAGAAATTCCATACAGCGTCCGAAAAGCCAATAAAGCGGCTTTAAAAAGCCTGTTCCCTCGGAAACCGCCATAAGCACCGGGTTAATAAACATATTAAGCATTAGTTGTCCTCATTTTTATTTTTTTTTGGGAGGCACAGGATCATACCCTCCCTTGAAAAAAGGATTGCACCTTAAAATCCGCCTTATTGCAAGAAGCGTTCCCTTAAAAATTCCGTGAATTTCAATAGCCTCAATTGCATATTGCGAGCAGGTTGGAGTGTAGCGGCACGAGCCGTTTGAAAATCTTGGGCTTATCGTCATTTGATATGTTCTGATTAAAAATATCATCAGCTTTTTAATCGGATTTTTCACTTTATTGCTCCCAATTCACGCAATTGCTTTTCCATATCAAAAAGCACCTGCTGCATTTTAACCTGAGTTGTTTTTGTTCTGGCAACAAAAACTATATCGCAGTTGAAAAGGAGCTTGTCTTCCATTGAAGAAAAAGCCGCCCTAATAACTCTGCGCGCGCGGTTTCGCTGAACTGCGCCGCCGATTTTTTTGCTGCTCGTTATACCCACTCTTGTTTCGCCTCTGCCGTTTTTCATTATATATGTTACAAGACAGGGCGACGCCGAGCTTTTTCCACGGTAATATAAACGGCGGAAATCCTTGTTTTCCTTTATGGCTTTGCTTTTCACTTAACCATTCCTTTAACGACTGTTAAGCGGCAATCAGTAAGAAAGCTGCTTTCTGCCCTTTGCACGGCGGCGAGCCAATACTTTTCTTCCGTTTTTGGTTGACATTCTCTTTCTGAAACCGTGTTCCATCTTTGCATGTCTCTTTTTCGGCTGAAATGTTCTTTTCATCAAATTCACTACCTTTCACAGACTAAACTTGTCTTAATCTTTATATTCTCTGCACGGTATAGTGCAGGCACAAACAATAATATGATTAGGGCAGAAAAAACACTTCTCCCCATAATCCACATTAGCGAATAGTATTATATATTAAAAAATACTGACTTGTCAACTAAAAAATAATAAATCTTGTTTTTATTAAAATTATATATTATAATAACACTATATTTAGTGGAGGTGCTCTGTGCAAACCGCAAGAGCATTTTATAAAATCAAAAAATATTAAGAACGCAGGAGGATTTTGCAATGCTGGGAATTATCGGCGCAATGGATATTGAAATCCTTGAAATCCAAAAAAGAATAAAAAATCCGGTTGTAACCGAAACGGCTTCCTGCCGTTTTGTTTGCGGATATATAGGAAGCGTTATGGTGTGCGCGGCAATGTGCTCTCCCGGAAAGGTAAACGCCGCATTGTGCGCTCAGGCAATGATTGATAATTATAAGCCGGATAAAATAATAAACACGGGCGTTGGCTGTTCTCTTCGCAGTGATGTTGCCGTTAAAAATATAGTTATTGCAAGCGATGTGTGCGAATACGATATTGATATTTCCGCTCTCGGCGAGCCGAGGGGCTTTATAAACGGCTTAAATAAAATTAAAATTGAAGCAGACCCCGAAATTTCAGACAAGCTTGCGCGCATTGCAATTAATTCGGGCGAAAAAATTCATAGGGGAACGGTTGCCAGCGGCGACACCTTTATTGCAAGCGCCGAGCTGAAAGCCTTTATCGCAAAGGAGTTTTCCGCCGTTTGCGGAGAAATGGAGGGGGCGGCAATAGGCCACACCTGCGCCGCAAACAATATTCCGTTTGCAGTTTTAAGAACGATAAGCGACGGGGGAGACGAAGCCGCCGCAATTGATTATCCAACCTTCAAAAAAATCGCCGCAGAAAAATCTACGGCGGTTATACTTAAATATATTGAAAGTGAAGAAACGCAGATGGAGCTTTAATCGGATATTCCGATAAAGTTATTCATAATATATTCCTCTGCCTCTTCAATAATTGTGTGAAGCGCATTTTTATTAACGCTGTCCATTCCCGTTCTTGATTTATCCTCAATAAAGGCAAATCTTGAATCAAGAACCGCAATAGCGGCGGAGGCAAGCTCGTGGCCGATATTATAATCAAGCCTAAACATATCAGACGGCAAAACACCCGCCTTTGCAAGCGTTAGCGCTCCGCGGTAAAGGCAAAGCGAATAGTAATCTTTAAGATACTGCGCAATATTGTTTTCGGGCGCGCAGGCAACGGCAGTGTCGGTTAAAATTCTTGTTCCCTGCAAAAGCGTTGCCATTGATGAGCCTTCAATATTATCCTTTGAAAGATTAAGAATATATTCCTCGTCAAGACCGTATCTGCTGTTTGAAACACCGAGCAGATAATCGGTTGTAACGCCGTAATATTCACTGCACTTAATAACGAAATCAAGACCGCATTCGCGAATACCCTTTTCGTAATGGCTCAAAAGAGCCTGGCTTATTCCCAAGTCAGCGGCGGCTTTTTTCTGGCTGCATCCTCTTTCTTTTCTAAGTTGAGAAAGAACGGAAGCAAACCTTGAGGTTTTTCCGTTCTCTGTTTTTTTATTATCAGACATAAATCTTTACCCTGCTTTACAAATTTTAGCAACTGTTATACTATGTGTAATTATACTGCTTGTATTCACTTTTGTAAAGCAAAACTTTTCTTTGTAAACAAATTGTAATTATTCACTCTTTTTCTTCAAAAAATTCTTACAAAAAAAGGAGTTAGTATATGAAAACTTTTACGGTTTATCTTTTTCGCCACGGCTTAACAAAAGGAAATCTAAACGCACAGTATATTGGGCATACGGATTATCCGCTAACAAGTGATAGTATATCAACGCTTCATTCCATCAAGGCAAAGCATCACTATCCGCAGGTGGAGGCGGTCTTTTCCTCGCCTCTTAAAAGGTGTGTTGATTCTGCTAACATAATGTTTCCGAAAAATAACCCAATTGTAATAAATGACCTTATCGAATATAATTTCGGCGAGTTTGAGGAGTGCACGGCGAAGGACCTTGAAAATAATGAGGATTTTAAAAATTGGCTTCGCGGAGATATGCACGCCCGTCCGCCTTACGGCGAAAGCAATGCGGAATTTATTCATCGCGTTTGCAGTGCGTTTGAAAAAATTGTTGACGGTCTTATTAAATCGGGCACGCAAACCTGCGCAATAGTCGGCCACGCAGGAGTGCTTATGACAATTCTTGCGTGCTACGGATTGCCCGAGGCTCCTATGGCGCATTGGCAGATGGACGCAGGCTACGGTTATAAGCTTCGCATAACTCCGTCTCTTTGGATGCGTGCGAATAAGTTAGAGGTTGCCGACACCTCGCCGATTTCAACAAAAACATACGAAGGCGAAAGCGAAGAATTATAATGCCGTCGCAGACCCAACATAAGTTTAATTAATTTTTGGAGCGTCGGGGGTGCGGGTGTCCGGTGGACACCTCTGCGTCAGCAGAAGCACCGACCG
>SAMEA3663039__coassemble_311_pt1 | contig 14487 bp, 9 predicted proteins | sample SAMEA3663039__metabat2_low_PE_029 | metagenome-assembled genome bin SAMEA3663039 (sample SAMEA3663039) | pig gut metagenome | biome: pig gut; feature: pig-associated habitat; material: faeces | place: France | collected 2012
TTGCTGTGCTGTATCGTAAACAAAATTGAATAATCGCTGGTGTGGCGCAGTTGGTAGCGCAATTGATTCGTAATCAATAGGCCGTCAGTTCAAGTCTGATCACCAGCTCCAAAAAAAGGCATTGTTTTTTAATGCCTTTTTATTTTTATTATTATAATCGTTTCATCTATCCTTGATTATTTCACCAATCATAGATGAACAAGTTCAAATATTTGCTTATAGTATCAATAAATATTACACTCGAATTAACAAATAAATTTTTGAAGGGGTAATATTTATGAAACACGCAGAAATCATTAACAAAATGACATTAAAGCAAAAGGCATCATTTGTTTCGGGTTTGAATTATTGGTATTTACATTCTGCACCTGAATTCGGACTTCCAAGCATTATGATGACTGACGGACCAAATGGATTAAGAAAACAGGATACTAAAAAGAAGCCTGATGGCATAGGACTTGGTAATTCTGTTGCTTCAACCTGTTTTCCGCCTGCCGTAACTGCTTCTTGTTCTTGGGATGAGGATTTATTGAAGCTTGAAGGCGAAACCATAGCCGAAGAATGCCTTGAAGAAAAGGTATCTGTTATTCTCGGTCCGGGTACAAATATAAAGCGTTCGCCGATTTGCGGTAGAAACTTTGAGTACTTTAGCGAAGACCCATTACTTGCAGGGAAATGCTCCGCCGCTCTTGTAAATGGAATTCAATCAAAAGGTGTCGGAGCATCATTAAAGCATTTTGCCTGCAATTCACAAGAAGCATTTAGAATGATTATTGACGAAATCATTGACGATAGAGCAATGAGAGAACTTTATTTAACAGCATTTGAAATCTGTGTAAAAGAAGCAAAGCCATGGACGGTTATGAATTCGTATAATAGAATTAACGGTGTATATGCTTCCCAAAACAAATGGTTGCAAGAAGATGTATTGCGTAAAGAATGGGGCTTCGACGGCTTAATCGTAACCGATTGGGGAGCAAGTGTAGACAGAGTATCAGGTCTAAAATGCGGTACAGATTTAGAAATGCCTTCTTCCGGCACATTAAATGCAAAAAAGATTATTGCTTGTGTTAAGAATGGTGAACTTGACGAACAAATACTTGATAACGCAGTAGATAATATAATTGAACTGATTGAAAAATCAAAACCTGTACTCAATAAAAAACATTCATACAACAAAGAAGAACATCATTCAATTGCAAGAAAGATTGCCGAAGGCTCAATGGTTCTTCTTAAAAATTATGATGAAATATTACCGTTAAAAAACGGTCAAAAGGTTGCCATTATTGGTGAAATGGCAAAATCACCTCGTTTCCAAGGAGCAGGAACATCTGTAATCAACCCAACTTTTATTGATAATGCATACGATGAGTTAGTAAAGTTAGGCGTTGATGTTACATATTCACAAGGCTATGACAAATCCAAGGATGAAATTGATAACGAAATGGTTATACACGCTGTTAATAATGCAAAATCAGCAGATATTGCTATTGTTTTTGCAGGATTAACCGAAGGCTTTGAGGCAGAAGGGTATGACAGAAAAAATATTGAAATGCCATGCAGTCATAATTATCTTATTTCTGAAATAGCAAAGGTAAATCCAAATACTATTGTTGTACTTGCCGGTGGTAGTGTTGTTCATATGCCTTGGATTAATGAGGTAAAGGCTTTACTGAATTCGGGACTTGGCGGTCAAGCAACAGGCAGTGCAGTTGCAAACATTCTTACAGGTAAGGTCAATCCATCAGGTAAAACTACCGAAACATATCCTTTTTTATTTAGTGATAATCCAACGTATGACAATTATCCGGGCGGACCTGTTACGAGCGAACACAGAGAGTCTGTATATATTGGCTACCGTTACTATGATACCGCAAAAAAGGATGTATTGTTTCCCTTCGGTTATGGACTTTCATATACCAAATTTGAATATAGTGATTTAACTGTGTCATCGGATAAAATTACCGATAAGGATTCTGTTACTGTATCGTTTAGAATTAAAAACACAGGTAAGGTTGACGGGGCTGAAATTGTACAGGTTTATGTTGCAGACAATGAGTCAATAATATTCAGACCAAGCAAAGAGCTTCGTGCATTCAAAAAAGTGTTTCTTAAAGCCGGTGAAGAAAAAGAAATATCTGTTGAATTGTCAAAAAGAGCTTTTGCATTTTGGAATATCAATATTAATGACTGGATGGTTGAATCAGGCGAGTTTGATATACTTATCGGTTCATCAAGCAGAGATATTAGATTATCAAAAACAATATTTGTTGAGTCTACTGTAAATGCAGTTATTCCTGATTATAGGCAAACTGCTCCGGCGTATTATACTGCTGATATTAATAATATGAACTCAAAGCAATTTGAAGTTGTGTACGGCAAAGCGTTACCGCTTGCAGAAATCGATAAAACAAAGAAGATTGATATTTATTGCTGTATCAACGATGCATCACATACTAAATGGGGATTAAAAATAGCAAAGTTAATTCAATTCATTATGCCTAAGCTTGGCTCAAAAGAAAACGGTGACGGTGCGATGCTTGCCGCTATGGCAACACAAGTGCCTATTCGTAATTTCGTACAGATGAGTATGGGCGTTTTTTCACCTAAAATGGCAGAAGGTTTACTTAATATCTTGAATGATGATGAATCAACATTTGTAGGCATTAATAAAATTTTTTGGCGTATAGGCGGTGCGATTATCAAACTACCTAATTTGTTAAAATCAATATAATGATTGATAAATCATGTGTATTATAATAAAATGAAAATGAGGTGAGTATATGAGGCTCGGCGAATTGATAAACATCAAGACCATTGAAAAAGATAATCCTGATTTTAACGAAAAGCACACTCGTTACACAACAGAGATTAAATTATTTTCCTGCGTTCAACAGGGAGATATTGAAAAACTTATTTCCGAAATATCAAATATAGAGCAATCTGTTGTTACAGGGAAGCTATCTAATGATGATATAATGCAATACAAATATTTAACTGTAAGTACAATAACTCTTGCAACAAGATATGCTATTCAAGGTGGACTGAATGAGAAAACGGCTTATGATTTTTCGGATAATGTTATAATGACGGTTGACAAATTAACTTCAAAAGAGGAAGTAATAAATTATCTCATAAGCGAAATTATAAAGCTCACAAATATGGTTAAAGAAAGTAAACTCAGTCCGTCACAATCTCCACACGTTAGAAAATGTATTTGCTATATTAACGACAACATTGACAAAAAAATTACTGTTTCATCGCTTTCGGAAATATGTAATATTTCTCCTGATTATCTTTCGCAGGTTTTCAAGGAAGAAATGGGCGAAAAACTGAGTACATATATCACAAAAAGAAAGCTTGAAACGGCAAAGTATATGCTGACAAAAGGTAAAAGCAATAATGAGATATGTTGTTATCTCGGCTTTTCATCTGTATCACATTTTATTACTGCATTCAAAAAACATTATAATATGACACCGACAGAATATTTGAATTTAACAAAATAAGCGAACAGGAGCATAACATACATTGTTTTGCTCCTTTTATGTGCATTGTTTCAAAAATATTCCAAGAAAATGTGCAAAAAAATATATACATGCTGAATAATATAGATGTTTAATACTATTTTTTATTAAATGATGTTAATAGGTATTGACACGATGGTCATTTATTATTAATATAGTTTTAGTAAGACAAAAGGAGAATACATATATTGTTAGACAAGATTTTAGATTTTATTAGAAACAATAATAAAAAAGCTACAGTGATATTAACTGTAGTTATTGTTATTATAGTATGTGTACCTCTATGTTTCTACAAATTACCAGTTATTAATAGCAGTTTTAGTCGTATTGAATTAGTTGAAATTATTGCACAGATTTTTGCAGCCTTGTTTGTTGTTGTTGGTTCATTTGTCGCTTTGTCGCAATACTATATTTATAGATCGGCAGAAAAACAACATATATCCGATGAAAGGATTGAAAGAGCATTAGAGTTATCTGAATACTACAAGAATAATATATTAGAACCATATGCTATTTTACTAGATGTGTATAAAAAAGCTGGTATATATGATATTCTGCAAAAAGAAAAAAGAAAAATGAAGAATTTCACAGAAGAAGAAATGAATGAGATTTTTTCTAATAAGGAAATAGAAAAGCTTGAAAAAGCATTTGTTTCTGAAGATTTTCTTTCTGCTATGGTATCTGTTAATGAAATTGCCTCACTGAACTTGAGAGGCTTTGAAATTCAAGAAATAACTGATGGCAAAGGAAAAACAAATAAAAAAATAAAAGTGGATATTAGCAAAGCTTTAAATGACTTTCATTTAAATTATGTTTCAAAATTAATGAACAATATAGAACAATTCGCTATGTATTTTACACATAATATTGCAGATGAAAGTGTTGTGTATCAGTCTTTATATCCCACTTATATAGAAATGTGTATAACTCTTTATTATAATATTTCAAAATGTTCGCAACCTGGAAAAGCACAACTATATAGAAATGTTCAGCTATTATATGAAATTTGGTTGAATAAAACAAACCAAAAAAGAGAAATAATTGATGAGCAGTCTGTTGATCATGGAACAATTTCTGGAAATATTATATAATGTGTTGACAAATAAAACAAAAAGAATATAATAGTAATGAAAGGTATATTGAAAGGATGATTCTTATGGGTACAGGAACAGCACCAGAGTTTTAAACAGTGTTTTTAAGCCTTGCTTATGAGGCTGTTTTCGACTATATCAATTATGAAAGCACACCTAATTTTGGTGTGCTTTTATTCTGTCCTAAAATCAGGACCATTGGTTGTAAAATCGTTAAACTATATTGAATAAAAGTTAGGCTCTGCTATACTTAATTTTAAGAAAGGGTTATGGAAAATTTAGAATCTAATAATATAAAATAATTTGTTTGCAGATAGCATTCAGTGCTCCCGTTGGGAGCAACAAATGACACCCAAACAATATAAAACCCCTAAATCCCATAGCACAATTATTGAGCTACCCCTGGGGCAAAAAACTATACAATAACAATAGTAAAAGGCTTATGCTTTCAAAAATGGTCAAAATTATCACGCTATGTGAGCCGATTTGTGAGATCTTTAATTCTTCTTAGACAAATGACTCAGCAAAGATTTAATCTGCAAATTTAGCCCTTTGTTATGCAACATGAAATCAGCCTCATAATTCCACAACGAACAGCTGTGCTGTTCGTATATATGCAAGTTTCGGCTTTGTTTTACGCTTGCCCTTTAGGGCAGCGAAAACTAGCCGTCGGGCTAAGCCCATACCCCTATGTTTTTTTGAAAGGATAATACTATGGCAAATCGAGAACACATTATCGCATTTAGAGTTACCGATAAAGAAAAACTACAAATCGAAGATAAGGCAGCAATCAAATACAATTCTGTCAGTGCATTTGCCCGTGATTGCACAATCGGTAAAGAAATATATGTTCTGCCCGGTATAACCGAGTTTGCCGAACAGCTTCGTGCTATCGGTAACAACCTTAATCAGCTAACCCGTGCAGTTAATAGTGGCTATGCTACTGTAATTGACCTAACCGAAATGCGTCAGGAGGTGGCAGATATATGGCAATCGTTAAATTCGGACATGCAAGCATACCTGTAAGCATCGGAATTAAGTATATAACAAATCCTAATAAGACCGATGTGAAATTGATTTCGGGTAAGGATTGTATGCCCGAGAGTGCTCAAAGCGAAATGGAGTTTATTCAAAAGTTATACACAGGCTCAGGCACTCGTTCGTATTATCATATGATTCAATCCTTTTCTCCTGATGACAATTTAACTCCCGAGCAGGCTCACGAAATCGGAGTGAAAATGGCAGAGCATTGCTTTCCAAATAATCAAGTTTTGGTTGCTACGCATCTTGATAAGAATTACTTGCATAATCATTTCATTATCAATGCAGTAAATCTTGATGGAAATAAAATGCTGAATATGACTTATCAAAAAGGAAATGCCATAAAGGAATACTCAAATGAATTGTGTCTGCAATATGGCTTGACTACAACCGAGGTAAAATCCAAGCGTAGCAATATGCCCGAGTGGAAGAAAAGACTTAAATATATATTAGAGGATGCACTGTATAGTTCAACCACCTTGGATGATTATATAAACTACCTATGGAGAAAAGGAATAAGCGTTAAATATAACGAAGCAAATAAGTATATGACATACACTGATAAGGATGGGCATGAATGCAGGGACAACAAATTATTTGACGAAAGATTTTTAAAAGAAAATCTTGAAATGTATTTTGATTTAGGTGGTAATTACTCTTTGATTGTTGAGGATTATTGCAATTACCAAACACCTAAAACAGGCAACTGCACAACAGGTCTTGCAGAAAGCTTATTGGAAATGATTGCAGCATTGCCAAATCACACACCTAACTTTGATGATGGAAATTATTATTTTGAAGATGATGAGCTTGATAAAATTATTCAAAAAATGCGTGCACACGGAATCAGAATTACAAAAGCCCAGCTCTATCACGCTCGCAATGACATATACAATGCAGAGCAAAATCAAGACCAAGGCTTTGATTTGATAATGTAGAGGATAAATGGTATGAATGATTTTAATAAAATACTTGCAAACGGAAATGTTCCTGTCAACAGCAGGCTTATGAAAATTAACGGTCACTATGCAAACGGTGTTCACTATTGCGTAGTAAGTCATTTCAAGGACAATGATTTAATCGAAGATAAGATTGAGCATATGATTAACGATGAGTTCAATTCGTCAAATATTTACAAAAAGTCGGATGAAGATTCGTTGCCTTTGGATATGGATAAAGAAAAAGCTTTGTAGTATTGTTGTGTGCTGAAAGGAAGTGTATTTATGATAGAAAAAGAAAATGAATACCGAGCAGCACTGTACTGCCGTTTGTCTTCCGATGATGCATATCTCGGTGAAAGCGGCAGCATACAAACGCAAAAAGCATTGCTGACACAGTATTGCAGAGAGAATAATATTCCTATCTATGACACCTATGCTGATGACGGATTCAGCGGTACAAATTTTGAACGACCTGATTTCAAACGAATGCTCAATGACCTTGAAAGGCATAAAGCAAATGTGGTAATAGTTAAAGACCTGTCACGCTTTGGCAGAGAGTACGCTCAAATGGGCATGTATATTGAAAATGATTTTGAGGATTGGAATATCAGGTTTATTTCAATCGGAGAAAACATTGATACACTCAATGGTACAGACGGAATACTGATGCCAATAACAAATGTCATAAATAGTCATTATGCAAAGGAATGTTCACGCAAAACAAAGCAGGCTCACAGAGCGTTAGCAAAAGAGGGGAAGTTTATCGGTAGCAGGGCACCGTTCGGTTATATCAAAGACCCGAATGACAGACATCACCTAATTGTTGATGAGGAGGCCGCAGCAGTTGTAAAGGACATATTCAAAATGTTCTGCAATGGTATAGGCTATGGAAAAATGACAAAAATATTGCGTGAAAGAAGGGTGCTTAACCCACAGGCGTATTTTAACAAAAACAATCCCGATTATTACAAAAGTGATTATTGGCGTCAGGACTTTGACTGGCATGTAACATCAATCAGGGCATTACTCAACAATCCTGTTTATCTCGGACAAACAACCTTTGGCAGAACAAAGGTTAAGGGCAGGGTTAAGAAAACAAAGGTCGCCGTTGATGAAAGCGAATGGATAGTTGTTAAAAATACACACGAGCCGTTGGTTGATAAAGAAACATGGGATTTAGTTCACGAGATTATGAAAAACCGCAGGCGAGAAACAAAGCGTGGAGAGGTGCAAATGTTTGCCGGATTGGTAAAATGTGCAGACTGCGGTTCGGCACTCAATGTTTCTTATAACTCAAAAAGGCAAGCTTTCACGAGCTTCTCCTGCTGGGTGTATAAGAACTATGGTAAGGAGCGTTGCACCTCACACTCCATAGGATACAAAACACTTTACAAAATTGTGCTTGAGGATATTCGCCGACAGGCAGAGAGCGTTATAGATTCAAAAACTGATTATCTTGCAAAGCTGCAAAATCAATTAGTCAGCCGTTCAAATCAAGACTTAAAGAAATTCAAAAGTGAACTTAAAAAGGCAGAAAAAAGATTAGAACAGCTTGATAAAATTATGAGTAAGTTATATGAGGACAGAGCACTTGAAAAAATATCCGAAGAGCGTTATATTTCAATGAACAGTAAATATGAAGCAGAATACGCCGAACTATCGGAAAAGGCAAAACATCTCAATACAGAGCTTGAAACAGCAGACGAATCACTGGTCAATGCATATCAATTCGTGGATATGGTTGAAAAATATGTTGACATACAAGAACTAAGCGCCCGAATCCTCAACGAACTAATAGAAAAAATCGTAGTCCACGAAAAAGAAATAATCAATGGTGAGAAATATCAAACCGTTGAAATATACTACAAGTTCATAGGGTTGATATAACCGCTGGCATTGAAAACACTGCAACTTTATTGTATAATGAAATTGCAGTATGTGTTATAATAAGGAGTGTTTTATGAATTGGGAAAAATTTCAAACATATGGTTTGTCATCTGAAAAAGCATTTGAAATGTTATGTAATCAGTTGTTTGAAAATTGGTGTAGGGAAGAATATGAGAATGAACTTTATTCCTTTACAGTTGTTAATGGTGCAGGTGGAGACGGAGGGGTAGAGTCTTATGCTATGCTAAATGATAAAACAGTAGTGGGATTACAAGCTAAGTGGTTTCTTACAAGTATTACTTCAAACCAAATTGGTCAAATAAGAAAATCTGTAAAAACTGCAAAAAAGATAAGACCTGAAATAAAAAGATATATTGTATGTGTTCCAAGAGATTTGGCGTCTAAAACAGCCAAAGGTGATAATACTGAAAGCAAACGATGGGAAGATTTTGTTAATTCTATGAAAACGGAATTCCCCGAATTAGTGTTAGAATTATGGAATGATACAAGGATCACTTCTGAAATTCAAAAAACAAATGCAGCAGGAATTCATAAGTATTGGTTTATAAATGCAGAAATCGACTATGATCGTTTCAATTACTCATTCAGTAAAGCAAAAAATAGTTGGCTTTCCACAAAATACATCCCGGATTTGAACGTGACTGGACAAATTGATAAGAGCCTCTCTAAATACATTGGAGATTTTGATCCTCGTAATAGATTGGCAAAGAAGTATGAATCATTAACTGACTCCTGCAAAAAGTTTATTATTGCTGCAAATAGATTGATATCAGATTGTGGTGATGCTTTGCAGGATGTAAAGGGATCACTTTTACAGACCATTGAAAAAGTAGAATGCATTCAGATTGAAAGTGAAAGAATATATAAGTGGTTAATAAATGAATACACGGGAGCGTTTGTACTTAATGAAGAAGTATTCTATGATTCATTTGGCTTAACTATTGAGTATCTTGAATCATGTAATATTTCTTTTAAGTATCATTTTCATGTGGTTGATACTACGAAATATTTAAATAAGATTTCTGAAACTGGTTTTTATAGTTTATTAGAAGAAACAAAAGAATATTTAAATAGCGAATGCATTTTGTTTCTTGGTAATCCAGGAACAGGCAAAACTCATGGAGTAAGTGCATTTGTGGAAAAAACATTAGATAAACACTTTCATATTCCTATTATTATACAAGCACGAAATATTCCAGAAACTTATAGTTGGAGAGATATCTTAATCAATTCATTAGGTGTTTCATACTCGTGGGATGAAGATGAGTTATGGCAAGCATTAATATCTGCAGCTAACAGAAACCGATTCAATGATGAATACTTAAACAATGAAATTTCCATTTGTCCAAAAGTATTTATTGTAGTAGATGGAATTGATGAATCGGCAACTATAGATAAATGGATAGAGAGAATAAAAGAAACTGCGTCTGTTACAAGTAAATATCCTCAAATAAAGTTTTGCTTTACATCAAGACCTGCTGTTTTCCCTGATCCAATAGATTTTGCTGCAACAAAACGATTAAGTGAAAATGGGGATGTTCCGGTCTTTAAACTATTTGATAGTTATACCAATGCATATGATATTACAGTTCAAAGATGTCCTTGGCTAAAATTTACTCTCAATACTCCTTTAGCATTAAAACTTTTTTGTGAATTGTATGAGGGTAACAATGTAACTATTGATAATATGTCAGAAGTATATATGGATCAGTTGTGGCGTAAAAAAATAGAAAAAATTCAAGATGAGTTTAACCGTAAAAACAATATCTCTGGTAGAAATCAATTGATTTTTAAGTCTATTATTTCTCTGTCTAACAGTTTTCTTATAAATGGACATGTAGAACGTGATGAACTTATTGTGTCAATAAAAGAACATGTTACGGTTACTGAAGAAAGAGCAAATCAAATACTTGATTACCTGGAAACTTATGGTGTTGTGGGTTCTTTCTGCAAAAAAGGAACTGGATTAGAACCAGATTTATATATATACTATACTGGCATTCAAGGATATTTTGATTATGCGTCAGCATTACAATTATTGGAAGAGTACAATCATCCTTCCAAGATTGATTTTGAGAAGTGGAATCAAGTAAGTATTAATACGTTGTATTTTTTAGCTGTTATTTCAATCCAACAGTATGGGTACTTAATAACGCATAATTTTACAATAAAAAAAGTTGCACAATACTATACTGTTAGCGAATTACAATTCTATGCATTACAGCATGCTGACTTTGAAACGGCTAATAAATATAGGCTACGTAGTCTTGAAATAATGCGGGAAGGAGCCTCTACTCTTGTAGCCTTTGTAAACAAACTCATATTGCCACTTTCCAGAATAAAAGAACATCCATTAGGAGTTTCCTTATTAAATGATTTTCTAAATGAATTTAAAGAGCCGGCACAAAGAGATGTTGTATGGTCATTACCTTCATATCTACGTAAAGCTGACGGAAAACGATGGGAAAAGAATGAGACGATTTCGTTGTTAGACGAATACTATGAAGAATATGAACTAACAACTGAAGATTCATCTGAAGGACTTCCAGTAGTATATGCGTGGATGTTATCCAATGTAAGTAATACCGTTCGAAAAACTTGCAGAAATAAACTGATGGCGTGGGCTAGTGCGTGTCCGCAAGAGTATTATAAACTGTTTCTATCATTCAAAGATGTCAATGATCCGCAAATAAAGAGTGATTTGTTTTCAATCCTAATGTGTCTTGTTTATGCTGGAATTGACACTAATTTGATAAAAGAAATAAGCAACTGGGTTTTGTCAAATGTTTTAGCACCTTCTGTAATTGATAGCAACAGGGATATTTCTGTACGCTATTATTCTATAGGAATTATTGAAAAAGCAAAAATGCTTGGCATATACTCTGAGAAAAGTATTAAAGAGTATTTACCGCCATATAGCCAGAAGAATACTGATATATTGATGAACAAAGATGCACTAGCAGGTACTAGAATGGGTGGGTACAGTGCTATTGACTATGACCTTGCACGGTATGTTTTAATTGATCATTTCAATTCAGGTTTTAATTCATGGCATCATAGACAACTTGAAATTTTTTTAGAATCATTTGCAAAAGATCATCCTGATTATTCTGGAATTACATCAGATCAGTTTATTATTTCAGCTGCATATGCTTTTGTCCTTAAAATGGGCTGGAACGAAGAAGAGTTCTATAACTATAATAAGGATGAATTGGGTGAATTTATCGGAGGAGCAGATTGTTCAATAAGGGCTTCTTATCATAGTGCCACACACGGCTCACAGAGTCAAGTAATGACAATATGTGAAAAATATGTGTGGCAGGCTCGTAATTATATTAGTGGATTTTTAAGTGATCGTTTATTGTTTGGCGAAAATCTGATCCCTATAAGAGATTATAATTTACTTGATGATTTCTCTATACCAATACAGGAATTATATCAAATTGATCCAGATAATATACCTGACGATAGACCTTGGCATATTCCTGAACCGTCTAGTGTTATTATTGATAATAATTTTGATTCGAAAGAATCGATATCCGAATATATAAAGAATGCACCTGATATTAATTGGGAAAAATGGATTAAAGTTAATAATGATGAATTGTTATATTCTGTTCATAGTTCGGAATTATTGGCGTTAAGTATGTATTCATGCTTTTATGGAACAACTGGAGTAGAAGCAACTTTGTTTATTAATTCAATAGTTCTTCCAACAGATGAAGTTCCTAAGTTCGTTAAAATGGTCCACAACAAAGAACTATTTCAAAGAGTATGTAATCCTACAGATTGGGATGGAGGCGTAGATTCGTCATGCTACATTACCCCAAAAGAAATATGTTGGTTTCCGTGGAAGAAATATTACGATAGTTACAAAACTGAGGAATTCCCTGAGTTATCACTTCATTCGGCAGTTGACAGTTGTTGCTATAATTATCCTGAATACGGTGATGTACATTATTCAATGCCTTCTTTTATATTAAGATCTTTGCTTGGAATAGTTGATACGGATGGTTATATTTATTTTGACAAAAACAACAATGTTGTATCCGAGTTTAGTGTTTCAGGTGAGAAGTGGAGAACAACTCAAGAATGTGTCCTTGTTAGTGAAAAGGACATCTTAAAAAAACTGAATGAACAGGGGTTGTCTTTAGTTTGGATAATGCAAGAATTGCGCTGTCAAACGGGGTATGCTAGAGAACATTTTGGTGAATTCTTTGCAGAAAGGCGTCAGTATTATATTGGTTATTTCAAAAATGAAGAATTCGTTTCTGAGAAACTGATTACCGACTTTTCAAACAATTTGAATTAGGAATGTACCCTTAACTACAACTCGAGGTCGTCGGTTCGAATCCGACTATCAGCTCCAAATAATCCCTATCCCGATTTCTCGGAATAGGGATTACTTTTTGCCCTTGACCATCTTAAGACCATTTACGATTTATGCAGGGAATTTGACCACTTTACTATTCTTTGTGCTTTCGTCTAATAGTGAACCCATTGTGTTTGCAACATTCTCTTGCATTGAATCCGTTACATGCATATATGTGTTCATAGTAAAGCCTGCATCGGTGTGTCCGAGCATATGCGATACGGTTTTAATGTCAACGCCTTGTTCAAGTGATAGCGTTGCAAAGCTGTGACGCAAATCGTGAAAGCGTATTCTCGGAAGTCCTGCCCTGTCCTGTATTCTGTGGAGCTTTCTCGTTACTGCTGCCGTGTCCTTCATTTCGCCTGTCAGCGGTGAAGGGAATATATACTTTGCATCATTCGGTTGTCTTTTTCGCAATGCTACAAGTAAATTCACACATTCATCGCAAAGCTTAATCGTTCTGATTGAGCTTTTTGTTTTTGGCGTGTTAATAACGATTTCACCGTTGACTCTTTGAACATTTTTGTTTACCGTTATCGTTTTGTTTTCTATGTCCAAATCGTCCCAAGATAAAGCACATATTTCGCCAAGACGTAATCCTGTTGTCAGTTCAAGATAGTAGAATTCATAGCAGTCAGATCTCTTTGCTTCTTCAAGAAATGCAGTCAGTTCTTCCTTTTTCAAGGTTTTCATTTCAGGCTTTTCGGCATTAGGCAATTTAACTTTTGAACAAGGATTTTTGTTGATTAGTTCTTCATCAACCGCTTTTTGCATACATACACTAAGTGTTCGCTGAATTCCCTTAACCGTGCCATAGGAAAGTCCGTTGCCTTTCTTGCTTCTGCCTCTTTCTCTGCCATTGTTGTAAAGGTTAATGAGAAATTGCTGACAGATTACTGTTGATATTTCACTTAGATTTAATTTACCTAACTCGGGAAGAATATATATCCTAAATCTTTGTGCATATCCTTGAACGGTATAGTCTTTGATAACATTTTTACAAAATGTGTTTATCCATATTTCATACCATTCTGTAAGGGTAGGATCGGAATTAGTCAGATATGTGTGAGTAGATAACATTTTCTGCTCATTGAAATATTCTTCTTTGGCTTTGATTAGCTTTTCCTGACATTCAATTTTAGTTTTGGCAGTAACGCTTTTGCGTTTTATTTTGCCGTTGTCGTCCTTGCCAATGTTAAACCAGCCTTCCCATCTGCCGTCCTTTCGTTTTCGCAGTGTACCGTCACCTTTGGCTCGTCTTGCCATAGCGTTCCTCCTTTCTGCCTGTGGCAACACAACATTACCACAGGCGTATCAATATATCCAGCAATATATTTATCTTTTTGAATTTGCGTCTATCCAAATTTTTAATTGTTCTTTTGGTATACATTTTCTTCTGCCTAATTGAACAACTGGAAAAGATTTGTCTTTATCTATCAATTTGTATAGACTGACACTTGATATACCTAACACTTCCGCCGCCTGAGCAACCGAAAGCATTACAGGCATTTCATCAAAATCCTTATACACTTTTTCTCCTTTCTGCCCGGCTGGTATCTCAACCAACCGGGACTTTTTAGCTTTAGTTACATTGTTAAATCAAAGCC
>SAMEA3663039__coassemble_315_pt1 | contig 14440 bp, 11 predicted proteins | sample SAMEA3663039__metabat2_low_PE_029 | metagenome-assembled genome bin SAMEA3663039 (sample SAMEA3663039) | pig gut metagenome | biome: pig gut; feature: pig-associated habitat; material: faeces | place: France | collected 2012
TTTGCTGATTATGCCGATAACCGAGCCGATAACATTCGGCTTAACCGCAAGGAAAAGAACATTGCTCCTTTCGGCAGTATCTTCTTCGTCTTTGCAGATATTACAGCCGTGCTGTTCCTTGAGCGAGTACATAGCATTTTCGTTTATGTCAAAAATATTTATATCTTTTCCCTCGGCGGTGCCTGAGCTGATTAAGCCGTTGATTATTGCGCCTGCCATATTGCCGCAGCCGATAAATCCTATTTTCATTTTGAAAGTCCTCCTATATTTTATAAGTTCTTTTTTATTTTACTGTATTTTTCTTTGGTGGCAATTCCGCCTCTGATATGCCTTTGCGCCTTGTTTTCTTCAAGCACCTTATGCACATCATTATAAAGAATACGGTCAACCTCGTAAAGCCTTTTAGTTACATCAATATGAACGGTTGACTTGCTGATACCGAAAACCGCGGCGGCCTGCCGAACTGTTGCACCTGTGTCTCTTATGTATTTTCCGATTTCAACGCATCTTTTCTCAACATTACCAATCAAGGTGTTCAACCTCCTTGGTAATGTATATTATTTTTAAAATGTTTTATTCATATTTATTATGCTATATTTTACATCAAAAATATAAATATGTAAAGTATTTACATAACAGTCATAATTATGATATAATAAATAAAATGGCATTTAATGCACTAATGGGAGATTTTTATGGTATATCAGCTTAAAAAGGATAATTATAAATCGTTTAATATTTTTAAAGATAATGTGCTTGAACCGAGAGCATATTTTATTCCCTTTGCTTCAAAGCAGGAGCTTGATGAAACGGATATAAGAACGGAAAGATACAACTCCTCAATGGTGTCTGTTTTATCGGGCGAATGGGATTTTAAGTATTATTCAAAGCGCTCCGAAATGCCCGAGGACTTTGATACACAAAAGGAACAAACGGATATTATATCTGTTCCGTCCTGCTGGCAGTTTACGGGCTATGAAAAGCCTTATTATGTTAATTCAAGGTATCAGTTTGAATGTAATCCTCCCGTTTTTCCCGAGGATTGCCCCGTTGGAGTATATATCAAAAGATTTTCTCTTGATGAGCTCTGCGGAAATTATATTTTAACCTTTCTCGGCGTTTCCTCCTGCTATGATGTTTTTCTTAACGGAAAATATGTTGGATACAGCGAGGGAAGCCATAACACCTCAGAATTTGAAATAACTGAATTTCTTCAAGCAGGAGAAAACGAACTTGTTGTTGCAGTTCATAAATGGTGCACGGGAACATATCTTGAATGTCAGGATATGTTTAGAAATAACGGCATATTCCGTGATGTGCTTATAACAAGAACAACCGATAATTCTGTTTATGATTTTGAGGTTAAAACAACATATAATTCCGACGGAACATATATTCTTGATATTATTCCCTCATTTAAAATAACAGATGAGGTAACCTTTACCGCCGAGCTTGTTGACGGCGAAGGAGTTTTTGCTTCAAAATCCATAAATGTCTGTCCCGGAAAGGTTGATAAATTAACCTTTGATGTGCTTGATGTTGAGGAATGGAGTGCTGAAATTCCAAAGCTTTATAAGCTTTATCTTTCGCTTTCAAAAGAGGGCAGGTTAATAGAGATTATCAGAAGAAATATCGGCTTTAAGCATATTGAAATAAGAAAGAATGTTTTCTTTTTTAATAATGAAAAAATAAAGCTTTTAGGTGTTAATCATCATGATTCAAATCCGAAAACAGGCTATTGTATGACCGTTGAGGATATGGAAAAGGATGTTTCGATTTTCAAGGAATTTAATGTAAACTGTGTTAGAACCTCTCACTATCCGCCCGACCCGATTTTTCTTGACCTTTGCGATGAATACGGCGTTTATGTTGTTGATGAGGCGGATATAGAGTGCCACGGTGTTACAGAGAAAAACGATTATAATTTAATAGCAAAAAACCTTGAATGGAAGGAGCATTTTTGGGATAGGGTTTACCGTATGTATCAGCGCGATAAAAACCACCCGTCAATAACAATGTGGTCTCTCGGCAATGAATCGGGCGGCTATAAGTGCCACGATTATTGCTATAACAGCCTTAAATCGTTAACTGCAATTCCTATTCATTATGAGGGCGTTTGCAGAACAAAAAGATGGGCTTATGATGTTCATTCCGAAATGTATACTTGGCCGAATGTTTGCAGAATGATTGCAAACGGCAAGGGTATGCCGCTGAAATATTATAAAAAGCCGTTTTATCTTTGCGAATATGCACACGCAATGGGCGTTGGCGCAGGCGAGCTTGAAGAATATGTTAAGCTCTTTTATTCAAGCGATATTATGATGGGCGGTTGTATTTGGGAGTTTTCAGACCATGCCGCTTATCACGAAAATTCGGAATATGAATATACCTACGGCGGAGACCACGGCGAGTGGAGGCACGACGGCAATTTCTGTGTTGACGGCTTGTTTTTCCCAAACAGAGAGCCTCACACGGGCGCATATCAAATGAAAGCCTGCTACCGTCCGGTCAGAGCAAGCCTTGCCGAAAGCAATGAATTTGAATTTAAGAATTATTTGTATTTCAAAAACGCTTCGTTTAAAGTTAAATACAGTGTTTTAACTAACGGATATGAAACCTCCTGCGGAGAGCTTGAGCTTAATATAAAACCGCAGGAAACGCAGAAAATCCATATTGATTACAATGCCGAAAAGCACACCTCAATAGTATTTTATTATTATGACGGCGAAAATCCTTTTGCCCGTGAGCAGATTATTCTTAATGATAAATATGCTCCCGAGCTCAGCAGGGCGGCTGAAAGCGATATGCTCTCCTGCAAAGAAAGCGAAAGCAGGGTTATTTTTGAATTTAAAAACGGAAGCCTTATGTTTAATTTGAAAACGGGCGAGCTTGAAAGCTATAAATATGCTTCAAAGGAGCTTGTTAATCAAAGTCCGCTTTCCGAAAGAAGAGGATTTCTTCCCGATTTGTATCGCGCACCGTTTGATAACGATATGTATTTAAAAAATAGCTGGCATAAAATGGGACTTAATCATCTTGTTACGGCTTTTAATAAAGCAGAATATAAGAATAACGGCTCAAATGTTGTTATAACCGCCTCATATAAGCTTAAAACTCCTATGAAAAACAGAGCCGGAGAATTTAAAACAACATATTCCGTTAACCCTATGGGAGAAATTAACTTTTCATACGAGATTAATAATATTCCTTTCAAATTTGTTCCGAAGCTCGGCGTTTTGCTTGAAATGCCAAAGTGCTTTTCAAATATAAAATATTTCGGATACGATATGGAAACGCTTTCTGATTTTCATGAGCATTCGGTTATTAAGGTTAACGAGCTTAAAGTATGCGATATGCACGAAAAATATATCAAGCCGCAGGAAAGCGGTATGAGGTATAACACATACTGGGCAGAGATAACAGACGCTTCTTCAACGGGATTAAGATTTGAAAGCGAAGCACCTTTTACCTTTAATGCAAATCACTTTAATGCACAGCAATGCGCAAAGGCAACGCATAAGGAGGATTTGTCGGAATATGAAACAACCGTTGTTCATATAGACGGCTTTGAAATGGGCGCAGGCTCCAACTCCTGCGGACCGACCCCGACTGCCAAGCACAAAAGGGCAAATGTTTGTCATTATAAAGGAAGCTTTAAGATAAAGCCGATAGGTTAACGGTAATAATCCGATACCGTTAAAACGCACTGTTAAGGAGATTAAATGTTTAAAATCGGAATTGATATTGTTGAAATATCAAGAATTGAAAAAAGCGTGCAGAGGGATAGCTTTCTAAAAAGAGTGTTTACTGAAAGGGAAATTGCTTATGCAGAAAATGCGCAAAGCCTTGCAGGTATTTTTGCCGCAAAGGAGGCGTATTTCAAGGCACTCGGCACGGGAATTACTTTTCCCCTAACAGATATCGAAATTCTGCACAATGAAAACGGAAAGCCGTTTATAAACGGCAAGGAAAAATGTGATTTATCTATCAGCCACGACGGTGGTATTGCCGCCGCAACGGTTATTTTGTGGGAGTAATTATGAAGATTTTAACCGCAAAGGAAATTAAAAGGGCAGAGGAGCTTGCTTTTGAAAGATATTATACGGAAGCAGAGCTAATGAAAAGAGCAGGGCACGAATGTACCCTCAAAATAATTAAATATTACGGCGAAGCAATCAAGGGCGAAGCTATTTCCGTTATCTGCGGAAACGGTAAAAACGCAGGCGACGGCTTTGTTATTGCAAAGGAGCTTTGCGAATACGGCGCAAGAGCGCAGATTGTTCTTGCAGACAAAAAGCCCGAAATTCCCGAGCCGCTTATGTATTTTAACGAAGCAATTGAAAGCGGCGTTGAAGCGGTATTCTTTGACGAAGCCGTTTTAAGCAGTGTTTTGATTGTTGACTGTATTTTCGGTATAGGCTTTCACGGCTCGCCGAAGCCTCCCTTTGATAATATCTTTAACACGATTAATAACTGCTCCGCGGCAGTTGCTTCTGTTGACACACCGAGCGGAACAAACGCAACAAACGGCGAGGTTGTTAATGCGGTTAAGGCTGATTTAACCATTGCAATTTCAACCTTAAAATACTGCCATGTTCTTCCGCCTGCTAATGAATATTGCGGAAAAACGGTTGTTGTTAATATAGGTATTCCCGAGGATTGCTATGGCTCGGATTATGCCGAAACAATATCAAAGCAGCTTGTTAAGGATTGCTTTACTAAAAGAGGCTTAAATTCAAATAAAGGAAATTACGGCAGACAGATAAATATCTGCGGAAGCCTTAATATGCCCGGCGCGGCGGTTATCTGCGCAAAGGCGGCTTTAAAAAGCGGTGTCGGCTTATTAAAATGCCTATTTCCTAAATCAATTTATCCCGTTTTAACCTCTCATTTAACACAGCCCTTATTTGTTCCTTTGAGTGAAAATGAGGATAAAACGCTTTCTATGGGAAGCTTAACGCATATTCTTGATGAAATTAAAGCCGCAAGCTGTATTGCAGTCGGTTGCGGTCTCGGTAATAATGATGACACGCAGGTTATTGTTAATCAAATAATTAAAGAAGCCGCCTGCCCGATTGTTCTTGATGCAGACGGAATAAATTCGGTTATACCGAATATAGATGTAATAAGAGAAGCGGCATATAAGCCTGTTTTAACTCCTCATCCGGGAGAAATGGCACGCCTTGTTAATGAGGACACCGCCTATGTTCAACAGCACAGAGTTGAAACTGCAAAAGCATTTGCAGAGGAGCATAACTGCATTGTTGTTTTGAAGGGCGCAAACACCGTTGTAACAGACGGCAGAAAAGTTCTTATTAACACAACAGGCAATCCCGGTATGGCAATGGGCGGAACGGGGGATATGCTGACGGGCATTATTTCCGCGTTTATTTCGCAGGGAATGGATCCCTTTAACGCCGCGGCGTGCGGTGTTTATATCCACGGCCTTTGCGGAGATATAACCGCGCAGGAGATAAGCCAAAGAGGTATGACTGTTGATGATATGCTCGAGCTTCTCGGTGCTCTTATGAGTAAATTTGAATAACGGAAGGATTATTTGAAAAGCAGAATAACAATTTGCGCGGTGCTTGCTTTAATGCTGATTTTATCGTCCTGCACCGCACAAACCGAGGAGATTACAATATCGGATTTTGTTAAAGAAGCGGATATTAAATGGAATGATTTTTCATATAGCTGTACCGTTCAATATAATTCCTCAAAGGTTACCGTAACGGTTAATTCAACAAATGCCGCAGGCGTTGTTATGGAATATGACGCAAATAATTTTGTAATTTCCTACGGCGGTATGATTTATGAAAATTCAGATGCCGAGGCGCTTACGGGAAATCCCGCTCAGGCAATATTCGGCGCGGTGGAGGGCGTTAATTCCGCCAACTGCTTCAAAACGCATATTCAAGACGGATTTGAATTTAAGGGCAATTGCTTTGCAGGAGATTATGTTTGCGTTCTTAATGAGGATAAAACCGTTAAATCAATTGAATATCCCGATAAAAATTTATACATAGAATTTAAAAATGCCTAACGGTTATTTAAACCGTCAGGCATTTTTTTGTGTTGTTCTATTTTAAAATTAATTGCGGAAGCATAGCACCTGCAACTCCGAAAATAACGCTTACTAAAACATAAATTAGAGCAAGTCCGATTGAGCCGTCTTTTATAAGCCGGGCGGTTTCAAGCGAAAAGGTTGAAAAGGTTGTAAATCCACCGCAAATGCCAACCTTTAAAAAAAGTAAAAGCCTTGAATCAATGCTTTGGTTTTTAGAGGTTGCATAAGCAATAAAACCTATTGCAAGCGCTCCCACAATGTTAATAATTAATGTGTTTGTCGGAAATGAAGCAGGATTTTTTATCGGTAAAAGGCTTATTAAATATCTTAAAACCGAACCGATAAACCCTCCAAGACCAACAAAAATGCAGTTTATCATAATTGCGCCCTCAATACTCTAATGTAATAATTCCAAAATTTTAATCTTTATTTGAGTCTTTATCAAGAAGGTTCATCTTGTTGATAATTCTTAATTCAATAATGCTCTTATCAATATGATTTTCAAGCTCGTTTTTTATGCTTTTAACCTTTTTAACATCAATAAGCCCTGCATCAAGAGGGTGGGTGTTGCCGTCCTTTGTTTCAATTGTGATTAATGCGTGGCGGTCGTTGAAATTCTTTGTCAGGCTTGCCGAATTATCCTTATATATCTCAACCTTTGCAATATCCTCATAAAGAAAAACATTATCCTCATCTATCATATTAAATTCAATTTCATCATCTCTGAAAACTATTCCGCCGAGCAAAACCTCTTTTGTAACGAGTATTGCAACGATAATGGCAAAAATTTCAAGAGCAAAGAATATATAAGGTCTTGCGCCGCCTGCCGTTTTAAAAAAGGTTACGGAAAGCACGGCAAAAACGGCAACCGCAATATCAAGCACACCGATAACAACTGCCGTAATCGGCGAAAGTGTTCTTATAAATTTATTTTTCATTTTCCTTTATCTCCTTATATTTTTTGATGATTTCGCAGTCTTTAAGCTCAAAAGCCCTGCCGTTTAAATATTCAAGCGGACCTTCGCTTTTTAAGTTGAAAACTAATTTATAGCTGCAAAGCTCTTGGCGAAAACGCCCTTGCTCCTTACCGTATTTTCCGTCATTAAGAAGAGGGTGGCCTATATGCGCCATTTGAGCTCTTATTTGATGTGTTCTTCCCGTTTTAAGCTCAATTTCAAGCAAAGAACAGGCATTGCAGTAATCAACAACTCTGTAATGCGTTTCTATCTTTTTTGAGCCTTCCTTTTCATAATCAAAAACAGAAACCTTGTTTTTCTTTTCGTCCTTAATAAGATAAGCGCAAAGCGTGTCCTCCGCTTTCTCGGGAACGGAATGAAGAATTGTTAAATAATATTTTTCAATCTCACGCGTTTTTAAAAGCCTGTTCAGCTCGCGAAGCGACTGCGCATTTTTTGCGGCAATAACTATTCCGCTTGTGTTTCTGTCTATCCTGTTTGCAAGAGCAGGTGTAAAGGTTTCGCTCTCAGTTGGATTCCATTCGCCCTTTTCAAAAAGATAGCGCTTTATTCTTGCAATAAGCGTATCGGTATATACTTTGCCGTCAGGGTGGCATAAAAGCCCTGCTTTTTTATTTGCAAGAAGAATATTTTTATCTTCAAAAACAATGTCAAGCTCCTTTGAGGCGCTCATAAAGTCGTAACGAACCTCTTTTTCCTGCAATGCGTCGTCTTTAAGATAAAGCTCAAGCAAATCTCCCTCGGCAAGAATATAATCGGGCTGAGTGCGCTTTTTATTAATTTTGATATTTTTTTTTCGTATTTCCTTAAACATCAGCGATTTCGGAAGCTTTGGAAATTTTTTTAAAATAAATTTATCAAGCCTCTGTTCAGCGTCGTTTTTTGATATTAAAAAACTTTTCATCGATTAATTATATAATATAATTTGCAAAAAGTAAATAATATGTTATAATAACTTAATTGCGATTTTAAAAGGAAAAATTTTTGTATGAACAGATTTAAACTTGTAAGTGAATATAAGCCAACGGGCGATCAGCCGCAGGCAATAAAAGCGCTTGTTGACGGTATAAAAAGAGGAGATAAGGAGCAAACCCTTATGGGTGTAACGGGCTCGGGTAAAACCTTTACTATGGCAAATATTATTGAGCAGGTTAATAAGCCAACTCTTGTGCTTGCTCATAATAAAACGCTTGCCGCTCAGCTTTGCTCGGAGTTTAAGGAGTTTTTCCCCGAAAACGCCGTTGAATATTTTGTTTCCTATTATGATTATTATCAGCCTGAGGCGTATGTTCCCACAACCGATACTTATATTGAAAAGGACAGCGCCGTAAATGACGAAATAGATAAGCTTCGCCATAGCGCAACCGCCGCTCTCTCGGAGCGCAGAGACGTTATTATCGTGGCTTCCGTTTCCTGCATATATTCTATCGGCGACCCGATAGATTACAGAAATATGGTTATCTCTTTAAGAAACGGTATGACCTATTCAAGAGACGCTCTTATTGCCAAGCTTGTTTCAATTCAGTATGAAAGAAACGATATAAATTTTGTTAGAAATAAATTCAGAGTAAGGGGAGATACTCTTGAAATATTCCCCGCAGGCTCCTCGGGAAATGCAATAAGAGTTGAGTTTTTCGGAGATGAGATAGACAGGATTGCCGAAATAAATCCCTTAACGGGTAAGGTTGAGGGAATACTTTCTCACGCCTGCATTTATCCTGCTTCGCATTATGTTGTCGGAGCGGAGAAAATGAAAATAGCGATAGATAAAATCTATAATGAAATGGTTGAAAGAGTTGCTTATTTTGAGGAAAAGGGAAAGCTTCTTGAAGCGCAAAGAATAAGAGAGAGAACAATGAACGATATTGAAATGCTTCAGGAAACAGGCTTTTGTAAGGGCATTGAAAACTATTCAGCCGTTATGAGCGGCAGAAAGCCCGGACAGGCACCCTTTACTCTTCTTGATTATTTTCCGGATGATTTTCTTCTTTTCTGCGATGAAAGCCATGTTATGCTTCCGCAGGTCAGAGGTATGTACGGTGGAGACAGAAGCCGAAAGGCAAGCCTTATAGACTACGGTTTCAGGCTTCCGTCTGCCTTTGATAACAGACCGCTGACCTTTGATGAGTTTTACGGTAAGGTTAATCAGGTTGTATTCACCTCTGCAACACCGGGTCAGTTTGAAAGGGAGCATTCAACGCAGATTGTTGAGCAGATTATTAGACCGACCGGTCTCCTTGACCCGCTTGTTACCGTTAAACCGACCGACGACCAAATGGACGATCTTGTTTCCGAAATCAACATAAGAACTCAAAGAGGCGAAAGAGTTCTTGTTACCACTTTAACAAAAGCCATGGCAGAGGATTTAACCGAATACCTTGAAGGCTTCGGAGTAAAGGTTAGATATATGCACCACGATATAGACACAATCGAGCGTATGGAAATAATAAGAGATTTGCGCCTTGGCGAGTTTGATGTGCTCGTCGGTATCAACCTTTTAAGAGAGGGACTTGATATTCCCGAGGTTTCTCTTGTTGCAATACTTGATGCCGATAAGGAGGGCTTTTTACGCTCGGAAACCTCTCTTGTTCAAACTATCGGACGAGCGGCACGAAACGCCTCAGGCGAGGTTATAATGTATGCAGACTGCGTAACGCCTTCGATGGAGCGTGCTATATCCGAAACGGTGCGCAGAAGAAAAATTCAGGAGCAGTATAATAAGGAACACGGCATAACGCCGAAAACAATCCAAAAAGGCGTTCGTGAGGTGCTTGAAATAACCTCTAAGGAGAAGTTAGACAAGCGCTCAAAGAAGCGTATGTCAAAGCGTGAAAAAGACGCTCTTGTTCAAAAGCTAACCGCCGAAATGAAGGAGGCGGCAAAGCTTCTTGAATTTGAACACGCCGCGTATTTAAGAGATAAAATTAATGAATTAAAATCGGTGTAATTATGTTAAAGCTGTTTAAAAATAAAGCATTTTGGAAAAGCGCGCTGACGCTTGCCGTTCCCGTTGCAATACAAAATATGCTCATAAGCTCTTTTACTCTTGCAGACACTTTGCTTGTAAGTCAGCTTGGAGATATTGCGCTTTCATCTGTTGGAATGGTCGGTCAGTGGGGATGGCTGATGAATATGATTCTCGTTGGCTTCGCCTCTGGCACAACTGTTTTTGTTTCGCAAAACTGGGGAATAAAAAATTTAAAAAAGATACATTCCGTTTGCGGAATAGCAGTTTTAAGCGTTCTTGCGGTTTCGCTGATATTCACGGTTGTCAGCTTAACCGCACCCGAAGCGGTTATAAAAATGTTTAATTCCGACCCTGAAATTATCAAGGCAGGCACGGAATATATAACCGTTGTTGCGTTTTCATATATAGCAGTTGCGATAACTAATATATTAAGCGCGGTTTTGCGTTCTTGTGAAAATGTTAAGCTGCCTATGTATGTTTCCGCGTTCACAACAATTTTAAATATTTTCCTTGATTACAGTATGATTTTCGGAAAATTCGGCTTTGAAAGAATGGGAATTAAGGGCGCCGCACTTGCAACAACAGTTTCCGCTTGGGCGGGAGTTGCACTTATAATTTTGATTTCCGTTATTCAGAAAAATATCATCATTGCAAAGCCGTCGGAGGTTTTCGGCTTCACGCTTGATGAGGTTAAAGGCTTCTATAAAAAAGCGTTCCCCGTTGTCTTTAATGAGGGTATGTGGGGCGCAGGTACATTTGTTTTCAACCTTATTTATGCAAATATGGGCTATGAATATTTTGCCGCCTTAACTATTTTAAGAAGCTTTGAAAATATCGCATTTGTATTCTTTATCGGTCTTTGCAATGCCGCAGTAGTTATGATAGGCAAATCGGTCGGTATGGGAGAAATTGAAAAGGGTGTTGAGGATTCAAAGCGTTTTTCAATTTTCGTTCCGCTTTTTGCCGTTTTCATTTCCGTGCTTATATTGATTTTCAGACCTCAGCTTGTCGGCTTATTTAATATGGGTAATAATATAAGTAAAATAACGCTTGATACTGCCTTGTTTATTATGGCGGTTTATGCCTTTGAGCTGCCCATAAGAATGGTGCCGTATATTCAGGTTGTGGGTATTTTCCGAAGCGGAGGAGATACTGTTAACGGTGTTAAGTATGATTTGTTCTGCTTATGGTGTCTTTCAATTCCTGCAACGCTTATTGCAGTTTATGCCTTTAAGGCTCCGTTTGTTGTTGCATTTATTGTTATGTATGTTTTTGAGGATTATTTCAAAACCTTCCTTTGCTTAAAGCATTATCGCTCGTTAAAGTGGATAAAGCCCGTTACACCGCAGGGTAAGGCAGGCTATGAAAGGTATTTTAATAAGAGGGGAGAGCAGAAAGAAATTGGCTAAAAATTTAATTGTTAAGGGTGCAAGAGAGCATAATTTAAAAAATATAGATGTTGAAATCCCGAGAGACAGCCTTGTTGTTTTTACAGGTCTTTCCGGCTCGGGTAAATCAAGCCTTGCGTTTGATACAATTTATGCCGAGGGGCAGAGAAGATATGTTGAAAGTCTTTCCTCGTATGCAAGGCAGTTCCTCGGGCAGATGGAAAAGCCCGATGTTGATTATATAGAGGGCTTGAGCCCCGCTATTTCCATCGACCAAAAAACCACCTCTAAAAATCCGCGTTCAACTGTCGGCACAGTAACGGAAATATATGATTATTTAAGGCTTTTATATGCAAGAATAGGTATTCCTCACTGTCCTGTCTGCGGCAGAGAAATCACTCAGCAAACCGTTGACCAAATTGTTGATAAAATTCTTTCCTATGATGAGGGCACAAAAATTCAACTTATGGCTCCTATCGTCAGAGGCAGAAAAGGCGAATACCAAAAGGAGCTTGACGACGCAAGAAAATCCGGCTTTTCAAGGGTTAGAATAGACGGAAGCATTTATGACCTTTTTGAAGAAATAAAGCTTGATAAAAATAAAAAGCATAATATTGAAATTGTTGTTGACAGACTTGTTGTTAATGACGGTATCAGAAGCAGGCTGACAGACAGTATAGAAACCGCAACGCATCTTTCAAAGGGTATTGTTATATGTAATATTCTTGATAAGGGCGATGAGCTTTTTTCACTTGATTATGCCTGCCCCGAGCACGGCGTTTCAATTGAGGAAATGAGCCCGCGTATGTTTTCGTTTAATAATCCGTACGGCGCGTGCAAGCGTTGCTCCGGTCTCGGAACATTTATGGAGATAGATGAAAATCTTGTTATTCCGAATAAGAAGCTGTCTATCAACCAAGGCGCAATAAAGGCAAGCGGCTGGAATGTTGCAGACGGCTCTTCAATTGCAAGAATGTATTTTGAAGCACTTGCAAAGGAGTATAATTTTTCACTTGATATGCCCGTTGAAATGCTCCCAAAGGAAGCAGTTAATGCCATTCTTTACGGAACAAACGGCAAAAAAATCAAAATGAAGCGCGTTACTGCTTACGGCTCGGGAACATACACAAACGATTTCGAGGGTGTTATTAATAACCTTAAACGCAGATACAGTGAATCAACCTCGGAATGGTCAAGAGCGGAAATAGAATCCGTTATGGTTTCAAGCAAATGCCCAGATTGTAAGGGCGCAAGGCTTTCTCCCATCAGTCTTTCCGTAACCGTCGGCGGTAAAAATATTTATGAGTTTTGCTGTATGTCTATTTCGGAGGAGCTTGATTTTATAGAAAATCTTGAATTAACCGATAAGGAGCAGATGATAGGAAATCTTATTATCAGAGAGATTAAGGAAAGACTTAATTTTCTTAATTCGGTTGGACTTGATTATCTTTCGCTTTCGCGTGAGGCGGCAACACTATCGGGCGGCGAGGCACAAAGAATACGCCTTGCAACGCAGATAGGCTCTTCACTTATGGGAGTTCTCTATATACTTGATGAGCCGTCAATAGGACTTCATCAGCGAGATAACGAAAAGCTTCTCGGTACTCTGCGCCATCTTCGTGATTTGGGTAATACGCTCATTGTTGTTGAGCACGATGAGGATACTATGCGCGCCGCTGATTATATTGTTGATATAGGCCCCGGAGCAGGCGTTCACGGCGGAGAGCTTATTGCCTGCGGAACTGTTGATGATATTATCGCAAACGAAAGGTCAATAACAGGTCAATATCTTTCGGGAAAGCGTTCAATTCCCGTTCCGTCTGTTCGCAGAGCAGGGAATGGTCATAAGCTGACTGTTTTCGGTGCTTCGGAAAATAATCTTAAAAAGATTGATGTTGAAATTCCTCTTGGCAAATTTGTTGCCGTAACGGGCGTTTCGGGCTCGGGAAAATCAAGCCTTGTTAATGAAATTCTATATAAGTATCTTGCTAACACGCTTAATAACGCAAGAAAAAAGCCCGGCAGCTTTGAAAAAATCAAGGGCGCCGAATATCTTGATAAGGTTATTGATATAGATCAGTCTCCGATAGGCAGAACTCCCCGTTCAAATCCTGCAACCTATACGGGTGTGTTTAACGATATAAGAGATTTGTTTGCGTCAACTCCCGATGCAAAAATGAGAGGCTATAAGTCAAACAGATTTTCGTTTAATGTTAAGGGTGGCAGATGCGAGGCCTGTCAGGGCGACGGTATTGTTAAAATCGAAATGCACTTTCTTGCAGATGTTTATGTTCCTTGCGAAGTCTGCTCGGGCAAAAAATATAACAGAGAAACGCTTGAAGTGAAATTTAAGGGTAAAAATATCTTTGATGTGCTTGAAATGACTGTTGATGAGGGAATTGAATTTTTCAAGCAGCAGCCGAAAATTTACAGAAAACTGAAAACGCTTTCCGATGTCGGCCTCGGATATATAAAAATAGGTCAGCCTGCAACAACGCTTTCGGGCGGCGAGGCACAAAGAGTTAAGCTTGCAACCGAGCTTATTAAGCGTTCAACGGGCAGAACGATTTATATTCTTGATGAGCCCACAACAGGTCTGCATACCGCAGATGTTCACAAGCTTGTTAATGTGCTTAATGCCCTTGTGAACAGCGGTAATACCGTTCTTGTTATTGAGCACAATCTTGATGTTATAAAAACCGCCGACCATATAATTGATTTAGGCCCCGAGGGCGGCAAGGGCGGCGGAAAAATTATCGCCGAGGGAACACCTGAGGAAATCGTTAAATGCAAAAAATCCTATACAGGCAAATACCTCAAACCATTGCTTGAAAAGAAATAAGCAATATAAAAATGCAGTGAATTTCACTGCATTTTTTAGACTGTCGATAAAGTGGTCTGAACCACGCTGTTATCAAAAAATCTTATTTGTATTACTTTGTAGGGAGCGGCGACCCCGACGCTCCATTTATATTGTAAGCGTAACAAGGAAACGCCGCAGAAGCCCTTGCTTCTGCGGCATTTAGCGTTTTTCGTTTTT
>SAMEA3663039__coassemble_319_pt1 | contig 14327 bp, 12 predicted proteins | sample SAMEA3663039__metabat2_low_PE_029 | metagenome-assembled genome bin SAMEA3663039 (sample SAMEA3663039) | pig gut metagenome | biome: pig gut; feature: pig-associated habitat; material: faeces | place: France | collected 2012
AAATTATTCAATATTTAATTATTTATATTTTATTGAAAAAGCAGATTTTTTGTGTTATTTTATAAAAAAAGAAGCAAAGGAGTCTTATTAAATGAGCTTGCCGAAGGACAGTTTTATGCTTTTAAGCGTTGTTAACACAAAATTAAGAGATTATTATTCAAGCCTTGATGATTTTTGCTCCGCTGAAAATGTCAGCAGGGCAGAGGTTGAAAATCAGCTTTCGCAGGCAGGATATACTTATAATGAAAAGATAAATCAGTTTGTATAAAATAAGCCGTAGGAAAAATTCCTACGGCTTTTAAAATATCCGTTATTTAATTAAAATCTTTTTTCTGCAAGCTTGGTAAATATAAGCCTGTTAAGCTTGTCTGCAAGCTCTTCGATGTTTTGCTCCCTGTCGCTGAAAATCATCGAAAGTGTGTATCCCGTAACGCCGTTTGCAGTAAATTCAATTATGAAATCGGCATCTGCTCTTGCAGCATATCCGGGGGGAACAAATCTGTTGTAAAAATCAGATGAAAATTCTATAATGCTGTTTCTCATCAGCGAAACCATATAGCCCGAAAGGGATGAGTTGAAGCATTTTTTCAAGAATTCCTTGTTTTTTTGAATACGGTTAAAGTATATGACGGTTGCGTCCTTCATGCTTTGAGCGTGCTTTGCTTCATTAACACATCCGATTGTGCTTTGCTTAACACCCCAGTCGATAAGCGACTGAACATCGGCAAAATGATAATAGAAGGTCTGCCTGCTGATATTGCATTTTTCAACAAGCATCGTAACTGTTATTTTATCAAAGTCGTGGTCAGCAAGAAGCTCTGAAAACGCTTTCAAAATTAAAGCCTTTGTTGATTTAGCCATAATACCGCCCTCCGTGGTTTTTTCGTTATTATCGGTATTATAGCATAATTTTACAAATATAGCAATATTGTAACGACAATGTTAACAGCCTTGTAACAGAAATTTTAAAAATTAGAACGCCTGTGAAAAATCAGTTTTTCTTTTCAAGAATTTCAAGATATTTCTTGTATTTTGAAGCAAGAACGCTTTTTTCTTCGGATTTTTCAACCATCTGATTAACAGCAGAGGTTGTCTTTTTAACAGGTGCAATCGTTCCTGCACCTGCAACGCATCCGCCGGGGCACGCCATTCCTTCAAGCAGATAGCCGTTGTATTTTCCTGCCTTTGCCATTTGAAGCATTTTTCTGCAATCGGGAAGACCCTCGGCTCTTGCGGTAAGCACCTCTCTGTCGGGGTTCAAAACCTTTATTGCGTTTTCAACCGCCTTTGCAACGCCGCCCGAAACAGCAAAGCCGTTTCCGTCTCCGCTTGCCTCGTAAAACGGTTCGTCCTCCTCGCATTTTGAAATATCTATTTCTCTTGCTTCAAGGATAGAGCTGAACTCCTCAAAGGTTAAAACAAAATCAACATGGCTTCTAATTGTTCGTCTGCTTGCTTCAAGCTTTTTAGCCGCGCACGGTCCAACGAAAACAACCTTGCAGTCGGGGTGCTGCTGCTTTATAAGCCTTGCGGTAAGCACCATAGGGGTAAGTGCCATTGAAATATAAGATGCAAATTCAGGGAAAAGCTTTTTTGCCATAACAGACCATGCAGGGCAGCAGGAGGTTGCCATAAACGGCTGACTCTCGGGAACCTCCTTCATAAAGTCAAGTGCTTCCTCAATTGTGCAAAGGTCTGCACCGATTGCAACCTCAACAACATCCTCAAATCCGAGCTTTTTAAATGCCGTTCTGATTTGACCCGAGCTGACATTTCCGAACTGTCCTGCAAAGGCAGGAGCAATTGCGGCATAAACGGGAGTGTCGCTCTTAACGGCAGTTATTGTTTGATATATTTGGCTCTTGTCTATGATTGCGCCGAACGGGCAGTTAACAAGGCACATACCGCAGGAAACGCATCTTTCGGGGTCTATTGTTGCCCTGCCAAGCTCATCTGAATGAATTGCGTTCATTCCGCAAACCTTTGCGCAGGGACGCTCTTGTTTAACGATTGCGTGGTATTCGCAGGCGTTTATGCACATTCCGCATTTTATGCACTTGCTTTCGTCAATATAAGATCTGCCGTCCTTGATTGAAACGGCTTGCTTGGGGCAAACCTCAACGCAGGGATGTTCAAGGCAGTTTTGGCACGCGTCTGTAACATAAACTCTTTTTTCGGGGCATCTGTTGCAGGCGAATTTAATTATGTCAATAAGCGGAGGCTCATAATATTTTTCGTCAACTATGCTTTCATCAACACCCTCGCAGATTGATGAAAAGTCGTTAAAATCTCTTAATGAAAGTCCCATTGCCGCACGAAGTCTTTCCGCAACAACCTCGCGCTCAACGAAAACGCTGTCTCTGTATTGAGCAACATCGCCTTTGATTATTTTATAGGGCAGGTTTTCAAACTTTTTTGCGTCCCAGCCCTCATACGCCATTTTCGCAACCTCGGTAAAAATCGTTTTCCTTATTCTTGATTTTGATGTTTTTATCCCTCGCATAATGTCCTCCTTGTTAATTTTTGAACAATGTTGTTCCAAACCGCCATTATAATAACACGATATATGTATAAAATCAATGAAAAAATTTACAAAATAAGGCTTTTTTTAACTTATATTTTAGTCTATAATTTTACTATCAATTATTAGGCGGGTAGTTTAATGGAAAACAAATTTATGGGTATTAATTCGCTCGGCAAGGCACTTGTTAATGAGCTTGATTTTGATTTCAGCATAAACGAAAAATATATTTCAACTCTTGAAGAGTTCAACGAGCTTTTTAAAAGGCCGTTTACCGAAAAGAAACGGAAAATTTTTTATAGGGGAGAAAGGATAAACGATTTGTCAAGACCCCTCATTCCCACCTTCCTGCGCGACAGAAAAATGCTTTTGCGCGAGGGCGAGCTTGTTGTTAATATAGATTGTGATTATATTCTTGATTTTTATAAAAGTCAGGGCGAATATTATAATATTTTTAAAAGCGTTTTCGGCAATGCTTCAAGATACAGGCTTTATGAAATATGTGCGTTTTCCCAGCATTATCTTGATTTTTCGCCGTTTATTGATTTTACGAAATCTCTTTATGTTGCGCTTTCCTTTGCAATAAAAAACAGAGATACCGTTAAAGACGACATCGTTATTTATACGGTTGATATAAACGATGAGGATAACTACACAAACGATATTGTAACAGCAGAGTGCTGGCTGAATGATTATAAGGTTACCGTTTATAATTCCCCCGAGGAAATCCGCAGAATAAGGCCTAATATCAATGCCGCAACTCTTAAAGCAGCCCGTGAAACCATTGAGGCAAGAAGCAGTATTTCCTCTCCGCAGGCAAAGCTGATTGATATTCCCACAAATGATTTTATGAAATATCAGCAGGGCGTTTTTCTTCTTTTAACGGATTATATAATGCTTCATAAGTCTTATTTTACAAAAAATCTGCGTGAGGATTTTAATTTAACAAAATATGTTATTAATAAGGACATCTGCGAATTTTTAAGAGATATGGTTTTAACAGAGGCTCCGTGGTATGAGTATTCCTGCTTAACGGATTTGAAATCCGCAATTAAAAAAGCAATGGAGGCGGATTCAAAATTTCTTTTTTAATTGCTACAAATTGACTGATGTGTATAAATATACACATATTATTTCCTGAATTTTCAAAATTAAATTGAAACAAGGTTAAGAATGTGTTATAATTTCATTCGTAAATTTGTTTATGGAGGTGCTTTTATGGATTTACAATCTATAATCGCTAAAAAAGACGAAGCGGCAAAATATATGGTTAAAGAAATAACCCATATATGCAAAACCTTTGAAAAAAGGTCTCCCGGTTCAAAGGGCGAGGAGCAGGCATGCGAGTATATGGCTGATGTTCTTAAAAAAGACTGCGGCTGCGACAGTGCAGTTGTTGAGCCCTTTAAGGAAAATCCCGGTTCCTTCTACGGCTGGATTTTCTTCACAATTTCATTCGTTTTGCTTGCAGTTGCTCTTTTCTTCTTCTGCCCGCTTCTTTCTGTAATTCTTGTTGTTGCAGGCTTGGCAATTGTTCTTGCAGAGTTCGGATTTTATAAAAAGCTTATTGATCCGCTCTTCCCTGAAAAAACAGGCCATAATGTAACCGCTATCAAGAAATGCAAGGGCGAAACAAAAAGAAGAATTGTTTTCAACGGCCATCCGGATGCGGCTTGGGAATGGCCTGTAAACTATAAGCTCGGCGGTGTAGGCTTTGAGGGCCACGCAATTATCTGCGGCTTAGGAGCGGTGTATTATATCGTTATTTCAATCATTTATATTGCAAAATACGGCATTACCTTCGCCCCTGCCGACACATCTCTTTCTATCGTTAAGGCAGGTCTTATAGGACTTATCTTTGTTCCGTTCCTTATCGGTCTTTACTTTATGGTAAATTACCGCAGAGTTGTTGACGGTGCAAACGATAACCTTTCGGGCTGCTATATGGGAATTGCAGTTCTTAAAGCTCTTAAAGATGAGGGCATTGAGCTTGAAAACACAGAGCTTGCAGTTGTTTTAACAGGCTCTGAGGAAGCAGGATTAAGAGGCGCAAAGGCTTGGTGCGAACAGCATAAAAACGATTTTCAGGATGTTCCAACCTTTATTTTCTCTTATGATACAATTCACGATCCTAAATATCTTATGACTAATTACCGCGACCTTAACGGAACTGTTGCGGCAGATAAGGATGTTTCCGATTTGTTTATGGAGGCTGCAAAGGCGGCAAATGTTCCCTGCAAAAAGGGTTGGGTTCCTCCGCTCGGCGGCGCAACCGATTCGGCTGCTTTTGCTCAGGCAGGCTTCCGTGCAACAGGTGTAACAGGTCTTAATCATAAGCTTGAGGATTATTATCACACAAGAAGAGATACCTATGATAATATGAACGAGGAAGGCCTCGCAAACTGCTTCGCAGCAAGCGTTAAAGCTCTTGAAATGTTTGATAACGGCGCAAAGCAGTAATCAATTAAATACATACAAAAAACAGGTGTTCAAAAAAGAGCACCTGTTTTTTGTATGTAAAAATATGTTTACTCTGTCGGAGTAAGGTTTTTAAGGCTTAAATCCATTATGGGAGCAGAGTGGGTGAGTGCTCCGCAGGAAACGAAATCAACGCCTATTTCGGCAATCTCTCGAAGCCTTTCCTTTGTAACATTGCCCGAGCATTCCGTTTGCGCTCTGCCGTTTATCAATTCAACACATTCGCGCATAACCTCGTTTGTCATATTATCAAGCATAATAATATCCGCGCCTGCGTCAAGTGCTTCCTTAACCTGCTCGATTGTTTCCGTTTCAATCTCAATTTTTCTAACGAACGGCGCATAGGCCTTGGCCATTTCAATCGCTCTTGTTATTGAGCCTGCCGCTCCGATATGATTATCTTTAAGTAAAACTCCGTCGGAAAGGTTGTATCTGTGGTTTGTTGCTCCGCCTACGGTTACTGCGTATTTCTCAAACGGTCGCATATTAGGGGTTGTTTTTCTTGTGTCAAGCAAAACTGTTTTGTATCCCTTTAACTCGTCGTTATATTCCTTTGTTATTGTTGCAATTCCGCTCATTCTTTGAAGATAGTTAAGCGCAGTGCGCTCGCCCGAAAGAATAGCCTTTATGTCGCCCTTAATAACGCCGATAAGCTGTCCCTTTTCAACATAATCTCCGTCTTTAACATTTGTTTCAAAATGTGATTTTTCATCAAGAATTTTAAAGGTGCGCTCAAAAATGTCAAGTCCGCATATTATGCCGTTGCTTTTGCAGATTAAATCCGCTTTTCCGTTTTTGTTTTCGGGCATAACGGCGTTTGTTGAAACATCCTCGCTTGTTATATCCTCTTTTAATGTGTTGATGATATAATCGTCAACATTAATTTTCATTGTTACACCACTTATCATAAAATGCCTTGTCCTTTCTTTCAATCTCATTCATAATGAGCTCTTTGAATTTTCTTTCGCGCTCCTGCTTTTCAGGATATGCTGAAAAATCAATGTCGGGCTCATAGGCTTCCTTTTTATCATCGTCGCAGGCAATCAAATCCGCCGCCCTCTTTGAGAAAACAAGGCTTTCAAGCAGACTGTTTGAAGCAAGCCTGTTTCGTCCGTGAACGCCGTTGCAGGCGGTTTCGCCCACAGCGTAAAGGTGTTTCATAGAGGTTTTGCCGTTAATGTCCGTTTTAATTCCGCCCATCATATAATGCTGACCGGGAGTAACGGGCACCTTGTCCTTAGTTATATCGTAGCCCTCCTCCATACAAGCCTCAAAAATGTTCGGAAAGCGTTTCCTTGCCTCCTCACTCGTCATTGTCGGCAGGGTTATATAAACATGGTCTGTTCCGAATTTTTCCATTTCCTTGCAGATAGCGTCGGTAACAACATCTCGCGGTTGAAGCTCGTCGGTAAATCGCTCGCCGTTTTCATTAAGAAGAATTGCGCCCTCTCCGCGAACGCTTTCGCTGATAAGAAATCGCCGTCCGCTTTTTTTGCTGTAAAGCGTTGTCGGATGAATTTGAATGTAATTCATATCCTGAAGCTCAATGTTGTGCATAAGCGCAAGCGCAAAGGAATCGCCCGTTATATGCGAGAAATTAGTTGAATTTTTGAAAAGGCCTCCTATTCCGCCCGTTGCAAGAATGATATCCTTTGCAATAATTGCTCCGCTTTCGCCGAACTCATCCTCGCAAACAATGCCGTAGCAGGTGTTGTCCTTTTCAATAATATCTATCATCGTTGTTCTTGTAACGAATGTGATATTTTTTCTTTTTTTCGCAATTGAAAGCAGCGTTGCAGTTATTTCCTTGCCCGTTTCGTCCTTGTGATGAAGAATTCTATTTCTTCTGTGTGCGCCCTCGCGGGTGTAGTCATATTCTCCCGAGCCGTCTGTGTCAAACTTAACGCCGAGGTCAATAAGCGTTTGAATAACATCCGGGGAGGATTCAATCATAACCTTAACGCTTTCGGGATTATTTTCATAATGCCCCGCCTTCATTGTATCTTCAAAATAGCAATTAAAGTCGTTTATATCCTTTAAAACGCAAACTCCGCCCTGTGCAAGGAAGGAATCACATTCGTCAAGATTTTCCTTCGTTATAACAAGAATATCCTCGTTTTCCGGCAGGCAGAGTGCCGCAAATAAGCCTGCAACTCCGCTTCCGACTATAACCGTATCTGTTTTTATCAGTTCTTTTTTCATAAGTCTTTTCGGTATTTTGAAATCAAAATGCCTTTCCTTTTTTAGATATACTTATTCTAATATATAATTAATTTTGCAATATGTCAAGATTTTGAGGCTTTATTTTCAAACTTCTGCCGATTTAAATAAAATTTTTACAAACCGCGTTAATTATTTTATTGATTTATTATTTGCCTTTTGATAAAATATAATATATGTTTTTTACTTTTTACACGGATTTGATATTGATTAAACATATTTTGTTTATTTGGAGCTTATTATTGTGGAAAATGTTAATGTTTATGATTTCGACAATACGATTTATGACGGCGAAACGCTTGTTGATTTCATACTTTATTATGTCAGAACAGACCCAAAAATATGGAAATACGTTCCCAAGCTGATTGTTATTGCGCTTAAAGACGCTCTTCATCTTTTCACTGTTGAAGAGGCGATAGAGGCGTATGCCTCCTTTTTGGAGGGCTATTATGTTAATCTCGGCGATGTGAGCGAAAATGTTGTTAAATTCTGGAATAAGAATGAAAAAAAGATTAAGCCTTGGTATGCAAAGGTGCAAAGGGAAAGTGATATTATAGTTTCGGGCTCAACGGATTTTATTCTTGAAGAAATTATGAAGCGAATGGGCGTTAAGCATTTTATCGGTTCAAGCATAGATAAAAAAACGGGAAAGTTTATTCGTCTTTGCTTTCTCGAAAATAAGGTTAAGGCATTTAAGGAAATTTATCCCGATAAGCATATCGAGAATTTTTATACGGATTCAATGAACGATAAAGCTATGATGGATATTGCGGATAATGTTTATTTCGTTAAGAAAAATAAAATAACAAAGATTAAATAAATTTATAATAAAGGAGGCCGTTATGGGAAATAAAATCAGTAAGTTCCTAAACAGCAAAATCGTAAAAACCGATGTCGGCGAGGAAACATACCTAACCTGGAAGGAAACCCTGTCTTATGCTCTCGGACGAGGTGCGCAGGGTATGAACACAAGTATGACCTCGTCAAAATACATCAACTACTTTTTAACAAATGTTTTGTTTAAAAAGCTGAAGGACCCAATGGCAACTGCCTCGCAGATAAGACTTTTCTGCGGTATTTTTGACGCTGTAAACGACCCGATTATGGGTGTTTTGGTTGACAAAACAAGAACGAAGGACGGTCAGATGCGCCCTTATATTAAATGGGCTCCGATTTTTGTTTCACTCGTTATGGTTTTGTTCTTTATAGGAAGTGCAGACGCACCTCCCGTTTTGAATATTATTTACACCACATTTCTTTTTGTTATGCTTGATGTAACCTACACGGCGTTTGATATTCCTATGGGAGCTCTTGCCTTCTCTATAACGCCTAACGGAATTGAGCGAACAAAGCTTTTCGGCGTCAGCTCAATCACACGCTCAATAGTCGGTGCGCTTCCGCAGGTTTTCGTTGCAGGTGCGGCGTGGCTCCCTTATTTCAGAGATCACACTCCTCAGGCATATTTAACTTCGGCTATTATTTCGGCAATCGGAATCTTCTTCTTAACGAGGCTTACATATAAAAACACGGTTGAGCGTGCTCATCACAGCTCTGACACTCCGTCTGTTAAAGAGTGCTTCGCTCTTCTTTTCAGCAACAGACCGCTTCTTATGCTCTTCCTTTGCAATCTTTTCTTTGTTTTGTGCAAGGTTGCAGAGCAGGTTTCGTTCTATTTTGTTGCAGACCTTATGTTTAATCTTAAATATAACGCAGTTGTTGATGTTGTTAAGTTCCCCGGCTTCCTGCTTGCAGGTATTCTTGTACCGAAAATTGTTGAAAAGCTCGGCGAAAAGGCAGATTCACGCAAGTTCTATCAGGTATGCTGCATCAGCGCAATAATTCTTCATATCCTGTTTGCAGTATTAACATTTAAGGGACTCCTTCAAAAGCAGGCAGACCAGTCTGTTTCACTCTTAACAGGCGTTATGGTTTCCGTATTTACCTGCTTAACTGCAATTCCACTTGAATTTAAAAACCTTATTCAAAAGGAAATGGAAGCAGAAACGGTTGATTATATCGAATGGAAAACAGACAGACGCGTTGAGGGCATTATGCTTTCAATTATGAGCTTTACAGGTAAGATTGAAAACACATTTTCATCATCAATCGGCCTTGCAATTCTCGGCTGGGTAGGCTATAAGAGCCACACGGAGGGCTCTCTCGTTCAGTCTGCAAACACAAATTATGCCCTCTTCTTCCTCACAACTCTTCTTCCTGCGGTAGGCTATCTGCTTATGCTTATCCCGATGCATTTCTATAATATCACTGGCGACGGCCATCGTCAGATGATGAAGGAAATTGCTGAAAGGAACGAGAAAAGAGAAGCCGAAGCGCAGGCAGTAAACGAATAAAAATGATGAAAATAACCTTTATTGCGGATACGCATCATTATTCAAAAACGCTCGGAGTAAGCGGCAAGGCTTATGAGCTTCGCTCGGGCTCCGACCAAAAATGCCTTGCCGAAACGGGAGAGATAATTGATTCTGCCTTTGAAAAAATTGCCCTTTCCGACACAAATGCGGTTGTTATTTTGGGCGATGTTTCAAATGACGGGGAAATGGCTTCTCATATTGAATTTCGCGAAAAGCTTTATGAGCTTCAAAAAAGCAAGCCCGTTTATGTTATAACTGCAACGCACGATTGGTGCTGTGATGAAAACCCGCGCCGTTTCAGCGGCGATAATGTTTATCACGATGTTGAGGTAATGAAAAGCAGTGAGCTCCCCGAATTTTATAAGGATTTCGGGCCGAGCCGTGCGATAGACAGCTTCATAACAAAAATCGGAACAGTTTGCTACACCGCAGAGCTTTGTGAAGGCGTTAGGCTTCTTTGCCTAAATGATGATAAAAACGATAATGACCATGCAGGCTTTACGGAGGACTGCTGGCAGTGGATTGAAAGGCAGATTGAAAACGCAAAAAAAGATAATTGCGTTTTAATCGGTGCAGAGCATCATTTGCTCATTCCCCATATTTCTCCGCTTATAACGGGCGGCTCAACCTGTGTTGAAAACAGGGAATATGTTGCCTCGCGCTTTGCAGATGCAGGGCTGAAATATATGTTTGTCGGCCACAGTCATATTCAGGCAACCGATAAATTTGTGTCTGAAAAGGGAAATACAATAACAGAGGTTAATGTAGGCTCTCTTTGCGGCTATCCGGCTCCGATTGTTAATGTTGAGGTAAACGAGGATAAAACCTTAACATATAAGGTTGAGCATCTTGAAAGCTTTTGCCTTAACGGAAAAGCAGTTGACGCTCAGCCGTTTCTTGCAAAGCACGCCTGCGATATTATTTTCAGGGTGTTAGAATGCAAAAGCAAGGAGGAGTTTTCCGAAAGACTGACTGCTCTCGGAATAAACGGCGAAAAGCTTGCTCCTCTTTGGTGTTTGGCAAAGCCTCTTTTGAATAAGCTAAACACCTGCCTTGTTTGGGATGCTTATAAATTGCTCAGGCATCTCGGTCTTGCAAAGGATATTTCAAAGGCCGATGCAATGCAGTTTAGGTATAAGCCGCTCAAAGAGGTTATCGGCGAGGTTTGGCTTTCTGCGCTTGACGGTGCTTTAACTCCTCACGAGAGGGGAAGCGCTTATTATAATGTTGTGTGCGGTGCACTTTCAATTCCGTCAAAAATTCTCAAAAATAATGCGGATATGAAGGAGCTTGCACGCGCCGCCGATAATATAATGACCGGCGGAGATATTAATAATCAGTATGCTGCAATTTGAGTGGTATTACAAAAAATAAAAACGGTTGTTAGGAATTATTGTGATTGCCTAACAACCGTTATTCTTTATGCTTTTATTTGATTAAAGCTTTTATATCCTCTGCAATTTGCTCTGCGGTTAAATGATTTTGAATTGCAATTTCCTTCGCGGATATTAAATCGTTGAATTTCTTTTCTCCTCCGAAATTTAAAACCTTAATATCATCACAGCCATAGTAAGATGCAACCCTTTGACCGAAGCCTCCGTCAAGCACACCGTCCTCAACGGTTGCAATTATCTTGTGGTCTTTTTTAAGGTTGTCAAGTAATTCTTTGTCAAGTGCCGTGAAGCATATAGGGTTAACAACAGTAATCCTTGTGTTACAATCATTTTCCAAAATCTCTGCGGCTTTCATTGCAAGAGGCAGACAATCGCCCAAGCCGATAACGGCAATTTTGCTGCCATGCTTAACGATTTTTCCTTTAACCGCCGTTTTTTCGTTAAGCGTTATTTTCTCTCCGTTACCGATAACGGCTTTCGGAACTCTTATTACAACAGGAGAGCTGTTTTGTTCAACCGCCCAATCAAGTGCGGCAAAGTATTCCTCCTTTGTTGCAGGTGCAAGTCCGATTATGTTAGGTATTGAGCTGATTAAAGCAATGTCATACATTCCGTTGTGGGTGCAATCTCCTCCGCCTATTCCACCGCCGAAAACAAGTATTGTTGCAGGATTACTGTTCATTGCAAGGTCTTGATTTAGTTGGTCGTATGTTCTTTGTAAAAAGCTGCTGAGCACCTCAAAAACAGGCTTTCCGCCGTTTTTGGCAATGCCGGAAATGAACGCAACTGCGTGCTCCTCCGCTATGCCGACATCAATAAATTGCTTTCCTGCTTTTTCGCGAAATTCCTGCGTAAAGCCCGTTGCGCCCGGAGTAGCCGCAGTAACGGCAATAACTGTTGGGTCGTTTTCCATCTTGCTTAATAAGTATTCAGCCGTTAAATCCTCATAGCCTTCCTCTGTGTGCTCTTGCGTATAAAACGCCGCCGGAAGCGCCCAATGCCCTGCCTCTTTATTTTCCATAGCCCAGTCAAGCCCTTTGCCTTTCAGCGTGTGAATATGAATAACTGTCGGGCGGTTTGTATCTTTAACATTTTCAAAAACGGAAATAAGATTTTCAATATTATTTCCGTCATCTACATAATAATAATCAAGACCGAAGCTCTTGAAAAGGTTGTTTTCCGCCTTTCCGTTTGTTTCGCGAAGCAGTCTGAAATTCTCATACATACCGCCTTGATTCTCGGCAATGGACATTTCATTGTCGTTAAAAATGATAATCAGGTTGCTTTTCAGCATTGCGGCATTGTTTAAGCCCTCAAAGGCTTCTCCGCCGGACATAGAGCCGTCGCCGATAACGGCAATTATGTTTTCCTTTCCGCCGTTTAAATCTCTGCCCTTGGCAAGACCTGTTGCAAGCGAAATTGATGTTGAGGTATGACCTACCTTGAAGTAATCGTGTTCGCTTTCCGAGGGGGTTGTGTAGCCGCTTAAAGAGTAATATTTTTCAGGCTCGGTAAAGCCCTCTTTTCTGCCTGTTAAAATTTTATGTGTGTACGATTGATGGGAAACATCAAAAACAAATTTGTCCTTAGGCGAGTCAAAAACATAGTGAAGTGCAACGGTTGCTTCAACAAAGCCCAAATTAGAGCCCATGTGTCCGCCTGTAACGGTAACGCGCTTAATCAGAACATTGCGAATTTCCTGCGAAAGAGCATTTAATTCCTCTAAACTGCATTTTTTAATATCGGCAGGTGAGTTGATTTTTTGCAAAATATTTGTTTTGTTCATTGCAATTACTCCTTGACTTTTTGCTTTATTCGTTGTTATTATCTTTCGGTTTTGGGCTTTCCTTGCAAACAATTGCCGATTTAACGCAATGATTTTTAACATCTGTAACCTTAATTAAAAGCCCTTCGGCTTCAATTTCAAATGAAGCGTTTTCGGGCGGAACGGCTCCGAGCGCGTTAATAACAAGTCCGTTAAAGGTTTCACATTCCTTGTTTTTAACGGAAATTCCAAGTGCCTCTTCAAGCTCGTCAACGGTTGGATTTCCCGTTATCCTCCAAGTTTTTGAATCAAGGCTTTCAATTGCGTTAGGCTCTTCATCGTCCTTATCATAATCAAAGTCGCCCACAAGCTCTTCAAGCAGGTCATTCATTGTTATTATTCCCGTTGTTCCGCCGTGCTCGTCAAGAACTATTGCAAAGCTGTTTTTGCTTTTTTTCATATTTTTAAAAAGCACATCAAGCTTTATGCTTTCGGGAACGAAATATGCAGGATGAACTGCGTTGCTTAAAACCTTTTCCTTCGTTTTTTCTTTAATGCGAAAATAATCTTTTGCGTCAAGCAAGCCGATAACATTGTCAACCGTTTCATCGCAAACGGGATAGATTTTGTGTCTGCTTGAATGGATTGTTTTGTCCCATTCTTCAAGAGTTTCTTCAAGCCAAAGCAGTGAAACCTCCGTTCTGTGAACGGCTATTTCTCCTGCTGTTAAATCGTCAAATTCAAAAACATTTTGAATTATTTCCTTTTCGGTGCTGTCTATCGTTCCGTTTTCAAAGCCGACATCAACACTCATTCTTATATCCTCCTCGCTAACCTCGTCGTCCTTTGAATTAGGGTCAATTCTTAAAAGACGCAAAACAGCGTTTGTTGATAATGTTAAGAATGAAACAAGCGGCTTGAAAATTTTTGAAACCGAATAAATTAAGCCGGAAAGAGCAAGCGCAATCGGCTCTGTTTTTTTCATTGCAACACGCTTCGGAACAAGCTCTCCGAAAACAAGCGTGAAATAAGATAAAATAAGCGTGATAAGTATAACAACTATGCTGTTGAGCGTTTCTGCCGAAATTCCTATTCCCGTTTTAAGAATTAGCTCAACAAGCGGCTTTGAAAAATTATCCGCGGCAAAAGCCGAGCCTAAAAATCCCGAAAGCGTTATTGCAACCTGAATTGTTGCAAGAAATCTTGCAGGCTGACCTGTCAGCTTAACAAGGCGTTGGGCTTTTTTGTTGCCCTCCTTTGCCATTTTAGCCATCTTATTGTCGTTCATACTGACTATTGCAATTTCCGCTGCGGCAAAAACGGCGTTTAGCGCAATTAAAAACACTTGTAGCAAAAGCATAAGCCAAATTGAATTTTTCAAAACAAACCCTCCGAGTTAAATAATTAGTTTTAAAATACATTATAAGCAGTTATTTGTCAATAAATCCACCTTTTATTTTTAAAGAAAATGTGAACTGCCGAATGATAAACTCAGTCGAAGGGCGGAATAATAATAAAAAAAGAGATTAAACTCTTCGTCAAAATAACCAAAAATGTTTGTTACAATTTTGTAATTT
>SAMEA3663039__coassemble_356_pt1 | contig 13398 bp, 14 predicted proteins | sample SAMEA3663039__metabat2_low_PE_029 | metagenome-assembled genome bin SAMEA3663039 (sample SAMEA3663039) | pig gut metagenome | biome: pig gut; feature: pig-associated habitat; material: faeces | place: France | collected 2012
CGCTTCACCCCAGAGGTCTCTTTTCAATGCGCTGGGCTTTACCGAGGAGGAAATCCTTGCAGAAGCACCGAAGGCCGTTGAAGCCATGAGAACGCTTCATAATAAAACAGGCGAGGGAAATGATTTCTTGGGTTGGGTTACTCTTCCTACGGATTATGATAAAGAAGAATTTGCAAGAATAGAAAAGGCGGCTGATTATATTAAGAAAAATTCCGATATTCTTATCGTTATCGGTATCGGAGGTTCTTATCTCGGCGCAAGAGCAGTAATTGAAGCACTTAAATCTCCTAATTACAATGCGCTTGCAAAGGACACTCCTCAGATTTATTTTATCGGAAACACCATCAGCCCATCAATGCTCAATGAGCTTCTTGCAATCTGCAAGGATAAGGATATCTGCGTTAATGTTATTTCAAAGAGCGGAACAACAACTGAGCCCGCTATTGCTTTTCGCGTTTTCCGTGAGCTTGTTTATAAAAAGTATTCTAAGGAAGAGGCGGCAAAAAGAATTTTCTGCACAACAGATAAGGCAAAGGGAACTCTTAAAGGCCTTGCAGACGAGGAGGGCTATGAAACCTTCGTTGTGCCCGATGATGTCGGCGGCAGATATTCAGTTTTAACCGCAGTAGGTCTTCTTCCCATTGCAGTTGCAGGTATTGATATTAAAGCGCTTATGGACGGCGCAAGGCTTGCACAAAGCGAGCTTGTCAGCGAGGATATAAACAGTAATGACTGTCTTAAATATGCCGCTGTAAGAAATATATTCTACAATAAGGGCAAAGCTCTCGAATGCTTTATTTCCTATGAACCGTGTATGACTATGTTTAACGAATGGCTCAAACAGCTTTTTGCAGAAAGCGAGGGTAAGGACGGCAAGGGACTTTATCCCGTTTCCTGTATTTTCTCAACAGATCTTCATTCAGTTGGTCAGTTTATTCAGGAAAGCGGCTCAAAGCTTATGTTTGAAACCTGCATTAAGTTTAATAATCCGCTCAGTGATTACACAATTACAGAGCAGGAGGGCAATATAGACGGACTTAATTTCCTTGCAGGAAAAACTTTAAGCTATGTAAACGATAAGGCAAGGCAGGGAACACTCCTTGCTCACACAGAGGGCGGAGTTGCAAATCTTATCATTGAAGCAGAGTCAATTTCAGAGGCAGACCTTGGTTATATGATTTATTTCTTTGAGAAGGCTTGTGCCGTTTCGGGCTATATTTTAGGCGTAAATCCGTTTAATCAGCCGGGTGTTGAAAGCTATAAAAGGAATATGTTTGCGCTTCTCGGAAAGCCCGGATATGAAAGTGAAAAAAATAAACTTGAAAAAGAACTCGGTATATGTTAATATATAAATGAAATAAAACCCTTGGAGGAAATATAAATGATTAAATTAATTATTGGTAATAAAGGTTCCGGAAAAACAAAGAAGCTTATCGACCTTGTTAACTCCTGTGTTGAAAACTCAGACGGCAATGTTGTTTGCGTTGAAAAAGAACCGAAACTCACCTATGATATTTCATCAAAGGCACGCCTTCTTGAAACCGAAACATACAGCATTAACGGTTGTAAGGCGTTTTACGGCTTCCTTGCAGGTATCTGCGCAGGAAATTATGATGTAACCGATGTTCTTGTTGATGCAACCTTCAAAATTGTGGGCCGTGAATATGAAAAGCTTCCTCAGTTCTTTGATATGCTTTCTCAGCTTTCGGAAGCAACAGATGTTAATTTCTATTTCACAATCAGCTGCGATAAGGTTGATTTACCCGTTGAAATTTTTGATTATTGCGAAGAATTATAATCAAACATTAAAGGCGTGGAATTCCACGCCTTTTTTATTAATTTTCTATTGACAAACCTGCTTCTTATATATATAATACTAAAAGTGCAGGATGAGGTGAGTTTATGAAAATTGATGTTTCAAATCTCTTTAACGGAGATGACAAGCCTGTTTCAATCAACTATAATTTACCTCTCGCTGATTTAGTTTACAGCACATATAATCCAATAAAAAACGGCGCGTTAATCAAAGGCTCTGTTTATCAGTCGGCAGGCGTTGTTAAGCTTGACGCTGATGTTTCCTTTGATTTTGACGGCTATTGCGACAGATGTGCAGAGCAGGTAAACAGAGTTATGAATTTTTCTCTTAATAAAATTCTTGTTCCGCAGCTTGAAAACGATGTTGATTATGATGATTATATCGTTGTTGAAAGCGGCGTTCTTGATTTAGACGAACTTATTCAAGAGGAAATTCAATTGTTTTTACCGAGCAAAATTCTTTGCAAAGAGGATTGCAAGGGATTATGCCAAAATTGCGGTAAAAATTTAAACTTCGGAGAATGCGGTTGTGAAAAGGCAACGGATCCTCGCTTGGAGGCCTTGCTTCAACTGCTTGATGAAGATGAATAATTCGCTTATTATTAAAGGAGGCTATAAAAATGGCAGTACCAAAAAGACGAGTTTCAACAGCAAGAAAGAATAAGAGACGTTCAAGCGTTTGGAAATTAGACGCTCCTACACTTGTTAAGTGTCCGAACTGTGCAGCTTACACTGTACCGCACAAGGTTTGCTCAAACTGCGGATACTACAACGGCAAGGAAGTTGTGGCTAAGGAAGAAGCATAATCGCTTTAACATTTCAGACGGGCATTAATGTCCGTCTTTCTTGTTATTAAAAGGCTTTTAGGAGGTATGGTTATGAAGCCGGTTGTTGCCATAGTCGGAAGACCGAATGTAGGCAAATCAACTCTTTTTAACAAGCTTGTGGGTTCAAGGCTTTCAATTGTTGACGATACCCCGGGCGTTACGAGAGACAGAATATACGGCGACTGCGAATGGCTGAATAACAGGTTTTTGCTTGTTGACACAGGCGGTATTGAGCCAAACACAAATGATGTAATTCTCAGTCAAATGCGTTCACAGGCTGAAATTGCAATAGATACGGCTGATGTTATAATTCTTGTAACAGATTTAAATTGCGGTGTTGTTGCAACTGATTATGAGGTTGCTTCAATGCTTCAAAAAAGCGGAAAGCCGATTATTCTATGCGTTAATAAGTGCGACAGTATAGGTGCTCCGTCGCCCGAATTTTATGAATTTTATAATCTCGGCTTGGGCGACCCGATTGCCGTTTCCTCTGTTCACGGACACGGCACGGGAGATTTGCTTGATGAAGTAATTAAATATCTTCCCGATTGCACTGACGAAGAGGAAGACGATGAAATTATAAGCGTTGCCATAATCGGCAAGCCAAATGTTGGCAAATCATCGCTTGTTAATAAAATAAGCGGCGAAAACAGAGCAATTGTTTCCGATATTGCAGGTACAACAAGAGACGCAACAGACACTTATATTGAAAATGAATACGGCAAATTCAATTTTATTGACACGGCAGGCATAAGGCGCAAAAGCAGAATTAATGATTCTATTGAAAAATTCAGCATTATCCGTGCAAGAATGGCTGTTGAGCGTGCAAATGTTTGCGTTATTATGATAGATGCGTGTGAGGGCTTTACGGAGCAGGATTCAAAGGTTGCAGGCATTGCGCTTGAACAGGGCAAGGCTTGCGTTATAGCCGTTAATAAATGGGACGCTGTTGAAAAGGACGGCTCAACAATGAATGAGTTCAGAAAAAAGCTTCAAAATGATTTTTCATTTATGAGCTATGCACCCATTTTGTTTATATCTGCAAAAACAGGGCAAAGAATAGATAAGCTTTTTGAAACTATTGCTTTTGTTCATTCTCAAAATTCAATGAGAATTTCAACAGGCAGACTTAACGAGGTTCTTTCTGTTGCAACTGCAAGAGTTCAGCCGCCGACTGATAAAGGAAAAAGGCTTAAAATCTACTATATGACTCAGGCGTCAACAAGACCGCCCACATTTGTTTTCTTTGTAAACAACGAGGAGCTTTTCCATTTTTCATATCAACGCTATCTTGAAAATCAAATCAGAGAGGTTTTCGGTTTAACGGGAACGCCTGTTAGATTTATCATAAGAGAAAGGGGAGAGGGCAAAAAGTGATAGATGCTTATACTTTTGTTAAATTCCTTTCAATAGCAATTATTTCATATTTGCTGGGAAGCTTGAATTTTTCAATCATACTTTCCCGTTCTCTTACCAAAAAGGATATAAGAGAAAGCGGAAGCGGCAACGCAGGAGCAACAAATATGCTTCGCACCTACGGAAAAAAATATGCCGCTTTAACTATGCTCGGAGATATTTTTAAGGTTTTTATTGCGGTTGCGATAGCTTTTGCAATTCTTCAAGTTGATTTTAAATATCTTTTTGTTTTCCCAAGGGACGCAGGCGAGCAAACAGTTTTAGTCTTTCAAAAGGAATTTGCAGGCTTCTTCTGCCTTTTGGGTCATATCTTTCCGTGCTTTTTTAAATTTAAAGGCGGTAAGGGTATGGCGGCATGCACGGGTATGGTTATAATGGTTGATTGGCGCATTGCACTGATACTTTTCATTATTTTTGCAGCAATTGTTGCAATTTCTAAAATGATAAGTTTCGGTTCTGTTACCATTGCCGTTTTGTTTCCCGTATTAATTACCTGCTTTTATAAAAATCTTTTCTTAACTCTTATAGCCGTTTTGTTTGCGGTTATTGTTATTACTGCCCACAGAGAAAATATTAAGCGGTTAATAAAGGGCACTGAAAACAAAATTTCGTTTAAAAAATAGTTTTTTGCAAAATAAAAAACCCTGCACAAAGCAAGGTTTTAATTTTTAGAAAAATTATGCTCTTTCTACTTTTCCTGAGCGAAGACATCTTGTGCAAACATAAACTCTTTTCGGAGAGCCGTTAACAATAGCCTTTACTCTTTTTACATTGGGTTTCCAAGTTCTGTTTGATCTTCTGTGTGAGTGCGAAACTTTAATTCCGAATGTCATTTCTTTTCCACAGTATTCACATTTTGCCATTAGCGAACACCTCCTTGCAAATTTAGAACGCATAAATATTAACATATAATAGAAGAAAATGCAAGCATTTTTTGATAATATTTTTGGAAAGAGAAACTTTCTGTTAAATTTTGTTGTTTTTATTGATTTTAAATTATATATTTATTATAATTAATGTTGATTTAAATATAAATTTTGGAGGATAGATTATGGCAGTTGATAAAGGAATGCCGAAGGATAAAAAGGCAGCGCTTGAATCTGCTTTAAAGCAAATTGAAAAAAGCTACGGCCCCGGCGCCGTTATGCGCCTTGGCGAAAATAAGCACCTTAATGTTGAAGCAATTTCAACAGGCTCGTTAACGCTTGATATCGCAACGGGCATCGGCGGACTTCCGAGAGGAAGAATTATTGAAATTTACGGACCTGAATCATCGGGTAAAACAACTCTTGCACTTCATTGCATTGCAGAGTGTCAGAAAAAAGGCGGAGAAGCCGCATTTGTTGATGCAGAGCACGCTCTTGATCCTGTTTATGCTTCAAATCTCGGTGTTGATATAGATTCACTTCTTGTTGCTCAGCCCGATTACGGCGAGCAGGCTCTTGAAATAACCGAGCAGCTCGTCCGCTCGGGAGCGGTTGATATTATCGTTGTTGACTCTGTTGCCGCGCTTGTTCCGAAAACTGAAATTGAGGGCGATATGGGCGATTCACATGTAGGTCTACATGCAAGACTTATGAGTCAGGCGCTCAGAAAGCTTGCAGGCGCAATTAATAAGAGCAACTGCCTTATTATTTTCATCAATCAGCTTCGTGAAAAGGTTGGCGTTATGTACGGAAATCCCGAGGTAACAACGGGAGGCCGTGCTCTTAAATTCTATTCTTCAATGAGAATTGATGTCAGAAGAGTTGAAACAATTAAAGGTCCTAACTCCGAAATGATAGGCAACAGAACAAAGGCTAAAATTGTTAAAAATAAGGTTGCTCCTCCGTTTAAGCAGGCTGAATTTGATATTATGTACGGCACGGGTATCAGCAAGTGCGGAGAAATCGTTGATATGGCAGTTAATTTTGATATTATCAAAAAAAGCGGCTCATGGTTCTCCTACGGAAGCGAAAGACTCGGACAGGGCAGAGAAAAGGTTAAGGACCTTGTTCAAAACGATCCTGCCTTTGCAAAGGAGCTTGAAGATCAAATAAAGGCTAAAATTGCAGAAATGCAGTTTGCCGCAAGAGAAGAAAAGGTAACAAAGCCTGTTGATGACGAGCCGGATATTCCAAAGGAAATTCAAAATTCCGTTAAGATAACAAGGGAAGAGGCGCGCAGAAAGCTCGATATCGCCGTTGAAGACGACGAAGACTGATGATTATAACTTCTCAAAAGGGCAGGGGAACTAAAATTCATCTGCTCATTGACGGCGAATATAAAATCACAACCGACGCTGAGTTTTGGAGCTTAAATTCTGTTGCAGACGGAACGGATATAACCGACGAGGAATGGGAACAGCTTGTTTCTGCCATTAATTATAAAAAGGCTTTTAACAAGTGTGCCGATTATCTTTCAAGGCGTAATCATTCCGAAAGAGAGCTTCTTGATAAGGTGCTTAAAAGCGGTGTTGACCGTGATTCAGCTCTTAAAGCTATTGAACGGTTTAAGGAGCTCGGATATATTAATGACCGTGATTTCGCCTTTGAATACACTGAATATCTGATTAATTCAAAAAGGTATTCCGTAAACCGAGTTAAACAGGAGCTTTTTCATAAGGGTATTGCAAAGGATATTATTTCCGAGGCAATAGACGGTATAGAAGCAGACCAGGCTCAAACGGTTGTTGATATTATTAATAAATCATATATTAGAAAACTGACTGAGGACGGCGGAAAGGAAAAGGTTATTGCGGCATTAATGCGCAGAGGCTTTTCCTATTCCGATATCAAAGAAGCGTTTAACAGACTTGAAAATGACGAATAAACACAAAATACATTTAATTTCACTCGGCTGTCCTAAAAACAGGATTGACGGGGAAATAATTTTAAAAAGGCTTCAAGACAACGGCTTCGAAATTGTTGATGAAATTGAAAGAGCAGATGCGGTTATCATAAACACCTGCGGCTTTATTGAGGACGCAAAAACAGAAGCTATTGAAACAATTCTTGAAGCTGCCGAATATAAAAATGCGGGTATTATATCTGCAATTATTGTAACAGGCTGTCTTGCAGAAAGGTATCAGGATGAAATTTTAAAGGAAATGCCTGAGGTTGACGCGGTAGTAGGTATAGGAGCCAACAGTGATATTGTTAAAATATGCCAAAAGGCTCTGTGCGGTGTTAAAACAAGCATTTTCCCAAATAAGTGTTATCTTCCTCTTGATGATGAAAGAATAGCTCAAAACGGCTCACATTGGGCTTATCTTAAAATTTCCGATGGGTGCGACAACAGGTGCTCATACTGCGCAATACCGTCTATTCGCGGAGCATACCGCGAAAGAACGGTTGAAAGCATTTTAAATGAAGCGAAGGAGTTTGTTTCAAACGGTGTTAACGAGATTATTCTTGTTGCGCAGGATACAACTAAATACGGTATAAAGCTTTACGGCGAATATAAGCTTTCATATCTTTTAAAGAGGCTTGCCGAAATTGACGGCCTTGAATGGATAAGAATTTTTTATTGCTATCCCGATAAGGTAACCGACGAGTTAATCGAAACGATAGCAAATGAAGATAAGGTTTGCTCTTATATCGATATGCCTCTTCAACATTGCAACGCTGAAATTCTTAAAGCGATGAACAGAAGCGGAGATTATAATTCTTTAAAATCTCTTATTTTAAAAATGAAAGAAAGAATCCCCGATTTATCTTTGAGAACAACCTTTATGGTTGGATTTCCCGGAGAAACCGACGCGCAGTTCGAGGAGCTTTGCCGATTTGTTAAGGAAATGAAATTTGATAAAATGGGTTGCTTTGCTTATTCTCCCGAGGAGGATACTCCTGCTTTTGATTTTGACGGACAAATAGACGAGGATATTAAAAAGCGCAGAGCAGAGGTTCTTATGGATATTCAATATACCGTAACCGAAAATGCTAACAAAGCGAGAGTAGGGAAAACATATAAAACGGTTATTGACGGCTTTGAGGACGGAAAATATTACGGCAGATGCTATCTTGATTCGCCTGAAATAGACAGTTCGATTATTATTAATTCCGATAAAGATTTAATAATCGGAGCATTTACCGATGTTAAAATAACAGACTATAACGGATATGATTTGATAGGAGAAACGGTTTAATGAATTTACCTAATAAAATAACAGTTTTCAGATTTTGCTGTGTGCCTGTTCTTATGGCGTGTGCTTTTATTAATTTTCCATATCATTGGGTGGCAACGCTTTTGGTTTATTTTGTTGCCTGTATGAGTGATAAGGCAGACGGAATTATCGCAAGAAAAAGGGGAATAGTTACCGATTTCGGAAAGCTTATGGATCCTCTTTCCGATAAAACACTTGTTTTTGCGGCTTATATAATTTTATTTGATTACGGCTGGCATACGGATATTGTTATTATGATTATGCTTGCAAGAGAATTTCTTGTTGCAGGAATTAGAATGGCTGCCGCATCAAACGGCGAGGTTGTTGCCGCAAATGCCTTCGGCAAGGCTAAAACATTTCTTCAAATGTCAACAACAGGCTTAACCTTCCTTTTTCTTGCAATCGGAGAAGGCTCTTTAACAATTGATGTTAATACACCTTGGCTTAATATTTACTGCACAATTGCGTTTTGGATTGTTGGTATTATTACGCTTCTCAGCGGTCTTGTTTATGCAAAGGACGGCTGGCATCTAATTAAAACAAAATAAGTGTTGCAAAATTTTTAATTTTGTATATAATATTATTGATATATAAATGCAAAGACGGAGAGAAGTACCCGAATTAAGTTTTTTCAGAGAGCGTATTGTTTGCTGAAATATACGCATTAACTGTTCGGCGAAATGCACTCCCGAGCATTCCGAAGGAATTAAAAGTATTTCGGAACGGCAGCCCCGTTATCGGCGAAGCTGTTTTAAGCAGTTGAGTATAAACAGGAGTGGAACCGCAGTTTTTACATTGCCTCTGTCATTATTATGGCAGAGGCATTTTTTATTACAGAGGTGAAATTATGTTTAAGGATTATAAGGAATCCGTTAAAAGCTTTATGGAGCACGATCCGGCGGCAAGAAGCCCTCTTGAAATTATTTTGCTTTATCCCGGCTTTAAGGCATTAAGAAGCCATAAAAAAGCAAACTGGTTTTTAAGGCATAATATGCCGTTTATCGCAAGGCTTATCAGTCAACGCAGTGCCCATAAAACAGGAATAGAAATTCATCCCGGTGCAACAATCGGTAAAAGAGTTTGCATTGACCACGGACACGGAATTGTTATAGGCGAAACCGCAGAGATAGGCGACGATGTTATGATATATCAGGGCGTTACCCTCGGCGGAACCGGCAAGGATGTCGGAAAGCGTCATCCCACCATTGAAAGCGGAGTTATGATAGGTGCGGGCGCAAAGGTTTTGGGTCCCATAACAGTCGGCAAAAACGCAAAGGTTGCCGCAGGCGCCGTTGTTGTTAATGATGTTGAGCCAAATAGCACGGTTGTCGGCGTTCCCGGCTCGGTTGTCAGAATAGACGGAGAAAGGGTAGACGACCTTGACCAAATCCACATTCCCGATCCTGTTATGACCGCCATTAAAGAAAATCAAAGAAAAATTGAAGAGCTTGAAAAAATTTTAAAGGAGATGCAATAAAGTATGAAGGTTTTTAACACAATGTCAAGAACAAAGGAAGAATTTGTTCCCGTTGATGAAAACGAGGTAAAAATATATGCCTGCGGCCCTACCGTATACAATTATATTCATATCGGTAATGCTCGTCCGCTTTGCGTTTTTGATGTTTTGCGCCGTTATCTTGAATACAGAGGATATAATGTTAAATTTGTTCAAAACTTCACGGATATAGACGATAAAATCATCAAAAGGGCTAACGAAGAGGGCAAAACCTTTGAGGAGATTTCCGAAAAATATATTGAAGAGTTTTGGACTGACGCACACGGCCTTAATTTTAAGGACGCAACCGTTCATCCGAAGGCAACGGAAAATATTGATGAAATCATTGATATTATCAAGTCCCTTGAAGAAAAGGGCTATGCTTATGCCGTAAACGGAGATGTTTATTTCAGAACTCTTAAATTTAATGAATACGGAAAGCTTTCTCATCAGCCGATAGAGGATCTTGAAAGCGGTGCAAGAATTGCAGTCGGCGAGGTTAAGGAGGATCCACTTGATTTTGCGCTTTGGAAGGGTGCAAAGGAAGGGGAGCCCTATTGGGAATCTCCTTGGGGAAAGGGCAGGCCCGGCTGGCATATTGAATGCTCTGCAATGAACAGAAAGTATCTCGGCAACACAATTGATATTCATTGCGGCGGTCAGGATCTTGTTTTCCCTCACCATGAAAATGAAATTGCACAGAGCGAATGTGCAAACGGTTGCACTTTCTCGAAATATTGGATGCATAACGGTTATATTAATGTTGACAATGTGAAGATGAGTAAATCACTCGGCAACTTTAAAACTGTTCGCGAAATAGCAGAGGTTTACGGCTATGAGGTTATAAGATATTTCCTTATCAGCTCGCATTACCGTTCTCCGATTAATTACAGTCTTGAAATTATTGAGCAATGCAAATCCGCTCTTGAAAGACTTTATACCTGCCGCGAAAGTCTTGACTTTGCTGTTAAAAACGCTTCTGTTGATAAGGCAGATAACGACGAGCTTTTGATTAATATGCTTGATGAAAGAAGAAATCAGTTCATCACGGCTATGGATGATGACCTTAATACTGCCGACGGTCTTGCCGCAATATTTGATTTAACAAAGGATATTAACACAAAAATTCTTGATAAGGGTGTTTCAAAGGCGGTTTGTGAGCACGCTGCTTCGCTTTTTGACGAGCTTTGCTCAGTTTTAGGTATTCTTTATAACCGCAAGGAAAACTCCGTTGACAGTGAAATAGAGGCTCTTATTGAGAAAAGGCAGGAGGCTCGTAAAAATAAGGATTGGGCAACCGCAGATAAAATAAGAGACGACCTTAAAGCAAAGGGTATTATTCTTAAAGATACACCACAAGGCGTTACCTGGACAAAGGAATAATATAAATTTTAAATCCGCTTCCAAATGGAAGCGGATTATTGTTATGCTTTATTTCTTTGCCGTAAAGTAAAATTCAACTCCGTTTTCTTTATTTTCATATCCGTATTTGAATTTATGATGCTCTAAAATAACCTTCGAAACGGCAAGTCCCATGCCTGTTGAGTTATCCTTTCTTGTTCTCGATTTATCCTCCTTATAAAACGCATCCCACAAGCTTCTTTCGTTTTCTTCATCAATTTGTTTACCCTCATTAAAAACGGAAACTTTAATTTGATTTTTGCTTTCCTCTGCCGTAATTATAATTTTTCCCTTGCAGGCAGTGTGCTTAACGGCATTTGAAATGAAATTATCTATTACCAAAGCTATAAGCTCTGCATTGCATTTTATGTTGCTTTTAACATTATCATTAATTTTCAGCTCAATTTCGTTTTCATTTATGAGACTGATATATTTTTCTGCTTCGTTATGTATTATCTCGGAAATATTAAAGGGCTCTTTTTTTATTTTGCTAACCGATGCGATTTTACTGTACTGTAAAAGCGACTGAACAAGCCTATTCATTCTTATTGCCTCCGAATAAACGGAGCTGATATATTCTGCGTTTTTATCGGGTGCTATATTTTCAATAATACATTCGCATTGATTTTCAATAACCGATAGGGGAGTTTTCAGCTCGTGCGCCGCCGCGCAGGCGAACATATACCTTGCTTCTTCAAGCCTTGTGCTTTCTTTTTTCTGCCTTTTTATGATAATAATCAGTGCAACATATATAAGTGCGAAAACAAGTGTTTCCTCTAAAACAAGAACAATAAACTGATGGCTTTTTAACGTTTCCGTAACGGGATTTGTAGCCATTGATACATAAAGCGTATATAATCCGTCTGCAAGCTCGATATATGAAATATCCGAATAACTGAGAAAATCAAAGGAGCTTTCTGAATACGAGCCGTCGTTATTTTTTATTCTTTGAATATTTTTATGTAATTTACTATCGTTATCCAAATCATAAAAATCACACCAGCTATATCTTGTTGAATATGTAAAATCAACTGTTATATAATCCTCATCATTGCTGATAATGAATTCCTTGAATGTCCCGCATTCGCTTCTTTTGGTAAGAGTAAATGCAACGGGAACATTTTCGGAGTTAACAACCTTGTATTTCAACTGAGTTACATCACAGCTATTATTCGTTTCATCAAGAAAGCTTTTAATTTCTTTTTTTAAATCGTCGGTTAAATATTTCTCTAAAAATATTGTTTGGTCTTTATGCTCAAGGTCGTCAAATCTTATATAAGAACCGCTTTCAGCAACAATTTCGTTATTATCTCCTATAACTGCAATATAAAAAGCGGTATTCTTTGGAAGATTTCCAACTGTATTTGTGATTAAGCTTGCGGGCGTTTCCGCAGCATATTCAGAGTTTAATGAATAAAATAAATTGTTATAAAACTGAATAAATTCTGCATTGAGATATGTTTTGACTGATGAAAACAAAAAAGCATTTGAAGCTAAATAAGCAACAATAATTAATACCGTAATGCTGATTTCAAACTTTTTTCTCATAAATGCTACGCCTCCTCCATTTTATAACCAGTGTTATAAATTGTTTTAATTTGGATTGCGTTTTTACCGAGTGCCTTTCGTATAAGCTTAATATGCGTGTCAACAACTCTTGTGTCTCCGTAAAAATCGTATCCCCAAATTCTGTTTAAAATTATTTCTCTGCTAAGCACAAGCCCCTTGTTTTCGGCAAGATATTTTAAAAGGCAGTAATCCTTGCCTGAAAGAAATATCTCCTCGTCGGATGAAAAAACCTTATGTCTGTTAAGGTCAAGCCTTATATTTCCGCAAATAAGAAGGTTATCATTAGTCAGTCCCTTACATCTTCTTATCATAGAAACGCATTTTTCATAAAGAACGGATAGGGGAAAGGGCTTAACGATATAATCGTCTGCACCGCTGATGAAGCCCTTTAAAATGTCTCTTTCTTCTCCGAGAGCGGATAGAAAAAGAATAGGAACGCTTTGAGATTTTCTGATTTCGCGGCAGGCTTCAATTCCGTTTAAAGCAGGCATCATAACATCAAGAATTATTAAATCATAGCTTGTGTATTCAGCCATTTCAACTGCCGTTTCTCCGTTATCAGCTAAATCCGTTTCAGTGCCCTTTGCAGAGAAATAGTCCTTAATTGTTTCTCTGATTTTGATTTCATCATCTGCAACAAGTATTTTAAACATATTAATTCCCATAGACTTTCCGGCTACAAATAGTTTATAAAAATTCCTAACGCCTTATTGTAGCCGGATAAGGCGTAT
>SAMEA3663039__coassemble_363_pt1 | contig 13305 bp, 7 predicted proteins | sample SAMEA3663039__metabat2_low_PE_029 | metagenome-assembled genome bin SAMEA3663039 (sample SAMEA3663039) | pig gut metagenome | biome: pig gut; feature: pig-associated habitat; material: faeces | place: France | collected 2012
AAAGTGTCCAGCTGTCTGCCGGCTTATTATATGCGTAAACATTATATCCCGTTGCGCCATCTACTGCGTTCCACGAGATTGTTAAATTCACTCCGTTTGCTCCTCTTGCTGAGGTTTTTAAGCCTGTTACCTTGGGCACCGAGCAATATACGCATTTTCCGTTCGCAATCGTACATACCTCTGAGGAGTTAATGATTTCCTTGCACACCGGGCAATATACCGTGTGTGTTTGCGTGCCTGCATTGTGCTCATAAAGATAATAAGATACGGAAGAAATAGGATATTCTTTTTTGAATACCTCTGTTGTGTATTCCGCTTCCTTTATGTGTCCGCTGAAATCGTTATCCGATTTAAGAAAATATGTGTGGTAAATAAAATTCCCCCACAAAACGCCGTCTGTAACCTTGCTTTTATCGTATGAACACTTACTGCTGTCATCCCAAGTGGCATCTACATTATAATAATAATCTCCGAGCTTAACGATATTCCAAGCGTGATTTGTGCTCGTTATTACTCGGCTTTTAACGCCTGCCATCTTGCAAAGCCTGTAAATTGCAGTTGCATATCCTTGGCAAACGGCGGTGTGATTAACAATTGCTCCGTAAGAGGTAAATTGGCTTTTATTGCCGCTATCGGTTTCATCCTCATAATAATCGCAGGTTTTGCAAACATAGTTATATATCTCGCATATTTTATTATAATCCGTTTTGGTGCTCAAATTAAGCTCATTAAAAACAGACTGAAAAACTGCCGTTGCCTGTTTTTCCTGCTCGGCGGTTGTGTAATAAACGAAATCGGAACTAAAAGTATATGTATATTCTCCGCTTGAAAAAGTATACTGTATTTCGCCTCTATATCCGCCCCAAGACCATTTAAGATAATCTCCGTCTGCAAAGCCGACCGAAAGCTCCTCGCTTGTTGCGGCGGTTACTATGGATTTATATAAGTCGTTAACTCCTGAGGGTCCTGTGGTTGTTTTGTAAGAAAAAACGATATTGCTTTGCCTTTCAACCATTCTGTCTCTAACATATTCGGCGGCGGAATTTACAGTTGTGTAAATAGCCTCGCTTCTTGTTGAGGCTGAATAGCTTAAAGCGTTTTGATTTTCATTGCTTTGACCTTCTGCGCCTTCAAGCATTTCGGAAATATCCTCTTCATCAAGAATATTTTCATAAGCAGGATTAACAACAATATTATCAAAATTAATATTATCCTGCGCATTTGCAATAACAGAGGTGCCAAACACCATAACGGCGCAAAGCAAAGCAGATATAATTTGTTTTAACCTTTTCATACTATTCCCTCTTTCTGAAATTTAGGGTAACTATATTATATTTTTATTATAATAATACCCGGCTTTATTTTCAATCCGCAAAACAACAGAAAAATAACCCCTGCTTTTGTGCAAAACAGAGAAAGCGCCCTGCACCTTGCAAGACGCTCCAAACGGTTGATAAGCGATTCGGTATTCGGCAGGAGTAAACCCCTGCCCTACGGGGTATATTAAAACCCAAAGGCGATTTTGTAGGGAGCGGCGACCCCGACGCTCCAAAAATCAATTTAACCTACATTGTAGCGGCAACCCCCACACTCTACTGAAATTTAAATTATTCGGTTTTTCCCATAACGCTGAGCGGATCAACATATTTTCCGTCAAGCCTTGTTTCAAAATGAAGATGACTGTCAAGCGACGCTTCAAACGGAACGGCTCCGAGAGTTCCGAGCTGCTGACCTATTTTAACCTCGTCGCCCTTTGAAACACTGACACTGTCTAAGCCGCAGTAGCGCGCAACAAGCTTTCCGCCGTGGTCTATTTCAACAACCATTCCGAGCATTGAATCGTTATAAACATCAAGAACGATGCCGTCATTGACAGAGCGCACCTCTGCACCCTGCTCTGCACCGAAATCAACTGCGGTGTGGCTTCTGTAATCGCCCATTGTTTCATTTTTAATAAGCTCCTCCGAATAGCTGTTTATAACAACCTCGTCAAGCGGATACTGATAAAAGCTTTTATACGGTGTGTTTGACTCCGAAAGCGGCATTGTTGCATCCTCCGCCTTTGTTGTTTGCTCGGCGGTTGTTTGCTCGGGCGTTGTTTCCTCGGCAGTTGTGTCCTCAACAGTAACGGAGCGTTGAACGGCAGTTGTTTCAACAACAGTTGTTGGCTCGTTAACATCCTTTGCCGGCTTTGTTGTGAAATAAACTATAACTCCGAGCGCAATAATAGAAACGCACACAACGGAAAAAAGCGCCTTTAAATTTCTTCCTGCGTTTTTTGATTTAGAATCTGATGACATAAAAAACACCTCAAAAGCATTATGCCCCAAGGTGTTTTTATTTATTCGGTTTTTTTAAATTTCAGCCTGCTCGGGCTTTATTTCAACCGATTTTATTATTTCAAGACTGTTTCTTACGGTTTCAAGCGGTGCTTCATAATTGAGCTTTACCGCTATATACGCCTTTTTTGAAGCCGAAAGGAGCACTCTGCCCTTCATTGCCTTATTGAGCGCAACAACATATTCAACCCTCGGCTCGTTCATATAGAGCATAACGGAGCCGTTTCTTTGCGTTATTTCGTAAATTCCGAGTGCGGCGGCTGTGTTTCGCATAAGCGAAATTTCAATAAGCCCGTTTATTGAAGCGGGCGGCAAGCCGAAGCGGTCTTTAAGCTCATCATAAACATCATTTGCATCTGCATCTGTTCTGACTGCGGCAATGCGCTTATACATTGAAAGCCTTTGCGGAGTTGAAGCAATATAATCCTCGGGAATATGCGCCTCGATCGGCAAATCAATAAGACATTCGGGCTCTTCCTCGCCCTCTTTAATTTCGCCCTTTTCCTCTGCAACCGCTTCGCCGAGGAGTTTAAGATACATATCGTAGCCGACTGCCTCCATGTGGCCGTGCTGACGGTTGCCGAGAAGCGAGCCTGCGCCCCTTATTTCAAGGTCGCGCATTGCAATTTTAAAGCCCGAGCCGAACTCCGTATATTCCCTAATGGCTTCAAGCCTTTTGGTTGCAATATCGGAAAGCTCCTTGCCTCGTGTAAAGGTTAAATAAGCATACGCACGGCGCGAGCTTCTGCCGACTCTGCCCCTTATTTGATGAAGCTGGGCAAGACCCATTCTGTCTGCATTTTCAATAATAAGCGTGTTAACATTTGCAACATCAACGCCCGTTTCAATTATCGTTGTGCAAACAAGAATATCTATTTCTCCGTTTAAAAGCGCAGTCCAAACATCTGAAAGCTGCTCCTGAGTCATCTGCCCATGCGCAACGCCCACTCTTGCCTCGGGAAGTGCCTTTTTTATTCTTACTGCGGTGTGGTCTATCGTTTCAATATTATTGTGAAGATAATAGCACTGACCGCCCCTTGAAAGCTCCTTATCCATTGCTTCAACAAGCATTGAGAAATCATATTCAACAACATAGGTTTGAACGGGATACCTATCCCCCGGCGCCTCTTCAATGAGGCTCATATCCCTTATGCCCGAAAGCGCCATATTAAGCGTTCTGGGAATAGGAGTTGCCGAAAGCGTTAACACATCAACGCGAGGGAATTTTTCCTTGATTTTTTCCTTTTGCGCAACGCCGAAGCGCTGCTCCTCATCAACAATAAGAAGCCCTAAATCCTTAAATTTTATATCCTTGCTTATAATTCTGTGGGTGCCGACAAGTAAATCAACCCTGCCGTTTTCAAGATTTTTGAGAACCTCCTTCTGCTTTGCAGGCGAAACGAAGCGTGAAAGCATTTCTATCGAAACGGGAAATGCCTCCATTCGCGTTTTTGCCGTGTTATAATGTTGCATTGCAAGAACGGTTGTGGGCACAAGAATTGCGCATTGCTTGCCCTCCGTTATACATTTAAAGGCGGCGCGCAGGGCAACCTCTGTTTTGCCGAAGCCGACATCTCCGCAAAGAAGCCTATCCATCGGCACGGCTCTCTCCATATCCCTTTTGATTTCCTCCGTGCACCTTAGCTGATCCTCTGTTTCCTCATAGGCGAAGCGAAGCTCAAAATCACGCTGAAAATCAGTATCCTCCGAAAACGCATAGCCCTTCATAGACATTCGCTTTGCATAAAGAGCAATAAGCTCCTTTGCCATATCCTTAACGGAGGAGCGCACCCTTGCCTTTGTTTTTTTCCATTCCGAGCCGCCGAGCCTGTTTATTTTAACACGGCTGTTTTCGCCGGGGCCGATATATTTTGAAACAAGGTCAAGCTGGGTTACGGGAACATACAGCACATCGCCCTTGGCATACGATATTTTTATATAATCCTTTTTAACATTATTGAGCTCAAGCGCGTGAATGCCCTCAAAAATACCTATTCCGTGAACATTATGAACTATATAATCTCCAACGGAAAGCTCATCAAGCGAATGGATTGCATTTTTTGAATGAGAGCGTTTTTTCTTTTTCTGTTGAAGCGACTTTGCGTGAGTAATAAGAGCAAATTTCAGCTCCGTTATTTTAAATCCCGAATAAACCGTTCCCGTTGTTACGGTTACTGCGCCCTTTTGAAATTCGGCAGGATATCCGTCGCAGAAAACGGCGTTAATGCCCTCGTCGTTTAAATCATAGGCAAGTGCCCTTGCGCTTCTTGATGTGCCTGCCATAATGCAAACCGTGTAGCCGTTTTTAACAAGCGGAGCCGTGTCCTCCTTAATCTGCTCAACAGTTCCGTTCCACGCGTTGAAGCTTTGAACGGAAAATGACGAAAGATGAGAAACAGGAGTGTCAAACGATCCGCGCGGAAGCGAATCAAGATAAACCGCACCCGAGGAATTATAAGCGTCCACAAGCTCATCAAAGCCGAGAGTAAATTTATCAAGCCCCTTGCAGAGCGTACCGTCCTCAACACACCATTTAATTTGCTCTGCCATCAGCTTTTCGGAATTTTTCGCTTTCTCCTTAACCTTTGCGCTTTCGCACACAAAAAGTATTCCGCCGATATAATCGAATATTCCTCCGCTTTCATAGGCAAGCGGCAGATATTTATCAATGCAGGCAGGAACTATTCCGTTTTCGATTTTTTCGCAATCGTCATAAAGTGCCTCTCTTGCCTTGACTGCCTTGCCTTTGAGCGACATTGCCAGCGCATTTATTTTTTTTGCAAGCTTTTCGTTTGAATCAAAAAGCACCTCTGAGGCAGGAATAATATCAAGTCCGCCGAGCTTTGCCGTTCTGCGCTGGGTTGCAATATCAAACGAGGAAATCGTGTCTGCCATATCGCCCCAAAGCTCTATACGAACAGGCTCATTATAGCCGGGCGGAAAAACATCAATAATACCGCCCCTAACGGCAAACTGCGAGGTTCCGTCCACCTGCTCGCAACGGGTGTAGCCCGCACGCACAAGCCCCGAAACAAATCCCTCAACATTAATGCTTTCGCCTGCTTTTATATGAAGCGTTCTTTTTTTCAGCTCGGCAGGCGGCATCGTTTTTTGGCACGCCGCATTTGCGGAGCAAACAACCGCCGTGTATTCGCCCTCTGCCATTTTAGACAAAACGCCGAGGCGGATGTGCTCAAAATCACGGGAAATTCCGGCAACCTCACGAAATGTAAATTCCCTTGCGGGATAATAAAGAACGCCCGCCTGCACTGCTCCGAGAGCCTCGCTCATTTTGATTGCAGAGGCTTCATCGGGAGTGATGATAAGAGCCCTTTCGCCCTTATACTGAGCAAGCGAATGAATCAGATGCGCTTTAAACGAATCGGCAACGCCTGTTGCCCCGACGGGAATACCGCCGGGGCTAATGCTTTCAGCAAGACTGATAAATTCCTTGCTCTTTTCAAATATTTTTGAAAAGCAAGACATATTCTTTCTACCTTCTAATTATACAAATTCATTGCCTTATCCGTTTCGCCTGCAACAATAAGCTCAACGGCGCTTAATGCGTTTTCAAGCGCATTTTTTAAATCGGCCTCGCTCTCCTTGGGAAAGCGTGCAAGCACCCAATCGGCAAGGTCTGTATAAGCATCGGGCTTTTTGCCCACTCCGATTTTAACCCGCGGAAAATCCTCACTGCCGAGATGGGCGATAATGCTTTTCAGCCCGTTATGACCGCCTGCAGAGCCTTTTCTTCTTATTCTTATTTTGCCCACATCAAGCGTTGTATCATCGGAAATAACAATAACTCTTTCGGGCGGAATTTTGTAAAATTTTGCCGCCTCGCCTATCGCCTCGCCCGAATTATTCATAAAGGTTTGCGGCTTCATTAAAAGGCATCTTTTGCCGCTTACCGTTACCTCGCGAACAAGGGAATGGTATTTCAGTTTTTTTATATCGGCATTATTCCTAACCGCATACAAATCAAGCGCAAGAAAGCCTGCGTTGTGGCGCGTCATTTCATATTTTGCTCCGGGATTTCCGAGCCCTGCTATAATATATTCAAACGCAGAGCCTTTTTTACCTGATAAAAGCATCCTCATCTTCCCTTTTTCTGTTAATTACTTTAATCTTATCGGCACGCTTGCCGTCTGTTTTAATAACCGTTATTTCAAGATTTTCAAAGGTTAAGCAATCGTTTTCCTCGGGTATTTTTTGAAGCCTTGTCATTATCCAGCCGTTAACGGTTGTTACCTCGTCATTTTCATCTGCAACATCAAAAAACTCAAAGAAATCTTCAAGCGAGGCAGAGCCGTCAACAATATATTCGCCCTCGCCCACCTTTTCAAAATCAACAACAACCTCATCGTGCTCATCCCATATTTCGCCAACGAGCTCTTCAAGAATATCTTCAAGCGTTACTATTCCCTCTGTTCCACCGAATTCATCAACAACAACGGCAAGGTGGGTTTTATTTTTTTGAAGTATTCTTAAAAGCTTTGAAATTTTAGTGTCAGGCGAAACGGTGGGAACAGGCTTTAATATCGTTCTTAAAGATTTTAAATTTCTGTCTCTCGCCGCTTCAAAATCGCGGTGGTGGATAACGCCGACTATATGGTCTATATCGCCGATATAAACCGGCAATCTGCTATACTGCGAGCCTTTGAAAACCTTTTCGATTTCCGCAAAGGAGGCATACTTTTCAACCGCCTCAACATCAACCCTCGGAGTTAAAATATCCGAAACATCTATATCGTCAAACTCAATCGAGGAGCGGATAAGCTTTGATTCATTCTCGTCTATTTCTCCTCCCGAATGGGCTTCGTTAACATAGGTTTTTAATTCCTCCTCGGTTACGGTGCTGACCTTTCCGAGATTGAAAAGCTTATTAAGAAGAAGCTTCCAGCCCTTGAAAAAGAGATTGAGCGGAGAAAAAATGATTATGAAAAATTTAATTATGGGAGCAATTAAAACTGCATAGCCTTCCGCCTTTTCCTTTGCAATCTGCTTCGGAGTTACCTCGCCGAAAATCAAAACGATAACCGTCATAACAATTGTTGAAACGGTTGTTCCCCTTGAACTGCCCAAAAGCCCCGTGAAAACAAGCGTTGCAATTGAGGTTGAAGCAATATTAACAAGATTGTTGCCGATAAGAATTGACGAAAGCACCGTATCATACGAATCGGAAAGCCTTAACGCTCTTTCAATTCTTTTTGAGCTTACTCCGCCTGCTTCCATTGCTTTTAGCTTAACCCTGTTAAGCGAGGAAAAAGCCGTTTCGGCAGAGGAGAAAAACGCGCTCAAAATAACGAGCAAGACCATTACTATTGTTAATCGGACGGATTCGCTGTCCATAATTTTAAAACTCCTTAAATTTAATAATTTTATTATAAATGCGTTTATGGGCGTATCATAACGACACGCCCTTAAAACAATTATATTATTTTTACTTTATTACTGCTCTGTTTTTTCAAATTCAGAGAAATCACGCTCTTCATCGGACTTTTCATAATTATACATATTTTCGTCCTTAACATGCTTTGCTATATATTCATCACGGTCAAAGAGCTCATCAGCCTTAACCTTCCAAGCCTTTGCGGCGGCGATTGTTTTATCGAAAAGCGCGTTTGCGGCTTCGGGATTTTCCATTTCCGTTGAATATGCGCCCGTTTCGGCAACCATTTTGCTGATTGCGCCCGGATTATCAAGCACGGGGCAGGGACGAAGCATATTATTATTGAACGGCTGATTTTTCTTATAAGCCATAAAGAGCGGACTCTTTAACGCGTCAAGAACCGAGCATTCCTTAATATTAACATTTGAATAGTGAACGAATGCACACGGCTCGCAGTCGCCGTTTGAATTAATATGGAAATAATGCCTTCCGCCTGCAATACAGCCCTGAACATATTCGCCGTCATTCCAGAAATCAAGAGCAAAAATCGGCTTTGTTTTGCGCCATTCGTGCATTTTCTTATACATAAGCGCACGCTGCTCGGGAGAAACCATAAGGTCTGTTACTGCGCCGTTGCCCGTTGGCATATAGGTAAAGAACCAAGCGAACTTAACGCCCTGCTCAATAAGCCAATCCATATATTCATCGGAGGCAAGAACATCCGTGTTTTTACTTGTGTAGCAAAGAGAAGCACCGAAGGGAACGCCTCTGTCTTTAAGGCGCTTCATAGCGGCAGTGCACTTTTTGAAGGTGCCCTCGCCTCTGCGGAAATCGTTTTCCTCCTCATAGCCCTCAATCGAAAATGCGGGCAGGAAATTGCCGACTTCAAGAATTTCATCTGCAAAGCTATCGTCAATAAGCGTTCCGTTTGTGAAGCTCATAAATACGCAATCGGGATTTTCACGGCAAAGGCGCATTAAATCCGCTCTGCGCATAGTTGGCTCGCCGCCCGTGTAAAGATACATAAAGGTTCCGAGCTCCTTGCCCTGCGCAATAATTCTTGCAAGGTCATCATAGGTAAGCTGGCTTGAATGGCCGTATTCCGCAGCCCAGCAGCCCTTGCATTTAAGATTGCATGCGGCGGTGGGGTCCATAAGAATTGCCCACGGAACATTACAATCGTGCTTTGCGATGCTCTCCATTCTGATTGAATAGCTGTTTATTGCAACATTCATCATAGGAGGAATTAATTTCATAAGGAAGCCTTCGTCTGTGTCGCAGGCAAGAGACCTTGCAAACTGCATCCAGTTATTATCGGGGTCATCAAGCACCTTATGAAGACCTGCATAGGTTGAACGGTTAACCTTTTTAACATCAGCCATTTCGAGCAGGCTCAAAATTTTAGGAGCGTTGGCATCAAAATCCTTGCGTGCATACTTAACGGCCTGCTTAACAGCAATAGTCATAGCCGTTTCTTTTAAAGATTTCATCTTAAAATTTCCCTCTTATTATCAAAAAAGTTAATAGCAGACGCCGAAAAGCCGACGCAAGCCGTGAATTAAAATATAATACCTTTATATAAAAAAGTCAAGTTAAATATTTTTTCTTAATAATAATATTACTATTTTGTTATTTTATTCCGAAGCGCAAAAAAGGGGTTAAAACCTGATTTGGAATTTAAGCCTATATGTTTTTCCGGATTTATTCATATATTTTTCGTTGCACAATGCGCCCCAGCTATCGTAGCCACCGACTCCCTGCTGGCGTGCAATACAGCGAACAACCGTTTTGTTTGCCTCGGGAAGCTCCTTTTTGTGCCAAGCGGCTTCAAGCTCCTTGGGAAGATACCTGCCCACATTGAGCTCCATAGACGGCTGGGCAACGAAGGTTACGGACTTTTTGCTTCCGTAAAGCGAAGCATAGCGCACCTGCGTTCTGTTTCCGCATTCCTGCGGTTTGAGATAATCGGTGTAAAAATCATCAACATCGGAGGAATAGACGCCGATTTTTGAAGCGCAGCATCTGTCTATATAATTCTCAAACGGGCCTGCGCCGAGATATGTTACCTTATCAAAATCGGCAGGAAGCTCGAAAAGCATTGAAATTTCGGGAATTTCGGGCAACGCCTCATCGGGATAGAACTGCATATCAACCTCTATGCCCTTTGAGGTAATTGTGTAAATTATAATTGCCTTTGATTCCGGCTGAGTGCAAACGGTTGCACCGCAGGTTACAATAACTTTTCTGCCGTTTTCAAGAATTTTATAGCCCTCTATTGAAAATTTTGTGTTGTTATAAATTCCGGGAGTGTCGCCCGCATCGCGCCAGCAGCCGAGCCTTGAAGATGCTCTTGAACCTCTGTCGTTATCCGTCAGCGCTCTCCAAAAATTAAGACGAACAGGAGCGGAAAGCAGCTCCTCGCCGCCAACCTTTATTGAATAAAGCTGATTTCTTTCGCGCCTTTCAAAGCGGATATTAATATCCTCCGTTAAAATGCGCAATGAGCCGTATGTGTCTGCAACAATAAGCTCCTCGCCGAGCTCAAGCTCATCATAGGTGTTTTCAAACTCGTTAATAATAAACTGCTCCTCGGCAACAATATGACCTGCCTCGCTCCATTCATTATCCTGCTTAGTGCGCAGTTCAAGATTGATATAACATTCCGTTGATGTAATTCTGTTCAGTTCAAGGTCTATAACCGCCTTTTCTCCCGGCTTAACATCTGCCGAAAGAGAGCCGTCGCGCAGAACGCCCTTATCGGAGCATTGCTGCCAATAGATTTCAAACTCGTTAAGATTTGTGAAAAGGAATTTGTTTTTTAATTCAAAAACGCCCTTTTCCGCGTCTATCGCTTTAATATCAACATTTTGATAAAGCTTTTTGATTTCGTATAATTTCGGGGTTGGCTTTCTGTCTGCAAACAAAAGTCCGTTTCCGCAGAAATGACCGTCATGCGGATTTTCGCCGAAATCTCCGCCGTAGGCAAGATATTCCTCGCCGTTCTCATCAGTTGTAAGAATAGCTTGGTCAACCCAATCCCAAACAAAGCCGCCTTGCAGGCAGGGATATTTATCCCAAAGCCTTGTGTATTCCTCGGTTGAGCCGCAGGAATTGCCCATTGCGTGTGTGTATTCGCAAAGGATATACGGTCTGCCGTCTCTGCCCGTTACGGCATATTCCTCACACTCCCAAGGCCTTGCATACATTTTTGACTGAACATCGGAAAGATTTTTTTCATTCGGGTCGCGGTCGCACTCAAAATGAACAAAACGGCTTTCATCTGCCTTTTTGAGCCATTCATACATTTTTTTAGGCGTTTCTCCGCCGAGGCTTTCGTTGCCCATACTCCAACAAACAACCGAGGTGTGATTTTTATCTCTGTTATAAAGCGCCTTAATGCGCTCCATACAAGCCTTTTCCCATTCGGGTCTTGAACCGGGGATTTGCGGACAGCCGATTATCTTTGACCAGTTTGTTCCGTGGCTTTCCATATTATTTTCATCAATAACATATAAGCCGTATTCATCGCAAAGCTCAAGCCAGCGCGGGCAGTTTGGATAATGAGAGGTTCTTACTGCGTTGATATTATTCCGCTTCATTTGAATAATATCGGAAATCATAACCTCCTCAGTCATATATCTGCCTGTTTTGCAGTCAAATTCGTGGCGGTTTGTGCCTTTAAAAACAACTCTTTCGCCGTTTATACGGATAATGCCGTCCTTAATTTCAACCTTTCTGAAACCGAATTTTGAGCTGATATATTCAATCGGAATACCGTTGCTTTTAAGAGTTAAAACAAGCGTGTAAAGATTTGGCTTTTCCGCGCTCCACATCTGCGCGTCAGTAACAATTGCGCGAAGCGGAGTTACGCTGTCCTCCTCTGCATAACGGCTGTCTATCGCAACGGTTTCACCGTTTTTATCAAGTATGCTGACATCTATTGAAAGGCTTTCGTAGGCACCGTTTGTTTTAACAAGAACATCAAAATATCCGTCCTTGTTTGTTTCGCCGGGCTCTGCCTTTATAACGAAATCTCGGATATATTCTCTTTCCGTTGTGTAAATATAAACATCGCGGAAAATTCCCGCCATTCGCCACATATCCTGACATTCAAGCCAAGAGCCCGTGCACCATCTGTAAACCTCAACGCCGATAACATTTGAGCCCTCAACAAGCCAGCGGGAAATATCAAATTCAGCCCTGTTGAAGCTTGATTCGCTATATCCCACCTTTTCGCCGTTTACATAAAGATAAAACGCCGATTCAACGCCCTCAAAGCAGATAACAACACGCTTTGAAAGAACGCTTTTATTGATATGTATTCTTTTAAGATAGCAGCCGACGGGGTTGTTTTTCGTTGGCGCATTCGGAGGGCAAATATCCTCGCTTCCCTCCCACGGATAACGAACATTGCAATACTGATTTCTGTCGTACCCCTGCATAGTCCACGAGCCCGGAACGCTGATTGAATCCCAGTTGTGCGCGTCATAATGCGGCTGGGCAAAGTCAGACGGACGGTAAGCGTAATTTTTATAAAGCTTAAATTTCCACTTGCCGTTTAAAAGCTTGCATTTTGAAGAGGCATATCTGTCGGCAGCCTTTGCTTCGTCAAAGCTTCCGTAGGGCATAAGGGTTGCATGCTGGGGAAGCTTGTTAACGCCCGTTATTTCGGGGTCTGACTGCCATTCAAGATATCCGTCAATAAAATTTCTTTCCATATATAAAAACTCTCCGTTTAAATTATCGTCTGTGGTAAATTCCCTCGTGGAAGCCTTCCTGCCTTATGCAGACTCCAACGGATTGAAGCAAAATTGCAATATCCATTTTTATGCTCCAATTATCGCAATAAAGCTTATCGTATTTCATTTTTTTCATAAGGGAAATGCTATCCCTTCCCTTAATCTGCGCAAGCCCCGTTAATCCCGGACGAAAGCGGTAAACGCCGTATTCAAGCCTCATTCGGTGCGCCCTTATCTCGCTTGAAATAAGCGGACGGGGGCCAACAAAGCTCATATCGCCCTTTAAGATATTCCAAAGCTGAGGAAGCTCATCAAGGCTTGTTTTCCTAAGGAATTTTCCGAATTTCGTTATATACTGCTCGGGGTTTTCAAGCTCGCCCGTTGCGCAGTTCGGAGTATTATTTTTCATTGTTTGAAATTTATAAATCCTGAACGGCTCGCCCTTTCTTCCGCGCCTTTCGTGGCTGAAAAAGATACTTGTATCGGGTGTAAAGAAATTAATAACGCAGATAACAAGAAACAGCGGAGACAATATAATAAGCGCAAGCAAGGAAGCAACAATATCAAACAGGCGCTTAAATTTTATAGGCGCAAGCCATTTTTTTAAAAAAGCCTTCATAATTTTAACTTTCCGTTTTTTTATTCATTTAATTGATTTTTTCCAAAACCGTTATATTTATTTTCCTCAAATCCGTTTCCTTTGCGGAGACGGCAAAATCTCTCTATCAATATATGCACACAATTTTTGACAATTATACCATATATGCTCCTAATATGCAATTACATAATTTGCTTTTTAACTAATTTTTAATTTTATAATATTATTTCATTAATA
>SAMEA3663039__coassemble_378_pt1 | contig 12952 bp, 11 predicted proteins | sample SAMEA3663039__metabat2_low_PE_029 | metagenome-assembled genome bin SAMEA3663039 (sample SAMEA3663039) | pig gut metagenome | biome: pig gut; feature: pig-associated habitat; material: faeces | place: France | collected 2012
CGGTGCTTCTGCTGACGCAGAGGTGTCCACCGGACACCCGCACCCTCGACACTCCTTTTTTGATTAAAGAGAACATTAAACAGAATAGGAAAGAAATATTGCAAGATTAACGCAAATGTGATAAATTATATAAAAAAGAGAAAGAACAGCATTAATGAAAGAGAAACTACTTATATTGCTTTCCGCAGCTGCAATTACATACACAATTTGGTATATGCATTTCGGAGAGCTGACAACTAACGCCGGTGCGCTTTCAAAAACGGGCTTGCGCCACCCTGTTTATTTTGCGATATGGGGTGCGCTTACATACATTGCATTGCACTACGGAATATTTTACACGCAGGCATTACTTTGCAAAGTCAAAAAATATCAATATGTGTTATCTGCAATTGCATTAATAGGAATGATATTAACGCTTACCTGCCGATTTGAATACTCGCTAAAAACAGAATACTATTTACATTGCGCGGGCTCTCTTTGTTTTTCTGCTTTAACGGGAATAAGCGTATTTTCAGTATTCCTGCTAAACTATAAGAAATCCAATTATTTTAAAGTGTTTACATTCATTATCGGATTGATTTTGACAAGCGATATGGTATTACTGCTGATATATAAGGAAACTGCTTTGATTGAAGCAATTCCCGTTTTATTCGGGCTGATAATACTGCCTGCTACTGCTCTGATATACAGAGATATTAAACAAAATGATAAGGATTTTCAATATGCTTCATAACGAACTTGAAAAGCTGAACAAATACCCCTTTCACATGCCGGGGCATAAAAGGAACACACAATTAGGCATAACAGCCTGCGAAAAGGACATAACGGAGATTGACGGCTTTGATAACCTTCACTCCCCTGCCGGACTTATCAAAGAGGTTGAGGACAGGCTATCCGCTATTTATAAATCCGAAAAATCCTTTATGCTTATAAACGGCTCAACGGTTGGTATTCTTGCATCTATCTTTGCAGTTGTAAAGGAAAACGACACCGTTTTAATTGCAAGAAACTGCCACAAAAGCGTTTACAACGCCTGCTATCTGCTCAAGCTGAAAATTGCTTTTATAGAACCCGAATACAACTGCGAAAACGGATTTTACACCCGAATAACGCAAGTGGCGTTTGACGAGGCACTTAATAAGCACAAAAACGCAAAGGCGGTTATTATAACCTCTCCGACTTATGAAGGCTTTATTTCAAGGATAAAAACCGACTTGCCGCTTATTATTGACTGTGCACACGGGGCGCATTTCGGCTTTGGCGGATTTCCCGAATATCCGAGGGCTGATATAGTAATTTCAAGTCTTCACAAAACGCTCCCCTCGCTTACTCAAACGGCGGTTTTAAATGTTTATAACAGTAAATACACACCTCTTGTTAAGCGTTATCTTGATATTTTTCAAACGACCTCGCCGAGCTATGTGCTTATGAGCTCCGTTTCAAAATGTGTTGAATTTCTTGAAGGCAGTTCAAGTGCTTTTAAGGAATATGAAAAAATGCTTGATAATTTCAAAAGCATTGATTTGAAGCACCTTGAAATTATTGAAACAGACGACAAAGGCAAAATAGTTTTATCCAGCGCAAGAGCGAATATAAGCGCGGTTGATTTGGCTGATATTCTGCGAAGCAAGTACGGCATTGAGCCCGAGGCGGTCAGCAACACTTATATAATTTTTATGACCTCCCCTGCCGACACGCAAAACGGCTTTGATTTACTGAAAAATGCTCTTAAAGAAACAGACGAAGCGTTGACGAAAAAAGAACCTGAGAGGTTTGAAAAGCCCTTATGCTTTGACGGCGAAGCGATTATTGAATATGCCGAAAAAAGCGAAAAAACCGAGCTTGCGTTATCCATAGGAAAAATCAGCGCGGAATATGTTTATGCTTATCCGCCTGATATTCCGATTATTATTCCTAATCAAATAATAACCTAGAAATAACAAAAATGATTAAAAACGGGATAAATATAATCAGCGACAGTAATTTACTTCCCGACTATATATTGACAAAAGCGGTTTAATAATATAAAATATATACAAATAAAATTCTAACGGAGGAATATATTAATGAAAAGAATTAATACTTTAAGCTCACGCAATCTTTGCGAGTCTGCAAAAAAAGGCGGCTGCGGCGAATGTCAGACTTCCTGCCAGTCAGCAAGCAAAACCTCTTGCTCTGTGCGAACAGCTTAAAAAATAATTTTGATTATGATTTTCGGCGGTAAGCATTTTACCGCCGTTTTTCTTTGGAGAGCTATTTATGATACACGCTTACAAAATGAATGGATATAATATAATTATCGACCAAAACAGCGGATGCGTTCATTCTGTTGACGAGGTTGCTTTTGATATTATTACAAGATTTGAAAACGAGAGCAAGGCAGATATAAAAGCCTTTATTCTTGATAAATATAAAAACAGAGCCGATGTTACCGATGAGGATATTGAGCTTTGCTTTTCGGACATTGAAGCACTTATTGACGACGGCAGGCTTTTTGCAAAGGACACCTTTGAGGAAACCGCAAGGGAATTTAAAAAACGCCAAGGCGTTTTAAAGGCAATCTGCCTTCACGTTGCTCACGACTGCAATCTTGCCTGCAAATACTGCTTTGCCGGCAAGGGCGAATATGACGGGCCCAAAGGTCTTATGAGCTTTGAAACGGGCAAAAGAGCTCTTGATTTTCTTATTGAGCAAAGCGGCACAAGAAAAAATCTTGAGGTTGACTTTTTCGGCGGAGAGCCTCTTCTTAATTGGGAGGTTTGCAAAAGGCTTGTTGAATATGGCAGAAGCAGAGAAAAGGAATGTAATAAGAATTTTCGCTTTACTCTTACAACTAACGGTCTTTTACTCAACGATGAGGTTATGGATTTCTGTAACAAGGAAATGGGTAATGTTGTTTTGTCTCTTGACGGCAGAAGGGATACGCATGACAGGCTTAGAGTTTCAAGAAGCGGCAAGGGCTCTTATGATTTAATTATTGATAAGTTTAAAAATTTTGCAGATTCGAGAAATCAAAAGGATTATTATATGCGCGGAACATACACGCATTACAACACAGATTTCTCAAAGGACATAATAAGCATGGCAGACGAGGGCTTCAAGGAGCTTTCTATTGAGCCTGTTGTTTGCTCTCCCGAAGAGCCTTATGCACTTAAAGAAAGCGACCTTCCTGTTTTAAAGGAGCAATATAAAATTCTTGCAAATGAAATGCTTAGGCGTTACAGAAAAGGAAACGGCTTTACCTTTTATCACTATATGATTGATTTAGACGCAGGTCCCTGCATTGTTAAAAGAGTTTCGGGCTGCGGAGTCGGCACGGAATATATGGCGGTTACTCCGAGCGGAGAGCTTTATCCCTGCCATCAATTTGTGGGCGACGAAAAATTCCTTTTAGGCGACATTTGGCAGGGCGTTACAAACAAGGAAATTCTTGAACAGTTTAACGAATGTAATGTTTACTCACACGCGCAATGTAAGGACTGCTTTGCAAAGCTTTATTGCAGTGGCGGTTGCGCCGCAAACGCATATCACACAACGGGAAGCGTAAACGGTGTTTATGATTTCGGTTGTGAGCTTCACAGGAAAAGAATTGAATGTGCCGTTATGCTGAAGGTTGCAGAGGCTGAGGAAGGCTTAAAGGTTGAATATTAATTAAACTTACAATTAATTATTGATTTAAACCTGCAAATATTTTAGAATAGAAATACCACTATATTCTTTAAGGTGATTTTATGAACAACAAGGAATTATACGAAAGCAAATTAACAACCGCTGAGGAAGCGATAAAGCTGATAAAAGACGGCGACAGGGTTGTTACAGCCTTTGGCTGCGGCGAGCCGCTCGGCATTGAAAGGGCACTCGCAGAAAATTATATGAACTATAAGGATGTTCAAATAATCAATATGCTTATTTTGGGAGATACTCCGTGGGTCAAAGAGGAAATGAAGGGGCATATTTCATACAACTGCTTCTTTGCCTCGGGATCAAACAGAAAAGCAATTTCAACAGGTGCGGCTGAATTTACCACCTGCCAGTTTTATGAAATACCTATGGTTTTAAATGAGATTATAAAGCCGAGAGTTGGTATTTATTCAGTTTGTCCGCCTGACGAAAACGGATATGTTTCTCTCGGAACAAACTGCGATTACATTGAAACAACGATTGCTCACTGCGATATTAAAATAGCACAGGTGAACAAATATGTTCCGAGGTCGCAGGGAAAAACAGTTAAGCATATTTCGGAATTTGACTGCTTTGTTGAAATTGACGAGCCGCTTCCCGAGGTGCCGTCTGTTCCGCTTACCGATGTTGAAAAAGCAATCGGTAAAAACTGCGCTACGCTTATTAATGACGGCGACTGTATTCAGCTTGGAATCGGCGGAATACCTAATGCGATTTGTGAGGAGCTCAAAAGCAAAAAGGATTTGAGCCTTCATTCTGAAATGGTTGGAGACGGTGTTGTTGACCTGATTGAAAGCGGAGTTATCAACAATAAATTTAAAAACACTCATCCCGGAAAAACTGTTTTGGGATTTGCATTCGGAACAACAAAGCTTTTTGATTATATAAACAACAATCCCGATGTGCTTATGATGCCTATTGATTATGTTAACTATCCGCCCAACATTGCGATGATAGATAATATGGTTTCCGTTAACTCCTGCTTGCAGGTTGATTTGCAGGGTCAGGTTGTTTCCGACACAATCGGCTTAACGCAATTTTCGGGTGTAGGCGGTCAGGTTGATTTCGTTAGAGGTGCAACGATGAGCAAGGGCGGAAGGTCTATTATTGCTATGCCTTCAACTGCAAAGAACGGAACGATTTCAAAAATTGTTCCCACTATAACAGAAAATTCAGCCGTTACAACAACAAGAAACGATGTTAACATTATTGTTACGGAATACGGAATTGCTTATCTTAAAGGCAGAACGCTAAAAGAAAGAGCAAGAGCACTGATAAAAATTGCTCATCCGAATTTCCGAGAGTCCTTATGCGAGGAATTTGAAAAGAGATTTAACGAAAAGGCATTTAACTAAATAAATAATTAAAAACAATCACACTTTTGTTTAAAAAAATTATTGTGTGATTGTTTTTTTTGTGATATAATAGCAATGATTTATTTAACAAACTGATTAATTTGTAAGGAGAACAAGATGGCAATTATTAAAACAGAGCATTTCGGAATTGCAAGAAAAATCGTTTCAAATATGACCTCTGAAAGCTGGGAGCAAATCCCCCACGCCGCAATGAGCTATGAGGCAGATGTTACCGAATTATTTAAAGAATGTAAAAAGCTTAACGAAGGTGTTACCGATAAATCAAAAAGAATAACCATCAACACGGTTATGATTAAGATTATCTGCGAGGGCTTAAAGGCCGCTCCCAAAATGAACTGCACGCTTCACTTCAACAGAAAGCTTGTTCGCGGCACTCTTAATTATCATGATAACATTGATGTTTCAATGCCTATGATACTTCACACAGGCGAAATGATGACGGTTAATATGCACGATATGGGCAATAAAACCCTTACTGAAATGACCGACGCTATTAACGATACAGTTCGCCGTGCAAACAACAGCGATATGAACGAGGTTATGTTTGAGGTTTCGCTAGCCAACACATTGCAGGGTCTTAAAGAGGGCAAAATCGGCCAGGCAATACGCAGACTTTACGGCTCAAGGATGCCCGGAAATCACAAGGTTCACACGCTTAAAGGAAGCAAAAAGAAGAAATACTATTCAATTCCTAAAAAAGACAGACTTACAAAGCACGATATCGAACAGGGCACAACGACTATTTCTAACATAGGCTCAGTCGGCAGAAACCACAAGGGTATGTGCCTTCTTCTTGAAATAATTCCGCCGCAAACAACTGCTTTCTGCATTAATTCCGCGCAGAGAAAGCCTGTTGTTGTTAAGGATGAAAACGGAGAAGAAAAAATTGAAATAAGAACAATTATGCCAATAACAATTGCCATTGACCACCGCTCACTTGACTATGGCGACTGTGTTCCGTTTATCAATAAGCTCAATGAGATTTTTGATAATCCTTCAATTGTTCAAGCCTGGAAATAATTATAATACATAATAAAAAATGCTTCGGAATTTCCGAAGCATTTTTCTTTTTGGAAAACTATTTTTTCTTAACCTTATTGAGCATTGCGTTGATTTTAAGTATTTGCTCCTTGCTGAAGCCTCCGCCTATCATCATAATAACACGCTTAATAGTAAAGCCCTTTGCCATTTCTATCATTGTTTTATTAATCTTAAATCCGGAAACGCTGAGACCATCGCCCTTCTTCTCGCCGTCCTTTGGTTTAAGTGTGTCTTTGAGCATAAGGATAATTCTCAGCGCACAGATTTTTCCTTTAAAGGTTGAAAGAATATCTCCGATAGTGTCATTAACTGAATAATATCCGGCAGGTGTTTCGATTTCAAACCAGTTGATAACCGCACCCTCTTCTTTAAGTCGGTAATCATCATTGAACTTATCAACCTTTTTTATAACGCTTGAATCGGTTAACTCCCCTGCCTTTGCGGTTATTTGGGATTCGCCGGCGTTCTTAACAGTAAAATAGAAGAAAGGATATTTGCCCTTGGTCTGCCTGCCTACGCTTTCGCCGTTTACGAAAAGCTCAACCTCGGGTTGATTTGAATATACGGTAATTTTCGTTTCATCCTCTACCCTGTCAACATATCTCTTTGAGCAAATATGAAGCACGGGCTTATCGGAAAGCCAAGCCTGATAAGCATAAAAAGCGTCTTTCTTATACTTACGGTCAAAGGTAACGAGACCTTTATGGTTCATACCGTTTTCGCCGCCCTCGGATCTTGCATCTGCGGCAAAATCAAACATATTCCAAACATGAGTTGCCCAAAGATAAGGCATATCAATTATCTGCTTAATAAGCTCCTCGTGATAATATGCCTGATACTCTTCGCTGTAATCTCCCTGCTCGGGATTTGAATTGTGCCAATTAAGCGCCTCGCAACCGTATTCACTCAAACCGATAACCCTGTTTGGATATTTTTTATGGAACATATCAAACCAGGTTTTATACATGTGAACATCGCCGCCATACCAGCCGAAATAATGGTTATACGAAACAATATCCGAAAGATGAACAATTTCCTCATCGTGAGAGCACATAGTTACAACTGCCATAGTTGTTGGTCTTGTTTTGTCAAGAGCGTGAACAAGGTCGTTAAGCTTCTTATGATTGTCAATAAGGCTCTTATCGGCGGCACCGCCCATTGTTATTTCATTTGAAAGTCCCCAAGTTACAATGCACGGATGATTATAGTTTTGATAAATAAGCTCCTTCATCTGTGAAATTGTGTTTTCAACGCCGCCTGCCATGTGCCTTGAAATATAAGGAATTTCTGCCCAAACAACAAGTCCTTTATCATCACAAAGGTCATAGAAATCCTGCGAATGCTGATAATGAGCAAGGCGAACAGTATTAGCACCAACCTCACAAATTAAATCAATATCCTCCTTGTGATGCTCATATTTAAGTGCATTGCCTATTTCAGGGCGATCCTGATGGCGTGAAACACCTCTTAAAGGATATTCCTTACCATTAAGTATAAAGCCCTTTTGAGCGTCCATTTTAAAGGAACGGCAACCGAAACGGCAGGAAATTGTATCTGCCTCTTCGCCGTTATCAATTAGCCTTGCTTCAAGAGTATATAAGAACGGGTCATTTGTTCCGTTCCAAAGATGAACATTTTCTATAATAAAATCAACGCTCGGATTTTTTCCGCTTGCAGTTTTTGAAGCAATTGCCTCCCCATCTGCAAAAACGGTAAATTCAACCTCTCCGTCGCAATACGCGCAGGCGTTAACATCTGCATTGGTACCGTTAACAACAGGAGTTACGGTTAAACCGGGAGCACCGTAGTAGTCAAGATCAAAATGCTTTTCCTCAACGCCTATAAGCTTAACATCTCTGTATATTCCGCCGTAAAAGGTAAAGTCCGCAACCTGCGGATAAACCTTATCATTCGGGCTGTTATCGGCTGAAACGGCAAGAATATTTTCATCAAGAATATTATCAAGCTTAACTCTGAAAGCAGAATAACCGCCATCGTGAGAGGTGATTTTTTCTCCGTTCCAAAAAACCTCTGCACTTGAATTTACTGCGTCAAATTGAAGATAATTAACAGGTGCGTCCCCTATCTCCTCTTTCGTAAGCTTTCTGACATAAAAGCATTTTCCTCTGTAATAATCGTTGCCGCCGTCCTGTCCGTCAACACCGTTCCAGGTGTGAGGAAGTGTTACGCTTTCCCAATCGGCAGGAATTGAGGACGGAGCGCCTTGCGCTTCCTTTGAAAAGTACCAACCGTCATTTATAACCTTAACAGTTCTCATACTTATAACTCCTTTAAAACTGAATTTTCTTACTAATTATATAATAATGTTAAGATAATTTCAATCTTAACGAAAAAAATTAATAATTTGTCAATAATAATGCACCTCTAATTAGTAATTGACCTCAAAAAAATAATAAAATTCGTTCCTTAATATGACGCAAGCATATTTCGCACGCGAAGCGAATTTCACATTGCGGAGCAATATTTCTCTCGTTCTGCAAGGAACGAATTTCATTGAAAAAGACGATTGCTCTCGCAATCGTCTTTTTCTGGTGCGGGTAACAGGACTTGAACCTGCACGCTTTCGCACAAGATCCTAATGGTATCGTCACCTTGGTGAAAGCACTTAAATTATCAATTTTTTAATTAACGATGATTTTATTATGAAAAAGTTACTCAAAGCCTTCTTTTCTTTTTTTGAGAATTAAAGCAGTAAAGACTGCTGAGCCTAATGAAAGCAATGCTGTTGAGTATAACAAAATGTCATTGTCGGCACCTGTTTGGGGGCTTTTTTTGCTGTCATTTTTATTAGTATTGCTGACTGTGTTTGTGTGTATAATGCTTTTCTTAACACCTGTAACGCTGTCGATATGCATTGTATCGTCATCGTTTAGATTTAATGTTAAGTCAACGCCGATTTCATCTTGATTGGCAGTTACCTTATAAAGTCCGCTATCCTCAAGTGAGAAATCCGCTTCCATTCCCTCGGTCAGTTCAAACACTATATAGCCCACAATTTTTCCGTTTTCTATTGCTGTCAGCGAGTGCTTACCGCATTCAACATCAGCAAAGGAAAATCTGCCCTTACTGTCCGTAACATCTGTTTTAAGAGTGCTTCGCAGTTCAAGAGTGATATTTTCGACAGGCTGACCGTTTCTTTTAACTGTACCTTTTACGGTGTAGGTTTTGCTTTGGGGCACTACCGCTTCATCCTCGGTAATCACCGTAAGCGTTTTATCCTCATAAACAGGCTCAAGGGTGTAATAGCCGCCCTTAATTTGAGAGGTAATATCCACACTGTTTAAAAGCACCTGTTTAACTGATTTTCCGCTTTCTGCCCTGATGATAAGCGTAGGCTGTGACAAACGCTCAACCGTAATGCTATCCTGTGTCGCCCCATTAAACAGCACATCTGCACCGTTTGCAGAAACGGTTATTTTGTGGGTATTCGGTACACAGGCGGATATTACAGCGTTGCCGCCGTTTTCACTCTGCGATACGGTTTTTGCAAATGCAACAGTCGGTAAGGAAAAGACAAGACATAAGCATAACAGCAATGACGCTATTTTCTTCATCCTTTATTCTCCTTATCTGTCAATGTATGAAACATTAAAGGTAACAGTATCCGTATAATCTCCTGCGTATGCGCTGTTCCAGTCATTCTGTGTAATATTGATTGTAAGGTCTGTTTTTTCGCCTGCAGCAAGGTATGTTGCAGAGGTAAATGCAGTAGCTCCTGCATTAACAGTGTAAGGAATAACCTCAGTTGCATCAACTGTGTTATTAAGCGTACCGTCGGTTGCAAGAGCAACCTTAATGCACTTATCAGGATTAATCTGTGCGGCTGTTACCTCAATTTTGCCGAAGCTTGTTGATGTAGCGTTAAATGACACATTAACATCGGCAGGGATTGTTACCGTGTAGGTAGGTGCAATAGAGGTAGTAATCTCTGTATCAACAGTTTTCGGGTTACTGTCCTGATTGATTGTTGCCGCAAATGCTGTTACTGATACTGAAAGCATCATAACAAGTCCAAGTGTGAATGATAATAATTTTTTCATAATGAATACCTCCTATATTTTATACGGTTTCAACAGATACCGTAAAGGTTACTGTGCCTGAATAATCGCCCGCATACTGCACTGATGTCGGTGCTGTGAAGAAAAGGTCAACTTGGTCGCTAACCTGACTCGCACAGCTAATAACAGTGTCGCCTACATTGATTACCGTGTTGCCGTCCTTAACGGTGTAAGCAAGCTCTGCGCCCTGTGCAGTTTTTACCTTAAAGGTATCGTCTGCCTCGCTTGTGCCTGTAAGCTTAACGTTAACCTCGTCGCCCAGCTTGAGCATTGTGTTTTCAACCTTAACCGTTGCTGTGTCGCCGAGTGTAACAGTTGCAGGAATAGTTACAGTGTATGCAGGAGCAACATTATAGGTAATGCTTGTGTCGGCGGAGTTGGATTCGGAGTCCATGGTAATGGTAGTGTCTGCCGCAAAGGCGGTTACTGTTGCTGAAAGCATCATAACAAGTGCAAGGGTGAATGATAATACTTTTTTCATAATAGTTATCTCCTTTGTTTATTATTTAAACCGATTCAACCGAAACGGTAAAGGTTACTGTGCCTGAATAGTCTCCTGCAAACTCTGCTTCGCCCGATTGAGTAAAGATAAGAGTTGCGGCTCCTGTTGATGTATCATCGGGATTTACTGCCAAAACAGTATCACCAACGCTGATGTTATTTGTTCCGTTATTTACCGTATAAGCAAGCTCGGCACCCTCATTTGATTTTAGCTTAAAGGAGTTGTTTGCTTCGCTTGTGTCGGTTAGCTTAACCTCAACCTGACTGCCTTTTTCAACAACAACATTTTCCGCTTTTATCTCTGCCGTTTCCCCTAATTCAACGGTGGCAGGGATTGTTACCGTATAGGTTGGTGCAACATCATAGGTTACAGATAGAGTCTTAGTATTCTTTTTAAGAACAGTATTAGCCTTTGGAATACTTTGTGTTCCCGATTCATCTAAAAAGCAAAGTCCGCAAACCGAGCAACAATAATGCTCGATATTTCCGTCAACATCCTTTGTAGGTTCCTTCGCTATAATTAAAGCCAATGAATGAGCAGTATGCTCACCGCCGTTGCCGTCAACCAAAACGTTGTCTATGGTAACTGTCATAGGCTTTGATCCGCCAAATACCTGCGGGTTACTATTGAGTTTGTTTTTCAAGGTAAGGGTGGCACCATCTGCGTTTGTAACATTTATATCAACGTTGATTTTTTCCTGAACCTCAAATGCCGGATGATTATATGCTTCAATTTTACTGCTTCCTATATTATAAATGTTAAGAATGATGTCTCCTGTGCCCTGTATTCTTACTGCCGTACACCAAACGGAAGCGAGAATTTCGGCATTATCAAGTGTTATATCAAAGGTTACAGTCTTTTCTGAATTATTAGCAATGTCAAGTGGCGAATCAGCAGTACATGAGCCTTTGATAATATATTTTCCCGTAAAGCTTGTTGTGCTTGAGTTTTGCGTATATCCCGCTTCGGTTATATCAATAGGGCCGTTCGCCAAATCCAAGGTAACGGTATCCTCGGCATAAGCAATTATCGAAGCCGAAAGCATCATAACAAGTGCAAGGGCAAATGATAATATTTTTCTTGCTTTTTGTTTATTCACGGCTAAATCACCTCCTCAATAGAAACGGTAAATGTTACTGTGCCTTTATATGCTCCGGCGTAGGCTTCGTTGCCTTGCTTAACAAAGCTGAGATTTGCCGTGCCTGTGTCCGAATTATCGGGATTTACTGCCAAAACAGTATCTCCCACGCTTATATCATTTGTTCCGTTATTTACAGTATAAGCAAACTCGGCACCCTCATTTGATTTTAGCTTAAAGGAGTTGTCGTCCTCGCTTGTGTCGGTTAGCTTAACCTCAACCTGCCTGCCTTTTTCAACAACAACATTTTCCGCTTTTATCTCTGCCGTTTCACCAAGATCAACTGTGGCAGGTATTGTAACGGTATAGGTTGGTGCAACGGAATAAGAAATCTGCGTTGAGGTTGATTCTTCTACATACTTAAATTCAATATCAGTGAATTGATCAATACCTTGTGCAAATTTTACCTCATTTGAAAAAAGCGTTAAAACAATTTTATGCGCTCCTTCAATGGTACCTTTGAAAGATGAAGGGAGAGAAATCCAATTATTCGCCGACAAATCAATATCGTTTTGAATTTTGATTGTTTTGCCTTCAAATTTTTCGCCGTTATTTGCCAAATATGATATTCCTGCAATCTGCTCAGCTGAAGTAAGTTCGAATGAATTTTGCTCGGAATTGTACCAAGAAGTAACATACATTCCACTATCATTCCACGATGCAATCGGCTTCGGAGCCGCGAAGGCGGTAATACTGCTCATTCCGATAATTGCCGCCGCTAATCCTGCTGCTAATCGCTTACAGTTAAAAACTGCAGGAATAGGTTTGAATCGTGCTCTAAGCTGTGAATTCTCCTCGGTATGAGTAAGCGGCAACACAGTTGCTTTTGAAAAATGTAAATCCCCTAAGTGAAGAATAGAAAAATCATAAGGATTAAATTTATCTGTTGAAAGTACAAAGCGGTAAAACGCCGAATCGTTATCCGCGCGTATTTTCAAAACAACATAATCTTCAGATGACTGAGGAGATCGTACTTTAACACTCAAATCGTCATCAACATATCGGATTTTCTTTTCCATAAGCTCTGAAAACAATAATTTTGCGTTTTCAAAGCTATCAGCGAAAAATGCAAAGCGGTCGTTTCCTGTCTTTACGGTTTTTTCGGCAAGAATTTTTTCTGCATTTTCTTTTGTAG
>SAMEA3663039__coassemble_388_pt1 | contig 12687 bp, 10 predicted proteins | sample SAMEA3663039__metabat2_low_PE_029 | metagenome-assembled genome bin SAMEA3663039 (sample SAMEA3663039) | pig gut metagenome | biome: pig gut; feature: pig-associated habitat; material: faeces | place: France | collected 2012
AAGCTTTCTATTTCCCCCGGTAGAACCGGGGGTTTATTCTTTGCTGAAGACCAACAAAAAATCCGACGGCTGACAAGCCGTCGGATTTTCGTTTATTTAACAAGCAAAAGCCATTTGCGAACCTTTGGAATTTTAGAGATAACAAAGGCAATAACAAAGCTGACGGAAAAAGTTAAGGCAAACACCGCAATCGTTAAAACGGGGCGCAGAGTGATATAGCGATACAGATAAGTCCTAACAACATTTAATACAGGCTTATGAATGAAATATATTCCGAGGCTTAACTGCGAAAGAAGCGAAGCGGAATAAGCAAACGCTCTTGAAGCCTTTGAACTGCCTTTAATTTCAATGCGTGAAAGAAGCTCAAACAGGCAAACGGTTGCAAAGAAAACGCCAATGAAATTGTACCAAAGATGATAGTCAAAGCCTTTTTTAACGGCAAACAAAAGAGTGAAGCAGCAAAATGCGCAGGAGAGCAAAAATCCGATAACAAGAGGAACGCTCTTAATCTTTTTAAAGCAACCCTTTTTACATAAAAATCCCAAAAGAAGATAAAAGCCGTAATTTCCGCCGAGGAAGGTTACATCAACTCTGGGCGAAAGTGTTTCAATATCAAACATATTATAATACGCATTAAGAGTATTTACCGCAAACACAACAATGAAAACAGCCGCAAACGGAACAAAAAGAGCTTTTGCTTCAATTCCCTTAATTGCACGGGCAATAAACGGAATTGCAATATACAATCCGATTATCATTGGCATATACCAAAAATGAGAAAATTCATTTGCTCTCATAAAAAGCATATTATCAATCAGATTTCTTAACTCAAATGTCTGCGAATTGAAAAGCACCTGACTAAAATAATACAGAACAACCCATATTTCAACCGTTAAAAGAAGCGGAAAAAGATTTGATTTGTAAAACTTAATTATCTTTTTAGAGGTTGAAAAATCTCTGTCAAGCAAAAGGTAGCCCGAAATTGCAAGAAAAAGAGGAACACCGAGCCTGCCTGCCGTAAAGCAGATAACACGAAAGCACGCAGACGGAATACCGAGCCCTGCAAGCTCTTCAAATGCAAGAGAATATCCGCTTTCCGCGCTGTGAACAAGCAAAACCGATAAAATCGCAAGGCACCTTGCAATATCCAGCCACAAAATTCTGTTTTTCTCCATAACTGTTTTCCTCAACATATTTTTTACATATTAAAGTTATATGTTAATTATATAACACTTGCCAAGAAATAACAAGACATTTAGTTTTTCCTGCAATAACAATAATTTTTTTACTTTTGTTCAAATTATTTTTACTTAAAATTCATTTTTTGTTAGTTAGGAATTTTTATTTTATTGCTATACTTATTATATCAGGCAGGGCTTGAAATATTTTTGGGGGTAAAAAATATGGTTGAATACATTACCGGAATAAACGGAATAGGAAAAACAAGAGTTTTGGTGCAGACCGCCGCCGCAACGGCGCAAGAAAGCAAGGGCAATGTTGTTTTTATTGACTGTTCAAACAAGCTTTATTTGGAAATGCCTTCAAATATTCGCTTGATAAACATATCGGATTACGAAATAAACAGTGCCGTTGCGTTTTTCGGCTTCCTAACGGGGCTTTGCGCAAGCGACTATGATTTAACAGATGTTTTCGTTGACTCAACAATGCAGATAATTTCAGGCAAAAAAACGAGTATCAATGATTTTATGGATATAGTTACGAAAATATCCGCCAAGACAGGCGTTAATTTCCACTTTGCCGTTGATGACAAACAGGAAAAGGAAATGATATACCAAAATGTGATTTAATTTCCGTGTTAAAAAAGCGGTGCAATTCTTTAAAGAACTGCACCGCTTTTATTTATATATGCCGATATATATTATTGATTCTTTGCGCCTTTTTCGTCAAAGTTAAGAATTGTTGAAAGGATAACCTTATAGCCTGTTTCGATTGCTTCGGGAACAAGGCGGTCATAGCTATCGCGTCTGTTATGATAATAATCGGCAGGGGTGGGATCCATTGCGGCAAGACAGGTTGATGTTATTCCCGCCTGTGTGAACGCCGCGGCATCCGATGAGCCGAAGAAAACATTTGCAAATTTAATATCGTTATATCCTGCTTCCTTTGCGGAATCAAGAACAAGCTGAGAAAACGCCTGATCGTGCTTAACGGTGCCCGTCATATCTCTTGAATAAACATTAAGATATTCAAGGTCTGTTAATGTATCACAGCAAAGAACAACCGTTTCAACATCATCGCTTGTGTACTCTTCAAGATGATCCTTTGCAAATGCCTTTGCACCTCTGAGGCCTGCTTCCTCGCCGTCTGTTATCATAGCAACAACCTCTGTGTTTTCAAGCTCAACGCCTGCCATATCAAGCATACGAAGAGCGCAAACTGCGGAATATGTTCCCGTTAAGTTATCGTTAGCACCGGGAGAAATTGTGTTGAAATCAACAAAGCAGAAAAGAGTTACCATAAACAAAGCGGTAATAATATTGAAATAGAATGAATAATTAAGCATAAAATCGCCGAAAGCACCCATATCTGCAAATTTTGCAATAACGCAGATAATTGCAATAACAAAGGAAGCGATTGCGCCCAGGATTGTTCCCCCCATAAACACGGACATTCCGGGGCCCTTGCAGTAATAAATATGACGCCATTCATAAGCGGAGTCAATATGGCCGCTGATAACTATTCTCTTTTTAATTTCGCCCTTTGGCTTTCTTGAAGCAACAAGATTATGACCCGTTACCTTTTTATGAAGTCCGTCAAGAAACTGCTTATACATAAGAAATTCCATAACCGTAACAAAAAGTCCGCCTGCGGTTGCAATTCCGACTATGCAATGAGCAATAAAGAAATTTTCAAGGCTCAATGCAAATGTAAGAATAAAGCCTGCAACAACCGCAAGAATAATGATTGCCGAAACTGTTTTTGTGAAATGCAAAAATGCCTTCGGAGCCATTTTATATTCCTCAAAATGCGTTTCATCGCAAAACTGATCAAGCTCCTTTTTGATGTGCTTTTCTGCATCAAAGCAAGCGTCATTACCCGATTCTCTCGGGCCGTATTTCTTGATTACATTTGTAATTTCTTTAACGGTGTAATCAACATTTTCCTTGATTACTGCGCTTGGAAATTCGCTGATTTTCATTTTTTCGTCTCCTTTAATCTATTATTTTCATTAAATTCGTAATCGGGATTTCCCCTGAAAAACTTACGAACTATATAAGAGCGTTTTATTCTGTTCTTCGGCATACAGATTTCATCTGCCGCAAAATTGATGCCGAGAGAAGCATAAACACTTTTATAACCCTCATATCTGCCTAAAAAGTCTTTGAAATCCTTTTCGCAGTCGGGAGTCCACGCCGTTTCGGCAAGAGCCTCCATACGCGGATGAGCCATAAACTGAACCTTATCAAAGGTTCTAATCCATTCTGTCCAAACCTGCGCTTCAATACCTATTAGGCATTCTTCATTCTCTATTTTATATTTTTTCGGAGAAAAATCATAAGTATTTTTGAGAGGATACTGCGCGTATGTCATATCAAAATAAAATGATTTGTGATTACTCATAAGGATTTTTCCGCCGTTTTGGGCAAAGGCAACGGTGTTTTTATCCTGACCGGGAAGCCATTGCTGAACAACAACATCTTTATCTATATTCTCGTATCCTTTTTTGAGAATATCATTCCACGCAAGCATTTTTTTGCCCTTCTTTTTAAGGAAAACGCAAAGCTCATTAGTTAGCTTCTGTTGAAGCTGCTGCTCATTTGTGAAGCCGTTTTCCTTCATAACACGCTGACAGTCGGGGCATTTTTTCCATTCGGAAAAATCACATTCGTCTCCGCCGACATGAAAATATTCAAACGGAAACAGCGAGCAAGCCTCATCATAAACATCAAAGATAAAATCAAGACTGCTTTTTTTGCCCATACAACAGGGTCTGTTCCAATCAAAAATTTTATTCTTTGTGAAAACAATTCCGCCGAAGCCGCCGAAAACATCTCTTTTAATATTACGGCAGGCAAGCTCGGGATAAGACGCAAGTGCCGCCGCAAAATGAGCGGGAACATCAATTTCGGGAAGAATTGAAATGCAACGCTGCGCCGCATATTCAACAATTTCCCTGATATCCTCTTGCGTATAATAGCCGCCGTATTCCTTATTTTCAATTCGGTAGCAATGCCAGCCGCCCAAATGAGTATAAGCACGCTTTGAGCCGATTTCGGTTAAAAGAGGATATTTCTTTATCTCAATACGCCAGCCTTGGTCATCTGTTAAATGCCAATGAAAAACATTGAGCTTGAGGCGGAACATATCGTCAAGATATTTTTTTACATTTTCCTTGCCGAAAAAATGACGGCTTTCATCAAGGCTTAAACCGCGCCACGAATATTTCGGCTTATCCTTAATTTCAACAAAGGGAAGCTCATTTTTTCCCTCGTCAAGCCTGCCGAGCATACGAACGCTTTGAAGCGCATAGTACGCTCCCGCAGCATCGGAAGCCTTTATCAGCACCCCGTTATCATTTATTGTGAGATAGTATTCTTCCTTTGCAAGATTTGCATCTTTAAAAATCTTTATGCAGGAATCCTCTGCGCCCTTATTTTTAATAAGAGGCAAATCAATTTCGGAATATACCGCCGCATTATCGGGCAGAACAAATCTGCCGTTGCCCTCCTTGGCATAGACGGGCTTCGGAATAAGATTTAGCATAATGTTTAACCTCATTAAAACAACATTGTTTTTTCATTATATCACAAAACTTGGTTGACAACAATACTTTTAAGGTAGTAAAATATAAAATAATTAAAAACAAGTTCAAAACGAGTTAACATCTGCCCGTAGCACAATGGCTAATGCATCTGATTCCGATTCAGAAGATTGGGGGTTCGAGTCCCTTCGGGTGGACCAAAACAAAAAAGCAGGCTGTTGCCTGTTTTTTTGTTTTCTTTTAAGAGAAGGGACGAGAAACGAGGTTCCGAATTTTGAAGCCGGCGGCTGATGAAATTCGGGAGAACAGTCCGGTGGACTGTTCGATAACAAGTGGAGAGTCCCTTCGGGTGGACCAGAAAAAAAGCACGCTTAGGCGTGCTTTTTTCAATGAAATCCACCCTTGCGGGCGGATGAAATATTGCATAGCAATATGATATCCTCACTTTCTTCGGATGATATCGCTGCGGCGATGGGTGGATTTTATTTCATCGAAACGGTATGGTTTCGATTTCATCAAAGGCTTTGCCTTTGATTTCATCGTGAGCCACAGCGAGCGATTTCATTTATTAGAAAAGCAAAATTTTTTTGCAATGCTTGGGCAGTTAAAAAAACTGCAATTACTCTTGATAAAATCATCAAAAGATGATAATATAATACTCAACGGGCGCGTAGCTCAGTTGGGAGAGCGCTGCATTCGCATTGCAGAGGCCGAGGGTTCGACTCCCTTCGTGTCCACCAGCCGAGAGCTCGGCACCCAATCCGTTCCAAAGTGTTTTGCTGCCATTAAGTTGGCAACTCAACCAAAAAGTTCGGATATGAGTGCCTTTGCTCCCCAATCGAGGGGCTCAATACCCATTCCGTTAAGGTCTTTCGTTTATTTCAAGCAAGCGAAAAGCTCGGATATGATAGTTAATGCTCCATCATAAAAGCCTCGTTCATAGGAACGGGGCTTTTGAAATACATTCTCTTTTTGAAAGGAACAAAAATGATAAGGAAGCTAACGAAAGCGGATGAGCCGCTTTATATGGCAATGACAGAGGAATTTTATAATTCCGAAGCGGTTTTGCACGCAATCCCCGAGGAAAACAGGCGCGCCTGCTTTGAGGAGCTTATGCGCTCGCAGGAATATGCAGAAGCCTTTATAATTGAACACGGCGAAAAGCCTGCCGGATATGCGCTTGTTGCCAAAACCTTTTCACAGGAGGCAGGCGGCTTAACGGTTTGGATTGAGGAGCTTTATATTCGCCCCGAATTTCAGGGAAACGGCTTGGGAACTCAATTCTTTGAATTTATTCAAAAGAAAATTCCCGCAAGGCGTTACAGGCTTGAAATCGAGCCCGACAACGAAGGAGCAAGGGCACTTTACGAAAGGCTCGGCTTTAAATCACTTGATTATTCACAAATGATAAAGGATACCGAATAATATGGAGCTTAAATTTAAAAACGACGGCTTTAAAATTTTACAGATAGCCGACACACAGGAGGGCGCAAGGGTCAGCCCCGATACACTTGCGCTGATTAACGCGGCAATAGAAAAGGAAAATCCCGATTTGATAGTTTATTCGGGAGATCAGATTTGGGGCAAATCAAGCTTTAACGGCGATGCGCAAAAGGTTGAAAGGGTTTTGCGTGAGCTTTGCGAGCCTGCTTTTTCAAGAAATATTCCCTTTGCAGTTTGCTTCGGAAATCACGACAGGCAGGTTGGTCTTTCAAACGAGGAGCAATTTGAAATTTATAAAAAATTCCCCTGCTTTATCGGCGAAAACAATGCAGATTGCGACGGCTGTGCAAATCAGGTTATAGAAATAACGGACGGCGGCGAGCCTGTTTTTTTGCTCTATCTTATTGACAGCCACACAAGCCTTAAAGTCGGCTACGACAATGTTCACAAAAACCAAATTGAATGGTATAAAAAGGTGCGCGACGAATATGAAAAAAAGTATTCGCGCGTTATTCCCTCTGTTGTTATTCAGCATATTCCCGTGCCCGAAATAACAAAGCTTCTGATTGAGTCCGACAAAAAGAGCAAGGGTGCCGTTCAGGGCTTCAGAAACCACGCGGGTAAGTGGTATGTTTTAGACAGAAGCAAGGTAAATGCAAAAGGCTTTATGAAGGAATCTCCCGCCGACCCGATGGAAAACAGCGGAGAATTTGAGGCAATGACCGAAAAGGGAGATGTTAAGGGCATCTATTTCGGACACGACCATAATAATTCCTTTAACGGAATTGTTGACGGTGTTGACCTTGGCTACACACAGGGCGCAGGCTTTCATGTTTACGGACCGGGGCTTGACAGAGGAGTAAGAATTATCAATCTCAAAAAGGATTCAACTATTGAAACCTACGATTTAAGATACCGCGATATCGTTGGCAAAAGGGTTAAGGAAAAGGCAAAATTTGCTCTGCTTCAAATTATGCCGACAAATGTTTATGACGCTGTTCACAGAGCAATAAAAATAATTGCATGCATTGCGGCAATGATTATTTTAGTGCTTTTGTTAAGGCTTTTATAAGATAATTTGTTATATATTTATATACATATTAATTTTATTGTAACTTGACAACACAATTTATGTAACTTATAATTAAGATGACTATTTGAAAGGAGAAAATTTTACCTATGAAAAAACAAATTTCACTTGACACAGGTAAAAAGGTTTTTCCGATTATCCTTATGGCTTTGGGTATCGGAATTGCAATTGCAACACTGATTGTTAGGCTTAACATAATGGCGCTTGTTTCGGTTTTATACTGCTGCATAATGTCTGCCGTTATCGTTCTTTCCTTAATAATCAAGAAAAAAGTTTACGCTCCTATGATTTACGGCTATGCCGCCTCCTGTATAGGTATGGTTGCATATTATGTTATCTGGGGTGCAGACGCAGGCTTCGGCGCATTCACCAGCGGACTTGCAGGCTTTAGCTCTGCTGACCATCCGTGGCTTACAGGCACAGGAAACATCGGCACAAGATTGCTCGGAAACCTTCTTTTAGTTCTTCCCTGCACAATCTGCCTTTGGGGACTTTTCTTTGTTGCCCGCCGCACCTTCAAAAAGGGCGCCGCAAAGAAAATTCTTTCAGGCGTGCTCAGTGTTCTTCTTGTTGGCACAAGCATTTTCTATGTTCTTACTATGAACCTTCGTTCAAAGCCGAACACAGTAAGAATGTGGGAGGGACAGGATGATTACCTTAATAATGTTGACAAAAATGCAACAAAGGAAAATCCGAACGTTCTTGTTATCCTTATGGATGACCTTGGCTACGGAGACGTTTCACTTAACGGCTCAATCTACAACACACCGAATATTGACAGCATAGGCGAAAACGGTCTTAATTTTGAGAATTTCTATTCGTCATATTCCGTTTGCTCTCCTGCAAGATTTGCCGCTATGACAGGCAGATATCCTTACAGAGGCTATGCAGACAATGTTATTTATCCGACTGTTGACACATTATCTCCGTTCGCCGCAACAAGAGTGTTCAACTCTGTTGAGCTCGGCGCAAATGCAGACGGTATGCTCGGCGACGAAATTACCGTTGCGGAAACCTTTAAGGCCGCAGGATATTCAACAGGTCTTTTCGGTAAATGGCATCTCGGCGATTACAGCGAATATCTTCCCACAAATCAGGGCTTCGATTATTTCTACGGAAGCCATTATGTAAACGATATGACTCCGTTCTATCATGTTCGTGAAGAGGGCGGTCAGTACACAATCGCTCACGGAACAGATGAACTTAAAGACCAGTCGGCAGCAACAAAGTGGATTCACGATGAAATTACCGCTTGGGTTACCGAGCAGGCTCAGTCTGATTCTCCTTTCCTTGCTTACTACACCTCCCCGTGGCCGCACGCTCCTGTTTTTGCAGGCGATGATTTTGACGGTGTTTCGGGTATGGGAACCTATGTTGACTGCGTAACCGAATTTGATACATATCTTGGCGAGCTGTTCAACACAATGGAGGAGCTTGGAGTTCTTGAAGACACCATTATCGTTTTCACAAGTGATAACGGACCTGCTCTTGAAGGCTCAACAGCAGATCTTCGCGGCGGTAAATACCTTGCTTATGAGGGCGGACAGAAGGTTCCGTTTATGATTAGATGGGATAACGATAACGGCGCTCTCGGCGACAAAACAACAACAAGAACACAGAGCGCAACGCTTGTTGACCTCTATCCTACTCTTGTTGAGCTTTGCGGAATTACCGGCAAGGGCGGAACAGTTGAAAATTATCTTCCCGAGGACAGAATTATCGACGGTGTTTCAATGGCTTCTCTTCTTAAAAACGATGATGTTATTCACACCAAGGAGCACCCGATTCTTCATATGAAGCGTGAGGATATTAAGGCTATTCAGTATACAGTTTCAACCGAAAGCGTTTTGGAGCAGTATCCCGATTATGACTATGATGTTCTTACAAATAACGAATACATAACCTTTAAGTATTTTGATAAGATTCAGAACGATAACTCTGCATTCTTTGATAAATACCGCAAGAATTGGCTCCATATTTTAACAGATGACCACGGCGAAAACTACAACCGTACACCTGTTTATCCGGAAATTGCCGATGAATTCCACGAAAGACTTGATGAAATTCAGAAGGATTTCAAGGAAAACCGCAGAGGTATTATTAAAAACGAAAAATAAAAGCGCATAAGGATTGTGATGAAATGCCACCTTTATCATTGATGATAAAGCCTGCGTCATCGCTTTGCAATCTTTCTTGTGAGTACTGCTTCTACCGAGATGTTTCCGAGCACAGGGAACATCTCGGTTTTGGCACTATGGCAAAGGAAACAGCCGAAACGCTCATAAGAAAGGCTCTTGAATTTGCAAACGGTGAGCCGGCGGCTTTTGCCTTTCAGGGAGGCGAGCCCACCCTTGCAGGATATGATTATTTTGAATATTTTGTTGAAGCCGTTAAAAAATACAATGTAAAAAACAGCCGTGTGTTTTACAGTATTCAAACAAACGGCACTATGATTGACGATAAATGGGCTTCCTTTTTTGCGAAAAACGGCTTTCTCGTAGGCCTTTCGCTTGACGGCGACTATATCGGAAATAAATTCCGAAAAAAGCCCTCGGGAACAAATTCCTATTATCAGATAATCAATGCCGCCGAATGTCTTAAAAGAAACGGTGCGGAGTTTAACATATTAACGGTTTTAACGGGATACTGCGCGGAAAACGGAGAGAGAATATATAAATATTTTCGCTCAAAGGGATTTAGGTATCTTCAATTTATCCCCTGCCTGCGTCCGTTCGGCTCAAACGAGGAGAGCGAGCTTTATATGACACCCGAGCAGTACGGCGATTTTCTTATTAAGGTGTTTAACCTTTATGTTAAGGATTATGTTCGCCATCAGTATATCAGCGTTCGTCAGTTTGATAACTGGGTTAGAATGTTTCTCGGTCAGCAAACGGAGCAATGCGGAATGATGGGTCATTGCTCGCATCAGTTTGTTTCGGAAAGCAACGGAAATATTTATCCCTGCGATTTCTACTGCACAGACGAATATCTGCTCGGCAATATAAACGAAGCGGATTTTCAGACTATGGCAGACTCAAAAACGGCAAAGAATTTCATCTGCGAAAGCCTTGAAATTCCCGATAAATGCAAAGCCTGCAAGGTTTATCCTATGTGCAGAGCGGGCGGCTGTAAAAGAACACAGCAAAGCGCAGACTATTGCGAGGCATACAAAAAATTCTTTACCTCCTGCCTGCCGCTTTTCAGAGTTTTCATAACCGAAAAGCCCCCGCAAAGCTAACAGAATATATAAAAAAGACGCATTTTTTCAAATGCGTCTTAGACTGTCGATAAAGTGGTCTGAACCACGCTAAATAGAAAATCGTTATTGCTATTATTTGTAGGGAGTGGCGACCTCGACACTCCATTTATATTGAAGCATAACAAGGAAATGCCGCAGAAGCTTTTGCTTCTGCGGCATTTAGCATTTTTTTAAATGCGTCTTTTGTTTTTTAAAAAATATCAAGAATATTTTCTATTGATTCAATTATATAATCGGGCTTTTGCGAGTTATCGCATATATTTTGATGCACGGCAAAGCCCTGCCTTACCCAAACGGTTTTCATACCGAGCTTTTTAGCAGGTGCAATATCGTTATCAAGTCTATCCCCTATCATAACCGCTTCGTGCGGATTACACTCTGCGGCTTCAAATGCCATTTTAAATATTTTCAAATCGGGCTTTGCAACGCCTGCTTCCGCAGAAGCAACAACCGTATTAAAATATTTGCCGATGCCCCATTTTTCAAGCCTTTCCATTGTTCCGAAGGCTTGATTTGCAATAACCCCGAGCTTATATTTTTTCGAGAGCGTTTGCAAAATATTTTCCGAGCTTGGATATAGCTTTTCCAAATCGTTATTCCATGGCGGCACGGCAAAGCCATAGCATTTTGCCGCACTTGAAATAGCAACTGCACTTGTTTTTGCGCACTCATAAACTTTGCTGACAAATTCCGCTCTGTCTATATTGTTATTTTGCACTATATAATCAATTCTGCTTTTATAACATTCTGTTTCATCAATCAAGGTTGAACCGAGGTCAAAAAACAACCATTTAATATTTTCCATAAATTAAACCCTCTTGTTACGAAAAAACAAGTTTAAAATTATACTATTTGTATGTCATAATATTACACTAATGTACAATTAGGGACAGTCCCTTATTGTACATTATTATTCATCCAAGCCGAGGAGAGTTTCGGCCTGCGAGTTTTCGAGTGTTTCTACATTGCGAAGATTTTTTTGAATGATTGAGTTTCTGTGGTCTGCCTCATCAAGCGCCTTGCCTGCCTCATCAACCTTTTTGCGTGCCTTTGCAAGCAAATCGCCGAATTTTTCATACTGCGTTTTTGCCGCCCCAAGCACACGCCAAACCTCATTTGCCTTTTTATTAATTGCGATTGTTCTGAATCCCATTGCAAGCGAATTGAGAAGCGCAGTTATTGTGCTTGGCCCTGCAAGCATAATTCCGTCTGCTTGAAGCCTTTCCGTTATTCCGCTTTGGCTCGAAGTTATCTCTGCATAAAGCCCCTCTGTTGCAAGATAAAGAATTGCAAACGGAGTTGTTTGAGGTGTTGAGATATACTGCTTAACGAGGCGCGCCTCCTCCTTAACCCTCTGTTCGAGAGCCTTTTTGGCTTTTTCAAGCTCTTCTGCATTACCCGCCTCTGCGGCGTTTGTTAAGCGCACATAATCCTCCATAGGGAACTTTGAATCTATCGGCAGATATGTTATTTCGTTATTATCCTGATTGGGAATACGAACGGCGAACTCAACCTGACCGTTATATGCAGGATTTGTTTTAACATTTTTATCATACATACCGGGAATTGTTTCATCAAGGATATTACCGAGCTGAACCTCTGCCCATGTTCCCCTTGCCTTAACATTAGTTAGCACTCTGTTGAGCCCCTTAACATTATCTGTTACTCCTGCGGAAAGCTCCTTCATTTCGCCGAGGCTCTTATAAACATTTGAAAGCTGCTCCGAAACAGTTCTGAAAGAAGCGTTAAGACGCTGATTAAGAGTTTCCGAAAGCTTTTCATCAACCGTTTTGCGCATTTCCTCAAGCTTCTTTTCGTTGCCCTCCTGCATTTGAGAAACCGCCTGCTGAACACGGGCAGTCTGCTTTTCCGTGTTATCGTTAAAGGTTTCGTTAAGCTTGATTAACTGCTCATAATTCTTATCCGTAAGCTCCTGCATTTTCTGCGAAAGCATACCGAGCTGCTCGTTGGTTTGCCGCGAGGTGAGCTCTATCTTTTGGTCAAGAAGCGCAATATCGTTATTTTTTTCAGGCTTGTTTTTCAGCGAAATAATTATACTTGCGCCCGATAGCAAAATTGAAACGCCGAGCAAAATATATAATAAATAATCCATTTTTTCTCCTTTTCACATTTTATTCATACCGCTATTTTATCATATTTTTTAATAAAGAA
>SAMEA3663039__coassemble_392_pt1 | contig 12625 bp, 8 predicted proteins | sample SAMEA3663039__metabat2_low_PE_029 | metagenome-assembled genome bin SAMEA3663039 (sample SAMEA3663039) | pig gut metagenome | biome: pig gut; feature: pig-associated habitat; material: faeces | place: France | collected 2012
AATCCCTCCGTTACTATTCATTAGTGTTGCTATTTACGAAACAGTTTGCTCTCGGAAAAAGCTTTTTACCGAGTTTTTTAAAAAGCCTTGCACACGGCTTTTCAATAATATAATAGGCCGCAATTCCGAAAAGAACGCTGAACAAGATTGAAACCGCAATGCACCTATATGCATGGTTTTGAACAAAATCGGAATTTGTCCACAGTGTTTTTTCAAGAATATAAAACGATATTCGTTGCACAACATAAATTGAATAGGCATATTTACCGAAGCCGCCGAAAAATTTATTATTGCATATTCTTGATAAAATTCCCTTTTGGGTTATCATACAAAGCAATAATCCGGAAAACAGAATAACAACTATAAACTGATTTTCATAAGCAATTTTTTTATACAAAAAATCAATAATAAGACCGATAAAGCAGGCTAATTCAATAACCGATATAACAAGAGTTATCAAAGCATTTTGCTTTTTATTCGGCTTAAATCCCTTAACGCTCGGCATTTCCTTTATGCTTTCAACACAAACTGCTATTAAATATCCAAGGCCTATTCCGGCAAGCGCTCTTAAAACTGCACCGCTTAAAAAGCCGAAAACCATTTCCCGTGTAAAGCCGCCGTTGTTTAAAAGAATTACATAAGAAAAATATGTTATCAAGCCGATAATGATATTCGGCTTTCTTTTATCGTTTTTAAAGCATTTTAATAAAACAAAATAAAAAATTAAAACCCAAAACAAAGGAGATAAATACCAATTAATTGATTTCCATTTATCTGTTATTCCTATGCATTGCAAAAACGAAACATTAATAAGCAGTTCGTACGGACTTTTCTTAAAAAACACAACGCCTATCAATTCGGAAACAAAAAACACGGGCAGAAGCCTTCCCACCTTGCCGTAAGCAAATTCTTTGACCGACATATCGGGTGTTTTCTTACAGGAATGATAAAGGAAGAAACCGCTTAAAATAAAAAAGCATTCAACAATTATACCGGCATTGCTGCTTAAATCTGCAAGCGTTTGATATATTTGCGCTTCTCCTGCCTGTTTCATTATATATGCGTGTAAAATATGAAAATAAATTATTATAACTGCAAAAAGAAATCTTATTGCTTCAATATTATTATATTTGAAGCTTTTTAAACTCTTTTTATCCAAACACATCCCTCCGTTGCTTTATATATTATCATAAAAGCAACGCTCTGTAAATAAAAAACACCGTTTTACATTTCACACCGAATATGCTATTATATACTATATTATATATAGGCAACGGGTGGTGAAGGGATGAAAAAAATTGTTATCGGCGTGCTTGCGCATGTTGACTCGGGAAAAACAACGCTGTGCGAAGCAATGCTCTATCAATCGGGAAGCATAAACAGGCTTGGCAGAGTTGACCGCAGAGACTCTTTTTTAGACACCTTTTCACTTGAACGAAGCCGCGGAATAACAATTTTTTCAAAGCAGGCGGTTTTGAATTATAAGGACACGCAGTTTACCCTGCTTGACACTCCGGGGCATGTTGATTTTTCGGCGGAAACGGAGCGCACCTTGCAGGTTTTAGACTGTGCCGTTCTTGTTATCAGCGCAACAGACGGTATCCAAAGCCACACGCAAACGCTTTGGAAGCTTCTTAAAAAATACAATGTGCCCTGCTTTATTTTTATAAACAAAATGGATTTGGACGGTGCAGACAGGGAACGCATACTTAACGAGCTTAAAGCAAAATTCAAGGGCGGATTTGTTGATTTTGAAAGCACCGAAAGCAATGAATTTTTTGAAAACGCCGCTCTGTGCGACGAGGCTCTGCTTAATAAATATTATGAAAATAATACTATTGATAAAAAGGATATTATCTCCTGCATAAAAAGCAGAAAAATCTTCCCCTGTATGTTTGGCTCTGCATTAAGGCTTACGGGCGTTAGCGAATTTTTAGACTGCCTAAACGAATTTACGCAAATGCCCGATTACGGCAATGAGTTTGCAGGCAGAGTTTTTAAAATCTCGGAGGACAAGGGGCAACGCTTAACATTTCTTAAAGTTACGGGCGGAGTGCTTAAAGTTAAGGAAATACTGCAAAGCGATAAAAACGCAGGCGGCGAAAAGGTTAATCAAATAAGGATTTATTCGGGCGAAAAATTCAAAGCCGCCGACGAAGCACCCGCAGGAACGGTTTGCGCCGTTACGGGAATAAGCTTCACTCGCCCCGGCGACTGCCTCGGAGCCGAAAAGGGCTCTGTTTTGCCTGTTTTAGAGCCTGTTCTTACATACAGATTAATAATTGAGGATAACACGGACGCACATACCGTGCTTGAAAAAATGAAGCTTCTTGAAGGAGAGGACCCGCAGTTAAAGGTTGTTTGGAGCTCACGGCTTAAAGAGATACAGGTTCAGCTTATGGGCAATATTCAGCTTGAAATTTTGCAATCGCTCATAAAAGAGAGATTCGGAATAAGCGTATCCTTTTCAAAGGGAAGCATAATTTATAAGGAAACAATTGCAGACACGGTTGAGGGTATCGGGCATTTTGAGCCGCTTCGCCATTATGCAGAGGTTCATCTTTTGATGAAGCCGGGGAAAAGAGACAGCGGTCTTGTTTTTAAAACTGAATGTAAAGAGGATGTTCTTGATAAAAACTGGCAAAGGCTGATTTTAACTCATCTTTACGAAAAAACTCATATCGGAGCTTTAACAGGCTCACCCATAACCGATATGGAAATAATACTTGCCTCGGGCAAGGCGCACCCAAAGCACACCGAGGGAGGCGATTTCAGGCAGGCAACATACAGAGCGGTTAGGCAGGGGCTCAGAAGCGCGAAATCAGTTTTGCTTGAACCCGTTTATGAATTCACTCTTGAGGTTCCGAGCGAAAGCATAGGCAGGGCAATGGCAGATATTCAGCGTATGTCGGGAAGCTTCAATCCGCCCGAAACGCTTGGAGATTTCGCCGTTTTAAGCGGAAGCGCACCCGTTTCAAAAATGTGCGATTACGCAAGCGAGGTTATGCAGTACACACGCGGTCAGGGCAAGCTGAGCTGTATTTTGAAGGGCTATGAGCCGTGCCACAACGCTGAGGAGGTTATCGCAGAGATAGGCTATGACTGCGACGCAGACACGGAAAATCCCTGCGACTCTGTTTTTTGCTCACACGGTGCAGGCTATAATGTTAAATGGAACGAGGTTAAAAGCCGTATGCACCTGCCGAGCGTTCTTTCGGCTGAAAAAAGCGGATTAGACGAAGTGCAGATAAGAAGAGCCTTCAACGCTCCGAAGGATAAAAAGGTTAATCTTTTTGCGCTTGACAAGGAGCTTATGGAGATTTTTGAGCAAACCTACGGTCCTGTTAAAAGCCGTTCGCAAAATCCGTCTCAACGGCATTTTAATTTGACGGAAAGCTCGGATAATAAGAAATACAAGGGAGTCCGTCCGCCGAGATACGAGGGAAAGGAATATCTGCTTGTTGACGGCTACAATGTTATTTTTTCGTGGGAAAGCCTTAAAGAAACTGCGCAAACGGATATCGACGGCGCAAGAAGCAATTTAATAAACATTTTGTGCAATTATCAAGGCTATAAAAAATGCGAGGTTATCCTTGTTTTCGACGCTTATAAGGTTAAAGGCAGTACACGGGAGGTTGAAAGGGTAAACAACATTAATATTGTTTACACAAAGGAAGCGGAAACGGCAGACGCCTATATAGAAAAGGTTTCGCACGAGCTGGTTAAAAAGCACAAGGTCAGAGTTGTTACCTCCGACGCGCTCGAACAGCTGATAATTCTCGGTAACGGCGCACTGCGCGTCTCCTCACGCGAATTTTATTATGAGGTTACGCAGGCAGAGGAGGAAATAAGAAGCATAATCTCCGAAACATTTTAAAATAAAAAAGGGATAAATCCATGCGGTTGCGAACGGATTTATCCCTTTTTCTTATTATATTACCTCGTTTTACAATTATCAGCTTTTATCGGGGGAAGCAAGGAGAACGACAGTTTGCAAAATCAGAAAAAGCACCGCAACAATTCGAACAACAGTTATAACCGTGTAAAGTGCATTCACAACATTTCGAAAGGTGCCGATAACCCTTATATTATTTTTCAAATTCATTCCTATGCCTCCAAAAGAACTGCGTGCGCAACCGACGGGATAGGGCTTCCCTGCTTACTTGTTGTTGGCGACATAAGTGCACCCGTTGCAACAAAAAGCACCCTTTTAAGCTCTCCCTTTTTCATTCGCTTCATAATATGCGAGCAAAGCACAGATGCACTGCAACCGCATCCCGAGCCGCCGCTGTTTACATCCTGCTCCTTCAAATCAAAAATCATCAGCCCGCAATCGTTATGCTTTTTGCGCAGGCTGATTTTGTGCTCCTTTTCAAAAAGCTCATATAAAAGCTCTGAGCCTGTATAGCCCAAATCGCCTGTTAATATCAGATCGTAATCGTTAACGGTTGTGTTTGTATCTCTTAAAAATTCAAATATGGTTTTTTCAGCCGCAGGCGCCATGGCGGCACCCATATTATTCGCATCTGTTATACCCATATCACAGATTGTGCCGATAGAAACGGCTTTTATTTTTATTCCGCTTCCAACACGCTTAACAACTGCACTGCCTGCTCCCGTTACCGTCCACTGCGCTGTCGGAGGCCTTTGTCCACCGTATTCAAGAGGAAAACGAAACTGCCTTTCCGACGAACAAAAATGACTTGATGTTGCCGCAACAACACACGAGGCTCCGCCGTCTGTCAGCATTGCACCTGTTGCGAGCGAGAGAGCCATTGTTGAGCAGGCACCGAACAAGCCTATCGTTGCAATGTTCAAATCCTTAACGGCAAATGCGCTTCCCATACATTGATTGAGCAAATCTCCGCACAAAATAAAATTTACATCAGAGGTTGCCGTTTGAGCATTATCGAGCGAGCGCACTATCGCCTTATTCAGCATAGCAGACTCCGCAAGCTCATACGACTGACCGCCCATTGTTGTATCTTCAAAAATTTCGTCAAAATCCTTTGCAAGAGGTCCCTCACCCTCTTTTTTACCGCATACTCCCGCAAAGCCCGTTATAACAGGCGGGTTACTGAAAACTGCCGTTTTTCCTAAAAAATTCATAAAAAACACCTCGGTATTATTTTAACCGAGGTGCTTATAATTATTTTGTATGTAATATTATTTATTAAATTTTAATCAAAAACATAAACTCTTGTTTCATACGGACGGGTTTTGAAGCCGTTATTTTGAACGGTTGGGTTTTCATAATTACACAAAATCGCTTTTCCCTCTTCAAGATTGAAGCCCTTTGGGGCTTCAAAGGCAACATTTTCCTCCGTAAATGAATTTATAACAAGAAGACGCTTGCCGTTATAATTCCTTTCAAAAACAAAAAGCTTATCGGAATTTTTATAATGCTCTTTATAGTCGCCGTAAATTGCAACCTCATTTTCCTTTTTGAATTTGATAAGCGCCTTATAATGATTTAAAATGGAGTTTGGATTTTCCGCCTCTGCACGAGCGTTTATCTCTTTATAATTCTTATTTACGGGGAACCACGGAGTTCCTGTTGAAAAGCCTGCATTTTCCGTTGAATCCCATTGAACGGGAGTTCGTGAGTTATCCCTTGTTGATTTAACGGCATTTTCAAAGCAACGCTTTTCTCCAAGGTGCATTTTCATTCCTACTGCATAGTTATTCTTAACAAAGCAATCGGCATACTCATCAAGACTGTTTAGGCGAGTGTTGACCATTCCGAGCTCTTGGCCCTGATAAATAAACGGTGTGCCCTGTTGAAGCATAAACATATTTGCAAGCATTTTGCCTGATTCGGTTCTGTATTTTTCGCTTCCGTAGCGAGAAATAATTCGCGGATGATCGTGATTTTCAATATAAAGAGTGTTCCACGCTTTACCGTTTATCTTTTCCTGCCACGAGGAAAAGGCACGCTTCATTTTTTTAAGATTAAACTTCGTTTGGAAGAAATCCATTATAAAGCAATCGGCTTCCATGTGCTGAAAATGAAACATTAAATCAAGCTCTTTATGGCTTTCATCAATATATTTTAGAGCCTTTTCGGGAGTCATCATAGGTGCCTCGCCGACTGTGAAGCAATCGTAATTATCCGTTACCTCTCTGTATTCCTGCAAATATTCGTGGATATGAGGACCATCCATATAATTTTCAATTCCGCAGGCGGAGGGAATGGGAAAGCCGTTTGGAAGCCCCTCTTTTTTTGATATAAAGGTTATAACATCCTCGCGAAAGCCGTCAACCCCCATATCAAGCCAAAAGCGCATAATATCCTTAACCTCTTCCCTAACCCTTGGGTTATCGTGGTTTAAATCGGGCTGCTTCTTTGCGAAAACATGAAGATAATATTCATCAAGCTTTTCGTTATATTCCCACGCGCCTCCCTCAAAGCAGGAAAGCCAGTTGTTGGGAGGCCTTTTTCCTTTGCCCTTTCGCCAAAAATAATAGTCGTGATACGGCGAATCGGGATTTTGAGATTCGATAAACCATTTGTGTTCATCAGAGGTGTGATTAACAACAAGGTCCATAATAACCCTTATGCCTCTGCTGTGTGCCTCATCAAGCACCTTTTTGAACAAATCCAAATCTCCGTATTCGGGATTTATGCTTTTGTAATCCGAAATATCGTAGCCGAAATCGGCATTCGGAGACGGATAAAGCGGAGAAAACCAAATGCAGTTAATTCCCAAGGCTTCAAGATAATCCATTTTATCAAGAACGCCCTGCAAATCTCCGATACCGTCGCCGTTTCCGTCGCAAAACGAACGAGGCCATATTTGATAAACAACTGCGTTTTTATACCATTCCTTCATAAAAATTTACCCCCTTAATGCAATATGCCTTTGCAAAATTTATTATAGCACAAATATATCGCCGTGAACAGTAAAAATCAAAAAAACGGTATTATTTTTTAACGGCTAAAACAAGCCTTGAAATTTACCGCATTTTATGCTTGTCCGCTTTTTTCGCAAAAAATACCCTTTTGATTTTTTCAAACGAAAAACGCAAAAGCGGCATAAATTCGATATTTATGCCGCTTCTCAAATTGTTAGGTCGCTTTATTATTCGCGGGCGAACGCAGTTCGCCCCTACGAGCCATCTTGATTATTCTTTTTTATTCAGCGTGGTTCAGACTATTTATCAACAGTCTAAAATTTCTTTGAGGATTTTTGTTACCTCTGCGGCGGGTGCTTTACCTTTAAGCGCACGCATTGACTGGCCGATAAGGAAATTAAAGGATTTTTCCTTTCCCTCCTTATACTCATCAACCGCCTTTTGATTTGAAGCAACAACCTCTTCAATAACGGCTTTGATTGCGCCCGTGTCGGAAACCATTTCCATATTGTTTTCCTTAACATAATCGGCAGGGATAACATCATCGGTAAACACGGCACCGAACACCTTTTTAGCCGAATCTCTGCTTATCTTATTACTGTTAAGCATATTGATGATTTCGCCGAGCGAATCTGCACGGAAGCTCATATTTTCGGGCAGTGTTTGAGTATCGTTAAGCATTTTCATAAGCTCGCCCATAATCCAGTTTGCACTGTCCTTCGGGTTGCCCGTTATTTCAACGGTGCGCTCAAAAAGCTTAACATAAGCAACCGAGGAGCAAATCATAGAGGTGTCATATTCCGAAAGCTTAAATTCCGTCATATAACGCTCCCTCTTTGCCTCGGGAAGCTCGGGAAGAGATGCTCTGATATTCTCAACATATTCATCGGTTAGCAAAACAGGAGGCAAATCGGGATCGGGGAAATACTTATAATCCTGTGCATCCTCCTTGCTTCTCATTGCATAAGAGGTGCCCTTTGAATCATCCCAACGGCGTGTTTCCTGAACAACCCTGCCGCCGTCCTCAATAATTTCTATCTGGCGCTGTGCCTCGCTTTCAACGGCATTGTGAATAGCCTTGAAAGAATTTATATTTTTCATTTCCGTTCTTGTGCCGAACTCCTTTGAGCCCTTTTCCATAACGGAAACATTAACATCGGCACGCAAGGAGCCCTCCTGCATTTTGCAATCGGAAACACCACAGAATTGAAGAATAGCGCGAAGCTTTTCAACATATTCAACTGCTTCGTCTGCCGAGGCAATATCAGGCTCCGAAACAATTTCAAGAAGCGGAACTCCGCAGCGGTTGTAGTTTACGAGTGTGCAATCCGACCATTCATCGTGGATAAGCTTGCCCGCATCCTCCTCCATGTGAATTTCATGGATTCTAACCTTCTTTTTGCCGCCGTTTATACTATCGTTTATCTCGATATATCCGTTTCTGCAAATAGGCAGATAAAGCTGACTTATCTGATAAGCCTTCGGCAAATCGGGATAGAAATAATTCTTTCTGTCAAACTTATTATACATTGTTATTTCGCAGTTTGTTGCAAGACCTGTTCTTACTGCAAATTCAAGCACCCTTTCATTAAGAACGGGAAGCGTGCCGGGCATACCGGAGCAGATTTCACAAACATGCGTGTTAGGCTCTCCGCCGAACTCCGTTGAGCAGGAGCAAAAAATCTTGGTTGCGGTGGCAAGCTCGGTATGAACTTCAAGGCCGCAGACGGTTGAATATTCCATATTGAGTTACCTCCTTAATCCAAAATAGGTTTCTTTTTGTGATAATCGGTTATGCCCTGATAAGCATTGCCTGCCGAAAGAATTGTTCCTTCCTCAAACGGTCTGCCGATTAACTGCATTCCTATCGGCATATTTTCCTTATCAAAGCCGCAGGGAAGAGCGAGCGACGGCAAGCCTGCAATATTAATCATAACCGTATAAATATCGCCGAGATACATAGCAAGCGGATCGCTGAGTCCCTCGCCGATTTTAAGAGCTGTTGTGGGAGCAACGGGGCCGAGAAGAAAATCATATTTCTCAAAAGCCTCGTTAAACGCCTTAACGATAAGCCCCTTTGCTTTAAGCGCTTTATTATAATAAGCGTCAAAATAACCGCTTGAAAGCACGAAGTTGCCGAGCATTATGCGCTTTTTAACCTCCATACCGAAGCCCTCCGAGCGCGATTTGATATAAACATCACGCAGATTATCCGCCTCGGGAGATTTATAGCCGTACTTAATACCGTCAAACCTTGAAAGGTTTGAGCAAGCCTCTGCGCAGGCAATAATATAATAGGTTGGGATTGCATATTTAACTATCGGCATTGAGAACTCCTCAACCTCTGCGCCGAGTGATTTAAGAGCCTCTGCCGCGGCCATAACGCATTTTGCAACCTCCTCGTTAATTCCCTCGCCGAAATAATCGGACGGGATACCGACCTTAACGCCTTTTAAATCCTTTGCGTTTTTAATGTCATCAAGAGTAAACGGCTTTGGAGAAACGGAGGTTGCGTCCTTTTCATCCTTACCGCTGATAACGGAAAACATTGCGGCAACATCAAGTGCGTTTTTACCGATAGGGCCTATCTGGTCAAGCGACGAAGCATAAGCAATAAGACCGTAACGCGAAACGGCACCATAGGTTGGCTTTAAGCCCGTTACACCGCAGAACGAACAGGGCTGACGGATTGAGCCGCCCGTATCTGAGCCGAGAGCGATAATGCTTTCATCAGCCGCAACGGACGCGGCGGCACCGCCCGATGAACCGCCGGGAACTCTTTCGGTGTTCCACGGGTTTCTTGTTGCGCCGTAAAACGAGGTTTCGGTTGTTGAGCCCATTGCAAACTCGTCCATATTAACCTTACCGCACGGAACAATTCCTGCTTCGTTAAGCTTATTAATGACTGTTGCATTATACGGCGGCTTAAAATTATAAAGAATTTTTGAAGCGCAGGAGGTTACCTCGCCCTTTGTGCAGATATTATCCTTAACTGCAACGGGAACGCCTGCAAGAACGGAAAGCTCCTCGCCTGCATCAATGCGCTTTTGCACCGCCTCTGCCTTTTCAAGAGCAGAAGCCTTATCAAAATTTGTGTAGCAATTAAATTTTTCGTCCCTTGCCTCTACGCTTTTTGCAACGGCTTCAACTGCATCAACGGCAGTTATTTCTCCGTTTTTTATAAGCTGAGCGGTTTCAAGAGCAGATAATTCATAAATTTCCATTAGCTATTCCTCCTCAATCAACCGTTTTGGGCACAACAAAGGCGCCGTCCTGACTTTCGGGCGCGTTTGCAACAATTTCTTCGGGAGCCATAGATGGCTTAACCTCATCTTTTCTGAAAACATTGTTAAGCGGAAAAGAATGGCTCATTGCTTCAACGCCCTCTGTGTCAAGCTCGTTGAGCATATCAATATATGTTAAAATATCCTGCAACTGCGCGCCAACCGTTTTTTCCTCTTCCTCGCTGAGATCGATACGGGCAAGCGATTCAAGATATTTTATTAAATCGGGAGTAATCTGCATTACCGTTTATCCTCCAAACATTTTTTATATAAAACTGCAAAAGGGCTGCCGAATAAATCCTGAATTATACGGCTGCCCCTTAGGGTAACGGTAATAATCCGAACCCGTCAAAAATTCAGTATTAAAGCGATATTTGTCGCTTTCGCTGTTGCCTTGCGTCAGCAAGGCTGCCATCTCAAGACGCCAAATCTCATCTTTACTCCAAGCATTTTTGATGCTTTGCAGTTTATCGTGTGCAGATTTGGTCTTAATCAAGGCACAAAACGCAGTTAATCCTTTCGGATTAACGAGTATTTTAACGAAGAGTAAGGGCAATATCTGCCACGATAAACCGTGGTTCGGATTATTGCCGTTACCCTAATGTTAATTATTTCTCCGGAACAGGTCTGCGAAGCTTAATGTGAGTTTCACGAAGCTGCATTTCCGTTACCGTATTCGGTGCGCCGAGGAGCATATCCTGCGCATTTGAATTCATCGGGAAGGCGATAACCTCCCTAATGTTTTCTTCATCTTGAAGAAGCATAATCATTCTGTCCACACCCGGAGCCATACCTGCGTGAGGCGGTGCGCCGTAATGGAAGGCATTATAAAGAGCACCGAATTTTTCCTTAACGGTTTCCTCCGAATAGCCTGCCATTTCAAATGCCTTAACCATAACATCGGGGCGGTGGTTTCTTACTGCGCCCGAGGAAAGCTCAACGCCGTTGCAAACAATATCATACTGATAAGCCTTGATTTTGAGCGGGTCCTCATTAAGAAGCGCGTCCATTTCGCCCTGCGGCATAGAGAACGGATTGTGAGTAAAGATTAGCTTTCCGTCATCATCCTTTTCAAACATCGGAAAATCCGTTATGAAGCAAAGCTCAAACTTTGATTTATCTATTAAATCAAGACGGTTTGCAAGCTCTGTTCTGATTTGACCTGCAAAATCGTTAACATGCTTAGGAGTGTCGCAGATGAAGAACAAGGTGTCATCGGTTTTAAAATCAAATATTTTGCGAAGCTCTTCCTTTTTCTCGGGCGGAAGGAATTTATCAATCGGGCCTTTATATGAGCCGTCTTCAAGCACCTCGATATAGCCGAGGCCCTTCATTCCGATTTCAAGAGCAAATTTGAGCATTTTCTCAAACCAGCCCTTTGACTGCTTTGCACAGCCGGGAACATTAATACCTCTAACGGGTCTGCCCTGAAACGCCTTAAATTCAACATCGGAGAAAAATTCCGTTAAATCAACTATTTCAAGAGGGTTTCTTAAATCGGGCTTATCCGTTCCGTATTTAATCATTGCCTCTTCAAACGGAATTCTGACGAACGGAGCGGGAGAAACCTTTTTGCCGCCGCCGAATTTGGTAAAGGTGTCATAAAGCACCTCCTCTGCAACGGCGAAAACATCCTCCTGCGTTGCAAAAGCCATTTCAAAATCAAGCTGATAAAATTCTCCGGGAGAGCGGTCTGCTCTTGCATCTTCATCACGGAAGCACGGAGCAATCTGGAAATACTTATCAAAGCCCGAAACCATTAAAAGCTGCTTAAACTGCTGAGGAGCCTGCGGAAGCGCATAAAACTTGCCCTCGTGCTTACGGCTCGGAATGATATAATCGCGTGCGCCCTCGGGAGAGGAGCAGGTTAAAATCGGAGTTGTTATTTCCGTAAAGCCCATTTGAGTCATCTTTTGGCGAAGGAAAGCGATAACATTGCTTCTGAAAATAATATTATCGTGAACTGCCTTATTTCTTAAATCAAGGAAGCGGTAGGTTAAACGAACATCCTCTCTTGTTTCCTTTGAATCGGAAATTTCAAAGGGAAGATTTTCAGTGCAGGCGCCGAGAACGGTAATCTTATCAACCTTAACCTCAAGCTCGCCCGTTGCAAGCTTTTTATTGATTGTTTCCTCATCACGCTTAACAACAACGCCCTCAACGGAAATAACGCTTTCCTTTTTAAGATGATAAATCAAGGTGTCGTCATTAACAACAACCTGCGTTACGCCGTATTCATCGCGCAAATCAATAAAGGCAACGCCGCCGTGGTCTCTTATCGTATCAACCCAGCCTGCAAGCGAAACCCTTTCGTTTAAATTATCAAATGTTAATTCGTTACAATTATGAGTTCTGTATGCCATAATTCTGTTCCTTTCATGGAATTTAAGGGTATATACCAATCCATTATTACAATGCTTATTAGTATATCATATAATTTTAAATTATACAACAATAATTTTTACAAAGTTCTTCACGAAAATAAA
>SAMEA3663039__coassemble_397_pt1 | contig 12575 bp, 11 predicted proteins | sample SAMEA3663039__metabat2_low_PE_029 | metagenome-assembled genome bin SAMEA3663039 (sample SAMEA3663039) | pig gut metagenome | biome: pig gut; feature: pig-associated habitat; material: faeces | place: France | collected 2012
TTCTTTTGCCAAGCGTTGCGGCGGTTCCGCCCGATTGAATAACAAGCTCAACCTCCTCCTTTTCAAAGCCTCCCTCGGGGCCTATGAAAAACGCAATGCTTTTTATATTATCATTAATTATATGAGAAAGCGGCTCTCCGCCTCCCTCGTAAAATATAATTTTTAAATCGGCATCACATTGCGAAACGGCGGTTTTCAAATCCGTCATTTTATGCACCTTCGGAATAATTCCCCGTCCGCTCTGCTGAGCCGCTTCAAGCGCAATTTTGTTGTATCTCGTCTGCTTTTTTGCCGCCTGCTTTTCGTCGGGGCGGCTGACGCTTCTTTTTGTTAAAACGGGCGTTATTTCGTAAATACCGAGCTCAACGCATTTTTGAATAATATCCTCCGTTTTGTCTCCCTTCGGAACGCCTTGAAAAAGAGAAACCCTTATGCTCGGCTCACTTTCTGATGCCTGCTTGTAGCAGACTTTTACAGTAACGCCGTCTCTCGTTATCTCCTCAATAATACAGCCGTAATCGTTTTTATTACCGTCGCAAACGGTTATCATATCGCCCTGCCTCATTCGCAGGCTTTTGGAAATATGGCGGCTCTGCTCCTCATCAAGAAAAATTTTTTCTCCGTCAATATTTTCAACAAAAAGCTTTTGCATTGCTTATACCTCAATTCAAATTATTTCTTGCCCAGTGGAAAAGATACTGCTGTGCAATTCCCTCATAGCCCTTAAAGCATTCGGGCAGGCCGTTCGGATAATATTCAAGCACTCGCTTCATCCAAACATCAACGGGGAAGCATTCAAGAAAGCCGAAGCCGAAAAGAAGAGCGCAGTCCGCAACCTTTATGCCCACTCCGTAAATTCCGAGCAGGGCGTTTCGCGCGTCGTCTATATTCATATTCTTGATTTCATCAAGGTTAAGTCTGCCGCAGGCCACCTCGTCGGCAAGCCGCTTAACATATTTTGCGCGGTAGCCCAAGCCGAGTGCCTCAAAATCCTCAACATAAAGAGAGCTTAATTTTTCCGCACTCGGAAAGCCGTATGTGTTCGGCGCAATTTCCTTTCCGTAGGCGGCGCAAAGCCTTTTGATTATGCCCTTAATTCTTTTTATGTTGTTTTGCTGGCTTATAACGAACGAAACAAGTGCCTCCCACGGCTCTTGATTAAGAATTCTTATTCCGTAATATTCCTGCATTGCCTCGGCAACAAGAGGGTCATTGCCGATTTGATTGCATATTGCCTCGTAATCACGGTCTAAATCAAAATAATTGCGCCAGATTTCCTCAAAGTCCTTTTCGCTCGTGTTTTTAAGAATAAAATTTCCGTTTTCCTCTTTAATATTTAAAAACCTATTATATGCCGTTCCGCTCCAAGAGCCGTCTGCCTGCTTTTCCCATCTGAAAGCCTCTCCGCAGTCAAGGGTAAGGTCAAGCGAAAGGCATTTAACATCCTTTAATATAATATCGTTTTGCGATTTCTCAATTATCATTATTTGTATAATTTTCTCCTCGTTTTAATAAAAAAATTATACCATAAAGTGTGTCAATAGGGAATATTAAAAATAGCAATTTCACTAAAAAAATCTGTAATAATTTGTAACTTTACAAATTGTTGAAAACTCTGTGTAAACTATTGAAAACTTAAAAATTTAACTTAAATTTGACTTTTCAACAATGAATATTTACCGAAACAAGCCGTTTTAGAGCAAAGTTTTAAACATTTTCAACAAGGTTTTCAACATTTTTAAAATGTTAATGTTAATATACTTTTTGTTGTTAAAAGGTGTTGTCAAGAATTATTTTATTGCACTTTTAACCAAAAATCGTTTATCAAAAAAATGTATATTCAGGTGTAAAAATTCCAACACTATTTGTATAAAATCTGAAAGGCAATGTGAAGTGTTATGATAAAAGGAGTTAATAAGCAGGTGCTTGAAGTAACAAACACCGAAAATCCCTATTTTGAAAAAATAGTTTTTTTCGTTAAGCCCGAATATGCCGAAAGCGACAGGGAAAAGCTGAAAGCGCAGGCAAGGATTTATGCCGATAAGGCTTCAAAGCCTCCAAGGGCAAGAAAAACGAAAAAGGAAATCCGATATATTGTTATTCAAACGCTTCTGTGCCTCGGCGCAGGCGGAGCAATAACATATCTGCTTCAATATTTCGGATAATCGCTTTTGTATGAAAGGAATGTGTTAATATGACGGTTTATAAGGCTTTTCGCAATTTTTATGTTTTTTTAATATCACTTGCAATAATAGCAGGCGCGGCGGCAGGCGGCTACACCGCCTATAAGCTTTGCTATAATGAAAAGGACGAGGCGGTTTATGCCGTTTCAAAATACGGCTCAACGGGCAATGAGGTTAGGCAAATTCAAAAAAAGCTTAAAGAGCTCGGCTTTTATAACGGCAGTGAGGACGGAATTTACGGCAGTCAAACGCAAAGCGCAGTTAAAGCGTTTCAAAAAAGCGTTGGCATAACGGCAGACGGCATTGCGGGCTCAAAAACGCTTCTTTATCTCGGGCTCGGCGGCTCCTCAGGGGGCAACTCAACGCAGTATTCAAATTCGGATGTTGAGCTGCTTGCAAAGGTAATCTCTGCCGAAGCAAGAGGAGAAAGCTATGAGGGTCAGGTTGCCGTAGGCGCAGTTATTCTTAACAGAGTAAGCCACCCTTCATTTCCGGATAGCATAAGCGGGGTAGTGTATCAGTCGGGAGCGTTCTCCTGCGTTTATGACAGTAACTGGTATGAGCCTGTTTCGCCAACCTCCAAAAAGGCGGCAACAGATGCCATTAACGGCTGGGATCCGTCGGGCGGCGCGATTTATTATTATAACCCGGCGAAAACAAATGATAAGTTTATGCACTCACGCCCTGTTATAACAACCATCGGAAGCCACAGATTTTGTATGTAAGAATATATAAAAAACGGGCGAACGCAGTTCGCCCCTACGGTGTAAATTGTGAATTCTTTGCGTAGGGGAGAACTGTGTTATCCCGTGTAATCTTTATCGACAGACAAAAAACGGGAGAAATGAGTTCTCCCGTTTTTGCTCTTTATTTTGTAAAGAATGTTAAAAATGCCTTATATGCCATATAAACATCAATTTTGCTGACAATTTCATACGGCGCGTGCATTGAAAGAACGGGAACGCCGACATCAATTGTGTCAACATCAAGGTTTGCAACATACATAGCAACGGTTCCGCCGCCGCCGCCGTCAACCTTGCCGAGCTCGCCGCTCTGCCAAAGCACGCCGTTGCTTTCAAGAAGCGTTTTAACCCAGCTCACAAATTCCGCAGAGGCGTCGCTCGTTGAGCTTTTGCCGTGTGAGCCTGTAAATTTAGTTACGCAAACGCCGTTGTTGATGAAGCTTGCGTTGTTTTTCTCATAAGCAAATGACCATGTTGGGTCGTAAGCGGCGTTAACATCTGCCGAAAGGCATTTACTGTGCCTCAAAACATCTCTGCCCTCAAAGCCTTCAAGGCGCGCAAGGTCCTCAATAAAGTATTTCATATAGCTTGAATTAAGTCCCGTGTTGCCGTCGCTTCCGATTTCCTCTTTATCCGTAAGCACGGTAAGAGCCGTGTATTCGGGTGCCTCGTCAATATCAAGAATGGCTTCAAAGGCGGGATAAGCGCAAACCCTGTCGTCGTGGCCGTAGCCGCCTATCATACTTCTGTCAAAGCCTATATCGTCAACGGTAAATGCCGGAACAAGCTCAAGCTCTGCGGAAAGAAAATCTCTTTCAACGATTGAATATTTGTCGTAAAGCAGTTTAAGAATGTTGAGCTTAACTCTTTCGCTTGCCTCGTCATCCTTAAACGGACGGGAGCCGATAAGAACATTAAGCTCCTCGCCCTTAACAAGCTCGTTTGGCTTTCTTGTGTACTGTTCAAGCGCAAGGTGGGGAAGAATATCCGTCATACAGAATTTCGGATCGCCGGGCTTTTCGCCAAGCTTAATGTCGATATATGTGCCGTCATTCTTGCAAATTCTGCCGTGAAGAGAAAGCGGAATTGCTACCCATTGATATTTTTTGATACCGCCGTAATAATGCGTTTTGAAAAACGCCATTGAATTTTCCTCATAAACGGGGCATTGCTTTAAATCAACCCTCGGAGAATCAATATGCGCCGCCGCAATGCGAACTCCCTCGTTAATCGGCCTTTTGCCCTTAACGCAAAGGATAATTGCCTTGCCTCTGTTTGCAACATAAACCTTATCTCCCGGTTTGAGCGGAGCGCCGAACTCGTCAAATTTAACAAAGCCTGCCTGCTTTGCTGTTTCCTCTGCCCAAGCGGCAACCTCGCGCTCTGTTTTGTTCTCAAACAGGAAGGATTTATATCCCTCGCAGAAATCGTCGCAGGCGTTAAGCTCCTCCTCGCTCATAAAGTCAACGCCGTTTTCCTTTTTGTTGAAAAGAAGCTTTTGAAGCTCCTTTGCTGAATTTTCACTCATAATAGCATAACCTTTCCGGCTGAAATTTTTAATATAAGCCCCTCTGCGAGCCGAGCAGAGAAGCGCAGTAAAAGAAAACAATGCTATTACATTATTTCCTCAAACAGTCTTTTTATTTGCTCATCTGTATTGCGGCCGTCATTAATAACGGTAAAATCGGAATGTTGTGCGAAAAATTCCTCGCTGTGCTGAGCACTTATGCGCTTTTCGGCAAGCTCTCTTGATATGCCGTCGCGCTTCATAATTCTTTCAAGGCGAACCTCATACGGCGCGGTTACGCAAACAATTTTTGCACAAAGCGCGTCTGCTCCGCTTTCAAAAAGCTGAGGAGCGTCAAAAACGCACGGAAACCTCGCATTTGATATGCACAAATCAAGAATTGCAGGGTGCATAATTTTGTTAAGAGCCTGTGTTTTTTCGGGGCTTTCAAAGGCTCTTTCGGCAAGCAGATTTCTGTTGAGCACTCCGTCTGTAACCGTGTCTGCACCGAATTCCCTTTGAATTTCCGAAAGCACGGGCGAGCCCTTTTCGGTAATTTTTTTTGAATAATAATCTGCATCAACAATATTGAAGCCTGCTTTTTTCAGGCTCTCGCAGATATAACCCTTGCCGGCACCCGTTTGACCCGTTAAGCCTATAAGAAACGGCTTTTCAAGGTCTAAAACGCAAAACGCCGCCGCTCTGATTAATCGGTTGTAAACCGCAAGGCCGACCCCCGTAAGCTTTGGATTTCTTGCATAAACCTTTTGCGCGCCGAGCTCGTCAAGTCTGCGCAAGGCGTTAAATAACGCGTGCGACTGACTTAAATCGTCGCCCTCTCTGCCGAAGGTAACCTTTGGAATTGAAACCTCGTCGTCCTCATAGCAAAGTGCAAAGGCGTCCTTTTGCATATTAACATATTTTTCGTATTTCTCTTTATCGGCATTAAGGATAATTATTTTCGCCTTCGGAGCATAATGTTTGTATTTCATTCCGGGGGAAGCCGCCGCCTCGCCGTCCTTCATACCCTCGGTAACGGCCTTTGCAATCTTAACCTCGCCGATAACCTCTTCAAGCATTTCCTTTGTAACCGCACCCGGACGAAGAATAACGGGAATCTCCTCGGCAAGCGTTATAACTGTTGATTCAATCCCGAATTCACAAGAGCCGCCGTCTATAACAGCGTCAACCCTGCCGTTTAAATCCTCAATAACATATTTTGCGTCGGTCGGGCTCGGCAGTCCGCTTGTGTTTGCGCTCGGCGCGGCAATCGGCACACCTGCCTCTTTAATAACCGCCCTTGCAATCGGGTTTTGCGGCATTCTTATTCCAACGGTGTCAAGTCCGCCGCTGACCGTATTTGAAATTCTGTTGCTTTTCGGCAGAATAACCGTCAGCGGAGCAGGGAAAAATGCGTCAATAAGCTTTTGTGCCTTGGGTGTAACCTCTTTAACAAGCGGAATAATATCTTCTTTTTCGGCAATGTGAACAATCAGCGGATTGTCGCTCGGTCTGCCCTTTGCCTTGTAGATATTCGCAACGGCTTCATCGTTGTAAATGCTTGCGCCCAAGCCGTAAACCGTTTCGGTAGGAAAAGCAACAAGTCCGCCGCTCTGCAGAATTTTTCCGGCAAGCGCAATATCCTCTTTATTTGTTTTCAGTATCTTTGTTTCCATAAAAATTTGTGCGTTACTCCTCTGCACTCGCTTTCAGCTTTTCAGCCGTGTCGGCAGTTATAAGGGCGTCTATCAGCTCGTCAAGGTCGCCGTTAAGTATCTGTTCAAGCTTGTAAAGAGTAAGCCCGATTCGGTGGTCGGAAACTCTGCCCTGCGGATAATTGTAGGTTCTTATTCTTTCGCTTCTGTCGCCCGTGCCAACCTGCGCCTTGCGCTCGCCTGCTATTTCGGCGTCATGCTTTGCCTTTTCTGCGTCATAAAGTCGGGAGCGCAAAACTTTAAGCGCCTTTTCCTTGTTTTTGTGCTGGCTTCGTTCGTCCTGACATTCAACAACCGTTCCCGTGGGAATATGGGTTATTCTTATTGCAGAGGAGGTTTTGTTTATGTGCTGACCGCCTGCGCCGCTTGAACGGAAGGTGTCTATCTGCAAATCCTTTTCGTTTAGCTCAAAATCAATATCCTCTGCCTCGGGCAAAACGGCAACCGTTGTTGTTGAGGTGTGTATTCTGCCCTGACTTTCCGTTTCGGGAACTCGCTGAACACGATGAACGCCGCTTTCGAACTTGAAGCGGCTGTATGCGCCGTCGCCCTCAACGGAAAAGCTGATTTCCTTGTATCCGCCAAGCCCTGTTTCGCTTGCGTTAAGCACCTCTGTTTTGAAGCCCTTTGCTTCGGCATACATAGAATACATTCTGAAAAGAACGCCTGCAAAAAGTGCACTTTCCTCTCCGCCTGCACCGCCTCTTATTTCAATAATAACATTCTTTGAATCGTTAGGGTCTCTCGGTAAAAGCAGAATTTTCAGCTCGTTTGATATTCTTTCAATATCCTCCTTGCTTTGCTCAAATTCCTCTTTAACCATTTCGGCAAAGTCGCTGTCCATTCCGCCCTCGTCAAGCATTGCTCTGCATTCCTCGTTGGAAGAAAGGGCTTTTTTGTATTCCCTAAACTTTTCAACAACGGGAGTTAATTGCTTTAACTCCTTCATCAGCCTTGTGTATTGCTCCAAATCGGAAACGATTTCGGGCTTGCACACAAGCTCGTTCACTTCTTCAAATCTTTTTTCAACTTCGGTTAATTTATCAAACATCTTTAACACCCTTAATATTTTTCTGCGCCTTTATTCTGGGCACCATAAATTCCCGTCCGCAGCCAAGGCATCTGAATTTATAATCAACTCCGAGCCGCAAAAGCTCAAACTCCTTTGAGCCGCAGGGATGGGGCTTTTTCATAATAACAATATCGTGAAGCTTTAAATCCATAACAACCACCGTTTAGCCTAACGCTTTATATTATTAATATATTACTATTTTAAACCATATTGTAGCACATTTAATCAAGGTTTACAACATAATTGAGCTTTCTTTTGCATAGAATTAAAACAGACATATATAAAGAGAGTGATGTTATGAAATTTTATCCCGAGGGTCAAAATCCCGCGCTTTTGCGCACCTTTGATACGCTTGAAGAGGTAAAAACCGCAATGATGAATGGAAGCGTTATTGAATCAAGAGTGCTTCTTTGCGACAGTGAGCATAACCTTCATGTTGATTTGGGAATTATAAGAGGTGTTATTCCAAGGGAGGAGGGCGCAATAGGAATTGATGACGGCACAACGCGCGATATCGCCCTTATTTCAAAGGTTAATAAGCCCGTTTGCTTCGTTATTCTCGGCTTTCAGCGTGATGATTACGGAAACATAAGCGCAATTCTTTCGCGAAAGGCGGTTCAGCTCGGCTGTAAAAAGAATTATATTGACAATCTGCGCGAGGGAGATATTATTGATGCGCGTGTAACTCATCTTGAAAAGTTCGGTGCGTTCATTGATATAGGCGCAGGGCTTAACGCGCTTATCCCGATTGATATGCTTTCCGTTTCGCGAATAAATCATCCTCGCGAAAGGCTTTATGAGGGCGAATGTATAAAGGCGGTTTTAAGAAAAAGAGAGCCGCAAAAGCTAACCTTTTCGCTCAAAGAGCTTCTCGGCACATGGAGCGAAAATGCAATGCTCTTCAATCCGGGAGAAACCGTTACGGGAACTGTCAGAAGCATAGAGCCGTACGGCGTTTTTGTTGAGCTTATGCCGAATTTGGCAGGCCTTGCAGAGCCGTGCGATATGCTCTTTGAGGGTCAGCGCGTTGCGGTTTACATAAAATCCGTTTTGCCCGATAAGATGAAAATAAAGCTTGTTGTTGTTGAAGCGTTTGAGGAATCGGAAATGGCGCAGGAGCTAACATATTTCGTTAAGGATGACCATATAAGCCGCTTTGATTATTCAACTCCCAACTCGCCCAAGGTTATCTCAACCGTTTTTGATGAATAAAAAAGCGCCTGCGATTGCAGGTGCTTTTCGGTTGTCATAAATTTTAAAATGGATTTATTCCGTCTGCGGACGGATTTAATTGAAAAAACCACTTTTGTTTGAAAACAAAAGTGGTTTTTTCAATGGAGCGGATTACGAGACTCGAACTCGCCACCTCCACCTTGGCAAGGTGGCGCTCTACCGGATGAGCTAAATCCGCAAGTTGTAATAGAATTATAACCAATGAAAGCCGATTTGTCAACACTAAAAAGTAAAAATATTATCTGTTCTTAACTATTTATCTATTTACATTGCTTATTCTTTTTGTTAAAATTAGAATGTATAATTATATAAAGTGGGAAATTAGGCGAATTTTAATATGGAATATCAAATATTACCTATCGGCGATTTGTGGAAAAGCGGAATGTTTTCCGTTCCGCAGGCGGTTGCCGAAAAACATTTAAAGCTTGCAAGTGAATATCAGTTAAAGGCATTGCTCATAATTTTAAGCAGTGCGGGAATTTCAACAGATGAGGAAATCTCCAAAAGGCTCGGTATAACCGTTTCGGATGTCAGAAGCATAATGGAATTTTGGCAAGCCGAGGGAGTTGTTTGCCCTTCGGGAGAGGAAGCATTAAAGCCCGAAAAATTGCAAAAGCCTGCCGAGGCAGAGCCAAAGCAGGAAACTAAAAAGCCCCTGCCCGTTAAAAAGGAAAAGCAGGAGATAAAAATATCCGCTCCTAATCTTTCGCCAAAGGATATTGCCTGCCTTGCGGGAGAAAATCCCGAAATAGCAGAGCTTCTTAACGAGGCGCAGGAGGCATACGGCAGAACGATAAGCCCGAGCGAGCAGGAAATGATAGTTAATCTTGTTACCTTTTACGGCTTGAGCTACGGTGCAGTTTTAATGCTTTTGGGCTATTGCAGGCGCGAGCGCGAAGCAGGCAGAGCAATCAGCGCAGGATATTTTTATAAAATTGCCGAAAAATGGCTTGATGAGGGAATAACAACCGTTGAAGAGGCAGAGGAGAAAATCCGTGCGCTTGAACAGGGCGGACGCCTTTGGCAAACAATAAAGGAGCGCGCGCAGATAAGTAAAAAAACGCCCACTGTTTCTCAAATGGAAATGATTAATCAATGGAAAAGCGATTTTTCAATGGAAATGATTGAGCTTGCCATTGATGAAATGAAGGAAAACATTGATAATCCTAATTTAAGATATGTTGATAAAATCCTTAAAAACTGGAAAAAGGCAGGCATAAAAACGCCTGCGCAGTATAAAAAGAGCCTTGAAGAATATAAAAAGAAAAAGGAGGAGGCTGAAAACGCAAAAAGCGGAAAAATCAGCCGTGCTCCAACCTACGATTTAAAGGATAAGAGAAAAAAGGATTTAAGCAACACGGATATAAAATATTGATTTAAAGGAGCATAAAATGCCTTACACAACAGATACCTATCAAAAAGCAATAAATATTCTTCAACACAGAAGAGATAATGCAACGCTTGATTTACAGCAAAGAACGGCTGAGGCGCAAAGCAAAATTCCCGAGCTTGCCGATATTCAAAAAAGGCTTTCGCAGATAGGGCTCGGTATATCAACACTGCTTTTTAAAAGTGAAAATCCGCAGGAGGAGATAGAAAAGCTGAAAAAGGAAAGCCTTGAGCTGCAAGAAAAGAAAAAGGCTTTGCTCGTTAAAAACGGCTTTGAGCCCGATGCTCTCACTCTTAAATATACCTGCCCTGCCTGTCAGGACAGCGGCTATATAGGCGAAAGGCTTTGCTCGTGCCACAGAGAGCTTCTTAAAGATATTGAGCGCAATTCTCTGAAAAAGCTTGCTCCGCTTGAGCAATGCACCTTTGATAGCTTTGATGTAAATTATTATCCTGCCGAGGCTATGGAAAACGGCGTTTCTCCCCGTGAAAAGGCAGAGAAAATTTTAAACTCCTGCCGTCTTTATGCGCAGTCCTTTAATCTTCATTCGCCAAGCATACTTTTTATGGGAGGAACGGGGCTCGGCAAAACGCATTTAAGCCTTGCAATTGCAAATGTTGTTATAAACAAGGGCTTTTCGGTTGTTTACGGCACAAGCCAAAATATTCTTTCGGATTTGCAGAATGAAAATTTCGGCAGGTCGGATGGCATATACTATAATGAATATAATGTTCTTCACGCCGATTTGCTCATTATTGATGATTTGGGAACGGAATATAAAAATCAGTATTCCGTTGCGTGTCTTTATAATATTATCAACACACGGATTTTAAAAAACCAGCCTACAATAATAAGCACAAATTTTGATTATGACGATTTGGAAAGAGATTATAATCAAAGAATAACAAGCCGTCTTGCAGGAGCATATTCAACGCTTGTTTTAGAGGGCAACGATATCAGATTTATGAAATAATTTTTTGTTAAATATAATTCGGAAAAGAGGTGGAGAGGCTGAGCAAATATAATTATTTTGACGATGATTTCGACGATTACGAGGAACGCCCGTCTAAATTTCATTTTCATAAAATAGAAGCCGCCGATGTGCAGGAGACGCTGACAAATTTTTTGTACGGTGCAAGAGAGCGTGCTCTTGAAAGGCTAACGAGCACCTCGTCGCCCGAAAGCAGAAGGGCAAGGATCAGCTTTTCCGCAGGTATTGCCGTTCTTATTGCCGCTTCGATTATAATAACCTGCGTTGTTTTTTCTGCCGAGCTGAAAAAAGCAAACACGGTTTCCGCAAGATATTATTCCGCGGCGGGCGAGGTGTGCACTCAGCTTCTTTCCGAATACGGCGTTTGCAAGGCAGAGCTCTCGGAGGACGGAGAAAGCTATTATTTAAGCGGTCTTGTTTATGCAAGGCAGATGGATTTTGACGGCGACTCAAAGCCCGAGCTTCTTGCCTCTTATTACAGCGCAAGCGTTTATTATGTTGAGGTTTGGGGCTATGACGGCGCAGATTTCGTTAAAAAATATTCGGGCAAGGCAAATTCGCTTGCCGATAACGCCTCTGCGGGAAGCTGGATTTCGATATATCATCATTCCGGTAAATATTATATCGGAGAGCTTGCAGACGAAACAAAAATGAATTTGCTTTCGCTCGGCTCAAAGGAGTTTAAGCCGTCCAAGGATTGCGAATATGACGCGGTTAATGATATTTATGTTGTTAACGGAAAGATAAACAGCGTTGATTTTGAAACGATTAAGCTTTCCTGCCTAACGGATAAAAGAGCGGAAAGAATGACAGAGGCGGTAACCTCTGCGCTCGCGAGCTTTAACACGCAAACAATTCAGCAAATTCAGGCGTCAAAAAGTGCCGAGCAGTTAAGAAAAGAAGCGTATTATGAAATCATACAAAAATATAACGAGAAATACGGCAAGGCATATTATGATTCGTCATCAACTGTTTGCTTTGCAGGCGGTCTTGCCGTTGTTGATTTAATAGATTTCAATGCAGACGGAACAGATGAGCTTCTTGTTGTTTACAGATACGATAAAAAAATTGCCGGCGAGGATAAAAAGGGTAATTATGAAATGACAACCGAGCCCGAGTACCGCCTTGAAATATATTATTGGAACGGAAGCTCGGCGGTTAAGGCGCTTGAAAATGACGGTGTAAGCACCCTGCAAAATGAGCAGAGCGAGCAACGGTTTTATATTCTTCAAAGAGACGGCTCAAAAACAAATCTCTGCCGCAACACCTATGTTTATAATAAGGAAACCTCTAAGAAATGGAAGGCAACAAGCCGCATAAGCGAAATGGATGAATTAGGGGAGTTTTCCTCTCCGTTTGTTGCGGTTGCAAACAGCAGCTACGGCTATTTAACCTATGAGTTAAACGGCGAAAAGGTTTACAGAAAAGAGTTTAACGAAAAGGGATATAAGGTGCCCACCTTCTGCAATAATGATGATTATGATGAAAACGAATTTGAAATAATCTATCTTCAAGGCAAGGCGCAGGAGGGTTCGCAGATTAAAAGCGTTGTTTCCGAAACACAGAAAACCATTAAGGAAATAAACAAAAATTATGCACCGTAATTGCGAAGCGAAAATCATTTAGGGTTTTATATGCCCCGTAGGGAACGCCGTCCTCGGCGTTCCGAGATTTGCCGTTGTTACACGGAGTGTCGAGGGTGCGGGTGTCCGGTGGACACCTCTGCGTCAGCAGAAGCACC
>SAMEA3663039__coassemble_402_pt1 | contig 12506 bp, 13 predicted proteins | sample SAMEA3663039__metabat2_low_PE_029 | metagenome-assembled genome bin SAMEA3663039 (sample SAMEA3663039) | pig gut metagenome | biome: pig gut; feature: pig-associated habitat; material: faeces | place: France | collected 2012
AAAGGAATACCGTCAGGTATTTTTATGTAATCCCGTCAGAACAGGTTGCCGTGTTTATAAAATAATTGAATAGAAAAAATAAAACCTGCCAACAATCAACTTGAAAGGCAGGTTTTTATTTTGAAATTAAATAAAGGCATTAAAATTTTTGTTCCGTTATTCGTTATAATCAGTATGGTTTTATCTTATACAGTACCATTTATAGAGGCAAGCGAGAGTATTTCCGATGAGGTTTTCAGGCTTCATATTCTTGCTAATTCAAACAGTGAAGCAGATCAGCAGTTAAAGCTTAAAGTCAGAGACGAAATACTCGTTGCAGGCGAAGAGCTTTTTAAGGGTTGTAATTCTGTTAAAGAAGCAATTAAAGTTTGCTCGGAAAATTTAGATTTTTTTCAGCAAGCCGCTCAAAAATGCATTGCCGAAAACGGTGCCGCTTATACTGTTAAAGCAACGGTTGATAAGGAATATTTTAACACAAGAGAATATGAAAAAATAACTCTTCCGAGCGGAATTTACAACTCTTTAAAAATTGAAATAGGGGAGGCGAAGGGCAAAAATTGGTGGTGCGTTATGTTTCCTGCAATTTGCCTGCCGTCTGTTTCCGAGGATGAAATCAACGAGGTTTTATCCGAAGATGAAATCAAGCTTATTAATTCAAATAATAAATATGAAATAAGATTTAAAATAGTTGAAATATACGAAAAAATTAAATCAAAGGCGGCTGAGTAATCACATTAAAAAAGCACACTTTTGTTAAACAACAAAAGTGCGCTTTTTTGGTGCCGGCGGCGGGGGTCGAACCCGCACCCTGTTGCCAGGACCGGATTTTGAGTCCGGCACGTCTGCCAATTCCATCACGCCGGCTTTTAAAAATATCGGGATACCCGAAAGGGTATCCCTTGGTGCTGGTGACCGGACTTGAACCGGTACGGTATTGCTACCGAGGGATTTTAAGTCCCTTGCGTCTGCCGATTTCGCCACACCAGCGAACACTCAATATAATACATTAAATTGATGTGATTGTCAATAATTAATTAACTTTATTTTGGACATTTCCGTTAAGATAGCATTTGAGGTTTTCTTCAAGAACTCCCAAAAGCCTCGCTCTTGTTTCCTTTGCCGCCCAAGCAATATGCGGAGTTATAATGCAATTTTCAGCAGTTAAAAGCGGATTTTCCGTGTCGGCAGGCTCTGTTTTTAAAACATCAAGAGCCGCTCCTGCAATTATTCTGTTATTTAAAGCGTCGGCAAGCGCCTTTTCGTCAACAACAGGGCCCCGAGAGGTATTAATTAAATAAGCAGTGTTCTTCATTTTTTCAAGATTTTCTTTATTAATCAATCCCGTTGTTTGAGGGGTAAGAGGGCAATGGCAGGTAACAAAATCAGACTCTGCAAAAAGTCTGTCAAGGCTTGTTTGCTCCGCATTTTTAAATGCAGACAAATCCTTTTTGCTTTGAGAATTAACAAGAACCTTCATACCGAAGCTTTCAGCAATTTGAGCAACCTTTTTACCTATTGAACCGAAGCCGATTATTCCGAGAACTTTTCCGTCAAGCTCAAAGAGGGGAGACCTCCAGTAGCAAAAATCAGGGCATTTGCACCAGTCTCCTGCATGAACAGATGCAGAATGAAGCTCAACCTCATTTGCAAAATGCAGAATAAAGGCAAAAACCTGCTGTGCAACCGCGTTGGTTGAATAAGAGGGAATATTGCATACGGTTATTCCAAGATCTGTTGCCGTTTTGCAGTCAACAACATTATATCCTGTTGATTGCAGACCTATATATTTAAGCTCGGGAGCAAGTGCCTTTAATTCCTTTTCGCCTAAAACCGTTTTATTAATGATAAGAATTTCAGCGCCTTTGGCACGGCTTACCACCTCATCGGGTGCAGTCCTTTCGTAAATGCAAACCTCATCTGCATATTTATTTAGAAAATCCCAGCTTAAATCTCCGGGATTTGTTGTTGCCGAATCAAGATTAACTATTTTCATACATTTCACCTCAAATTTATATGTCTAAATTATATCCCCGTTAAACAAATTTTGCAATATTTTATTGATAATAAGAGCAATATATTATATAATTTAAGCATAAAAATTATTGGTGGTTTTATGAAAAAATCTCTGATAATTCTTTTAACTGTTGCTTTTACCTTTGTTGCGTGCTTTTCCTTTAATGCATTTTTCAGCAAGAAAATTACCGTTAATTCGCTTTACAGTCTTATGGGTAAATGTATTGTAATTGACGCAGGCCACGGCGGTGCAGACGCAGGAACAGTTGCACAGGACGGAACTCTTGAAAAGGATATTAACCTTTCAATTGCTCTAAAGCTTTATGATTTTCTCAATGTTTGCGGTATTAACTGCAAGCTTATTAGAGATGATGATTCGGAATTTTACAAGCCGGGAGAAGAACGAAACAGATCTGATTTATATAACCGTCTTGATTATGTAAACAGTATTGATAATTCAATTCTTGTTTCTATTCATCAAAATCATTTTCCAGATACTTCTCAATGGGGAATGCAGGTTTGGTACACTGCAAACGAAAAATCAAGTAAAGCCCTTGCAGACAGTATTTTATTCTATGATAAGGTATATCTTCAAAAGAATAATAAACGCATAAATAAGGAGTCTGACGACAGTTATTATATACTTTATAATGCACAGTCGCCGTCTGTTATGGTTGAATGTGGATTTATGAGCAATTATGAGGAAAACAATCTGCTCAAAGACAATTTATATCAAAACAAGCTTGCGTGTGTTATAGCTTACGGAATTAATCAATATTTAGAGCAACGATAATTATTACAGTTGCCTCGAACGGAGAATATATAAATGGCTAAATTAAAATCACTTTTTGTTTGCTCACAATGCGGATATGAGAGCGCAAAATGGTACGGAAAATGCCCGGGCTGCGGCGAATGGAACACTATGAACGAGGAAATTCCTCAAACGGCGGTAAAAGCCTCAAAAAGAGCCGTTTCCCTTCAACCTGTTATGAAGCTTCAAGATATAACGGAGGATGTTGAAAAGCGCATTTCAACAGGCATAAAGGAGCTTGACAGAGTGCTCGGCGGCGGAATAGTGGAGGGGAGCCTTGTTTTAATCGGAGGAGATCCCGGAATAGGTAAATCAACTATTCTTCTTCAAGCCTGTCAGTTTATAGGCAAAAATAAAAGCATTTTATATGTCAGCGGAGAGGAATCGGCTAATCAGATTAAATTGAGAGCAAATCGCCTTGGCGTAACAACCTCTAATTTAGGAATACTTGCTCAAACAGATGTTGGCAGCATAATCGAAACAATAAGAACCGATAAGCCCGATTTGGTTATAATTGATTCAATTCAAACTATGATTCTTGATGAATGTTCATCCTCGGCAGGCTCCGTAACGCAGGTTAGGGAATGTACGAATATTTTTATGCGCACTGCAAAATCCTTCGGGATTCCGATTTTTGTTGTCGGCCATGTGAACAAGGACGGCGCAATTGCAGGACCAAAGGTGCTTGAACATATAGTTGACACGGTTTTATATTTTGAGGGCGAAAGAAATTATTCTTACAGATTATTAAGAAGCGTAAAAAACAGATTCGGCTCAACTAATGAAATAGGCGTTTTTGAAATGCAGCAGGACGGCCTTAAAGAGGTTGAAAACCCGTCATTAATGATGCTTTCGGGCAGACCGAAAAACACAAGCGGAACATGCGTTGCATGTGTTATGGAGGGCTCAAGACCCATTCTTGCAGAAGTGCAGGGACTTGTAACTGCAACAGGCTTCGGAACTCCGAGAAGAATGAGCACCGGCTTTGATTATAACAGAATGGCAATGCTGCTTGCAGTTCTTGAAAAGCGTGCAGGATACTTTTTTAATTCAATGGATACATATATAAATGTAGTCGGCGGATTAAGACTTGACGAGCCTGCCGCAGATTTAACCGTTGCAATGGCGCTTGTTTCATCATTAAAGGATATCGTTATAAATGATAATGTTATCGCTTTCGGAGAAATAGGCTTGGCAGGGGAGATTAGAGCTGTAAGCTGCTGTGAGCAAAGAGTTGCCGAGGCATACAGGCTTGGATTTGAGAAATGTATAATCCCGTTTAACAATTATAAAAGTCTTTCAAAGGATTTAAAAATCAACGCAGACATAATTCCTGTTAGAACTATAAGAGAAGCTTTCAGCGCATTAACAGAGGATTGATTACTTTTTATGTGAATATAGCAAATACCGATATTAAAAAATTTTACGGCAAGCCGAGGGGAATAGCCTCTTGACTTGCCTTTAAAAATTTGCTACAATTATACAAAATTAATATTTTGCGCAATTTAGGGGAGTTAAAATACAAAATAAGCTGATAACGGGATAATTTCAGCGTTTTTCTGTATTTGAGAATGACCTAACATATTATTGAGTAATTTCTATTAAATTGATGATATTGATTTATTTTTCAGTACATTAATATCATTTCGGATAAATTGATTAAAATTAGAAATTTGTTTTTCAGAACAGAATGTTATAATTAATGTTATAATAGTTGAATGTAAAATTAAAGGCATTGAATAATTCATCAATTAGATTTTATTAATTAGTTATTATAGATAATAAAACCATTATTCCCTGCAATCATTAATGATAAGCAATGAATTGTGAAACTGTTTCACGGAAAGGAATTTTAAAATGAGAAAGGAAGAATTTTCGCAATTACCTCAAATCGTTCAGCAATATCTGCTTTATCTTGAAGCAATTAAAGGTCATTCGGAGCTTTCCGTTATTGAATATGCTTCAGATTTAAGAACCTTTTTTCGCTTTATTGCAAAGGAAAAGGGTCTTGTTTCAAACGACACGCCTGATGATGAGATAGATATCTCCCCTATTGATATTAATTTTATAAAAAAAATAACTCTCAATGACGCATATAAATTTCTTGTTTACTGCAAAAATGTTCGCAAAAACAATGAAAACACGCGTGCAAGAAGAGTTATTGCAATAAGACGCTTTTTCATTTACATAACAGATAATCAAGGCTTGCTCGAAAACAACCCTATGAAAAACCTTGATATACCCAAAAGCAAAAAGGCTCTGCCGAAGTATCTTACTCTTGAAGAGGCTCAAAGGCTATTGTCGGTTATTGATGGGCCGTATAAGGAAAGAGATTATGCTATTATAACGCTTTTTCTTAACTGCGGAATGAGACTTTCGGAGCTTGTTTCAATTGATTATAACGATATTAAGGCAGACGGAAGCCTTGTTATAACAGGTAAAGGAAACAAAGAAAGAACAGTTTATTTGAATGAAGCATGTCTAAAAGCAATTGCGAATTATAAGAGGAAAAGACCTAATGACGGTGTTAAGGATAAAGCTTTATTTTTAAGTTCAAGAAATCAGCGCATCAGCCCGAAAACTGTTCAGCATATTGTTTATGAAAATCTTGATAAAGCAGGTCTTGGCGACAGAGGCTTATCTGTTCACAAATTAAGACACACCGCCGCAACGCTTATGTATCAGCACGGAAATGTTGATTTGCTTTTGCTTAAAGAGATTTTAGGCCATGAAAACCTTGGCACAACGGAAATATACACACATATAACGCAGGACGCCGCCAAAAAAGCAATAGATTCCAACCCTTTAAATAAGAATTTTAAATAGAAATAATGCCGGACAAAGCCGCAGTTACTCCTGAATTTACAAGTGCAACGGCAATGGCAATAAGCGCATAAATAAGATATTTTTTCAAATATTTTTTATAATCTATTTTCTCACTATCAAAATTCTTATTAACCGTAATGTTATATATGCTTTTACTTAACTCATAGCTTATTTCGATAGTAAATATGATTAAAGTTAAAAAGGAGCATACAAACGGTGCTATCATCAAAAGATTATATCCAAAGCCTTTAACACCGAAATTTATGTAATAATAAGCTGTTTCAAGACCGCATTGAACACCTAAAACCAACGGAATAATCTGTATTACAGGAAAGCCGACAAGGCATATTCCGAGCAAAACAGTTACTGCATAAACTAAAAAATAAAAGCCTAAATTATTAATAAATGCAGTAAGAAATTCCGTACTGTTAAGCGTTTTAATTAATTCGTTAAGTGCATCTCCGGAGCATTTAACATAGATAAAAGCACCTAATAAAAGTCCCGCCGTATAAAATAAGACTGAATAAAAAGCAGTTTTATTTTCCTTGAAAATTTCGGCAGGGCTTTTTTTTGTTTCTTTTTCTTTTATTTCGGTTAATTCGGTAATTTCCATCATTTTATCCTTATTTTCTTATTATTTTTTACGGAATACATTCCGAAAAATCCACCCGCAATTATTGCCAAAGAAAGCTTAACAATAAATATAACCGCATTAGAATGATTAACAAGCAGATTAACAAGCGAATAGATTATTAAAGGAATAGACGATATTACACCGAGAACAAATCCGTTATTTTTAAACGGCTTAACGGAAATATATCCTGTCAGCGAGGCGGTTATAAGCACCTCAACAATTGATATGTATTGAAGATACATTATATCGGCATCAAGCTTATAAATTGCAAAAGAAGATATAAGGCTTAGCAATATAATGCAAATTGCAGATGATAAGATAATTCGTAAAAAATAATTTATGAATAAATTCCTGTCGAACGAGGTTTTAATTTTTTTCATAAAAAAACTCCTTTGCTATCCATTAAAGGATATTCAAAGGAGTAATAATTTATAACTTATATTAAATTATTTGTTATCATCATCGGTAAGAACCTTGGGCTCTTCCTTTGATTCTTTTTCCTTGGCTTTCTTTTCCTTTTTGCTCTTTGCAGCCTCTTTTGCGGCTTCAACCTCTTTTCTGTGCTGCTCAACCTTTGTTTTGTTTGTGTTAACAGCCCAGCGCTGAATTTTCATTTTTGTTCTGTCTGCGCCTGTTTCAATAATAATATCTTCTTCTCTGATTGTAACAACTCTGCCGACAATTCCGCCGATTGTGATAATTTCATCGCCGATTTCAAGAGAATTTCTCATCTCCTGCTCTTCCTTTTGACGTTTTTTCTGCGGACGAATCATTATGAAATACATAACGCCTATCATAACAATCATAAGAATAATAGAATAAGATGAATTAGCACCGTTAGCACCGCTTTGAGTTGAACTCATAAGATTGATAAAAGTAAGAAAATCAAACATTTGTTAGCCTCCGAATTTTATTAAGTATTTGTATTATATAGACAAATGTGTAAAATTGCAAGTATTTTTTATATTCTTACATCAAGTTTAACACAATATTCATTTTTGTAATCCTCAAAGGAGTTATTCTCAATATTATACCTAATCTCTTTCATAAGATTGTTGTAAAAATAAAGATTGTGCATAACTGCAAGCCTCATACCGAGCATTTCATTAGCCTTAAATAAATGGCGAAGATATCCCCTGCTATAATTTCTGCAAACAGGACAGCTGCATTTTGAATCAATCGGGCTTTCGTCTCTTGCATATTTTGAATTGCTTATATTAATTATTCCCGAATGTGTAAACAAATGACCGTGGCGTGCATTTCTGCTCGGCATAACGCAGTCAAAAAGGTCCACTCCCCTGCTGACTGCTTCAAGAATATTTCCGGGTGTTCCGACACCCATTAAATATCTCGGCTTATTTTCGGGCGCATAGGGCGTTACCGCGCTTATAATGCGATACATATCCTCCTTAGGCTCGCCGACCGCAAGACCGCCTATTGCATATCCGTCTAAATCCATCTGCGCAATAAGCTTCATATGCTCAACTCGAAGATCATCAAAGGTGCAGCCTTGGTTAATTCCGAAAAGAAGCTGTTCCTTATTAATCGTTTCGGGAAGAGAATTGAGCCTGTCCATCTCTTTTTTGCATCTTTCAAGCCAACGCGTTGTTCGCTCGCAGGCTTCTTTTGCATATTTATACGGAGACGGATTAGCAACACATTCATCAAATGCCATTGCAATTGTTGAAGCAAGATGGCTTTGAATTTGCATGGATTCCTCGGGTCCCATAAATATTTTTCTTCCGTCTATATGAGACTGAAAGGTAACCCCTTCTTCTTTAATCCTGTTTAACTTTGCAAGCGAAAAAACCTGAAAGCCGCCGCTGTCGGTTAAAATAGGCTTGTTCCAATTAGTGAATTTGTGAAGCCCGCCCATATCATAAACTATATCATCACCCGGGCGAACATGGAGATGATAGGTGTTGCAGAGCATAACCTGTGTATCTATGCCGTTCAAATCATCGGCTGAAAGTCCGCCTTTAATCGCTCCTGCAGTTGCAACATTCATAAAAGCCGGTGTTTGAACAGTTCCGTGAACTGTCTCAAAAACCGCTCTTCTTGCTTCTCCGTCTTTTTTAATTACCTTAAATTTCATAATTAATCCTCAATTAGCATTGCGTCGCCGAAGCTGAAAAATCTGTATTTTTCTTTAACAGCGGTGTTGTATGCGTTCATTATATTGTCAAAGCCCGCAAAGGCAGAAACGAGCATAATTAGCGTGCTTTCGGGCAGATGAAAGTTTGTTATAAGAGCATCTATGCACTTAAATTCATATCCGGGATAAATAAAAATTGAAGTGTCGTCCTCGTCAGCACAGATTTTCCCGTTTTTTGTTGCAACGGATTCAAGCGTTCTGCAAGAGGTTGTGCCGACGGAGATTACTCTTTTTCCGTTTTTCTTTGTTTCATTAATTAAATCGGCGGTTTCCTGCGGCATAACATAATGCTCTGTGTGCATTTTATGCTTTGTTACATCGTCAACCTTAACGGGTCTGAATGTTCCCAAGCCGACATGAAGGGTAACATATCCTATTTTAACACCTATTTTTTTAATATCTTCAAGCATTTCAGGGGTAAAATGCAGGCCTGCCGTCGGCGCGGCGGCTGAGCCGAGCTCTTTACTGTAAACAGTTTGATATCTTTCATTATTCTGCAATTTTTCTTTAATATACGGTGGCAGAGGCATAGAGCCTATTTCGTCAAGAACGGCAAAAATACTGCCCTCGCAGGAAAATTTAACAAATCTGTTTCCGTCCTCTTCGTTAATATCAACAATTTCTCCGATAAGCTTTCCCTCGCCGAAGCTGAAACGCGTTCCTATCTTTGCTCTTTTTCCCGGCTTGCAAAGGCATTCCCAAACATCGTTTTCCTTTTGAGCAACAAGAAGAAATTCAACAACAGCCCCTGTTTCTTCTTTAACACCGTATATTCTTGCAGGTATAACTCTTGTGTCGTTAAGAATAAGGCAGTCTCCGGGATTTAAATATTCAGGTAAATTCTTGAAAATTCTGTGTTCAAGCTCTCCGTTTTTTCTGTGTAAAACCATTAAACGCGAGGAATTTCGAGGCTCAACAGGTGTTTGTGCAATCAGCTCCTCGGGTAATTCATAAAAAAAATCTGATGTTTTCATAAAGTCTCCGTAATTTTTATTTGACATATATGTATATAAAGTGATATTATATCTAAAACAAAACAATAATATTATATTGCATTGAGTCTTGATTTACAAGATACAATTTTATTTAAGGAGAAATTAGTTATGAAAAAGCAGTACAATGTCGGTATCGTAGGCGCAACAGGAATGGTTGGTCAACGCTTTATTACGCTTCTTGCCGATCATCCTTGGTTTAATATTGTTTGCCTTGCCGCTTCCTCAAGATCGGCAGGTAAAAAATATGAAGACGCCGTTGGAAAAAAATGGTGTATGGATGTAGAGATACCCGAAAAGGTTAAAGATATAGTTGTTATGGATGCAACGGCAGATATTGATAAAATCACTTCAATAGTTGATTTTGTTTTCTGCGCAGTTGATATGAAAAAAGACGAAATCAAAAAGCTTGAAGAGGAATACGCAAAGCACGAGTGCCCCGTTGTTTCAAACAACAGCGCAAACCGCTTTACTCCCGATGTTCCGATGGTTGTTCCGGAGCTTAATGCAGAGCATATCCATATTATCCCCGAGCAAAGAAAAAGACTTGGAACAAAAAGAGGCTTCATTACAGTTAAATCAAACTGCTCGCTTCAATCCTATGTTCCCGCTCTTTTCCCTCTTCACGATAAATTCGGTGTTAAGGATGTTCTTGTTTGCACCTATCAAGCAATAAGCGGTGCAGGAAAAACCTTTGAAACATGGCCCGATATGGTTGATAATGTTATTCCTTATATCGGCGGCGAGGAAGAAAAAAGCGAGAAAGAGCCGCTTAAGCTTTGGGGCAAAATCGAAGGCTCTGAAATTAAGCCTGCCGATAAGCCTAACTTTACTGCACAGTGCATAAGAGTTCCCGTTTCTAACGGTCATCTCGGAGCAGTATTTGTTAACTTTGATAAAAAGCCGGAAAAAGAGGAAATGATTGAAATTTGGAAAAATTTCAAGGGTAGAGCTCAGGAGCTTGATCTCCCCTCTGCGCCAAAGCAGTTCCTCAACTATTTCACTGAGGATGACAGACCGCAGATTAAATCCGAAAGAATGCTTGAAAACGGTATGGCAATCTCAATCGGCAGACTTAGAGAGGATACTCAATATCAATATAAATTTGTTTGCCTTTCACACAATACGCTTCGCGGAGCAGCAGGCGGCGGTGTTTTACTTGCCGAGCTTCTTTGCGCAGAAGGCTATATGGACTAATTTATTTTATACTACTTAAAAGGAGAAATGATTATGAAGGAACCTATTTTTACCGGTGCCGCAGTTGCTATTATCACACCTATGAATGAAGACGGCTCTGTCAATTATAAGGAATTTGAAAGATTTATTGACTGGCAGATAGAAAACGGAACAGACGCAATTGTTATTTGCGGAACAACCGGCGAAAGCTCCACTCTTCGTGTTGTTGAGCATACTGCCGTTGTTAAGTGGTGCATAGATTATGTTGCCGGCAGATGCAAGGTTATTGCAGGAACAGGCTCAAACTCAACCGCATGTGCAATTGAAATCAGCCAAGAGGCATGCAAGGACGGTGCAGATGCACTTTTACTTGTTACACCTTATTATAACAAAACAAGCCAAAGAGGTCTTATTGCGCATTACACGGCAATTCACGACGCAACAGATAAGCCTATTATACTTTATAATGTTCCGTCAAGAACGGGTGTAAACATTCTTCCCGAAACTGCCGCTGAAATTGCAAAGCTTCCGAGAGTTAACGGTATTAAGGAAGCAAGCGGAAACCTTGACCAAATCGCAAAGGTACACGAGCTTTGCGGCGACGATCTTAATATTTGGAGCGGTAATGACGATCAAATTTATGATGTTCTTGAAAGAGGCGGAAAGGGCGTTATCAGCGTTCTTTCAAATGTTTGTCCGCAGGAAACACACGATATTGTTGCAAAGTATCTTGACGGCGACAAGGCAGGCTCAAAGGCTTTGATGGATAAGTATATGAAGCTTGCGAAAACTCTTTTCTGCGATGTTAACCCCATTCCCGTTAAGGAAGCGGTTAATCTTATAGGATATAACGCAGGCCATTGCAGACTTCCGCTTATTGATATGACAGAAGAAAACAAGAAGCTTATGAAGGAAACTCTTCAAGAATACGGATTAATTAAGTAATTAATATATAAGGAATTTTAAAATGACTGATATTATTTTATGCGGTGCAAACGGCAAAATGGGAAGGGTTATCAGAGATATCGTTGCAAAGCGTGATGACTGCCGTATTGCAGCAGGAATTGATTTAAACACCGTAAGCGACTCCTTCCCTATTTATTCATCATTTGATGAAATAAAGGAAGACGCTGATGTAATTATTGATTTTTCTAACCCTGCCCTGCTTAATGATTTGCTTGATTTTGCAGTAAAAAAATCAATGCCTGTTGTTATAGCAACAACGGGATATGATGAAAGCCAGAAAAAGCAAATTCAAGAGGCTTCAAGAAAAACTTCTGTTTTCTTCACCTACAATATGAGCCTCGGAATTAATCTGCTTGCAAATCTTGCAAAAAAGGCAGTTCAGGTTTTGGGCGACGGCTTTGATATTGAAATAATCGAAAAGCACCATAATCAAAAGATTGACGCGCCGAGCGGAACCGCTCTTATGCTTGCAGACGCTATTTGCGAGGAGCTCAATAAGCCGATGAAATACGAATATGACCGCCATTCAAAGCGTGAAAAAAGAACTAAAAACGAAATCGGTATGCATGCTGTCAGAGGCGGAACAATAGTCGGCGAGCACGAAATAATGTTTGCAGGAAGAGACGAAATCATAACTCTTTCTCATTCCGCAAGAAGCAAAGAGGTTTTCGCGGTTGGTGCAGTTAATGCCGCTTTATTCTTAAAGGATAAGCCGCCGGTATGTATTCAATGAAGGAAATGATTGAATAATCAAAAATTTGAGCGCTCCAAACGGGGCGCTCTTTTTTATTTAAAACACACGAAACACAAATTAAAGGTATATTTTAAAAGCGAAAAGGAGGCGATTAGTGTGAAAAATCACACTAACCCGATTGTATCTCAGTTGCGGTACCCAAAATTCCTATTGGAATTTTGACCGCTGCCAGTTCTTTT
>SAMEA3663039__coassemble_415_pt1 | contig 12237 bp, 9 predicted proteins | sample SAMEA3663039__metabat2_low_PE_029 | metagenome-assembled genome bin SAMEA3663039 (sample SAMEA3663039) | pig gut metagenome | biome: pig gut; feature: pig-associated habitat; material: faeces | place: France | collected 2012
TTTTTAAAAATTCTTATTTTTTCCACCGCCTTTACTTCATTATCAAAAAATATTATACATTATGATTTGATATTACGCAAGAGAAATTGATTTTTACCTGATTTTAGGTAATATTTATGTTTTTAATTACTCTAATTTTATATTCTTTTAGTTTATATTATATCTATAATATATTTATATTAAATATTTATTACTAAACTATTGTATATTTTAAAATTAAATGATATAATAAGCCTATATATTATTTTCAACAAATTACTGTTTTTATGTTAAAAAAAGAGAGATAAATCAGAGGAGTATTTTAATGGAAACATATAACGATATATGGCTTGCCGTTCTTGATTACTGCAAAGCAGAATCAAACATAACGCAGGTTGGCTTTGACACCTGGTTGAAGCCCATTAAATTGAGCGGCTTTGAAAACAATGTTGTTTTTTTGAGCTTTTCAAGCGAGGTTAAGAAAAAAATTGTTAAATCGCAATACGGCGAGCTTATTCAAAATGCCTTCAACAGCGTTTTGGGCTTTGAGGCAAATATTGAATATCTTTACGACCCAACAATGTTTGTTGACGCTCCCGAGGAGGAAAAAAAGGAGCAGCCTCAAATAGAGGAAATTCACACTAATTATCAGTTTACCTTTAACACCTTTATTGAAGGCCCTTCAAACAGATTTGCTTACAGAGCGGCAATGGCTGTTGCGGAGGATCCGGGCGGACATATTAAGCAAAATAATTCCTACGGAAATTACAATCCTCTTTTTATTTACGGTAAATCCGGTCTCGGAAAAACGCACATATTAAACGCTATTTGCTATGAAATTAGAGAAAACTTCCCCGAAATGCGTATTCTTTATGTTCGCGCAGAGGATTTTGCAAATGAATTTATTAACGCGCTGGGCAAAAAAACGGTTGATGAATTTCGCTCTAAATTTAGAAATATTGATGTTCTTTTAATAGACGATGTTCAGTTTATAGGCGGTAAGGAAAGAACAGAGGAGGAATTTTTCCACACCTTTAATTCCCTTATTGAAAACGGAAAGCAGATTGTTTTAACCTCCGACCGTCCGCCTAAGGAAATTCAAAGCTTAACGGAAAGGCTTTGTTCAAGATTTGAAAACGGCCTTTTGGCAGATATTCAGTCGCCTGAATTTGAAACGCGCTGTGCAATAATCAAAAACAAAGCAAAGCTTCTTAATTTTCAAATAAGCGACGAGGTTGTTACCTACATAGCGGATAAAATCAAAACAAACATACGCCAGCTTGAAGGAACAACAAAAAAGCTTCACGCAATGAGCGAGCTGAGCGGCCACGCACCCACCATTGCTCTTGCTCAAAAGGTTATTAAGGATGTTATTGACGACGATATTCCCCCTATTCCCGTTACAATTGAAAAAATTCTTGAAGAGGTTTCAAGAACAGAGGGAGTTTCGGTTGACGATATTAAATCATCAAAGCAAAAGGCATCCGTTACCCACGCAAGAAAAATCTGTATGTATATCATAAGAGAGGTAACAAACCTGACTTATGAGCAGATAGGTGCCGATTTCGGTAAAAATTATTCAACCGTTATTTATAATATTAATGATATTTCAAAGATGATTGAAAATGATTCAAAGCTTGAAAGAAAGATTAACGATATTATAAATAATGTTAAAACAGGCTCATAAATTTTCAACAATATTTTAGTTTTTAACATAAATATTTTAAACACTTATGTTGAAGCTGATTTTTTTCAACAATTAAAACATTTTTTCAATAAAAAAATCAACATAAAAAGCAGTTGTTTTTTTGCATAAAATAAAGGCATTTAAAGGTTTTAAACAATTTTAACACTGCTTACTGATACTATTATAAATGAATTAATATCTTCTTAAAAGGAGGAAAAAATATGAAATTCACCTGCGACGCAAAAAAATTGAGCGAATCCTGCAATAATGTTATGAGAGCAGTCAGCACAAAGGTTACTATTCCCACAATTGAGGGAATACTTGTTGAATGCGGCTCAGACACATTAAGCCTTACAGGCTATGATTTTGAATTTGGCATTAACACAATTATGCAGGCAACAGTTACAGAGCCGGGCGCAATAGTTATTAATGCAAAAATTCTTTGCGACATTATCAGAAAAATTGACGCTCAAACAGTTTCCTTTGAAACAAGCGGAACCTCTGTTTCAATTACCGCCGGTGCGGCTCAATATAATATAACAGGTATAAGCGCAGACGAATATCCCGAGCTTCCGAGTGTTTCGGGCGGCTATCCTTTATTTATTAATCAGTCGCTTCTTCAAAATATGGTTATGCAAACTCTTTTTGCTGTTGCGGAAAGTGAAAATTCAAAGCCGGTTCACACAGGCTTAAAGTTTGAAATGACATTAAATCAGCTTCGACTGATAGGTGTTGACGGATACAGACTTGCAATAAGAACAGAAACAATTAAATATGACGGCGAGGATGTTTCCTTTATTGTTCCTAAAAAAACAATAAGAGAGCTTATTAAAATTATCGGAAGCGATGCGGAAAAGGATATTCAAATCAGCGTTGGAAAAAGGCATATAATTTTTGAGGTTGAAAATTACAGCATTATAAGCCGTCTTCTTGAAGGAGATTTTCTTGATTACAATGCGGCAGTTCCGAAAACCTCAACAACAACAGTTTTAATTAATACAAACGACGCCGTTTCCTGCATTGAAAGAACAATTCCCGTTATTGAAAATAATTCAAAAAATCCGATAAGATGCCTTTTTGATAACGACGAAATGAGAGTTTCAACCGTTTCATCACTCGGAAGAGTTGTTGACTACACACATGCAAATATCAGCGGAAACAGAGTCGAAATAGGCTTTAATTCAAAGTATCTGCTTGACGCACTTAACGCGGCAGACACGGATCAGGTTAAAATTGAGCTCGGCGGACCTATCAGCCCCGTTAAAATTTTACCTGTAAGCGACGAAAGCTTTCTTTTCCTCGTTTTGCCGATGAGACTTAAAAACACGGACAATAATTAATATATGAAAATAAAGGTTAAAATTGCCGAAAGGCACGAAGAAATTACAAAAATATCAACTCCGTTTATTAAGCTTGACAGTCTTTTAAAATTTGCAGGCGCAGCCGAAACAGGCGCAATGGCAAAGCAATTTATATTAGACGGCAGAGTTAAGGTTAATAAAGAAATCTGCACCGCAAGAGGTAAAAAAATAAAGGACGGCGACACGGTTTCATTCTTAAACACGGATTATAAAATAATTAATGAAGATTAAAAGCATTGAAATTGAAAATTTTAGAAATATAGAGCATATTTCGCTTGATTTTGAAAATGTAAATATTATTTACGGCGAAAATGCGCAGGGAAAAACAAATTTAATTGAAGCAATATATCTTTTCAGCGGCTCAAAATCTTTTAGAGGTGCAAAGGACTGCGATTTAATAAAATTCGGCAATGAATTTGCAAAGCTTAAAATTGATTTTGAAAGCAGGGAAAGAGAGCAAACGGCGGAGCTTTTTATAGACGGAAAAAGAAATGCAAGCCTTAACGGCATAAAAAAACGCTCTGCCGCCGCGCTCGGCGAAGAAATTAAAGCGGTTATCTTTTCTCCCGTTCATCTTTCAATGATAAAGGACGGGCCTGCCGAAAGGAGAAAATTTGTTGACGGTGCGCTTTGCCAGATAAAATCAAATTATTCCTCTGTTTTGAAAGGCTACAACCGCTCGCTTATGCAGAGAAATGTTGTTTTAAAGGATATTTCCTTTAATGCCGATTTAAGAAGTATGCTTTATATTTGGGACGCTTCTCTTGCAAAGGACGGCGCAAAAATTATTTATCAGCGTCAAAAATATATTGAGGCAATTTTGCCCTTTGCAAAGGAAATTTTCAAAGGAATTTCAGGCGGAAAAGAAGAAATTGATATCGTTTTTAACGGAGAATTTGATTATCGGGGCTTAAATCTTCAACAAATTGAAGAAAAGCTGTTAAAAAAATTAAACGAAAATCACAACACGGATATTTTAAATAAAATAACAAAGGTGGGTCCCCACAGAGACGATATTGATATTTTGATTAACGGAAAATCTGCAAGGCTTTACGGTAGTCAGGGCCAGCAACGAAGCTGCGTGCTTGCGTTAAAGCTTGCAGAGGCAAGCCTTTTAAAAGAAAAAACAAACGAAGAGCCCGTTGCACTTTTAGATGATGTTATGAGCGAGCTTGACGAAAAAAGGCAGGATTATATTTTAAATCATATAAAGGACTGGCAGGTTTTTATTACCTGCTGCGACGCAAACACCGTTTTGCGCCTTAAAAAAGGAAAAACCGTTAAGATAGAAAACGGACAGGCCCAAGAGGTAAATTAAATGTATTTGCATCTCGGAGAGGATGTTGTTGTGAACAGTAAAAAAATCATAGGCATTTTTGATATGGACACATCAACGGTTAATAAAGCAACAAGAGATTATTTATCAAAGGCAGAAAAAGAAAAAAATATTATTTATGTTAGCTATGAGCTTCCGAAAAGCTTTATTGTTACGGAAGACAAAATATATGTTAGTTCTCTGAACACAAGCACTTTGCTTAAAAGAACAAGACAGGAGTTAAACCATTATGAGTGAAGAAAACAAAACAGTTCTTGAAGAAGAGGATATGGACACGGTTGTAACCGAGGAATATTCCGCAAAGGACATTCAGGTTCTTGAAGGGCTTGAAGCCGTTAGAAAAAGACCGGGTATGTATATCGGCTCAACGGGACCGAGAGGTCTTCATCACCTTGTTTATGAAATTGTTGATAACTCAATAGACGAGGCTCTTGCAGGAGTTTGCACGCATATTGAATGTGAAATCCTGCCGGGAGATATTATTGCCGTTCGCGATAACGGACGAGGAATACCCACGGGTATTAACGAAAAAACAGGTCTTCCCGCCGTTACGGTTGTTTTAACCGTGCTTCACGCAGGCGGTAAATTCGGCGGAAGCGGATATAAGGTTTCGGGCGGTCTGCACGGCGTTGGCTCATCTGTTGTTAACGCGCTTTCGGAATGGCTTGAGGTTGAGGTTACTCAAAACGGCCATATCTATTCGCAGAGATTTGAAAGAGGCATACCCGTTAATGATTTACATATAATCGGCGACAGCGACGGCCACGGAACATATATCAAATTTAAGCCGGACGGAGATATTTTTACCGAAACGCTTGTTTATGATTATGAGGTGCTTGCAAGAAGACTGCGCGAGCAGGCATTTCTTAACGCAGGCTTATCAATTAAGCTTTCGGATTTAAGAAGCGAAAATCCCGAGGAGCATATTGAAAACACCTTCTGCTATGAGGGCGGTATTCGCTCCTTCGTTGAATATATCAACACAAGCAGAGGATTAAACCCCGTTCAAAGCGAGGTTATCCACCTTTCAACAACAAAGGAGGACAGAAGTGCCGAGGTTGCCCTTTGCTACACTGATTCCTATAACGAAATAATTTTATCTTTTGCGAATAATATCAACACCATTGACGGCGGTACTCACGAAACAGGCTTTAAAACCGCTTTAACAAGAGTTTTCAACGATTACGGAAAGAAATTTAATATTCTTAAAGACAGTGATAAAAAATTATCGGGCGAGGATGTGCGCGAGGGTATAACGGCGGTTATCAGCGTTAAGCTTACCGAGGCACAGTTTGAGGGACAAACAAAGAGCAAGCTCGGTAATACAGATATAACAGGCCTTGTTTCTTCAATGGTTTATGAAAAGCTTATGACCTATTTTGAGGAAAATCCTCAAACGGCGAAGGCTATTTTAAACAAAGCGCTTGAAGCTTCAAGAGTTAGAGAAGCGGCAAGAAAGGCAAGAGACAACGCAAGAAGAAAATCTCCGCTTGAAAGCAACTCTCTGCCCGGAAAGCTTGCAGACTGCACAAGCAAGGACCCCTCAAAATGCGAAATTTATATCGTTGAGGGAGATTCGGCAGGCGGCTCTGCAAAGGAGGGACGCGACCGCGAGCACATGGCAATTCTTCCTCTTTGGGGAAAAATGCTTAATGTTGAAAAGGCAAGAGTTGATAAGGTTTATTCAAACGAAAAGCTTCTTCCCGTTGTTATGGCTCTGGGAACGGGAATAGGCGACGATTTTGATATTAACAAGCTTCGTTACCACAAAATCATTATTATGGCGGATGCCGATGTTGACGGCGCACATATCAGAACGCTTCTTTTAACCTTCTTCTTCCGCTATATGCCTCAAATTATCGAGGACGGCTATGTTTATCTTGCACAGCCTCCGCTTTTCAAGGTTTCAAAGGGCAAAAAGGGTGTTTACTGCTTCAGCGACGAGGAGCGAGACGAAAGAATTAAGGAGTTCGGCGGCGACTGCGACATTCAGCGCTATAAAGGTCTTGGTGAAATGGACCCCGATCAGCTTTGGGAAACAACAATGGACCCCGAATTCAGAACAATGCTCCGTGTTACCGTTGAGGACGCACAGCGCGCTTCCGAAAACTTTTCAATTCTTATGGGCGATAATGTTGAGCCGAGAAGAGAATTTATCGAGAAAAACGCAAAGTTTGTTCAAAATCTTGATGTGTAATTTCGGAGGATCATATAGATGGATAATAAAGATATAAGATACGACAATCAAAAAATTATAGATGTTGAAATAAGCAGTGAAATCAGAAAAGCATTTCTTGATTATTCAATGAGCGTTATCGTTCAGCGTGCTCTTCCCGATGTTAGAGACGGCTTAAAGCCCGTTCACCGCAGAATACTTTACGCTATGTATGAGAATAATCTTTATCCCGACAGACCGTACAGAAAGTGCGCAACAACCGTCGGCGATGTGCTTGGACATTATCATCCGCACGGCGACGCATCTGTTTATGACGCAATGGTTAGGCTTGCACAGCCCTTTTCATTAAGGCACCCGCTTGTTGACGGCCACGGAAACTTCGGCAGCATAGACGGAGACCCGCCTGCCGCTTACCGTTACACCGAGTCAAGAATGAGCAAGACGGCAATGAAAATGCTTGATGATATCAAAAAGGACACCGTTGATTTTGCTCCTAACTTTGACGACACAACAAAGGAGCCCGTTGTTCTTCCTGCCCGTTTTCCGAATCTTCTTGTAAACGGCTCCTCGGGTATTGCAGTTGGTATGGCAACAAATATTCCTCCTCATAATATGAAAGAGGTTGTTGAGGGAATGTGCTGCCTTATTGATAATCCCGACGCTCAGCTTGACGAGCTTATGCAGCACATAAAGGGTCCCGATTTCCCAACGGCAGGTATCATTATGGGAACAAAGGGCATAAAGGAGGCCTACGCAACCGGCAGAGGCAAAATTTATGTTCGCGCAAGGGCTGAAATTATTGAAGCAAAGGGAGACCGCTTCAAAATTGTTGTAACCGAAATCCCCTACGGCGTTAACAAGGCGCGCCTTATTGCAAGGATTGCAGAGCTTGTTAAGGAAAAAAGGCTTGAAGGCGTTGCAGATGTTCAGGATTATTCCGACCGCAGAGGTATGCATATTGAAATAGTTGTTAAAAGAGACGCTAATGCGCAGGTTGTGCTTAATAATCTTTATAAAATGACCGATATGCAGGTTACCTTCGGTGCAATTCTGCTTGCGCTTGACGACGGAGTGCCTAAGGTTTTAACGCTTAAAGAAATTCTTCAAAAATATATTGCCTTCCAAAAGGATATAATCAGAAGAAGAACCGAATTTGACCTTAAAAAAGCGCAGGAAAGAGCGCATATTTTAGAGGGTCTTAAAAAGGCAATTGATATTGTTGACGAAATTATCGCAACAATCCGCGCCTGCAAGGGCGGACAGGCAGAGGCAAAGCTTGCCATTATGGATAAATTCGGCTTTGACGAGCCTCAGGCAACGGCTATTGTTGCTTACCGTTTGGGTCAGTTAGCCGGACTTGAAATTGAAAAAATCGTTAACGAATTAAACGAGCTTCACGCTAAAATAAAGGATTTTCTTGATATTCTTCAAAACGAAACAAGAATAACCGATATTATTAAAGAGGAATCAAGAGCAATTGCCGATAAATTCGGCGACGAAAGAAGAACGGAAATCAGCGCCGTTATCGGAAGCGTTGATGACGAGGATTTAATTCCCGTTGAGGAGTCTATTCTTACGCTTACAAATATGGGATATATGAAGCGCATGACAGTTGACACCTATAAAGCGCAGAACAGAGGCGGACGCGGAATTATGGGAATGAGCAGAAGAGAAGAGGATGTTGCAAAAACAATGTTTACCTGCTCCTCTCACGATGTTGTTTTCCTCTTTACAAACACAGGTAAGGTTTTCAAAAAGAAGGCTTATGAAATTCCCGCTTCTTCAAGAACGGGCAAGGGTATGAATGTTGTTAACCTGCTTCCTCTTGAAAAGGGAGAAACCGTTTCCGCAATGGTTAAAATTCCTCAGGAGGAGGACAGAAAATATCTGTGTATGGTAACGAAAAAGGGCGTTATCAAAAGAACGGATATCAACGAATATAAGAATATCCGCCAAAGCGGTATTATTGCAATCAATCTTGATGAGGGCGACGAGCTTGCTTATGTTGAAATAACAGACGGCAAGAGAAATCTTGTTGTTGCAACTCACGACGGTATGAGCATTTGCTTTAATGAAAATGACGCAAGGCTCATAGGCAGAACTGCAAGAGGAGTTAGAGCAATAACGCTTTCAGAGGGAGATTATGTTGTTGGTTTTGCCGCTTCGCTTGACGGCTTTAAGCTGCTTACCGTTTCCGAAACGGGCTTCGGCAGAAAGAGCGGATTTGATGAATACCGTGTTCAGTCAAGAGGCGGAAAGGGTCTTATTAACTATAAAACCGATAAATACGGCAAGGTAGCAATGATTGCACCCGTGCTTGAAGAAAATGATGTTATTATGATTTCAAGCGACGGAATTGTTATCAGAACGCATGTTGACCAAATATCCACCTTCCAAAGAACAAGCAAGGGCGTTAAGGTTATGAAGGTTAACGACGGCGAAAAGGTTGCAACAATCTCAATTGTTGACCGCTTTGAAGATGAGGAAAGCGAAGCAGACGGTGCTGTTGAAGCACAGGAAGCCGAAGCAACCGAAGAGGAATAATTCCAAAGGAACATTTTAAAGGGACAGAGGATATGCTTCTGTCCCTTTTAGACTTTCGATAAGGTTTTTTGCGGAACGCCGAGGAAGGCGTTCCCTACGGGGTATATAAAACCCTAATAATATTTTGTAGGGAGTGGCGACCTCGACACTCCGTTTTATTCGGAACGCCGAGGACGGCGTTCCCTACGGGTACATTAAAACCCAAATGATATTTTTTGTAATATCTTAATTATATTATTAAAAAAGTGTTAAATAATTTCTTTTTGTTGAAAACGGCGGAGAAATAATATATAATGTTTCTGTGTTATGTATTTTGAGGGGAGAATAAAAGAATGAGCAATTACGATGTTGACGACATTCTTAAAGAGGTCCGAAAAAGAAGAGAAGAAAACGAAGCCCTTATAAAAGGGGTTGAAGCCGAAAGCAACGAAGAGCAGAAGATTGATGAAGAAATCGAAGAAGCGCCTTCCGCCGAGGATATAATTGAAGAAACGGCGCAGGATATGCTTTACGCCGAGGAAGAAATTGAAAAAAGCGAGCCGGCTCAGCCCGAAAAGCAAAAGGACGAGCCCACCGAAAAGGAGAATGTTATTTTCTCCGACGAATATGAGGACATAAGCAGTTCAGCCGAAAAAGGACTTGCAGACGACGAGCCTCTTATTGTTCGCAAAAGGGATATCGGCGCAATAAATCCTGCCGAGCTTTACAGCGATGAAAGCGAAAAAAGGCAGAAAAACAGAAAAGAGAAAAAGAAGAAAGCCAAAAAAGGAAAAATAATAAGAGCAATTCTTATAGGTATTTTAATTCTTGTTATCGGCTGCGGAATAGGCGCATATATTTATGTTGATACTGCGCTTAATAATGTTACCGATAATGCCGAGCAATCCGAATCCCTTAATGAATGGTCGGGAATGGACGTTCTTAAAGAGGATTTTACACCGATATATGAGGACCCGAAATCCGAAATTTCCTCATATAAGGATATGCTTAAAACCTGGTATTATAATGGAAAGCCTGTTTCTTCAACTCATGTTTTGAATGTTCTTCTTGTTGGCGAGGACACAAGAGACGAGGAGGTAACAGACGAGGAAACAAGAGCCGATTCTGCAATTATCGTCAGCGTTAATATAGACACGGGCGAAATAGTTTTAACCTCAATATTAAGAGATTCATATTGCTATTATGAGGTTAAATCGGGAGATAAGGAAAGCGGCAAATACGGAAAAATCAACGAGGCTATGATGTACGGCGGAATAGATTGCTATATCAGAGCCGTTGAAAACAACTTTAAGATAAATATAGACAACTATGTTATAGTTAATTTTGACAGCTTTCAAAGAATTATCGATAGAGTCGGCGGTGTTGATGTTGAAATGACAAAGGCTGAAATCAAAGAAATTAACAATCATCAAAAGCGTTACGGCTATGTTACGATAGACGCCGAGCCGGGTATGGTTCATCTTAACGGCGAGCAGGCACTTGCATACTGCCGAATTAGAAAGATTGACTCCGACGGAGTTAGAGCAGACAGACAAAAAACCGTTTTGCTCCAAATTTTTGATAAGATGAAGAATGCCTCAACAGTAAAAATTCTTGAGGTTGCAAATTCTCTTTTACCTTATGTTAAAACGGGATACAGCAAATCAGAGGTTGTTTCGATTGCAAGCTATGCGCTGAAAAACGGCTGGCTTGGCTACACAACTCAAACCTGCACCGTTCCCTCTAACGAAACAGACGAAAACGGCGAGGTTATAACCACCTGCAAGGGCGGAACCTTTTACGGCACTTGGTGCTGGAAGGTAGATTTTCCGCTTTCCGCACAGCTTTTGCAAAAACGAATTTACGGAAAAACAAATATTACTCTTGCAGAAAAAAGAGCTAAATTTTTAAATCTGCAATAAAGGAAGATGATAGCAGTGCCTCCAATCACTGAATTTTGGGGATTTTTAATAAGACTTTTAATTGCCGTTGCGCTCGGAACGGTTATAGGAACGGAACGCCAGCTTACAAAGCATATGACGGGAATTGTTACTAATGTTATAGTTTGCGTTGGTGCCTTCGCCTTTACGGCGTTTTCATATCTTGCCGCAAAGGAAAGTGCCGGAACAGATGTTACGCGTATTGCGGCGCAGATTGTTTCAGGTATCGGCTTTCTCGGTGCCGGCGTTATCATCAGCGACGGCACAAAGGTTAAAGGCATAAACACGGCGGCTTCAATTTGGGCGGCGGCGTCAGTCGGTATCCTCTGCTGCCTTGACAAATACTGGTATGCGGTTGCCGTTGCGGGAACGATAGTTTTTTCACACCTCATTATTCATCCCGTTTCGGATTTTATCCAAAAGCGTCAGCAGTATGACAAGGAAAAAACAAAAAAGCTTGAATCGTTTTACAGAATTTCAATCGTTTGCTCCGAGGATAATGCAGATGAAATAAAAACAAACCTTATTCAATATCTTCGCGAAATAGACGATATCCTTTTGCGCAATCTTGAAATGAGCGACCAGGACAACGGCAATGTTAAGGTGCGTGCGGAGATTTCAACAAAAACAAAAAACAACGAGCTTGTTGAACATATCATAACCCATGTGGGCAAGCACGAAAACATTATTTCAACAGGCTGGAAGCACATAGATTAAATAAAAAAACAGAACGGATTTTTTCCGTTCTGTTTTTTTGTAGGGGTCGGTTTCCACGCCGACCCGTTTTATTCGGCAGGAGTAAATCTGCGATTCGGCAGACCCTTTTGTCTGCTTCGCAGACATTTCCCCTAACAGGGGAATAACCCCTGCCCTACGGGATATATAAAACCCAAATGATATTTTGTAGGGGACGGGTCGCCCGTCCCGATTAAACGGGAAAACACAGTTTTCCCCTACGGTGTTACATTAAGGTTATATAACGATTTAAATGTATTTTGTAGGGGTCGGTTTCCACGCCGACCCGTTTTTAATCATTGTTTTACAGCGGAACGCCGAGGACGGCATTCCTTTTTATGTTTCACAACCGTAAAAAAAACAATCATATCCCGTAGGGGCGAACTGCGTTCGCCCGCTTTTGCTTCAATGCGTTTCATACGGGGAACAATTAAACCCAAATGATATTTTGTAGGGAGCGGCGGTCTCACCTGTCGATTCGGTCGGTGCTTCTGCTGACG
>SAMEA3663039__coassemble_427_pt1 | contig 12046 bp, 12 predicted proteins | sample SAMEA3663039__metabat2_low_PE_029 | metagenome-assembled genome bin SAMEA3663039 (sample SAMEA3663039) | pig gut metagenome | biome: pig gut; feature: pig-associated habitat; material: faeces | place: France | collected 2012
TTAAATGCAAGCATAAAAAGATTAACCGATATCCAAAAGAGCGACGGCTGCGGCTGGACTGTTACCGTAAGTGAAAGAGATGTCAGGCAGGCAGTTAGATTGCTTGAACAAAACGGAATAAAAATTTTGGGGGTTGAACGGCTTGATTTATCTTGATAACGGCGCAACCTCTTATCCGAAGCCATCAGGCGTAATTTCCGCAGGCGTTTCGGCTCTTAAAAAATACAGCTTTAATTCGGGCAGGGGAGGATATAAGCAGTCTGTTTTATCAGCAGAAAGGATTTTTTCCGTCAGGCAAAAAATTGCTGATATGTTCGGCTTTGAAGCGCAAAATGTTGCTTTTACCAAAAACTGCACCGAGGCACTAAACATTGCCATCAAGGGAAGCGTTAAGAGGGGAGACAGAATTATTATTTCCTCTCTTGAACACAATGCTGTTTGGCGAACTGTTAATAAGCTTCGTGATGAGGGCATAGCGGAATATGATATTGCCGATTTTGATTTTGACGAAGATATCTGTGTTTCAAATTTTGAACGCCTTATTCAGCCGAACACCTCTTTAATCGTGTGTATGTCGGCTTCAAATGTTTTCGGCGTGCTGTTTCCTATTTCAAAAATAGGTGCCTTGGCGAAAAAGCATTCAATTCGCTTCGTTGTTGACGGAGCACAGTCTGCCGGACTTATTCCTCTTAATGCACAAAATGATAATATAGATATTTTATGCGCTCCCGGTCATAAGTGCCTGCTTGGCTCAATGGGCACGGGATTTATTGCCGTTAAAGAGGGAGTAACGCTGAACACTCTGCTTGAAGGCGGAACGGGCAGTAATTCCGTAAATCCTAAGCAACCCGATTTCTTGCCCGACAGGCTTGAAGCGGGAACTCTTAATAATCCCGGAATAATCTCTCTCGGTGCAGGTATAGATTTTATAAATAAAAACGGTATGGAAAATTTATACCGCCACGAGCTTTCCTCTGCTCAAAGGCTTTATGATTATCTTTCAACGGTAAAGAATGCTTCACTTTATTGCCCAAAGCCGAAATATAACCGCTCTGCTCCGATAGTTTCCTTTAACTATAAAGATTATTCAAGTGAAAAAACTGCTTCTCTCCTTGCAGAAAACGGCATAGCCGTCAGGGGAGGACTTCATTGTGCTCCGCTTGCCCATAGGCACTTTTCAACAATTGAACGCGGAACGGTCAGACTTTGCCCCTCGTGCTTCACTACCGCCTATGAATGTGAAGTTTTTTTAAATACTTTAAAAAAACTTTGATTTTTACTTTATTAATCGTTTTAAATATGATAAAATAAATTAGATATCAAACAAATTAAAGAACGGATGTTTTCAATGTTCAACAGTATAAGTGATTTTTTCAATCAAATAGTAAGCGTTTTTTCAACCTTCCGTTTCACTGATTTCCTCGATATAGCTATGGTTACTGTCATAATCTATATCTGCGTAAGAATTATCAGAGAAACAAGAGCAATGCAGCTCGTTAAGGGAATAATCTTCATTGCCGCAATTTATCTTATTGTTAATCTTCTTAATATGGAAGCTTCGTCAATAATATTCAAGCAGATTTTCGGTAATATTATTCTTATTGTTGCGATTCTTTTTGCTCCCGAAATAAGAAATATTCTTGAACAAATCGGAAAGGGCACCGCACGAAAGAATTTCAAAACGATTATTCACCCCGGCGTTGCAGTTGAAATTTCCGAAATTCAGGAGGGTATTGAAGCAACGATAAAGGCGTGCTCAAATATGAGTGATTCAAAAACGGGCGCACTTATTGTTTTTGAAAACGATACGCTTCTCGGCAATGTTATAGACAGCGGAACGCTGATAAATGCAAAGCCGTCAAGAGCACTGATAGAAAATATTTTTTATCCGAAAACTCCGCTTCACGACGGCGCACTTGTTATAAGAAACGGCAGAGCCTACGCCGCAGGATGTATTCTTCCGCTGACTAAAAAGGACCTTAATTCAAAATACGGAACACGCCACCGTGCCGCAGTCGGACTTTCGGAGGAAAGCGACGCAATTGTTGTTGTTGTTTCGGAGGAAACAGGCGCAATTTCCTATGCTAAAAACGGTGTTTTGTATCACGATATTTCAGACGGCGAATTAAGAGATGTTCTTATGAACACCTTTATTCCGAGCGGCTCCTCCTCTGATGATAAGATTATTTCAAAGCTTGTTAGGAGGATTAAAAAATAATGGCTGATAAAAAAGAAAAAAAGAGCAAATTCTCTATAAGAAAGCTTATTTATAACGATAAATACCTTATAATCTGCTCCGTTCTTGCGGCGGTTGTTATCTGGATTGCAACCTCAATAAATCTTGCTCCCGAAACAACAAAAAAAATAACCGTTCCCGTAACGGTTGATTTTACCGGAACGCTTGCAGAGCAGCTCGGTATTCAGTATTACGATTCAAAGGATATAACTGTTGAGGTAACTGTTTCGTGCAAAAAATATCTTGCAAAGGATATTTCAGCCGAGGATTTTAATGCTTATCTTCAAATAAGCACCATAACCTCAACGGGCTATCATTCCGTTCCCATAATCGTTCAGGCGGCAGACGGTGCCGACTTTAATATAACAAGCTATTATCCAACCTCAGCCGAGGGTTATTATGATGTTGCAGAGGAAAAAGCATTTCCGGTTGACCTTAATTTTATTAACACTGATTTTACGGCAGACGGCTATGTTTCAGGCACTGCAACCTTAAATACCGATCAGGTAATTGTTAAAGGGCCTAAAACCTATGTTGACCAAATTTCAACCGTTTACGCGGATATAGATCTTCAAGACGGCTTAACGCAGTCTCAAACGGTAGACCTTAATCTTAAAGCCGCCGATGCAAAGGGCAACAAGCTTGATTATATAACCATTGATACCGCCGTAACTGCAAATATTCCTATTTTAAAGGTTGAAACGCTTCAACCAAAGGCTAATTTCATTAACGCTCCTGCCGATGTTGAATCACTGTTTGATATTGATTATTCGGTAAACAGTGTTCAGGCAGGCGTTCTTGATTCGGCAGGAATAACCGATTTAACAATCGGAGATATTGTTTTTTCAGAGGTTAAGCAGGGCAAAAATGAGTTTACCTTTGATGTAACCGATATAAGCGGAGTTCTTGTTTTAGACGGAACTCAGGAGATAACTGTTACTGTTACTGTTCCGAATAATTATGAAAGCAAAACAGTATCTATATCGCGCGGAGATATTATTATTAACTCTCCCGAGGGCTATACCTCAACGGCGGTTTCCTTAACAAAAAGTAATATAACTCTTATAGGCAGTGCAGATTCTATTGATAAAATAGATAAATCAAATATAATTGCTTCGTGCGATTTAACCTCTCAGCAGGGAAGCACGGCTATCAAGGAGGGTGCCTCCTTGCAAACTGTAACCTTCTCCGTTAAGGATTATAATGATGTTTGGGTTTACGGAACATATACCGTTAATGTAAGCACAGTAAAAAATCAATAAAAAAATAACAGCGCAATGCACATTAAAATGCAAAGCGCTGTTTTTTCGTGTTCTGTTTTATGTGTAAAATAATGCGTTTCTTTGGCTTTTACTGAATCTGTAAACCGATAAAACAATTCCGAGTGCAAGATAAATGCTTAAACTCGAAGAGCCTCCTGCGGAAAACAGGGGAAGCGTTATTCCTATGCAAGGCAGGATTGAAAGCTCCATACCCACATTAACAAGCACCTGCGCCCAAAGCATAACGGCAACACCCATACACATAAGATAACCAACATTATCTCTTGATTTATGTGCGGTTGCAATAACTCTTATCATCAAAATTCCGAGCAAAAGCAAAACAATCATTGCCCCAACAAATCCAAATTCCTCTCCCGCAACAGTTAAAATCATATCACTTTCGTTAACGGGAACGGCTCCGCTTTGTGTCATTTTTCCTTTAAGGAAGCCCTGACCGAACATTCCGCCTCCGCCGAGCGCGATTTTACCGTTGTTCTGCTGATACATAACATCGGGATATTGCTCGGGATAAAACAGAGCAACAATTCTTTGCCTTTGAATACCGCCGATAATGTTTGTTTTCCAGGCAACTATAAAGCCAACTATTATTGCGCAAAAGCCTGCAATGAAATAGCCTATGTTTATTTTAGCAAAAAAGAGCATACCTATAAACATAATAAGGAATATCAAGGCAGAGCCTGCGTCGCCCGTTAATATGCAAAGACCAATCGGAACTGCACCGTGAATAACAAGCGGAATAATAACCTTAATTTTATTTATATTGTCTTTAACCAAATCAAGATGATAGGAAAAAGAGATAATAAATCCAACCTTTAAAAGCTCTGATGATTGCAGAGTAAATCCGCCTATGTTAAGCCAGCTTCTCGCGGTGTCTCTGCCCGGTGCCGAGGTGCCGAAAAAGTATGTAATAATCATTAAAACAACACACGCAACGCCTACAATAGGCCATAGCTTGCTGATGATTTCATAATTAATTCGCGAAAGTATCAATGCTCCAACAATTCCCGCACCAACTGTTATAAGCATTGAAAGCACGGAATTAGTTATAATCGTGTTTTCGTCAACTGCATAATAGGTTGCACTGTAAACAAGCAGTAAGCCGTAAACAGAGCAGGCAACGGCGGTTATTACCGTAACATAATCAAGTCCGTAAAAAAAGTCGATAAAGCTGTTTCTTCTTTTGTTTTCGTTCAATCAACCGCCTCCTTTGATTTTTGTATATGATTATTATATTATTATTACTAATTATTTTCAAGGTGTAATTATTAACTGTTGAAATAATTTATAATTATGCTATAATAAACTGTAAATTAATTAATGTTTAATTTAAAAGGCAGGTTGTTTTATGTTATCGGATATCGAAATTGCACGCGGTGCGCAAATGAAAAGAATAGGCGAGGTTGCTTCCTCGGTAGGAATAGATGAGGATGAGCTTGAGCTTTACGGAAAATATAAGGCAAAGCTTTCGGATGAATTAATAAACAGAGTTAAGGATAATGAAAACGGAAAGCTTGTGCTTGTAACGGCGGTTAACCCAACTCCCGCCGGAGAGGGCAAAACAACCGTTACCATCGGTCTCGGCGATTCAATGGCTAAAATCGGCAAAAAGGCAGTTATAGCTCTTCGTGAGCCGTCTCTCGGTCCTGTTTTCGGAATTAAGGGCGGTGCCGCAGGCGGCGGTTACAGCCAGGTTGTTCCAATGGAGGATATAAACCTTCATTTCACGGGAGATATGCACGCAATAACAAGCGCAAATAATCTTATGTGCGCTTTGCTTGATAACCATATTCAGCAGGGAAACGAGCTTGGAATAGACCAGCGCAGAGTGCTTATCAAAAGATGCCTTGATATGAACGACCGTGCTTTAAGAAATATTGTTTGCTCCCTCGGCGGAAAGCTTAACGGTATTCCGAGAGAGGACCATTTCATCATAACCGTTGCAAGCGAGGTTATGGCAATTCTCTGCCTTGCAGAAGATGTTTTCGATCTTAAAGAAAGACTCGGTAATATCCTCGTTGCTTACACCTATGACGGAAAGCCCGTTTATTGCCGTGATATTAAGGCAAACGGCGCAATGACCGTTCTTTTAAAGGACGCTATAAAGCCTAATCTTGTTCAAACTCTTGAAAATAATCCTGCCATTATGCACGGCGGACCCTTTGCAAATATTGCCCACGGCTGTAACTCAATCAGAGCAACAAAAACTGCTTTGAAGCTCGGAGATTACTGCATAACCGAAGCAGGCTTCGGCTCCGACCTCGGCGCAGAAAAATTCCTTGATATTAAGTGCAGGCTTGCAGGGCTTACTCCAAGCTGCGTTGTTCTTGTTTCAACAGTTCGTTCAATGAAATATAACGGCGGCGTTGAAAAGGCAGATTTAACAAAGCCGAATCTTGAAGCACTCAAAAAAGGCTCTGTAAATCTCGGTGCTCATATTGATAATCTTAAAAAATTCGGCGTTCCCGTTGTTGTTGCAATCAATCATTTTTATGCCGACACAGATGGGGAAATTGCGTTTATTGAGGATTTCTGCAAATCAAAGGGTGCTGATTTCGCCGTAACAAAATGCTTTGCAGAGGGCGGAGCAGGCGGAGTTGAGCTTGCTCAAAAGGTTGTTGATGCCTGCGAAAAGGAAAATAATTTCCATCAGCTTTATTCTCTTGATATGCCTGTTTACGATAAAATCGAAACAATCGCAAAGGAAATTTACGGCGCAGACGGCGTTGAATATTCCAAGGAAGCCAAGGCAAGCATTGAGGAGTTTATAAAGCTCGGTGCGGATAAAATGCCTGTTTGCATCGCTAAAACGCAGTATAGCCTCTCCGATAATCCAAAGCTTCTCGGTAAGCCGTCGGGCTTCAAAATCAATATTTCATCTGTTGATTTGTCAAACGGCGCAGGCTTCATTGTTTGCAGAACGGGCTCTGTTATGACTATGCCCGGTCTTTCTAAATCTCCTGCCGCATTCAATATTGATATAAACGAAAACGGCGAAACAGTCGGTCTTTTCTGATATGGAAAGAATTATAACTCATAACTATAACGAAACGGTTGCCTTTGCCGAGGAATTTGCAAAAACGCTCAAAAAGGGAACAGTTATTGCTTATCTCGGAGATTTGGGTGCAGGTAAAACCGCGTTTACAAGCGGTCTTGTTAAAGGTCTCGGAATAAAATGCGATGTTTCCTCGCCAACCTTTGCAATCTGCAATGAATATCATTCCGACGGTAAAACGCTTTATCATTTTGATATGTACCGCGTTGACGGTTGGGACGATTTATATTCAACCGCGTTTTTTGATTATCTCGAAACAGATGCATATATTGCGGTTGAATGGAGCGAAAATGTTTACGGTGCACTTCCCGAGGATGCCGTTATGGTTGAAATATCAAAGCTTTCCGAAAACGAAAGAGAAATTAAAATTTATAAAAAAGGTGAAATTCAGTAATGCTTTTGTTGAGCGTTGATTCTTCTGCGGTAACCGCCTCTGCCGCTTTAACAGACGGCGAAGCCGTAATTAAAAGTGAATTAATCAATAAAGGCTTAACGCACAGTGAAACGCTTTTGCCTCTTATTGAAGGCGTTATGCAGGGCTATGAATATTCAAGCCTTGACGCTATTGCCGTTTCGGCAGGTCCCGGCTCGTTTACAGGCATAAGAATAGGAATAGCAACCGTTAAGGGCATTGCCTTTCCGTTTGATATTCCCTGTATTCCTGTTTCAACGCTTGAAGCAATTGCATATAATTTTGCAGATGAAAGCGCAGTTGTCTGCGCGGTTATGGACGCACGCAGAATGCAGTTTTATAACGCATTGTTTAAAATTGAAAATTCAAGGGTTGTGCGCATAACAGAGGATAAGGCGCGACCGCTTGAAGAAATTGAAAGCACCTTAAAGCAGTATTCAAGGGTTATTGTTGCAGGCGACGGCGCAGAGCTTTTCTGCAAAAGCAGTTCGCTTGATAATATAATTATTGCCGATGAAAAAAAGCGTTTTCAATGCGGTGTCGGCGTTTCCAAATGCGCGCAGAATAAGGAAAAAATAAATCCCTCTTCGCTTATGCCTGTTTATTTAAGGCAAAGTCAGGCGGAAAGGGAATTAAAATTAAAGAAATAATGAAAGGTTGTTAAAAACTATGGTTGCTCTCGGTTCAGACCACGCGGGATTTCCGCTCAAAACAGAAATTAAAAATTATCTTGATTCAATCGGTGTTGAGTATAAGGATTTCGGTTGCTACACTCCCGAAAGATTTGATTATGCCATAGCCGCTCAAAAGGCTTGCGATGCGGTAATGAGCGGAGAGTGCAACAGAGCAATTCTTTGCTGCGGAACAGGCGTTGGCATCTCTATGGCGGCAAATAAGGTAAAAGGTATAAGAGCCGCCGTTTGCTCCGATTATTTCAGCGCAAAATACACAAGAGCGCATAATGACGCAAATTGCCTTTGCCTCGGTGCAAGAGTTGTAGGCCCGGGACTTGCGCTTGAGCTTGTTGATGTTTTTCTTAACACTGAATTCGAGGGTGGCAGACACCAAACAAGAATAGACCAAATTTCAGCAATTGAAAACGGCGAAAAGCTTTATTAATTATGGATATAAGAAAAGTCTCCGCAAACGCGGAGACTTAATTTTTTGTTTTATTTTATCCCCATTTAAGAGCTTTAACCGAAAAGCCGAGGCTTGTGTCAAGCTTGTTTTTTTGAACAACGGCAACAAGCTTTTTAGCCTTGCAGGATTTATCAATACCCGAAACCTTTGCCGTAACCTTGTAATAGTTGTTACCGCCGAGGTCTTCTATTTGAGTAATCTCTATCCTGTGAGTTGCCTTTTCGTATGAGCTTGATGTTATTGAAAATGTGTCGTTAATACTGTCGTAGCTTAACGGTGCGGGATTTACTGCACCGTCAGAGGTGTATGTATTACAGTCTGTTTTAAACTGAACAACAGTTCTTGCAAAGTAATTGAACAAATCAATAACAACCGTTCCGCTTGCAAAGGTGTTTGTGTTAAGATTTTCTCTTTGAAGCATCCAGCAGGCAACATGGGTTGCAACCTCTATCGGAACCTTGTTTGAGTTTTCATAGCTTGCAGTGTAAAGATAGGGAACCTCAAGCATATTTGTTAAGGTTTTAACATCCTTATCGCTGAACTGAACGGGTGTGCCATTTGCAGAGGTTGAGGGAACAACATCCTCGTCAAACGGTAGAGTTGTAAGCTCACTTTTTGTTGTTTCGTTAACCACATTTGTGTTGTTATTAACATCATCTCGGTCGGGCTGCTTCTCGGGAGAGGAGCCGGGAGTATTTGATGCGGCTGTTGTTGTTTTGGATTCATCCTTCTTTGTGGTGGTAACCTTAATGGTTTCTCCCGTTTTGTTTCCGTTTTGGTCGATAACATAAGCCTTGCCGTCATCTCCGTAAACAACTGCAACCTCATTGCCGTTTTCGTCAATCTCAAAGCCGTATTCCTCGGCAACTCCTTCAAGACCTGCTGATTCCTCTTCATCGCTTGCTTCCTTTTTTGAGCAAGCGGCAAAGCAGGTTGTAACAAATACCAAACATAAAAGAATTAAGCTTATTCTCTTTACCATTTTTTACACCTCTGTAAAAAAATTATTTAACCTTATTTATTATATATAATTACGCTTAAAAAGTAAATAAGAAAATTTGACGGTTAGCGATATTTAACGATTAATTCATAATTTTTGCAAAATTTATGCTATAATGTTTATAGTTTTAAATGTTAACGCTTTAAGTTGAGTATATGAAAAATTCTGTTAAAACGGCGGTGTGCGGACTGTCAACTGCGCTGTCGGTTGTGCTTATGTTTGTTTGCGGATTTTTTTATTCGCTAACCTATGTTGCTCCGCTCGTGCTTGGCTTTTTAATGCTTATGATTTGCAAAACCTTCGGCGCAAAATCTGCCTTTTGCGTTTATTTTGCGTCTGCGTTCTTATCATTAATACTCGTTTCTCAAAAGGAATCCGCGGTTATATACACCCTTTTTTTCGGCTATTATCCCATAATTAAGAAGTATCTCGATAAGGTTAAGACTAAATTCCTATCGGTAATTTTAAAGCTTTTAATTTTTAATGCCTGTATTGCGCTGACGGAAATTATCTGCGTTTATATTCTCGGTATCCCGTTTTTTGATGACGGCGTTTTCTCTGTCAGTATGATAGTTATGTTTGCCGTTTTGATGAACATAGTTTTCATTTTCTATGAAATTGCGCTGAAATATTTCAAAATAGTTTATGAAAGAAAATTTGAAAAGCGAATAATAAAAATGTTTAAATAGAATTAAAGCGGGCTGAAATCAGTCCGCTTGGTTTTTTATTTATAAACTCTTTCTATTCTCGGATTAACCATAAGCGGAGAAATATCAACGCTTGCAATGTCTCCGCATTTTATGTCGGCACCCGTTATGTCAACCGCCGTGTGCGATAAGCCTATACCGCCTATAACATGAAACATTCTGCCGTTAATCCTAACATACATTTGCTTTCTTTTAAGAAATTGCTTAAAAACAGATAAAACATATCTGAAATCAATAATTTCCTTTTCCTTTGTCAGTCCGAAGCCGTCATAATGGCCGATAGGAACAATCGCAATTTTAGTTTCTCTTTTAGTTTTATAGGTGCCGTTATAGCCAACGGAATATCCGGCAGGAACTGTTTTAATGTCAATAACCTCTGCTTCAAGACTTCCTAATCTGTTAAGCCCGGTTTTGCTCTTTGTTATAACCCTGCCCGTAAATGCAGAGCCAAGGCGAACACTGTCAAGGCAAACATCCTCAACATTTAAAAGAGCAGGGGAGTTTGCGCAATGTGCAATTCCCGTTTTATATCCTGCCTTTTCAATCTGCGCAATGCAGTCCTTAAACAAAACAAGCTGCGCCTTTGTTAACGGCTCGTTGCGAAAAGCACTTGAAAAATGAGTGTATATTCCCATAAATTCAAGATTTTCTGCCTTGTAGCAATCAATAGCGCTTGAAATTTCACTCGGCATAAAGCCGTATCTGCCCATGCCCGTGTCAATCTTCAAATGGCATTTGGTTTTAACGCCGAGCTCTGCCGAGGCCTTGTTCATAACCTCGCAGGCAAGAGTTGAGCCTATCGTTGCAACACAACCGTTTTCGGCAATAATTCTTGCCTCGCTCTCAATGCAGGTTGAGCGCAAAACAAGTATTTCCTCATCGTCAAGTATTTCCTTTAAAACGGGAATATCCGTAACCTCCGTAACGGCAAAGCTCTTTATTCCGCTTTCCTTTAAAACAGAGGTAAACTCCTTAATTCCGAAGCCGTAGCCGTTGCCCTTAACAACCGCTATAATCGGTACTCCCGCTTTCTTTTTTATTATTTCAATATTCTCTAATAGCTTTTGCCTGTCAATAACATATCTGCTCATTACAGTTTCTTTTTAATCTCCATAGCTAAATTATATAGTTTGTAAACCGGCTTGTTGATAACATAATCAAATTCGCCGATAAATTCCTTCATATATCCGCCGAAGCCGTGCTTGAAGCGCCACAGTCCGTAATGCGGATTGTCGGGATTTTGGCAGTCTCCGCTGATACCGCCGAAATCGTAAACGGAACAGCCGCAGTCAAGTCCCCACTTAATCATTGCCCATTGAAGCGCATAGTTTGGATAAACATTTCTGTGTGCGTTTGAGGAGGCACCGTATTGATATTTCATAACATTTTTGCCCCAACGAATAGCAAGCGTGCCTGCAATAGCCTGTCCCTCATAATAAGCCATATAAAGCCTTGCGTCATCGCCCATACAGTTAAGAATTTTTTCAAAATACCATTTCGGTCTTGTTGAAAAGCCGTCGCGCTCTCCCGTTTCGTGCATAATTCTAACGAAATCGTCAAGTGCTTCAACACCACAGATTTTAACCTCAACACCCTTTTTGGAAGCCTTTCTTATTCTGTTTCTGTAATCGGCCTTAAAGGTCAGCATAAGCTCGTCCTCGGAAAGACCGTTATAATCAAAGCAGTAAACAAATCTCGGCTGAACATTTTCAAAATCCATACAGCCGGGGTTTAATTCCGTGAAGCCCTTTTCAATAAGATGCTTTTTGTATTCCTGATTTTCAATAACTATTTCGGGATCAATCTTAATGCAGTATGCCTTATATTCCTTAGCGAGATCAAGAAGACCGTCAAACAAAGCGTCAAACGCTTCAAAATCGTTTTCGTCAGCCGTAAAGCCTCTGCAAACATAAAAAAGCGAATATTTAATAACGGGAATAAATCTTATAAGAACGGCGGCAGAGCCCTTAATTTCTCCGTTTTCGTCTTTAAGCATTATCGCTTCCCATTTCCAAGCCGATTTAACCTTTGCCCATTTTGAAGAGTGCTGAAAAAGTCCTTTCGGGTGGCGCTTTATGAAATTCTCATATTCTTCAAGATTGCTTTCATCAACTCTGACTATCATAGCTTCCTCCGTGTTTTTCATATTAAAATCATTATAGCACAATTAATTCGGTTTTGTCTATAAAAATACCGCATTGTTGACTTTTATTTTA
>SAMEA3663039__coassemble_430_pt1 | contig 12013 bp, 9 predicted proteins | sample SAMEA3663039__metabat2_low_PE_029 | metagenome-assembled genome bin SAMEA3663039 (sample SAMEA3663039) | pig gut metagenome | biome: pig gut; feature: pig-associated habitat; material: faeces | place: France | collected 2012
TAGGGCCTGTGCAAACCACCAGTTCAACTGGTGGTTATGATTAGGCTCTAATATTTATATTCTTCTTTGTCCTTTCCCGAGGAATAGAAATTGTCAATAACAACTCTGTAACGCTCCAAGGCATTCTTAATGGAATCCTCCCAAGATATATAAATGTTGCTTTGAGCGTTTATTCCAACCCGAGAAAGCAGGTCTTTGTTTTTAATGATTTTTTGCGTGCAGTCTGCAACTGAAAGCGCATTTTCCTCGCAAAGAAATCCCGTTTCGCAGTCTGTTATGCCCTCGGAGGCACAGCTTCCGTCAACAAGAAGTGCTGCTGTTGCCGATGCCGCCGCCTCGCGAACAACAAGTCCGTTTGTGTCAAAAACAGATGGGAACACAAGCAGGTCTGCCGCCGCGTAATAAAGTCGAAGCTCATTTCTGTCAAGTATCTGCCCCGTGAAAATTACATTTGAATCAAGCATTTCCCTGCGTGCGTATTTCTTAATGGCGTTTTCGTCGGGGCCTGTTCCAACCATAAGCATACGAAAATCAACCTTGCGCTCTTTAAGAATTTTGCAGGCGTCAAGAATGATTTTTATGTTTTTGTACCACATCATTCTGCCAACGAAAATAAGAATAGGCACGCCTGACGGGATATTGTGCTTTCTCCTGATTATATCCTTATCGTCCTCGGAAAAATTGCTTATCGGCAGGTCGCAGCCGTTAGGCATAATTATATAATCTCCCGTGTAGCCAACCCTGCGCAGAGAATCAACCGTTCCCTTGCTTGTAACCCAAACCTCATCGGCGCTTTTAATATTGTTTAAAAGAAAGCCATAAGCCCTGTGTTTAAGCGGATATCCCGGTATTCTTGATTCAAAATCGTATTCGTATTTTGTGTGATATGTCAGTATTTGAGGGATTCTTTTTATTCTGTTTACCCGTCTGAAAAAATAGCTTGTTGCTATCGGGCAGTGAGAGTGAAGAATATCAAAATTCATATTGATGATATCTTCGCTGAACTCTCTTTTGAACGGCCAGCCGACGGGATAACCCTCTCCAAAGGTAAAAAGGCTTTTGTATCTGTATATTTGATATTTATATTTATAATCCTCTTGATTTGGATTTTTCGGAGTAACTATAACCGCTTCGCCTAAGCCGTTGTTGATTATATCGGCATAGCATTTTGCAACGGTGCTTATTCCGTCAATTGTCGGCGGAAACGCTTCTGTTCCTATCGCGGTTTTAAGCTTATCGTTCATCAAAACAAGTCCTTCTGATTTTTTTGTTAATATACCACATTTGAGTGGCTTTGTAAATCTAATTTAATAAATTAAATAATTTGTTAATAAAAGTGTTGATTAAAGGTGCCGTTTTATTATATAATAAATATATCTTTGGAATTATATAGATATTTTAGTAATTTTTATAAAATCTATTAAAGGGGGCATAGCCTTGTCAGAGCAATATTCCGTTTCTCTCCAAAAAATAATAGAGGCGCACGGGCTTGAAACGGTTTATCTTCCGAAAAGCGCAGAAGAAATCCTAATAACAACTAATGAGGTAAACAGGCCGGGAATAGTTCTCTCGGGATTTACCGATTATTTTGACCCTCTGCGAATCCAGATTTTAGGATGGACAGAGCTTGGATATCTTCAAAATCTATCAGGCTCCGAAAGGGATAAGGCTCTCGGCAATCTGCTTGAGCTTCATCCTGCCGCCGCCGTGCTTACAAGAGGCTTGGAGGTACCCGATTATTTTCTTGCTCAGTTTGAAAAATATCAGGTTCCTTTATTAAGAACAGAGGAAGAAACCTCTCCCTTCCTTGCAAATCTTATTCAGTATTTAAACACAAATCTTGCTCCCCGCATAACGCGCCACGGCGTTTTGTGTGAGGTTTACGGCGAGGGTGTTCTTATAGTCGGCGAAAGCGGAGCGGGAAAATCCGAAACAGCCGTTGAGCTTATTAAAAGAGGCCACCGCCTTATAGCAGATGATGCTGTTGAAATCAGAAAAACAGACGCTCACACGCTCGTGGGCTCATCTCCTAATAATATCCGCCATTTCATTGAGCTTCGCGGAATCGGAATTATAAACGCCCGCAGGCTTTTCGGTATGGGCTCTGTTAAGGATACGGAAAAAATCAATATGGTTATTCAGCTTGAGCCGTGGGAATCGGGCAAGGCTTACGACAGATTAGGCCTTGATAATGAATACACAAAAATTCTTGATGTTAAGGTTCCCGTTATAACCGTTCCCGTAAATCCCGGAAGAAACCTTGCGGTTATTATCGAAACGGCGGCTATGAATAACCGTCAAAAGAAAATGGGCTATAACGCCGCAAGAGAGCTTATGATAGGTCTCGGTATGGACGATTTGGAGCCCGGCGAAAAAGAGCTTGAAATATGGCAAAATTCATAATGCCGAATAATCAGTAAAAATTTTAATTAATATATAAAAGCAAAGGAGTATTTTATGTTAAGCATAGGAATTGACCTTGGAGGAACAAATATTGTTGCTTCCGTTGTAAACGAAAAGTATGAAATTCTCGGCACGGGAAAATTGCCCACTGCAACGCCGAGAAGCGCAGACGAAATTTTTGACGATATCGCACAGGCGTGTAAAAACGCAATGGCAGAGGCAGGCGTTGAAATAAGCGATATTTCATCTGTCGGAATGGGAACTCCCGGAACTGTAAACGGCGACGGAGTTATTGAATTTGCAAATAACCTCGGCTTCAATAATGTTCCTGCAAGAGATATGATTAGGGAAAGACTCGGCGATATTCCCGTTTATGTTGATAATGATGCAAACTGCGCCGCGCTCGGCGAGGCTTATGCAGGCTGCGGAAACGGTGCAAAGGATTTTGTTGCTGTAACTCTCGGAACAGGTGTTGGCTCGGGAATTATTGTTGACGGCAAAATTGTTTCGGGCGTTAACTTCGCGGGCGGCGAGTGCGGCCACATGGTTATTATGGTTGACGGCGAGGCTTGCACCTGCGGCAGATACGGCTGCTGGGAGGCTTATGCTTCGGCAACTGCTCTTATCCGCCAAACAAGAGCCGCAATGGAGGCTAATCCGAATTCTGTTATGCACGAGCTTGCAAAAAAAGAGGGCAAGGTAAGCGGCAGAACAGCGTTTGACGCAATGCGAATGGGCGATATAGCAGGTATAAATGTTGTTAATAACTATATCAAATATGTTGCCTGCGGTCTCATCAATATCGTAAACGCGCTTCAACCTGAAATAATCTGCGTAGGCGGCGGTATCTGTAATGAGGGCGAAACTCTTATGAAGCCTCTTCGCCGTTTCGTTCAGGCAGAAAGATATTCTATTCACAGTAAAATTCAAACTAAAATTCTTAAAGCCGAGCTCGGAAACGACGCAGGCGTTATCGGCGCCGCTCTTTTAGGCTCTGTAAAGTAACGGTGGTATTTTGGAACAGTTATTAAAAACGCTGAAAGAATTAAATATAAAATTTATCGAAAATGAGCCTATGGCAAACCGCACAACCTTTAAGGTTGGCGGAAATGCAAGGGTTATGGCTTTTCCGAAAAGCGAAGAGGAGATAATTGCAATTATCAATTCCTGCAATGATAATTCCGTTCGCTTTATCGCAGTAGGCAACGGCTCAAATCTGCTTGTTTCGGATAACGGTATTGACGCGTGCGTAATCTGTCTCGGAAAGGATTTTTCCGAAATCAGATTAATTGATGATGAAACCGTTTTTGCCGAAAGCGGTGCTTCGCTGATGAAGCTTTGCCGTTTCGCTCTTGAAAACGGCCTTTCGGGACTTGAATTTGCTTACGGTATTCCCGGCTCCTGCGGCGGTGCGGCATTTATGAATGCAGGCGCTTACGGGGGAGAGATGAAGGATGCTCTTGTTAAATGCACCCACATAACCGAAAACGGAGAAAGAGGAGAGCTTTCGGGAGATGCGCTTGAACTCTCGTATCGCAAATCTGCCTATTCCTCAAACGGCTTTGTGATAACAGGCTTATATTTGAAGCTTAAAAAGGGCAACAGGGAAGAGATTAAAGCAAAAATGGAGGAGCTTATTCAGCGCAGGCGTGATAAGCAGCCGCTTGAATATCCGAGTGCAGGCTCAACCTTTAAAAGACCGCCGGGCTATTTTGCAGGCGCACTGATTGAAGAGTGCGGACTTAAAGGAAAAACGGTCGGCGGAGCGCAGGTCAGCGAAAAGCACGCAGGCTTTGTTATTAATAAAGGCGGTGCAACCTGCGATGATATATTAAAGCTCTGCAAAATTTGCAGTGATGAGGTTTATAAACAAAAGGGCGTAAGGCTCGAAATGGAGATAAGGGTAACGGAATAATGATTAGAGAACAAAAGGAATTAGTAATTATAACAGGACTTTCAGGCGCAGGAAAATCAACTGCAATCGGCTTTATGGAGGATATAGGCTATTACTGCATAGATAATATGCCTCCCGTTTTGATTTCAACCTTTCTTGATATTCTTTCAAAGCATCAGGATTACAGTAAGATTGCAATCGTTGTTGATATTCGTTCAACCGAAAAGTTTGATGAAATAATCAAAAGTCTTAACGAGGCAGAGCGCTATGATTATGAGGTTAAGGTTGTTTATCTTGATATAAAAACCCATATTGCGCTTAAAAGATATAAATTAACAAGAAGAAAGCACCCGTTTGCCGATAGGTTTAACGGCGATATCGAAGCGGCGCTTGAATATGAAAAGGAAATTATGCTTCCTTTGCGTTCAAGAGCGGATTTTATTATCGACAGCTCCGATTTAACCGCTAATCAGTTAAGAACAAGATTAACTCAAATTCTCGTAGGCGACGATAAGGATATTATGAATATCCATGTTGAATCCTTCGGATTTAAGCACGGTATTCCCAACGAGGCTGATTTTGTTATAGATGTTAGGTGCCTGCCGAATCCCTACTGGGTAGAGAATTTAAGAACAAAAACAGGTCTTGACCAAGAGGTTAGGGATTATGTTTTCTCCTTCCCCGAGTCAAAAAAGCTTCTTGAAAAGCTGATTGATATGCTTGATTTTCTTAATCCGCTTTACATAAAAGAGGGTAAAAGTCAAATCGTTTTTGCAATCGGCTGTACGGGCGGAAATCATCGCTCGGTTGCAATTGCAGAGGCACTTAAAGAGCATTTTGAAAATAAATGGGATAATGTTTCGGTAAATCACCGTGATATAAACAGGAGCTAAGGATAAAACAAATGTCTTTTTCAATGCAGGTTAAAAACGAGCTTGTTAAAAAGGAATATGAAAAAAACTGCTGTAAAAGGTCTTTGTTTTACGGAATGTGCATTTTCGGAAAAAGCTTTTCAAGGTCGGGCGTATCTCTTCAATCCGAAAATGAAGAGGTTGCCCTGCTTTATAAAAGCCTTTCAAAATCGCTTTTTAATATAGAATGTGAAATAAAAAAATCTCCGCGCGGAAGGAATTACACCGTCTTTGTTCCCGATAAAACAGATTGTGTTAAGCTTCTTAAATATTTCGGGCACGACGGTATAGGCAGTATAAGAATAAACCATAATAATTTTGACTGCGAGGAATGTGTTAATGCCTTCACGGCAGGCGCATTCCTTTCCTGCGGAACGCTTTCCGATCCCAAAAAGGATTATCATCTTGAATTTACCGTGCCGTATCTTAACCTTTCAAAAAGCCTTTTTACGCTTCTTGACGAAATGGAGCTTAACCCTAAATATACAAACAGAAAGGGCTATAATGTTGTTTATTTCAAGGAAAGCGAAGCAATAGAAAGCTGCCTTTATATAATGGGCGCCTCCTCCGCTATGTTTGAAATGATGAACATTAAAATCGTTAAGGATTTCAGAAATAAGGCAAACAGGCAGGCAAACTGCGAAACGGCAAATATCAATAAAATGGTTAATGCCGTTGCCGTTCAGCTTAAAGCAATCGAAAAAATATGGAGCAAAAAGGGCAGGGAATATCTTCCGCAATCACTCCAACAGGTTGCCGAGTTAAGATATGATAATCCCGATTTAAGTCTTTCGGAGCTTGCTCAGCTTTGCAATCCGCCTATGAGCAGAAGCGGAATAAACCACAGATTAAAAAGAATTGTTGATATTTCAAATGATTTATAAAAGGAATTAATAATATGTTTACTCATTTGCATCTGCATACGGAATTTTCTCTGCTTGACGGCGCCTGCCGTATCAAGCAGCTTGTTTTGCGTGCAAAGGAGCTTGGTATGCAGTCTCTTGCTATTACCGACCATGGTAATATGTACGGGGCTGTTGATTTTTATAAGGCGTGTAAAAGCGAGGGCATAAAGCCGATTATCGGATGTGAGGTTTATGTTGCTCCGCGCACAAGGTTTGACAGGGAAAAGGTGCTTGATAAGGAATATAACCACCTTATCCTGCTTTGTAAAAATGAACAGGGCTATAAAAATTTAATTAAGCTTGTTTCACTTTCATTTACGGAGGGCTATTATTATAAGCCGAGAATAGACAGGGATATTCTTGAAAAATATCACGAGGGGCTTATATGCCTGTCCGCCTGCCTTGCGGGCGAAATTCCGCAAAAGCTTTTGAGTGCCGATTATGAATCTGCAAAGGAATCTGCCTTGTGGTATTATTCCGTTTTCGGAAACGGAAATTATTATCTTGAAGTTCAGGACCACGGCCTGCCCGAGCAGAAAACCGTTAAGGAGGGCTTAAAGCGTCTTTCAAAGGAAACAGGTATTCCTCTTATCGCAACAAATGATGTTCATTATATCGAGCAGGAGGACAGTAAAATTCAGCAGGTGCTTATCTGCATTGCAACAAACCATATTATCGGCGAGGATACAGGGCTTGAATTTCATTCAAACGAGTTTTATCTGAAATCCGAAGAAGATATGAAAACGCTTTTTGCCGATATTCCCGAAGCAGTTGAAAACACTGCCGTTGTTGCCGAAAAATGCTCGTTTGATTTTGAGTTCGGCAACACAAAGCTTCCTTATTTTGAGATTGAGGGCTCAATGAGCCATTTTGAATATTTTAGGGATAAATGCTTTAAAGGCTTATACGAAAGATATGAAAATCCGCCCGAGGAATATATAAATCGGCTTGAATATGAGCTTTCAACAGTTGAGAAAATGGGCTACACCGATTATTATCTTATAGTTGCCGATTTCGTTTCTTTTGCAAAAAGCAAAGGCATTCCGGTCGGTCCCGGCAGAGGCTCGGGAGCAGGCTCTATTGCCGCCTATTGCATAGGGATAACAGATGTTGACCCTATGAAGTATAATCTTCTTTTTGAAAGATTTTTAAATCCCGAAAGGGTATCTATGCCCGATTTTGATATAGATTTCTGCTATGAGCGCAGGCAGGAGGTTATTGATTATGTTACATCAAAATACGGCGCAGACCATGTTGCCCAAATCGTAACCTTCGGAACGCTCCAAACAAGAGCCGCTATTCGTGATGTCGGCAGGGCAATGGGTATGCCTTATGCTTCGGTTGACGCCGTTGCAAAGCTTGTGCCGAACGATTTTAAAATAACTATCGATGAGGCAGTTAAAAAGTCAAAGGAATTAAGCTCGCTGATGGAGGAAAATCCGCAGGTAAACGAGCTTATAAATACCGCTCGCAAGGTTGAGGGGATGCCCAGAAACACCTCAACACACGCCGCAGGTGTTGTTATAACGCACGATCCTGTTTGCGAATATGTTCCTCTTGCAACTAATGACGGACTTGTTGTAACGCAGTATATAATGACAACTCTTGAAGAGCTCGGCCTGCTTAAAATGGATTTTCTCGGGTTAAGAACCTTAACCGTTATAAGCGACGCTTCAAGAAATGCAGGAATTGATATTGAAAAAATATCTATTGAGGACCCCGAGGTTTATAAGCTTTTCGCAAGAGGGCAAACAGAGGGCGTTTTTCAGTTTGAATCAAGCGGTATGAAGCAAATGCTTATGAATTTGAAGCCAACAAGGCTTGAACACCTTATTGCCGCAAATTCGCTTTACCGCCCCGGTCCTGCCAAGCAGATAGACACCTTTGTTGAAAACTCACACCACCCCGAAAAAATACATTATGACACACCGCTTTTAAAGCCCATTCTTGAAGACACCTTCGGTTGCATTGTCTATCAGGAGCAGGTTATGCAGATTTTCCGCGCCCTTGCCGGATATTCCTACGGCAGAGCAGATGTTGTTCGCCGCGCAATGAGTAAAAAGAAAAAGGATGTTCTTGAAGCGGAGCGCATAACCTTTATAAACGGTTGCGCTAAAAATAATATAAGCAAAGAAACGGCAACGGGAATATTCGATAAAATTTCCGAATTTGCAAAATATGCCTTCAATAAGTCTCATGCCGCCTGCTATGCTCTTGTGGCATACAGAACGGCTTATCTTAAAAGGTATTATCCCGCGCAGTTTATGGCGGCGCTTTTAACCTCTGTTCTTGATTCGTCAAATAAGGTTGCGCGCTACATTGCCGAAAGCAAACGTCTTGGCTTAAAGCTTGCCGTTCCCGATGTAAACACCTCTATGAAGGGCTTTTCGGCAAACGGCAATGTTATAAATTACGGCTTGCTCGGAATAAAAAATCTCGGCTCGGAATTTATAAACGATATAATCAAAGAGCGTGAAAACGGAAAATATAAGGATTTGTTTGATTTCTGTTCAAGGCTTCAAACAAGCCATTTCAACAGGCGCGCCGTTGAAAGTCTTATAAGAAGCGGAGCGCTTGATTCCCTCGGCGCAAACAGGCGCCAAATGCTTCAAGCCCTTCCTGCGCTCGTCAGCAATCTTGAAGAGCACAGAAGAAAAACAATGTACGGTCAGGTGGGCTTTTTTGAGCTTGGTGCAGACGATTCCTTCGGCTTTGAATTTGAGCTTCCGCAGGTTGATGAGTTCCCAAAGGCAGAGCTTCTTAAAATGGAAAAGGAAATGACGGGGCTTTATCTTTCGGGTCATCCGCTCGATAGGTATTCAAGCATTATTGAAAGCCTCGGCTATGCTCAAACCGCCGATTTGCTTGAAGCAGGCAAAAGCGAGCTTGCAGAATATAAGGACGGAGATTTTGTAACCGTTTGCGGAATTATAACCCATATAACCGTTAAGCAAACACGAAACGGTCAGAATATGGCGTTTGTAACAATTGAGGATATGCTCGGTTCAATTGAAATTATCGTTTTTCCAAAGGTTCTTCAAGCCTGTAATCAGTATATCGTTTCGGGCGGAGTAATAACGGTTATCGGCTCACTTTCGGTTGAAGAAGAAAAGGAGCCAAAGGTTCTTGCAAATGTAATTGAGGGCGCTCCGAATAATAGCAGCAAGCCCGTTGTGCACCGTTCAAAAAAACAATCGCCCGTAAGCTTATATGAGAATAATAAAAAGGAAGCGGAAAAGCCGAAAAGCGCAAAAAGTAAAAAGCGCGGTCTTTATTTAAGGTTTAATTCCTCCGCTGATGAAAATATTAAAAAAGCAAAAATAATAACCTCTATTTTTGAAGGCGATTTGCCGCTTTATTTCTATTATCTTGATGAAAAAAGATATGAAAGAATGAAAAGCGAGGATTTCGTAGCCGTAAACAAAACAATGCTTGATGAGCTCAAAAGGCTTCTCGGAAGCGAAAATGTTGCGGTTATTGATTGAAAAGCAGTATATATCTTGACTTTTATGCTGTTTTTGAGTAAAATATCTTATTAGTGTTTGGAAAACATTTACGAAAATAGAAAGTTTTATTCACAACATTGTGAGGAGGATTTCATTATGAAAACTATTGCAGTTTTAACAAGCGGAGGAGACGCTCCCGGAATGAACGCCGCAGTTCGTGCAGTTGTAAGGACTGCCTGCGTAAACGGAATCAGAGTGCTCGGTGTTATCAGAGGATATAACGGTCTTATTAACGGCGATTTTGTTGAGCTTGATCTTCGTTCTGTTTCCGATATTATCCACAGAGGCGGAACAAAGCTTTACAGTGCACGCTCCGTTGAGTTTGCAACAGAAGAGGGTATGAGAAAGGCAATTCGCACCTGCCAGGAAAACGGCATTGAGGGTGTTGTTGTTATCGGCGGAGACGGCTCATTCAGAGGCGCACGCGATTTAAGCGAAAGAGGAATCCCCTGCGTTGGTATTCCCGGCACAATTGATAACGATATTGCCTGCTGTGATTATACTATCGGCTATGACACCTGCCTTAACACCATTATGGATTGCGTAGACAGAGTAAGAGACACAACAGAATCTCACGACCGTTGCACGGTTATTGAGGTTATGGGTCGCCGTGCAGGCTATCTTGCGCTTAACGCAGGCATTGCAGTAGGCGCAACCTCAATTCTTATTCCTGAAATTCCCTTTGATATTCAAAGAGATGTTATTGAAAGAATGCAGCGCACTCAAAGAACAGATAAAAAGCATTTTCTTATCGTTGTTGCAGAGGGTGTCGGCGTTGATGTAACAGAGCTTGCAAAGGAAATCCAGGCAAAAACAGGCGTTGAATCCCGTGCGTGTATTCTCGGTCATATTCAGCGCGGTGGCTCGCCGACTGTTCAGGACAGAGTTATGGCAACCCGTATGGGCCACTATGCAGTTAAAAATCTTCTTATGAACAATATCGGAAACCGCGTTGTTGCTTCAAATCACGGCGAGGTTGTTGATTATGATATTTTTGAAGCACTCAATATGAAAAAGCATATTGACGAGCATCTTTATCAAATTGCAATGGATGTTTCAATCTAAATTAAAAATGTTTTTACGGAAGCCTTGTTTTTCAAGGCTTCTTTTTTTGCAAATTTTTGCTTTTTTTACTTGTGATTAATGCGGATATAATAATTAAAAAGGCTTTAAAAAGGTGGTTTTATGAGGAAATTTATTCGCATTGCAGACGGCGTTATCGCGTCTTTTCTTGTTGTTATTTTTGCATTTGTTATTTACGGAAGCACCGCTCTTCCGAGCGAGCTGAATATCAGCTCCGACGCAGATAAAACTATTGCCCGTCTTTATTCCGTTTCCTCCGTTTCGGAAAAAAGCGTTGATTATCAAAGCGCAGACGCCGTTGGAGAAAATAAATCCGAGCTGAATTTTTTAGGCATTGTTCCCGTTAAGGAGGAAAGCATTAAAAATGTTTCCGAAAAAAAGGTTTATGTTTCGGGGCAGTCCTTTGGAATTAAGCTTTACACAAACGGCGTGATTGTGGTTGGCACAAAGGATATAACCGTAAACGGAAAAACCGTTAATCCTGCAAAGCAGGCGGGTATAGAGGTTGGCGATGTTATTGTTTCAATCAACAGTCAAAAGGTCTATTCGTCCGACAGAGTTCAACAAATCCTAAACGATAATAACGGCAGAAGCTTTGAAATTTGCATAAACAGGGGAGGAGATTATAAAACCGTAACGCTCGTTCCCGTTTATTCCGATTCGGAGGGATGCTATAAAGCAGGAATGTGGGTCAGGGATTCAACCGCAGGAATAGGCACAATAACCTTTTATAACCCGTCAAACAGCACGGTAGCCGCTCTCGGTCATCCCATAACAGATGTTGACACAGGCAAAATTATGCCGATATTAAACGGAGAAGCAGTTGAAACGATGGTTACCTCCGTAGCAAAATCATCTCCTAATGAAACAGGCTCCGTCTGCTGCGAATTTTTAAGCCAAACAATAGGCACTCTTAAAGAAAACACAAATCAGGGAGTTTACGGAAAATATAACGAAGGCGTTGATTTATCGCAGTATCACGAATATTCTGTTGCAAAAAAGCAGGAGGTGGAAAAGGGCTTTTGCCAAATTATAACAACCGTTGATGAAAGCGGACCGCAGGTGTATTCGGCAGAAATAACAAAGATTTATTATAATGATGAAGAAAAAAATATGATTATTAAAATAACAGATGATAAGCTGATTGAAAAAACAGGCGGCATTGTTCAGGGTATGAGCGGAAGTCCGATAATTCAAAACGGAAAATTAATAGGCGCAATAACCCATGTTATAGTCAGCGAGCCGAAAAAGGGCTATGCCGTTTTTGCCGAAACGATGCTTGAAATATCCGAAAATTAATTTTTGCATTAT
>SAMEA3663039__coassemble_439_pt1 | contig 11877 bp, 13 predicted proteins | sample SAMEA3663039__metabat2_low_PE_029 | metagenome-assembled genome bin SAMEA3663039 (sample SAMEA3663039) | pig gut metagenome | biome: pig gut; feature: pig-associated habitat; material: faeces | place: France | collected 2012
TTTAGCATATTCAAATATCATATCACGTATTGTATCATTATATTGGTAAAGTCTTTTAAGTTCAATATTATCAAGTATTAACTTTTGAATTTGAATATCATACACTGGCCACTTTGAGCCTGAATCATTATATTTATAGCTAACTCCATTTGCAAGTCCAAAATCAGTAGCTGTTCTAATATCCTCAACGTAGCCTTTATCAATTAAAAAGGCAATAATTTGATCTCGTTTAATATCAAATTCAAAAAATGACTTTGCAAGCATTGAAACCGAAAATGGCTCGTTTGAAAAATTATAATTTGGCATAACCGCCTCCTAATGTTTTTATTTGTTATTTAATTCTTCAAATTTAGCAGTCATTGTTTGAGGAAACTTTTTCTATAAAACTCAAATAATAATTTTTTACATATTATAACACAATTTCATCGTAAGTAAATACAATAATTATCATCCGATTATATACATTTTTTAATCCACTTGACAAAAACTAATAACGATATTATAATTTTGGTAAATCTCCGCAATAAAAAGATAATTGCGTATAATTACCAAAAAGAGGTGATTTAATGTTATATTCATATAATGATATATTCGAAAAGCTTGGAAATGATTATCAAATTTTAAAAGCAATAAAAAACGAGGAAATATTTAAGCTAGCATCTGGTGTTTATTCTGACGATAAAAATGTTAGCGAGCTACAAGTGATAGCCTTTAAATATTCAAATGCAATTTTTACAATGGATAGTGCGTTTTACTATTTAGGTTTAACAGATACAATTCCTGAGAAATATCATCTTGCAACAGATAGGGATGCAAGTAAAATATCAAATGAGTTAGTTAAGCAGTATTTCTACCCTAAATCAAAGCTTGAATCAGGAAAAGAAAAAATAGAATATCAAGGAAGCACTATTTATGTGTATAATTTAGAACGAATGTTGATTGAGTTAATAAAAAACAAAAAAACAATTCCATTTGACTATTACAAAGAGCTTATTGATAACTATAGAAATAGAATTTATTCTTTAGATTTTCAAAAAATTCAACAGTATTTAGAAAATTACAACGATGCTGATAGTATTATGAATGCAATCCAATTGGAGGTGTTTTAATGGATATATACTCAATGGTAGAAAACGCCAAACTTCAAGGCTACAACGAAGCTAATGCGCAATCAAAGGTGTGTCAGGATATTATTTTAAGCCTGATTTCACAAAGTAGCTTGAGTAGAAATGTGACTATTAAAGGCGGAGTTGTTATGCGTAGCATTTCTAATAATTCAAGACGAGCAACTCAAGATATAGATTTTGATTTTATTAAGTATTCGTTAGCTGATGACTCGATTTTGGCGTTTATTGATAAACTAAATGCAGTAGGAATAGTTGAAGTAAAATCAACAGGTGTTATTGAAGAACTTAAGCAGCAGGATTACCACGGAAAGAGAGTACATATTTCAATTACCGATGAAAATGGATATAATTTGACAAGCAAGGTTGACATCGGTGTACATAAAAACTTTGATATTGAACAAGAAGAATATTGCTTTGATTTAGGAATTGACGACGAATCAGCAAGTTTATTGATTAACTCTAAAGAGCAAATGCTTGTCGAAAAGCTTAGATCTATACTAATTTTCGGTCCTTTTTCAACAAGATATAAGGATATATATGATATTTATTATCTTTCAAGTTTAGTAGATAAAGGCAAGCTGTTAAACTCATTGAATATTTTAGTTTTTAATGATACCACTATTAGAGAAAACAGTATTAATGATATACTTAATCGTTTATCAATGGTTTTCAAAAACAAGCAATATCTCAAGAATCTATCAACATCAAAAAAGAATTGGTTGAACATAGATAACGATGTTGCTTTAAATGGAATTATTGATTTTTTGGAATCAATACGGTAGTCCTGAATAAAAATAGATTTTTAATTGTTTGTTGTTACTTTTTACAATAGGGGTGGCTTAAAAATTAACGCTTAATATGTAATTTTTGTTGAAAATTTATAATGATTTTTTATAGAGATATTTGAGAGATACAGAGTGCCTGAAACCTTTTAAAATAGGGCGTTTTTAAAAGAATTTGGAACACTCTGACTCCGTCATTTAAGGTTCGAATCCTTATACCTCTGCCAAAGTTGGACAGTTCAAGATGAACTGTCCATTATTTTTCACCTTTTGGCACATTTTTGCACCTTTTAAGGTGCTTTTTTAGTTGGTCTTTATCTGAAACGAGACACTTGTGTGACACCAATGTGCCACTAAATTAAAATCCCAACCGCACAAAACAGCCAAACCCTGCCAATAAAAATGCAGACACTTTACAGACATTGTTGGTTTGTACTTTATTGATTGTTGTAGAAATTTTGCACATATTGTGTTATAATTTAGGTAAATTTGGTTGGAGATAATTTGTAATGGATAAAAATAAATTAACATTTGAAATAACTCAATTAATTGGTTTAAAGCAAGAGGGAGAGTATTGGGATTTTAAAAGAGAGTGGCATAAGAACAAATCTGATTTGCTTCATGATATAATTTGTATGGCAAATAATCTAACAGGACATAATGGATATATTATTATTGGGGTTGACGAAGAAAATGATTATTCATTAATAGATGTCTCAAAAAACACCGATAGATATAACACGCAAAAAATCGTTGATTTTTTATCGACAAAAAAATTTGCTGGATATATTAGGCCAAAAGCATATGTTGAAACTTTATATATTGAAAATAATTATATCGATGTACTCATAGTTATAAGTGACGAAAATGTTCCGTACTATCTTGTTGAAAGATATGAGAGTATTTCTCAAAACAACATTTACACAAGAATTGGCGATACAAATACTCCAATTAATAAATCAGCAGATATTAATGACATTGAAAAACTATGGAAAAGAAGATTTGGAATAGATTTAACCGTAATTGAAAGATTCAAAAGATATCTATCAACTCCTGAAGATTGGGAGGAGATTAATAATGGAGAGGGTTGGTATTATAAGTATGCTCCTGAATTTAGAATTATTGAAACACCTGATGATACTAGAACAGCATATGAATATTATATGTTTTCACAAATTGACAGTAGCCCACATTGGTATTTGATTAATTTACTTTATCATCAAACACCTATGAAGGAAGTGATATGTAATCTACTCGATGGTAGTCGCTATATTACACCGGCACCTGATTGGAGAATGATTAAAATTAAAGATGGCAATGATTTTTTCTATCGTAGTTTCGTGAAAGATTCATTGAAGTTTTTATTGGAAAAGCTATTGTTTCATAACAATAGTTTAGAGGCACAATATTCAAGAACAATGTTGATGTCCTGTATATTGATATTTGAAAACGAAGATGAAAGAGATCAATTTGAGCATTTTGTATATGCAAGTTATAATAAATACGATATTGAAAAATACAAAGATGATATACCTTTTATCGAGAACATAAAAGGATATAACTGTGAAACATTTAGATACGATTATAAAAACGCATTACTATTACGAGATATGTTAGATGAATTTCGAATAGAAAATAAGAATTAAGTTCACCGCTCTTATTATTTCAAGAGCGGTGAGTTTTTGATTTTATATATTGTTAGTATATAAGTTTTGTAGTAGATATAGAATTTATGCTGTGTTAAACTTATTTTCAGTAAATTCTGCAAGGCGTTTTCTGTTTTGTTCAAACACTTCGTCTACCATATGCGTATAAATTTTAGCAGTTACAGAAATATCACTATGCCCCATCAATTCTTTAGCTACATTTATAGGCACTCCTGCTGCCTGACAGTCTGTGCAGAATGTATGCCTCAACAAGTACGGCTCAAGGTCCGGTGCAAGCGTACTTTCTTTAATTTGATTGCGATATACCCTTGCACCGTTAGCAATATCCATTTCTCTTTTGAAATTATGCCATGCGTGATAGAAAGCGTTTTCATCCATAAGCAATTTCGGATTTTTACATCTGACAAATACATACTGTTCGTTTAAGTTTTTAGCCTTGTGTTCTCGCAAGGCTTTTACTAATTGCGGAGGCATTGGAATTTTCCTGCCTGTTCCGGCTTTAGTCTTTGATTTACCGACTGTCAGTATCGCATTGTCAAAATCAACCCAATCCCATTCCATTCGCCTGATTTCTATAGGCCGTAGTCCACAGCATAACATTGTTAGTACCATCGCACCTGCATAATGAGTTTTAGCTGTTTCAATTATCAGCGACCTTTCTTCGTCTGTTATCGGTCTGCGTTGACCTTCTGTTACCTGTGGCAGTACAATGTCGGTCGCAGGATTCTCACCTATTAATTTTTGCTTTTGTGCCTTGCGTAGCACTCTGCGAAGCGTCATTCTGATTTTTGATACATTAGCCTTGCTGTAACCAACATATTGATTTAAAAATCTTTGACAGTCGTCTTCGGTAATATCACATAGCTTAAACTTTTCAAAGTACGGAATGATGTTGCTGTAAAGATAATACTTATAGTCATTTTTAGTAGTTTGACTGATATTTGCATTTTTGATGTTTAGCTCATACCAGTTATCTGCAAATGCTTTAAAGTTAATTTCGGGGAACATAGTTTTGTTCTTGAGCTCATCCTGTTCCTTTTGCCACTCCAACAATTTCTGTTCCATATTTTTCTTGACTTGCCTTTCGCTTTTACCTCGGGCGGTCAAACGGATTTTGTTTCCGTTAATGTCTGTAACTTGACGAGTCATTCTGTATAGTATCGAACCGTCAGGTCGCTTTTCTTCATACATAAAATCATCTCCCTTGTGACACACAATATACTATTTGCATTTGAATATCCAGCCTATTTGTAAACCTTTTTTAGAATATCATAAAGATAATATTTCTTACTGCCTGTTAGTTCAGCGGTAGGCATATCAGCAACGAGCTTTCGTGCAGATTCTCTGCTGATGCCAAACACTTTTCCGACTTCGGTTACATTCAAAAAATATCCATACTGTCCTGAGATTTCACTTGCTATTGATTTTAATTCATTAGTTGTTTTCTTCATATTAACCTCCTACATTAACATTTCAAAGCCTTGTTCTTGCTCTTGATTGCTGTATTCATTTCTGCAATGAATAAGCTGTGCTTTTGTAATTTTCAATCCGTGTGCACGCATCTTCTCAATGATTTTGTCAAGCTCAATATCATCAAGTCCGCCGTCATAGTAATCTTCAATAGGTTCAATCGATGGTAAATTTGAAAGCATTTCAAAAATAGATGATGTCAATCCGTCAGTACAATTTCCTGTTTTTGGAGTTATATAGTTTTGTATGTCCTCTGCAAGAATTGAACTGCAGCCTCCCAAATCAAAATACAATTCAAGATTTTTCTTCAGTAATCTCTCATCAAATAGTTTTGCGTCTCTGCATCTATGACCTTCACTGTCTGTGTAGGTCATATATTTGTATTTGGGATCGTACTTAATATTGATTCCGTGCATACGCATATTCCAAATGAATTCTTCCATATCATAGGATTCTTGCATCATACGCAGTGCCCAGTATCTGATATTCTGTTTCCATTTAGGATTTTGATTTCTTCTTGTCTTTGCTTCGGTAGTTACGAAACCGTTTTCTCTACATAATTGATTTGAATAATTCTTTATGTCAATTAAGTCCTGTGGGGATACATCCATCTTCTTGCCATCCTTGTAGCTAACAGAGTTAATTATGAAATGATTGTGCATATGCTTTTTATCAATATGCGTTGCTACTAAAACCTGAAATTCAGGGAAGCAATGCTCAGCTATTTGCATACCTATCTCGTGACACTTTTCAGGTGTGATGTCATCATCTTGTGCAAAGGATTGAATCATATGGTAATATGTTCTGCCATCAAGTTTATTGAAATTCTGTTTGACCATTTGGAATTCATCGTAACAGCTTTCGGGCATACAATCCTTACCGCTTATTAACTTTCCTAAAGTTTTCTCTTTATTGCAAACATAATCAATACCTATACGAGGAGATATTTTTGCAGAGCTGAGTTTAATAATTGCCATACACCGGCCACCTCCTTTCGCATTTCGGTTAAGTCAACGGCAGAACACATTCCGCTGTTGACTGCACGGGTTAATTGATTTAAGTTGTTGCCTATTGCATTGAGTTCATCTTGTATTCCTGATAATCCGGGAATGACAAGTATTTCTTTACCTAATGCACAGTCGCGAAGATAAGGAGCAAGAGTATCGTATTTGATATATGCCTTATCTTCAATCATTATTTTTTCTTCCTTTGTTACTCTGAAATTCAATATTTCAGTACGGTTGTCACTAATATTTTTGTACCTCCTATTTCATTTTTTTATTACAGCGAAAGATACTTGTACTTTCGCTGAGAGGAAAAACATATGGAGTGATTGTTATATGTTTCTTGAACATATTTAATCACGGAATATGTTTGGACGAGGGGTGCGGGTCTCCCGCCGGCTTTGTTTTCGCTTTGCGTAATACAAAGCCGAAACTCGCAGATACCAAAGCACCTATTATCATAGATGCTTTGGATAAAACAGTAAAATCTATTCTTTGTTTCATTTGTTCCTGTGACCTCGACAAATGCCCACAAATCGAGTTTTATGTGTCATTTGATTAGTTTGCTTATTTGAGTTTTCTTGCTCATTTTTTGTTTGACGAGGTTTTAATATTGTTTGTCATCACCTCACGCACCGGGGGTGGTCTAAATTTTGTTGACCGTATATAGATTACTTAACTGTGCGTTATTCATATATCGATTTGAAATATCAACATATCCTTTATCAGACAAATCCTTCAAAACTTTTCTGCATGATGTTTCACTGATGCCACAGTTTTCCGATATATGAGGAATGGAATAGTAACTTTGATTACGCTTATCCTTTCTGCTTACAAGGAAACTGTAAACTACAAATTCCATAGGCGTAAACCCTTCATCAAAAATACTGTTCGGCAGTAAAAAATAATTTCCGTTCATTATCAGTAGCTCCTTTCTTTTGAGATTGAAATAAAATATTTTTTCTGTTATGATTGTAACTGATAAAAAATAATTACACTATGCTAAAGTAATCTTATAAATTTTTCGGCAACTTTACTTTTGGACAAGGAATAAAGATATGTTAATTAATGATTTACCAATGAAGCTTCAAGGTCTGCATATGATAATTCACGATAACGGTGATTTGGAAAGAGTTATCGTTGATGATGAAAAAGAATATGAATTGCCTCCGACGAATTTAAAGGAAGTAATTATAGATTTATCGGAAATGAGACACGATGGATATATAATATTACTTCAGACTCTTGAACAAATGTCGAAGGATATTAAAGGCGAAAGCAAAGAGGATTATGCTAAAGCAGAAAGATTTCTTAGGCTGGTTGATGATGCTTGTAACGCAATAGAAGAAAATGATTTTGTACTTGCATACCTGACTAAATCTTTAGTAGAGGGAACATTATTCTTTTATGCTTCGGAAGATTTACCCACTCAGATTGATTGTGTTATACAAAATCTTAATCATATACTTTTCATATCATTGGAACTTGATTACATACTCACCCAAATGAGCAAGGGTGAAAATATAGATTTTGAAAACAAATGCATACACACAAGATTTTGCGAAGTAAATCAAAGCTTTTACAGAACAAATGACGGAGTACAAATAGGATACCGAGTTCAAAGTGTTAATGAATACTATATCCTTTTAATTCATAAGTTCATTGAATTAAATCCAATGGTCAGCAGATGTCAAGCCTGCAACAGATTTTTCATTCCCAAGACAAAAAAGAAAACCCTGTACTGCGACAGAGTTTTGAAAACAGGAAAGACCTGCAAGGAAGCGGCACCTGCAATTAAGCATAAGCTTGAATCAATGAAGGATGAAGTTATATGTGTATTTGATAAAGAGAAAAACAAAATGTATAAACGGCTTGAGCGAACAACGGATTTCAATTCAAATACAGAAAAATCACTCAACTATTCTGATTATTATGCTTGGCTTGATAAGGCAACCGAAGCAAGAAACAATTATATTCAGGGAAATGTCACAAAAGAACAAGCCTTGAAAATAATTAAGGTAGATTGATAATGAATTATTTATAAATACTTTTTATCATAAATGAACATACTATAAGATTGATATGCAACGCATCGTACTTATAGCATTGATAAAGGCTTGATGAAAAACCATCAAGCCTTAAAATTTTATTAACAGAAATAGAAGAAATCTAAACACAAGTTGTTAACTCTAATAATAGAAAAACTATAAAGAGGCAACTTGCTGAATTATTACATCGGTTATTTCAATTTCTTTGCTGAATATGTAAATATCGAATAGTTTATCTCCTTTAATAACAACTATACCTAAACTATAATTATCAGACATATAATAAAAGCCTTTATCAACGGACATTAATTTTAATTCATAATCATTAAATTCAATAATATTATGTTGAGAATAGCGATTTTCCTGTTCATTATAGTATTCAGACAATAGCTTATCATCTATAATTTCAATACAAGAAGTTTGAACTGAATTATTACTGCTCGATTGCTGCACATCATAGTTTATAGGTATCTCTGTTGAAATCTTATTAAAAACTGTTTGCTCATGAAAATAATCATCAGGTGAAATTTCAAATATTTTATTGAAATCAACATATGAGCCAACAGAATCGGGTATTGTATCTATAACCTTATCTTCGTGTGCCTGAAAATTAATTACATAAACACCTGATACCGCATTTGTCATTATAAAGATTACAATAAAAATAGCCGATACAGTTTTTGAAATTTTTCTATTATCCTTATTTCGTTTTATAATAGACAATACAAGTAAAATCAAAAAGCATATTGAAAAAACTAAATTCAAAACACAAAATGTTCGTATAAAAACTATATAATTAAAATTCAGGTATTTATCCAAAATTGAGTTATATTCGTTTATTCCGCTTTTAAAATAAAGGAAAAGCAAAAATGAAACTATAAAAAAGATAAATAGTTTTATAATAGATATTATATTCTTCTTTCCATTTTTCATAATTCTACTCCATATTGTCTATCTTAACAAAAGCATTATAGTTTAAATTCTTATCGTCGTCAATATTGCTCTGTATATTATCAAATAATTTATCATATGTAATATCTACACCTTGATTTTTACAATTTGATATAAACAAAGAAAAATAGCCGCTTGCCAAAGCTGTTGCAACTGAAGACCCTGAACACTGTCTAATGATCCTTTGATCTTTATCAAAACTTAAAACATTAATATTAACTCCAGGGAATGATAAAGTTGTTAATTCAGAAGTATTAGACATAACTTCAAGATTATTATTAATATCAACAGCTTGAATAGATATAACACCACTATATGCTGCTGGATATAAAATGTCTTTTTGATTATAATCTCCAACCGCTGCAACAACAATTATTCCGGAATCAACTGCCTGTCTAATTTCTTCTTTTAGAAAAGGATCATCATTTAAAGAACCTAAACTTAAATTGATTATATTAGGCAATTCATCTAAATTTAGCAAATATTCAATAGCTCTAGCAATATTTGAATTATCAGTTTTACCACTTCCGTCTATTGCTTTTATAACCATTATTGATGCTTTAGGATCAATACCGATTAAACCTGTTTTTTCATCGCCTAAAATAATACTTGTCATTTCAGTGCCATGTCCGTGCTCATCGATAACATTTTGTGATCCATCCAATACATTATATGCATTTATAATATTATTTTTGTGTTCATTAGAATAAACAGGATTAATTCCTGTATCAATTATAGCTATAGTACATTGCTTATCAATGGTTGTGCTAAGTTTATCTATTTCAAGTATTGATAAATAACTATAAGTATTGGATGAACATCCAGTTAACAGTACTAAAATTATAAATATACTAGCTAATATACGAGAAGAGTATTTAATCATTACCATTACTTAAACAATTTATATGGTCCAACAAAGCTTGCAGAATTAATATCATTTTTCGCATTAGCATATGTCATTGATGAGGTCTGTGCGGCAACTTGTATTGATCTTGCTGCATTTATACGGACTATTGTTCCATATCCTGCCTTGTTTTTATTTGTAATCTGTGTTGAAACATTACGATCTCTATTCATTTTATTTTGAGTAAAAATTACTGACGATTCAGTTGCAAACATTACAAGATCTTTTGCCCACTGATTACCAAAATCATCTTCAAATCCATTCATAATGTCGTTGAATTCTGAATCACTCATTCGCCAATTGGGATCGTCTTTATGATTATCATAAAACTTCTTAGCTTTTAAATAACCATTATAATATTTTGTTGATTGACTTTTACTATCGGTTTTATTATAAAAATGATAGTAAACACCTACAGTTCGAACAGTTTTTGTAACATTTCCGCCTTGCACACAAGCTTCATTATCAGATGTTTCGTATAAAGTGCCATTTGAAGTTACGCGTAATATACCTTCTTCTATCTGTTGATTATAATAATCAAGAAGTTCATTGTACCAAATAGTCACTTTTTCCAAAAATGCATCAATAAGATCATTTTGATTTGAAACATCTAATTTTTCGAAAACTATTTCTTTTACTGCATTGCTGATAATTGTGTTTGCTGCCGAAGGAATCATTTCAAGATAACCATTATCATTGACAATATACATATCCGAAGTTGAATATAAAACTTTATCAATCACATCAAAAAAATCATCATTTACAATACATTCAATTTCTGTACTGGTTAATTCAATAGTTTCTTTAGCATAAGCGCTTATATTAAAGCAAAATAATGTACTTAAAGCAATAATAAACGCTAACATTAACGATAGTTTCTTTTTCATTTTTTATCTCCTTTTTGTTATGAATTCTATCTTTTGAACATATATTATTTTTCGATTTAATTATCACCTCCATTTTGTTAATTTGATAAAGTTTTAAGTGAACAGTTAATATCCTTCGTTATATAAGTAACAACAATAACTGTTTGTTAGGAAAATTATTATAAAAAATAACAGCAACATCAAAATGCTGCTGTTATTAAAAAATATTAAAATGATAATGATGAAGTTTCATTATAGATTTTTTCAATTGAAAACAATGATTTTTTTGCGTAATGTTCTGCGATTACTCTATATTTATAGCCTTTTTCAGCTGATATTGATTTTGTAACAGAATATCTGTTAGAATCGCTATATAGATCATCAAATGTTTTATAATCAACCCATTTTCCATTTTTATATTGTTGCACTTTTATATAAGTAAATCCACTCTTTTTTGCATCAATAGTTTTGGTTGAGGCTTTTATTATTAAATTGTTTCCATCCTTTGCTAAAGAAAGTGTTTTTGATACTATGATTCCGCTTGAATAAGTAGCGATACTATTATTATCAGAATCAACATGTTCTAGTTTTTCAAAATTCTCATCTGAAATATAATAATCATAAGCTATTGGTTCTCCTTTAACTTCTGCAAATGCAGAAAAGCTTGGAATTGCTAAAACAAATATAGCCATAAATATAGATATTAGTTTTTTCATTTATAAATTCCTCAATTCATACTTGTGATAAAATTTTCTGCTTGTTCAATGCTATAATAACAAGCAATATCATATTGAGTTAAATCGATTTGATATGAAATAGTTGTGTTTACTTTTTTGCTATTATCCTCTCTTTCAAATAAGTAAACATCGATTCCGTCCACAGTCACTTTTTTTGAATTCGTAAATTCACCTTGAATATCAGGATTTTGTATCCATTTTTCTTCAGTAAATGTTTCAATAGTAACACCAAATTTTTCATTATCAATTTGAGTTATAAAGTTAGCTGAAATTTCCGTGAAATCATTACTGTAGATTTGATTGTCCGAGCCCTTCGTGATC
>SAMEA3663039__coassemble_441_pt1 | contig 11846 bp, 9 predicted proteins | sample SAMEA3663039__metabat2_low_PE_029 | metagenome-assembled genome bin SAMEA3663039 (sample SAMEA3663039) | pig gut metagenome | biome: pig gut; feature: pig-associated habitat; material: faeces | place: France | collected 2012
CGCCATCTACTGCGTTCCAGGAAAGTGTTAGGTTTACTCCGTTTGCTCCTCTTGCTGAGGTTTTTAAGCCGGTTACCTTCCACGGATAATAAATAAAGTTACAATCAACAGAGCCGGAGGTGCTTATTCCGCTGACTTTACCTGCGGAGGTGTACTGCCACATTAAATAATTACCGCTGTAATCGGTTTTTGTTGTGTAATGAGCAAGCCAAATATAATACTTTTGCGAAAGAGCATTGCCGTCTATATTGTTTGTTAAAAATGATTTATTTGCATATATGGCGGGAATATAGCCTGCACCCTTAACTGCCTGTGCAAACACATCTGCAATTTGCGTCATAGACGATTTGTTCAGCGTTCTGTCTCTCCACGCGCAGTCTAATCTTCCCTCGGCTTCTCCTGCAAATTCATAATCGAAAACGACGGGAAGCGTTATGTTATATCCCTTTATTGCAGACAAAAGCTTATCCGCCTCTGCAAGCGCCTCATTCTTGTTTAGTGCCTGAGAATACCAATAAACGCCTATCGGAATTCCTGCGCTTAACGCACCCTCAATATTTGCTTTATAATTAGCGTCATAATTGAGAGAGTGCTTTGACTTAGTCCAACCCGTGTAGCCTACTCTTATAATTGCATAATCAAGTCCTGATGCCTTAACCTTTTGCCAATCGATAACACCGTTATGAGAAGAAACATCAATGCCGTTATATATATTGCAGTTATCATAGGCAGAGCTGTGGGTATATTCTTTACCGTTAAACGGGCTGACGGTTGTGCCTGCAAAAACGCTTAACGGAATTGAAGCCGCAATCATCACAGACAAAACGAAAGCCGTTATTCTTTTAATATTCTTCAATGCTTTTTCCTTTCATAATTTCAGGGCGGAACAACGAAATTCGTTGCACTGCCCCGAAAAAAGCTTAATTATTTTGCTACTGCATAATCAGACCACGCACCGTAAACATAGCCTGTGTCCCAGTTGCGCCAAGCGCGTACTCTTACATAATATGTGTGATTTGAATTAATGCCTGTTATTGTGTAATTGTTTACGCTATGGCCTGTGATATACTTATGGCTTACACCTGTTTTAAAGGTTGGGTCTGTTGACCACATTACAACATATCCGTGTGAGCCGACGAGCTCCCAGCCTACCTTTATTTGACTGCCGTTCTTTTGAACGGTTGGTGCCTTCATTGTTTCGCACGCCGCGCAGGTATGGAGCGCATCGCTCGGCATACCCTCAACTCCGTCCTTAACTGCAACTACTCTGTAATTATACTCATAGCCGGGTGTTACTGTTTCATCAATATACTTATTTGTTGCTACTGTTGTTATATAAGTCCAGCTATCAGCAGGCTTGTTATACGCATAAACATTATAGCTATCTGCATTTGCCTGTGCATCCCAAGAGATTGTGAGTGTTGAACCGTTTGAGCCTCTTGCAGAGGTCTTTAAGCCTGTTACCTTTGCCGCGGCATCGCCTGACTTAGCACCCTCTGACCAAGCACCGTAAACCTTTCCCGTATCCCAGTTTCTCCAAGCACGAACGCGCACATAATACTGATCTGCATCTGACGGGACAGTGATTGTGTAGTTGCTTACGCTATGACCTGTAATATACTTATGACTTGTGCCTGTTTTGAAGGTTGGGTCTGTTGACCACATTACAACATAGCCGTGTGAGCCAACAAGCTCCCAATCAACACGGATTGTTTTATCGTTTATCGCATTAACGCTTGGTTCTTTCATTGTTTCACACGCCGCGCAGGTGTGGAGTGTGTCGCTCGGAACGCCCTCTATACTGTCCTTTACGGCGGCTACTCTGTAATTATACTCATAGCCGGGTGTTACAGTTTCATCAATATATTTATTTGCTGTTGTGTTAGCAATAAATGTCCAGCTATCAGCCGGCTTATTATACGCATAAATATTATAGCTTGTTGCTTCTTCAAGCGTATTCCAAGAGATAGTGAGTGTTGAGCCGTTTGAGCCTCTTGCAACTGTTGCAAGACCCGTTACCTTTGAAGGAGTTGTTGTTACGCTCTTAACATCGGAATAAGCGGATATATGTTTTTTAGCTGTATTTCTGTCTGTAAAAGCACGCATTCTAACCTCATAATCCGTGCATTTTTTAAGGCCTGTAACCACTCCGCTTTTTGCGTGAATTGAAGCGGCTATAACCCAGCCCGAGCCGTCATTTACCTCAATATCATAGCCCGTGGCACCGGGGATAACATCGCAGCTTACCGAAAAGCCCTTATCGTTAACGGAATATACGGTATAATTTCCGAAAGGATAATCGCCGAGGCTGACAAATTTACTTCCTGCCATTGCGGCATAATCCTGTGCGGTTGAGTTGTTATATCCATATATAACAGTTCCGGATGGAAAAGCAGGATATTGTCCATCCGTTGAGCCGATAAAGCAGTTTCTGCTCAAAATAACTGCTTTTGTTATTGCCGTTTCATAAAATGCGCTGCCCTCAATCATTTTAGCACTTCTCGGTATTTCAATTTCACCGCCGAGATTATAGCAAAATGAAAATGCACCGATATCTATAAATTGCAAAGCACTGTTTTCGCCAAAGGAAACCTTTTCCAAATCATAACATTCAGAAAAAGCATAACGACCGATTGTTTGTACTGTTGAAGGAATGGTAACGCTTTTTATCGTTTTGTTCAAAAATGCAAGCTCGTCGATTGAGGTAACGGTATATCCGTTTGTCGTTTGCGGAATAATAACCTCATCATCATTACCCGCATAAAGCGAAACAGCCGCAGTTTTATCGGAATCATTATAAGAATATTTTATCAGAGACTGAGTATTTTCGTCCTTTGCATAAACTCTGAAAGAAGCAGTAGTTACGCTTGAAGCACCCGAAAGTCCGCATAAAAGAGTATATGTTTCTCCCTGATGAAGATATGCGGTTATGTGAAAATTATAATTATCCTCGTCGGTATCATCTCCGTGGGCAACATATTGTCTATTTGTACTGTCAACAGTTCCTAAAAAGAGGTATGCCGCGGTGTCATAGCTTCCTGTTGAAAAGAAGCTGTAAACTCCGCTTTTTGAAGGTGTGAACTCAAAATAAATATTTGGAAAATCATCACTAACAGGGGCAACCTTATAGCCCGAGGTTGTTATGGTGTCCCTATATATAGAATACATAACCGGCTGAACGCTGATAAATTCCTCTGTAATCGTTTCGAGTGTGGACTTACTGTTTTCAATTGCAGATGATGAATCGGTTTGTGCCGAAGCAACCGTTGAAAGCCCTGCAAGAGAGCCGATAACGATTGAAACAGAAAGTAATAAGCTGATAATTTTTTTCATTTTAAAAAACCTTTCCGCCTGCGTGCCGATAATTTTCAATTAATATCTGCACGGATAAAAACAATATTATATTATGATTATATTATAAATAAATTTTTATTTCAACAAAAACAAAAAAATACATAAAAAATTTCATTGACAAAATCCGCTTAATTTAAAAGAGTGAAAATGCCGTTTAAAAGCGGCAATTGCGTTTTTGGGACCAAAACATTTCAAAAGGTTTACAAAAACGCACAATATGTATTAATAGAACAGAAAATGTGATATATTAATAAGCATAATAATTAATCGGAGGTGGCATTATGAAAGTTTTGCTGATTATTCTTGCTTTGATTGCCGCTTTTATCGTTATAACGCTGATAAGAGCCGCATTCTTTAAAGCTAAAAGGGTAAAGCCCGAGGCCTTTGAGGAGGAGCTTGTTCATTCAGACAGGGTTCAGAAAAAGCTTTCAGAGGCGATAAAAATTAAAACAATCTCACACGAAAACGAGGACGAAACGGACTGGGGCGAATTTGACAGATTTCACGCCTTTCTTCGCGAAGCGTTTCCGCTTGTGCACGAAAATCTTTCAGTTGAAGATGTTTCAAGGGCAAGCCTGCTTTTTTGCTGGAAGGGAACCGACGAAGCACTTGAACCGATAGCCTTTCTTGCTCATCAAGATGTTGTTCCCGTTGCAAAGGGAACGGAGAAAGACTGGACTCATCCTGCATTTGACGGCTATAATGACGGCGAATTCATTTGGGGCAGAGGTGCACTTGATATGAAAAATCACCTGATATGCCTTTTAGAAAGCGTTGAAACTCTGCTTGAAGAGGGCTATCAGCCGAAAAGAAGCGTTTATCTTTGCCTTGGACACAATGAGGAAATCGTTGCAGGGCACGGCAACGGCGCTCACGAGCTTTCAAAGACCCTTGAAAGCAGAGGAGTTCGCCTTGACAGCGTTATCGACGAGGGCGGAGCAATGCTTCCCGCAAGGGTTAAAGGAATTATAGACGCTAATTTAACGGGAATAGGCGTTGCGGAAAAGGGATATGCCGATTTTCGCGTTACCGTTAAAGCAAAGGGCGGCCATTCCTCACAGCCTCCGAAGCACACCGCCATAGGCATACTTTCAAAAAAGGTGCTTAATCTTGAAAACCATCAGTTTAAGGCAAAAATAATGCCGTTTGTTTATAATCTTTTCACGGATATAGGCAAGCACACCTCTTATTTAGGCAGAGTTGTTTTCTGCAATCTGCGCATATTAAAGCCGCTTTTACTTAAAATTATGACAAAAATTCCGCCTGCGGCTTCGCTTGTTAGGACAACAACAGGCGTAACAATGGCAAGCGGCTCGCCCGCGGCTAATGTTCTTCCCGAAAAGGCAAGCGTTACAATTAATTTCAGAATAATGCCCGGGGAAAGCATTGAAGATGTCAGACGCCACATAGAGAAATATATGGGCGGAGAAAATGTTGAAATAGAATTTGTTAAGGGCAAGGAGCCGAGCCTTATTTCGCCGACAGACACAAGGGCGTTTGAAACGCTTAAAAGGCTTTCCTGCGCGATAGACGAAAAAAATATCGTTGCACCCTATCTTGTTATGGGCGGAACAGACGCCTACAACTATGAAAATATCTGCAACAATATTTACCGCTTTGCGCCGTTTACAGTTGACACGGCGTTGCTTTTAACAACTCATTCAACAAACGAAAGAATCCCCGTTGACCAGCTTACGCAGGGAGTTACTTTCTTTAAGCGATACATAAAAATAATGAGCGGAGAATAAAAATATGGATTTTAAAGAAGATACCTTTATGATTATTCTTGCCCTTTGCGTTGTTGCTTTTGTTATTGCGCAGGCTCTGTTTTTCCTTATCAGAGCCGCAAAAAAGGCAAAGGAGCTTGGAATAAGCAAGGAAACGGTTAAAAACACAATCGTTTCATCTGCACTTTTCACGGTTGCTCCCGCAATAGGAATAGTTGCAACCGTGCTTACTCTTTCTGCGGCACTCGGATATGTTTTGCCGTGGATACGCCTAACGGTTATCGGCAACATATCCTATGAGGTTACTGCGGCAACAAACGCAATTGAAGCCTACGGCTTAACGGGCGGAATAGCAAACGAAATTAAAGACCCCGAGGTTTTTGCAACTGTTGCGTGGGTTATGACGCTTGGCTCAATAATGCCGCTTGTTTTAATTCCGATATTTCTTAAAAAAATCCAAAGCAAAATCGGAAAGGCCGTTTCAAAAAACAACGCATGGGCTTCCGTTATGAGCGCGGCGGCGTTTATCGGTCTTATTGCGGCATTTGTTGCAAAAGCAATTGCCGGCAAGGGCGACCCGAATATTACGGGAGACGGAGCAGGCATTCTTTCCGTTGCGGCTCTGATTTTTTCCGTTGTTTTAATGCTGATACTGCAAAGGCTTGCAGACGCTAAAAAATGGAAATGGCTTGAAAGCTTTGCTATGCCGTTTTCAATGATAGGTGCAATGGCACTTGTTATGCTGCTTGCGCAGGTGCTTCCCGAAAGCATTGCATTTCTTGAATGGAGGGGCTGACAATGAACGATTACATTAATAAAACCCACAGATACGGAAAAATTTGGACAGTTGTTACGCTTCTGCTTTTCCTCAGCATACCTGCTCTTATTTGCTATCATTTAGGTGTTTATCCAAAGCTTTCGATGATAGGAAAGGGACTTGCAACGGTTGCGCTGATTTTCTATCCCACAGCCGTGCTTGAAGTTTTGACATACTCTCCCCTGCTCGGCACAGGCGGAACATATCTCGGCTTCGTTACGGGAAACATAACAAACCTCAAGCTGCCGGTTGCATTAAGCTCTATGGAAAGCGCAAGGGTTAAGCCCAACACCGAGGAGGGCGAGGTTATTTCAACAATATCAATTGCCGTTTCCTCTATTGTTACAACCGTTATCATAGCGGTTTGCGTGCTTGCATTTTATCCCGTTTTGCACAACATAACAGACCCCGATTCCGTTTTTGCGCCTGCATTTCAGCAGGTTACGCCCGCGCTTTTCGGTGCGCTTTGCGCGTCTTACCTTGCAAAGCATTGGAAAATATCAATTCTGCCGATAGCGGCTTTAACGATTATACTGCTTTTCAACGGAACGCTTGGCACGGGAGTTCTTATTCCGATAGGCGTTGTTGTTTCCCTTTTGGGAGCGCACATAATGTTTAAAAAAGGAATAGTTAAATAATTAGATATGCGCATAAAAAAATAGCCTCTTCGATAAGCGAAGAGGCTGTTTTTATTTTTAGATTAAATTGATTTGAGAAGCGCAGGAAGCTTTGTAAGCGCACCGCCGATTCTCCAAATAATTTTATTGAAGCCGACAAATGTTGACTTATCATCATTAAGAATATCAAGAAGTCCCTCTGCCATTGCAGGAGAGAAAACGCCCATACTCATTGCAATAAAGTTTCTGATTGGAATTTGAGTTGCCATTGCGGCAAGCATTTTGCCGTCTCCGTTTTCGGCAGAGCCCATCTTTGACATAAGATTTTCAATAAGCGAGCAAATCTTACCGCCCCATTTTGTGTCTCTTGCGTCGTTAAGGCAGCAATAAATATCAATTCTCTTTGACTTATCTCTTTCCCTCGGAGGAAGCTCCTGACCGTAAACGGCAGTCCACTCATCATCGGCAATATCCTTAATATCAGCCTTATAATATGACGGAGCGGATACTCTGTAATCGGGCACCTCTGCTTCAACGGTTGAAGCAACATTAACAGTTGCCGTTAATTTAATATCACGGCTTGAAGCACCGACCATTATTTCAAATTCGCCCGACTCAACATGCCAATCGGAGATATTAATATTATAATATGCAAACGCACGCTTGCCAAGTTCAAGAGTAACCTCTTTTTCCTCGCCTGCTTTAAGGAATACCTTTGTGAACGCACGAAGCTCCTTCTTTGGACGGTAAATAGTTGACGCCTTATCAGCAACATAAAGCTCGGCAACCTCTGCGCCGTCTCTGTTGCCCGTGTTTTTAATCTTAAAGGAAACTTTAAGAGTGTCTGTGTCCTTAATATCGTTTGCGGAAAGCTTAATATCACTGTATTCAAAGGTTGTGTAGGAAAGACCGAAGCCAAACGGGAAAAGAACATCCTTTTCGGCACTGTCATAATAACGGTAGCCGATATAAACGCTTTCCTTATGCTCGGAAACAACGGGACCTCCGGGATAGTTGCCGTAGGTTGGGTTATCGCTGAATGAAAGCGGATAAGTTTCAGCCGTTTTACCGCTTGGGTTAACCGCGCCCGTTAAAATATTTGCAACTGCCGCGCCGCCTGCCTGACCGGCGAGGCCTGAATTAAGAAGTCCTTTAACCTCATTAATCCAAGGCATTTCAACAACCGAGCCGCCTGCAAGAACAACAACCGTGTTTGGATTTGCCTTTGCAACCTCGCTTACAAGATTATTATGGCTCTTGGGCATATAAATATTTTCTCTGTCATATCCCTCGCCCTCAAACTCTTCTGTTAAGCCAACGAAAACAACGGCAACATCTGCCTGCTTTGCATTGCTTACGGCTTCGCTTACGAGATTTGAATTAATTTCATCCTTGCCCTTTTCATAGCCGGGAGCATAGGTTGCCTTAACACCGAGCTTTTCAAGCTCTTCAAAAGCATTATCAAGCTTTGTGGGATTAATAACAGATGAGCCTGCGCCCTGAAAACGAGGAGCCTTTGCCAATTCGCCGATAACTGCAATCTTTTGTCCGTCTTTAAGAGGAAGAATATTTTCGTCATTTTTAAGAAGAACCATTGAGCCCTCTGCGATTTTCTGCGAAAGCTTGTGGTGCTCCTCGGCATCGTATGTATACTTGCCTTCAAGAGCCGGCTTTGATTTAACAATTAAATCAACAACATTATCAACTCTTTCGTTAAGAACTGCTTCATCAAGAGTGCCGTTGTTTACTGCTTCAATAATTCTTTGCGTGTTAAGAGTGCCCGAGGACGGCATTTCAAGGTCTGTTCCGCATTGAAGTCCGGGAATTCTGTCTACCGAAGCACCCCAGTCTGTTAAAACAACGCCCTTGAAGCCCCATTCATCTCTTAAAACCTTGTTTTGAAGCCAATCGTTTTGAGAGGCATAAACGCCGTTTATTCTGTTGTAGGAATTCATTATCGTCCAAGGCTGTGATTCCTTAACCGCAATTTCAAAGGCAGTTAAATAAATCTCGCGCATTGCTCTTTCGTCAACAACCTCATCAACAACCATTCTGAACGCTTCCTGCGAATTGCAGGCAAAATGTTTAAGAGAGGTGCCTATGCCCTTTGACTGAACACCGTTTATAAGGCTTGCGCTCATTTTACCGGCAAGGAGCGGATCCTCTGAAAAATACTCAAAATTTCTTCCGCAAACGGGAGAGCGCTTAATATTTGTTCCCGGTCCGAGAAGAACGGAAACCTGCTCTGCAAGGCACTCCTCGCCGAGCGCCTCACCCTCTTTTTTAAGGAGCTCCTCATCCCACGAGCACGCAGAGGTTGCCGCAGGAGGCATACAGGTTGCCGGAACGGAATTTCCGAGGCCTATTCCGTTTGAGGCTTTCTTATCCGTGTTTTGCTTACGCAGACCGTGAGGTCCGTCTGTTACCATAATTTTAGGCAGTCCGAGGTCCTTATCCTCTTCAAGATGCCAATAATCGAAGCCTGAAACAAATTTTGCTTTTTGCTCCAAGCTCATTTTTTCAATGATTTCGGGATGCTTCATAAATTTTACCTCCAAAATTTCCATTTACCTTTTTATTATATAATAAACAACAGGCATAAACAAGTAAAAATTTCAAGTTATTCAATTATTGTGCATTATGCAGTAAATCGGATTAATATAATTAACAATTCAAACAAAAAACCGCCTCGGAAAGCACGAAGCGGTTAGATACAGTATTGTTTATTTTATGAACTTGATAAGCTCAAGAGCCGCGCCAACATCTCCGTCAACCTTAAGCTTGCTTGTTGTGAAAGCAAGAACGGGATCAAGCTTGCCGTTGATAAGCTTAATAAGATTTGTTCCGTTCATAGTGATTATTGCGTTGCGGTCGTAATACTCATAGGGTTCAACATTAACCTTGCCGTCTTTAATTTCAACATAGAAAATGCCCTCAACCTTGCCAACAATATTAAACTGAAAAGCAAGAGTGCCCGAAACAGATCTTACATCTGCGTTTGAAAATTTGTTTCTTACTGTTTCAACTATTGATTCATAAGTCATTGCTGCCATAAAGAATTCCTCCAAAATATTTATCATAAATATTTTAGCATAGAAACGGCAGTTTTTCAACAGAATTATTTCGCTTATTTTCAACTAAATGCGAGGATTTGCCCCGTTTTATCAGCTTTTATCCTTTGAGCGCGCAACAAGAGCCACAACAAGACCCGAAAGAACGGCAACGGTTACTCCCCCTGCGCACGCCGAAAGTCCGCCGGTTATTATTCCCGTAAAGCCCTGCTCGCGAATTGCCTCCTTAACACCATTTGCAAGCGAATTACCGAAGCCCGTCAGCGGAACGGTTGCTCCCGCACCTGCAAAATCAACAAGCTTATCATATATTCCGAAGGCGCCGAAAAGAACACCGAGACAAACGAAAAGAACAAGAATTTTTGCAGGAGTCATTTTTGTTAAATCAATTAGAAGCTGACCTATAACACATATAAGACCGCCAACAATAAAAGCCTTTAAAAACATCATAAAAAATCACCTGCAAATATTGTTTTCATTTGCAGATGATTTATACATTTTTAATCAGCCCTCATCTATCGGCTTTTTATTGTTTTGCTTTGCGGCTCTGCCGTATTTTTCCTCAAAGCCGGGGTTGATATAGTCCTCAACAACCTTTCCGTCTCTGATTCTTATAACGCGCTCTGCCTGCTCTGCAATCTCATTATCGTGAGTGATAACAATAACGGTTCTGCCCTCATCTTTAAGGTCGTGAAGAATCTGCATAACCTCTTTGGTTGAGCGGGTGTCAAGGTTACCCGTGGGCTCATCGGCAAGAATAACGGGAGGAGCGGCGGCAATTGCACGCGCAACCGCAACACGCTGCTGCTGACCGCCCGAAAGAGCAGACGGAAGATGATGCATACGCTCGCCGAGGCCAACCTTTTTAAGAGCGGCGGTTGAAAGCTCGTGCCTTTCCTGCTTGGGAACGCCTCTGTAAACAAGCGGAAGCTCAACATTTTCCATAGCGTTCAGCGAGGAAATAAGGTTAAAGCCCTGAAAAATAAAGCCTATCTGCTTATTTCTGATTTCGCTCATTTGGTCGTCTGTTAAATCGTCAACAAGCTTTCCGTTTATGTAATACTCGCCTGAGGTTGGAGTGTCCAGCAAGCCGAGCATATTCATAAGCGTTGATTTTCCCGAGCCGGACTGACCGATGATTGCAACAAACTCGCCCTCATCAATAGTTATTGAAACTCCGTCAAGCGCATTAACCTGATTTTCGCCGGGATTATATATTTTATAAACATTTCTGACATCTATAAGATGCATATAATCAATTCCTTTACAAATAGTATATTTTAATATTACAGATAATTATATAATTTGTCAAGCAAATTGAATAATTATTTAAAAAAGTTAAACAATAATTAATAATAATTTAAAAAAATGAAAGGAAGTTTTAAATAATGAGCGTCAGCAAGGACGAATACAGCAAAATGACAGACAAGGCAAGTCCTAACTCTCCTGTTTTTCTAAACTGCTTAAAGGCATTTCTTTTCGGAGGGGCAATCTGCTGCTTCGGTCAGCTTTTAAACACAATTTTTCAATCTGCGGGCTTGAGCGAGGACGATATAAAAATAGCAACTCCGAGTGTATTAATTATTATAACCGCCGTTTTAACCGGTGTTGGCTTTTTTGATAAGATTGCACGCCACGCAGGAGCAGGAACAATCGTTCCGATAACAGGCTTTGCCAACTCCGTTGTTTCCCCTGCGCTTGAATTCAAGCATGAGGGCTATATATTAGGCACGGCGGCGCAGATGTTTTCCATTGCAGGTCCCGTTATAGTTTACGGAGTTGCATCCTCATTTATTTACGGACTGATAATATATACATTCAAGCTTTACTGATTATATATGATAGCACAAAACCGCCCGAAGGCTCGGACGGTTTTAAGTTTATTAATTAGGATTTATTATTCAGCAACGGTTTTTTTCGGAAAAAGCTTTTTGCCGAGTTTTTTGAAAAGTCTTGCACACGGCTTTTCAATAACATAATATGTTGCAATTCCGAAAAGAACGCTGAACAGGATCGAAACGGCAATGCACCTATATGCATGGTTTTGAACGAAATCCGAATTTGTCCACAGTGTTTTTTGAAGAAGGTAAAATGTTACCTGCTGCATAACATAAATTGAATATGCATATTTTCCGAAGCTGCCGAAAAATTTATTATTGCATATTCTTGACAAAATGCCCTTTCGGGTTATCATACAAAGCAATAATCCCGAAAACAGTATAACAACTATAAACTGATTTTCATAAGCAATTTTTTTATA
>SAMEA3663039__coassemble_460_pt1 | contig 11565 bp, 10 predicted proteins | sample SAMEA3663039__metabat2_low_PE_029 | metagenome-assembled genome bin SAMEA3663039 (sample SAMEA3663039) | pig gut metagenome | biome: pig gut; feature: pig-associated habitat; material: faeces | place: France | collected 2012
TGAATTAAATGAATCAAATCCTGTTCCCATATCGAGCTCTGTTCCGTCGGAATTAACAATCGTTAAATCGATTGCTCCTCCTGTTGAATGAACAAAAGACACCTCGCTCGATTTATCGGGAAAAGAAACAAATTTTTTTGCTTTCTTATGAATTTCATTATCGGATAAAGCTTTATTTTCCGCAAGTGCTTTTAATTGATTGAAATAGTTGTAATACAATTCATACTGCACCTCATAAGGTCTCCAAGCGTCAAATATTTTAAAGGTGCAGCCTTTCGGCAAAAGCTTTAATGCGTTCATAAGCATTTCTGCAACAGTTTCTCTTACATAAGCATGATTGACCGCACCGTTTATGCCTTGCTCAAAATACTTCATCTCGCATATTATTTTTCCTTTTGAATAATCGGACAAATCAACTAAACTCTCATCCTTAAAATCGCTAATTATGCTATTTGCAGTAGGAAAACTCTTGTTTGGAATTTCGTTATATTGCATTGTTACTTCATCCTCTCATATAACAAATTCGGAATAGACGCCGAAATGGTCGCTGACATATCCGCCCGACAAATCGTTGAGCACCTGATAATCAACCGTTTGCGCTTCGGGAGAAACGAAGATGAAATCAATCGGCTCCTCATTATCCTGTGCGCCCCAATCTTGATAGGTTCCCGTTTTTCTCTCGGGGAAAGCGGTTAAGGTGTCGGTTAAAGCAGAGGCAGCGGTGTTATACGCCTGCATACCCTGCGTTTCGTTAAAATCGCCGGTTAAAACTGTTGATATTCCGTCATAAAGCGAAGCAATTTCCGCCATTTTATCAACTATAACCTGCGCGCCGTAATCAGCCGCCTCTTCGCTTGCATTATCAAGATGAGTATTCATAAACAAAATCAAATTGCCTGTTGAAAGCTGCTTTAAAACAACCCAGGTGCAAACTCTGTTGCAGCCTGCGCCCTCATATCTGCTTTCCTTTTCGGGTGTTTCGGAAAGCCAAAAGGTGCCCTTTTCAACGGCTTCATACGCGCTTTTAAGCCAGAAAACCGCATTTATCTCTGACTTGCGCTCGTTCTCGTCTCCGCCTCTTTTAACTCCGTAGGACTCATAATCGGGCAAAAGAGCCGAAAGCTTTTCGAGCCATTCGCCGTTCATTTCCTGTGTGCCGATAAAATCGGGAGCAACCGCCGCCATATACTGCGCAAAGCGTTTTACTCTTGCCGAGGAGCCTGTGCCCTTAACAACATTTCCCCACGGCGCCGCACAGTTAAAGGTTACCGCCGTAACGCTTTGTGAGCTTTGGCGCGTTATTTGCTCATACTGCGCATTTTTTGTGCAAGAGCAAAGGCTGACGGCAATAACACAAATCGCTAAAAAAACGGATAAAAGCTTTACTGCCTTTTTCATTGATTATTTCCCCTTTTCCTCTTCTTAACTGCTTTTGAAATTACAACCGCCGAAATTATCAGAATAACCGCAACACCTATTGAGCACGGTATTGCAACTCGCAGAGCGGGCGGAAGATACAAATGCGTTTCGGGTGTGCCTTCGGGGAGCTGATAAAGCCCCGCTCCGTCATTTTCGCCGTAAGCAATTCTTATAACATTAACACTGTATTTCTCCGCCTCAACGGTTACCGTGTTGCCATTCAGGGAAAGCTCCTCATCCTTCGGTGCAACACAATATCCCCTGCCTACCTCGTTGCAGGCCGATTTAAAGACTGACGAAATATGCTGATTTGAAGCATAATTAATGCTTTCAAAGCCGTCTAAATTAAGATTTACCGTTTGTTTTTTTCCGCTTGAATTAACAAGCTTAACATATATAACCTGCTTTTGCGTGTCTACCGTTACGGACTGCGCGAGCTCTTTAACGGAAAAATCGCCGTTAAAAGAAGTGTCTATATATTCCGTGCCCGTATTATTTGCATAAAGCATCTGCGTGTAATATGACGGCGTTAAGACCGTGGTTTGCGAATCAAACCATATTTCGTTTATTGACCAGTTTTGCGAATTTATTTTTGCAAGAGTAGGTGCATAAGCCGTCATTGCAACAACATCCCCGTTGCGCTCAAACCCCGTCATATATGCGGCTTCCTCAATCGCCTCGCAGATATTGCTTTTTGTTTGAAGCGTTCCAACGCCGTCTGCCGTTGCCGCGTATTCGCCGACGAAAACCTTTGCCGAGCTTCTGTCGTAGCCGTCATATCTGCCGTTAATACCGTAAAGATAGCTGCTGATCGTGTAATAATGCTCATCAACATAGCAATCGGGATATTTGCTTTTTGCGTTTTCCCACGCTCTGTCAAACTCGCGTCCTTCAAGCCATGTTCCTGCGGAGGTTATTACGGTTATATCGGGATGTTCTGCCTTTACCGCTTTATAAAGCGCATCAAAATTTCTCCAATAAATATCTCCCCAGTTTTCGTTGCCAAGCTGAATATATTTAAGATTATACGGCTCCTCGTGGCCGCAGGCGGCACGAACGGCTCCCCAATAGGTTGCCGTTGAGCTTCCGTTGGCAAACTCGATTAAATCAAGCACATCCTGAACATAATTATCCCATTCGGCAGTGCCCGGAGTAAGCGCAATTGATTCAAGATAAGCGTTCCAGTCAGCCTCTGCTTTGTAGCCGAGTGCATCAGCGTCGTTCATCCTGTTTTGCATTCCCTCTTTATCATCGGGAGAATAATTTCTGAAATCAACAAGATACTGACAGAACTCCTCATCGGTCATTGAAAGCCTTTTGTATGCGTCATAATTAATATCATAGCCGTTTCTGCCCTGGCAGGTTAAGCCAACATTAACGCACGGAACAGGCTCAGCGCCTATATCATCGCAAAGGTTAAAATATTCCGCATAGCCCATTGAATTTGAATTTATATAATAATCCCCTGCACCGTCATTGCGCCAAACATTATAGGTTTGAGTGCGTGCTTCAAGGGGACCGATCGTTGATTTCCAATCGTAAAGATTATCGAGCGAATCGCCCTCGCAGAAGCAACCGCCGGGAAAGCGTATAAACGATGGATTAAGGTCTATCAGTGCCTGCGCCAAATCGGAACGCAGGGTTGTATATTTCCATTGCGGCTGACCGTAGCCGTAAGCATTTTGAGGAATAAGCTGAACAAAATCAATTTCAAGAGTTCCGCTTCCGTTAAGCTCAATTGAGAGTGCACCGTCCTCTGTTTTTTGCGCTTCAAGAACGGCTTCAACCTTGTTCCAATCCACAGAGCAGTTTGAAATATCAAGCTCAACTCTTTTGTTTGAATTGCCCTTTGAATCAAGATAAACTATAACCGTTCCGCTGAAATCGGTGTTTTTTATGTAGCACGAAAAATCGTAAAAAACGCCCTCTTTAAAGCCCATATCGGCAGTTGCTTGGAGCTTTTCATTGGGAGTAAAGGTTTTGTAATCCCAGTTTTCAACGCAACCGATATTAGTTATAACGCCTTTGCCCGAAACGGTTAGGCGTTCATAATGCGTGTTATTTTCATTGAGCGGATTTTCACTGTGTATCTCGTGAGAAATATTAGTAAAGCTCCAATAAGACTCATTTAACTCCTGATTGTTCTCTGCGGTATCGTTATATTCAAAGCTGTTGTTATAAACAAGATTTGAAACAAGTCCTCCGTCGCACGCCTTTGAAATATCCTCGATAAACGCGCCGTAAAGCGTTGGCGAAACAGAGTGGGAAATGTTTTTCCGGGATATATCAAGCGAAGCCGCCTCGCCTGCTTCTGCGGGAAATGCAAAGCAGGTTACCGCCATAACGGCAGTTATAAAAAATGAAAGTGCTTTTTTCATAATTGCTCTCCGAATTTTATTTAGTATATAGGTAATTAATACAAATATATGGTATCACAAACTGATAATTATGTCAAAAAACAGAAATATTACAAAATTTACTTAAAATAACTATTGCAAAATTCAAAAAAGTATGCAATAATATCAATGCTGATTTTTAAAGCAAATCGAGGTGTGGCTCAGTTTGGTAGAGCACCACGTTCGGGACGTGGGGGTCGCAGGTTCAAATCCTGTCACCTCGACCAGCAGAGTAGGTTTTCTAACCTACTCTTTTATTATGCTAAAAAGCCCGAAAGTCGCTTAAACAGTGAGCTTCGGGCTTTTCTTATTCTTGTTTGAGATTACTTGAGTCAGCTTAAGATTCGTCAACTTGCAGTGAAACTGCAGTGTAGTATAGAAAACTTAATAATACTGTTTATGCAATTTGGATATTGTTTAATTGCATACGATACTAATAACAGCTGTTATGACACCACACAATCCAACTAAAAGAGATGTACATGTGATTACCCATGAAGGTTTTTTATTAACTTCATTCTTTAATTCTGTTATTTGTATTTGGAGAGCTTCGTTTGTATTATTCAAAGTCTCTCTTAATACTTTATTTTCCTCTTGAAGTGCAATAATTTCATTTTCCTGTATAGAATTTTGATGTTTTTGTTCCTTTATTAGTTCTATTAACTCTTCATCAACTTTAGATTGCTCTGCAATTTGCTCCTCTTGTGAATGAAAATTTTTTACAAGCTTTGATATTCTATTTGCTAATTCTTCATCTCGTCTTTCGGCTCTTGCTTGTTTTTCTAAAATACTTTGTTGTGCTCGAATTTGTTTTAACACATTTTTGATTGTTTCTCTTTTTATATCTGATAATTCTTCTTCTGATGCATTTTTTAATTCTGCCTCAAGCCTTGTAGCAGCACTTTGGCATGTTGCAAGATTCACAATGCTTGCAGACAAAATTTGAGAAGATATGTAACTTAATTTTCGCTGATTCTCAGATATTTCTTTCTGTGCCTGTACCATTACTTCTTGGGTTTCTGCCAGGTCAATAGTAACTGCTTTTAGTGCTTCAACATCCTTTTTTCTACGAAAAAGTTTTCTTTTACTGTTTTTTGTTGCTTTAATATCTTCTTTAGTCTTTTTAACTAACTCGTCTGCTCGGACAATTTGTTCGCAAACCTTGTCCATTTCTTTAATACCGTCTGATATTTGAAATTCCTTATCAATTATATTCATATCAAAATCAATAGTAGATATTTCTTTATTCATCTTTAACTCCATTCATCATCAAAACAGTCTAGTATTTCTTTTAGTAACTTAGGATTATTTATTTTCATTTCTTTACCCGAATTACGAACTTGATCATATACATTTGACAATTCAATAAGATTATTAAAATATTCGTTAAAACTTTCCTCCATTTTGGATTTCAAATTGTCAATACTTTCTGTTGATGCCTGTATTGTTATCCATGCATCACCAATTTTGTAATTTAATTTAGCGTTACACAATTCCAACATATAACAGTATAACTCAATTCGTTCACTTTCTTTTTGAGATTTTATTATTCCCATAGTTATATCTGTACCTAAAGCAATAACAAATCTGCCAATGCCTACAAAATTTACACGCAGTGCAAAATTTCCAAGTGTTGCTGGGTTAACACCACCACTCTCAATTACAGCTCTAATACTTGCATCAGTTAAATCAAATGCTGCAAATGTACCTGATGAAATAGTAATCATCCTTGCAATTGTTCTGTTACCAAGAGGAATTACGTTTTTCCAATCTATGGATTTAAAGTTGTTATCTTTCTTATATTCAACAACCAAGTTTTTTATAAAATATACGGTTCTAACCAAAGCTTCATTTATAAATACTGGTAATGTTTGTTTGCTTAACTCTTTTGCAATACCAATTTCTTCACGAATATCAAAGCCTTTTTCAGAATATAATTCGTATAAAACATGCGGTAAATTTGTATCTTTTAGGATAGGAAGCATTGACAATTCCTTAAGCAATGAAATTACAATTCCGGGAATACCCATACCAGCACCAGGACTGTCCTTTGATCCGGCAATATCACTTACAAAATGTCCTAACCAATTATAAATAACCTTCAATATTGAAAAGATGGCTGGTGCAGCAACTAAGCCTTTTATTACCTTCCTTAATGGTGCAGGTAAATCTTCATCTAAATTCTCTGCATAGTTATTTTTAACGATACGCAAAATCCAACCTAATAAACCTGAAATAATGATAGGTGTCCATATTTCTATTAACTTTTCCTTGTCCATGCCAACTTTAAAAGAAACGTTAGAACCCTCATTGTCTGAAAAAACACTTATTCTAAAGAATTCAACTACTATAGACGACATTAATCCTAAAATAGTTGGATGGTGAGCTAAATCATCGAGATGGTGAGTTCGTGGTGTTATCGGTACACCCTTTCCAAGATAAATATTGTCTTGAGAAACCTTAAATTTGTCTTCAAGGAACCTAATAGAGCCTTTTAACTCGTCACCCTTTTTATATTTGTAGCCCTTTTGTTTAGCAAATTTTATTACAAATTCATTTATTGCGTTATCGCTCCACTCTATTCCGGATTCAAAATCCATTTGTCCTACAAAAAAAGAATCAATGAATCCTGCGATAATTCCGCTTGCAACAGCAGTAGTATAGTCGATCCAATCTGCATTATTTGTTAGTGTTTGAATTTGATCATCAAGTTCCTCGCTTTCATCTATTAGCGATTGCAATTCTAAATTTATTTGTTCAATCTTAGACGATATTGATCGATCTGTTTGTTTTATGGATATTACTTCATATTCCACTTCTAAATCGTCATTAGCTACTTTGTAATTTATTAGATTATTCATATGTATTTTTTCAAACCTTCAAATAGAAACTTATTATAATAGTACCACAAATCAATTATACTTTCAATCCATCCTACGCTCGCTACACCAAGAAATAAAAGCTGACTTGAGCACCTTGAGATTTTTGCCGACCTTGATTGCTGGGAAATCCTCACGATAGAATAATTGACGAGCAGTTGGAATAGAACATCCCATTGCCTCAGCTACATCCATTGGTGTTAAGAATACAAGGTCTTCATCCTCACTGATGTTTTTTATAATTTTCTCTTCATTTTCCATAATATTTTCTCCTTTCGAAAGCTACTGAATTAAGCAAGTGCACAAATCGCTTTTATACTCGTTTCAGTATTGGTAACACTATCGTTAACACTGAGTGTTCTTTTGAACACTTGAAAACGAGCTTTCAGTAACACTTTAAGTAACACTTTGTCGTTTCGGTAACACCAAGCAACGTTTTATTTCAAAAAATTTTGCCTTTTCCAATCCGTCTATCCTGCTGACAGTGAAACATTCCCAAAGCTCCCTGAAAATCTGCATTTTCTGACAGTCTTACTGACAGAAAGTTAAAAGACCGACAGTGTTTTTTCACCCGAAAAGCACTGCTTTTCGGTGTTAAACGGGCTGTTACAGGCTTGCCGGTAACAGTCCTTTATCCTGCATAAAAATCTACCCTTTGAAAAACGGCAATTTTGAGTGAAAAGCTTTTCGCTTCAAGACCTAAACACTTGCTTGAAATAGGCTCACAAATCGCCTGTAATCGTTTTTAATATTCAATTGGTATCGGTTACTTCGTCTGTCACTATTTCTTTTGGAAGGGCTTTTATATTCTTTATACCAATCGGTTTAGCTACCCCCCCTGCAAGAAAAAATAGCCATAGCAGTTTCCTATTTTATTATAACTTATCAAGATTTTTTTACAATATATTTTAGCGAATCAAATCAAAACAGAACAATTTTTAGGACTGTTCATACGGACTTAGAATAAAAATTGAGAAGATATATTCACCTCTCACTCTTGCAATCACCGGCGGAGATTATAAATGGATATAAAAGAATAAGGGCTAACCGTCAAAGTTAGCCCTTATTTTTTGGATTATTCAGTTGCGAATTTTAAGCCTGATGCAAATGTATCTACTGCCAAGCTTGTATGCAGCTCATCCCACAATTCAGTGTATCGATCAAACATTTTTTGATGCTTTTTGTCAAGCTGAATTTTTATGTGGTCTTCAAGCTCCTTTATCTTAATACACAACTCTATCTTCTCATCAATATTACTGATTGAATAGTGCTTTTCACAATTTGGATCTAATATTGTGTCAACGATTGTTGTGTGCATCTTTCCACCTCCTTTGCAATACATACAAATACCACAAAGGATTTCAAATATCCAGACCAAATATTATTTTTCTGTAAGAATTTTTACAGCAAGGCTGAAACCAATTTCAAACGCCTGCGCCTCAATCAGCGAAGCGTATTCGGTGAAGCAATCAACATATTTTTCAAACACAACCAAGTCATCATTCTTTAGGGAAGAAGATAATGCTTCGTGATGCCGAGCAATCAGCGAAACCAATTTTTCCTCCTCATCTGTAATCACTTTATCTTCATTCGGTCTAATGTTCCCATACCATAGTTCTTGTAATATTGACATAAAATCAACTCCTTTGCGATACAAACATATACCACAAAGGTTTTCTAATATCCAGACCAATTTTCAAATTTCTTCAAAGAATTTCACACCAAGTTTGAAACCAATTTCGAAAGCTTGCGCTTCTATTAACGAAGAGTATTCTTCTGAACATTCAACAAACTTTTTGAATGAATCAAAATCATCATTTGATAAGCTCGACATCAACTTTTCCTGATGCATAGCCATAAGTTCAACGAGCCTCTGCTCTTCATCAGTTATGGCTTTATCCTCGCTTGGATTCACATTCCCAAACCATAGTTCTTGTAGTGTTGACATAAATAACAACTCCTTTGCAGTACAACAAATACCACAAAGGAGTTTGAATATCCAGACCAAATATTAAGTTGTTATTATTTAGTTGATTTTTGTTTATTCATTAATGATATCTAACAAATCAGCTCCACCCATTACATCTATCAACGGGAGTATTACCGGTGATACCATCTTTGTATAGGCTTCTACAATATCTTCAAGGTTCTCATCATTTGATGATTTATTTTCTTCTTTTGAATAGTATCCCAAAACACTTAAGCCAATCAAAACTAAAGAATACTTATATCGTGCCTTGAAAAGTATAACTTTATTTTGGTTTCTTGCAACATTCTTGAGTTCACTTTGAAGATATATATTATCCATATTAACAAAAAAGTCATATATGTTTTTTTCTGCATCAGCTTGAGTAATTTTTAATGCAGTTTCTTTTTCAAAGCCCCTGCTTTCCCAATCATCGCTTGTGACCTCAAAAACATTTGGAAGAGATATTCCTGATGGAGCAAGAAACTTTCCGTTCTTGTCTTGTTCACTAGGTGGAGTTCTTCTTCCTCCACCTGTACCACCATCATTAAATTCTATTACCTTAATTGAAAAATCATTTTCAAAGCGATTTACTTCAATGTTATCACAAACTACACAATGAAATTTATATGTTTCACCGACAGTTGTATAATCTGGTAGTTCAACAGATAAAGTGGCGGTACCATTATGAAGATTTATATTGTGATTCAACACTGTTTTTCCATCACAGTATAACTCGTATCTGCCAGGCAATTCATCTCTAGTAAAGAAATCATTATTAGCATCCGTTTTAAACTTAATTCTAAATTTTCTTCCTATTTGAGCTTCTTTTAGTAGTTCTTTGTCTTTCTTAGTGACTATTCTAAAGAATGTTGGGTCAAACTTTCCTTTGAATTCTTCAACTTCTTTTCCACCACCTAAATTTACTGGATTATTTAATCTTTCTCCAGTTATAAACAATTTTGATAGAACACTTGATGATTTAAATACTGAATTTAAAACTTCTTCCAAAGGTTTTTCATCATCAAGTTTATTAGAAATAGCTTCTTCTCTACGCTTTTGTTGAAGCTCTTTTAGTGTTGAGTTATTTTTAAAATAGTCCTCTAATTCTGACTCTAGCTTAGATGCAAATCCTCCAGCGCTCATACGATCTCTACTATTCATAAACAAATCTTCTCTCGTAGCTTCATTTATGTTTGAGCAATCGACAATTGTTAGTATCGAATCTGCTAAATAAGATAATCCAACCGAATTTCTTCTATAAAATTTTCTATCAATTGTTCCGTGTGTCTGACCATTCTGAGTGAGAATAATTCCCTCATCTGCATATGTACAATAAGTGCTTAATTCTTTCTTATTCTCAAAAACATAGACAGCAGCCGAAAGATTTTGAGCGTCAATTGTAAAGTTGACAGTAAGTTTTTCTTCAATTTTTGTATTCTCTTCAGATTCTTTATCACTCAATCTAACATTAAGTCCTGATAGTGTTCTAAACATTGTATGGCCACCATAATCACGACATTCATCCAAAAACACAGGATATGCTAGACTTGGCAATAATGTTGATAACCTACTATATAGTGCCATATTAATATTTGAACACAAACGCGATAACATACTGTATTCAAATAGTTTACAATACATGCCATAATGCATTGTCTCGTTTTTACCTTTAGAAGATGGAATAATATCTAATCCTTCGTCTGCAGAAAAAGAAATAACACTATTATTTTCATCAGTCAAATACTGAAACAAAGAACTACGTCTGCCATTTCCAGGTCTAATACGTCTAACAACAGTAACGCCCCATAAGGATTTTGTTTCATCAAATTCTTTAATTTCTGGACAACGCTTACTAATAATTAATTGAATATTATTTTCACCACAAAAACGAAGAACACCCGTTCCTCCCATATTGAACTTTCCTTGTACAAAAGGAACTTTTAGCTTGTTTGACTTATTAATGGAAAGAATAGTGTTTGGCATTTTTTTAGGTGATTGGCCTTCACCCTCATCAACAATAGTAAGATTTGGGAAATGACTTATACCATTTTCGTCCTTTGGTTTAGCACCTGTAGCTGCTAAGATGATACTTCTTGCAAATCCTGTCCTCTCACCTTGTGTTAAATCTTCAATTTTTCCACCTTTAATACTAAAGAATTTCTCTAAAGCATCTGCTACACTTTTAGGAGCAGAATCTGATTCCGGATTTATGCCTCGTTTCAAACATTCCTTCATTAAAATAGCATCTATTGAATTTACTATTTTTTCAACTAAAGCTTTATCTGAATCACTTTGCTGATTACCAATAGTTGACCAATTGTTTTCGTTATCTCCAAAAGGTCTCCAATATTTGTCATCATCCCAATATTTTTCTTGTCTTAAAACATTAATAACTTCACTTTCGCTTTCACATTTAGAGAGAGCTATAGCCAAACTTTTATTATCCAAATACTATTCCTCCTTTTTTATTAATCCAATGAAAATCTTTTGCTTTCAGAATCACTGCCAGAAAATGCACTTCTTGCATTTCTAACCTCTTTTTCTATAGCAGCAAATATTTTTTTTATATCTTCTTCACTATAATCATAGTTCGATTTGTTTGAACAATTAGCTAGCAATCTTAAAGTGTCTATTATTCTATTCGTTCTGTTTTCTGCAATTCTTACGAATCGTTCACGTTTGTTTTCAGCCATATATTGGACCTCCGTATTAAATTATTTCGACATAATAATACCACAAGCAGCAAATATTGTCAATATAAATTTTCGTATATTGCCAATATATGAAAAATGTAGGCAATATATAAAATAAAAAGAGAGGTGTTAAACCTCTCTTTTATTGATACAGAAATAATATATTGTATTTGCATCAATGTTTAATGAACGATTAGCATGATTTCTTG